>Ga0055476_10000027_pt1 | contig 28262 bp, 24 predicted proteins | sample Muzzi_CordC_D2_FD_57682 | JGI IMG/M metagenome (GOLD analysis project Ga0055476, IMG submission 57682) | Wetland microbial communities from San Francisco Bay, California, USA, that impact long-term carbon sequestration - Muzzi_CordC_D2 | ecosystem: Environmental > Aquatic > Marine > Wetlands ... | reverse complement strand
TGACGCCTTACCCAATCCCCGCTTGCAGATGTTGTTACGCGGACAGAATCTTCTCGGTTACCGCCATTATTCCGATGATGTCGTACACGCCTTTGTGCAAAAAGCGGCACAAAACGGCATTGATGTGTTCCGCATCTTTGACGCCCTGAACGATGTGCGTAACCTGGAAACCGCTATCACTGCCGTTAAAGAAACCGGCAAACATGCGCAGGGCACCATCTGCTATACCACCAGCCCGGTACACAGCATTCCCCAGTTTGTAGCTATGGCAAAACAGCTGGCCGGCCTGGGATGCGACAGTATCGCCATCAAGGATATGGCAGGCCTGCTAACTCCCGTGATCAGCGCGGAACTGTTTGCAGAATTGCGCAAGGCAATTACCCTTCCCATCCATCTGCACTGTCATGCCACCGCAGGCACGGCGGAAATGTGCCAGCTGAAAGCGATTGAAAATGGCTGCACACACATTGATACAGCCATCTCCTCATTTGCCGGTGGAGCCTCTCATCCGCCCACGGAAAGCATGGTGGCAGCGCTAATGGACACAGCCTACGACACAGGACTCGATCTGAAGGCATTGCAGGATATCGGTTTCTACTTCAAGGAAATTCGCAAGAAATACCATCAATTTGAAAGCGAAATGACGGGACTCGACACGCGGGTACAGATCTACCAGGTTCCAGGCGGCATGATTTCAAACCTGTACACACAGTTACGTGAACAGGGCGCGTTGCACCACATTGAAAAAGTGTTACAGGAAATGCCGCGGGTCAGGGAAGACCTGGGATACCCGCCGCTGGTGACCCCCACGTCGCAGATTGTAGGCACCCAGGCTGTTCTTAATGTTCTGACCGGCGAACGCTATAAAACCATCAGCAACGAAACCAAACTTTACCTGCAGGGGCGCTACGGACGTGCCCCGGGTGTGGTCAACAGCATTGTGCGCCAGCAGGCTATCGGCAATGAGGATGTTATTGATATCCGGCCAGCCGACCTGCTGAAGGATGAAATGGACAGCCTGCGCAACAGCATCGGAAACCTGGCCAGGAATGACGAGGATGTGCTGACCTACGCGATGTTCCCGGATCTTGGTCGCGACTTTCTTGAACACCGCGCCAGCGGAACCCTGGTTCCTGAACCTCTTGAGCCCATCTCTTTGCCTAGCGACGCTGGAGCCAGACCGACCGAGTTCAACGTTACCCTGCACGGTGAAACCCACCATATCCAGATCACCGGTACCGGGCATCATACCCAGCAGGAGCGACCATTCTACATGACCGTTGATGGTGTACCGGAAGAAATACTGGTCGAAACGCTCTCGGAACTCGATGAAAGCCAGAACACTGAAAGCACGCCGGTAAAGGGCAGCAAACACCCCAAAGCCACCAAACCAGGCGATGTCGCCACCTCCATGCCGGGTACCGTCGTCGATGTTCTGGTGGAGGTCGGCAGTTCTGTACAGGCAGGCGATCCGGTACTGGTCACTGAAGCCATGAAAATGGAAACCGAAATTCAGGCGCCGATCTCCGGAACTGTCGCCGCGATACACGTTGCCAAAGGCGACAGTGTAAACCCGGATGAGACCCTGATCGAAATCTCAGATCAGACTTGAATCGCGCTTGCCTTCCTTGACATATTTTACAAGCGTGTGATTAAAGTCTGCCCGCTCAGGAAAGGCTGCAAAACGTCGGGAATCCGTATCGATCCATCGGCTTGCTGATAGTTCTCCATGACCGCCACCAGTGTACGCCCCACAGCCAGTCCCGAACCGTTGATGGTATGCACCAGCTCCGGCTTGCCGGTTTCCGGGTTACGGTAGCGCGCCTGCATGCGCCGCGCCTGGAAGTCCTCGAAGTTACTGCAGGATGAAATCTCCCGATAGGCCTGCTGACCAGGCAGCCAGACTTCCAGGTCATAGGTTTTTGCCGACGAGAAACCCAGATCACCGCTACACAGGCTCATGACGCGGTAGGGCAGCCCCAGACGCTGCAGGACAGTTTCTGCATGGCCGGTAAGTTCCTCCAGAACCTGATAGGAATCCTGCCGCCGCACCACCTGCACCATCTCAACTTTTTCGAACTGGTGCTGGCGAATCAGTCCGCGGGTATCCTTGCCGTAGGAACCGGCCTCGGACCTGAAGCATGGCGTATGTGCTGTCAGGCGTAACGGCAGCTGGTCGGGCTCCAGTATCACCCCGCGCACCAGGTTGGTGAGCGGCACTTCAGCCGTCGGGATCAGGTAATAAACAGGATCTCCCCGGCTGGCAAACAGATCGTCCTCAAACTTGGGTAACTGTCCGGTACCGCGCAAACTGTCGGCATTCACCAGATAGGGGACATAACATTCCTGGTAACCGTGTTCCCCGGTATGCAGTTCCAGCATAAACTGGATCAGGGCACGATGCAGGCGCGCCAGTGGCCCGCGCAACACCGCGAATCGGGAGCCTGACAGTTTGACCGCGGCATCAAACTCCATGCCACCGAGTGCCTCGCCCAGGTCGACGTGATCCTTCACCTCGAAATCAAAGTCTGCAGGTTCTCCCCAGCGACGAACTTCCTCATTCTGTGCTTCATCGCTACCCACGGGGACCGACTCATGGGGAATATTGGGAATCCCCATCAGAATATCGTTCAACTGCTCCTGGACTGCCTCGAGTTCCTGTTTGGCGGCATCCAGTTGATTCCCGAGGCCGGCAACCTGATCCAGCAAGGGCTGTATGTCCTCGCCCGCTGCCTTGGCCTTGCCGATCGACCGGGAACTGCGATTACGTTCCGCCTGCAATTCCTCGGTGTGAACCTGTATGTCCTTGCGTTGCGCTTCGAGCGCCATGATCTGAACAGCATCGAGATCGAAAGCACGCCGCTTAAGCTGACCAACAACGTCTGCAAGTTGGTTTCTTATCAGTTTCGGATCCAGCATTTTCTTTACAACCTATAGCCACGGAATCACACTGACGGATGCCAGGCAGTGCAGAGGTTGGTCGACATCAGCTGGAGAGACCGTCGGCCGCATGGACGCGGCCGTCGAGCGTACAGGGACATATTTACAGCGTGTCCAGAAAGCTTGTGTCGGCCAACCTCTGCACTCCCTGATTATTGCACATTAACCTGTATTCATTTCCGCCTTCCAGCGCACAATATGCCCGCCTTCCAGTAAGTCTGACAGATGCTCGAGGATACAATCCACCTTGTCAGGACTATCGAAAAATTCAACCGTCACCGGCAGGTCCAGTGACAGGTCCATCAGCGATGCGGTATGTATCACACCGCTGCCACCAAATCCGGACATTGCCCGGAACACGGTTACACCACGCACCTTTTCCTGGTCATGGAGTTTTTTCAACAAGGGTTCCAGTTTCCTGTCAGCCTCTGTCAGATAGATACGAATAAAAGTAACGGTGTCCCAGTTCATATCTGCCTCGCCAGCATGACACCCAGTGCCGCCGCACCGACACAGAGCAGAACGCTGAGTAGTGTGTTCAGCAGCGCCCTGGCAATCTGCCCGGCTTCCATCAGGTTCAGGGTTTCAACCGAAAACGTGGAAAACGTGGTAAACGCCCCCAACAATCCGATCAACAGGAATGCCCGCATGGCAACACCACCCGGCATACGTTCGAGGAGCCAGATGTACAGGAAGCCCATGACCAGACTGCCCAGTACGTTGACGACCAGCGTCCCATACGGGAAGCCGCGCCCTGTGAGCATATAGACGCCGGAGGACACCCAATATCGCAGCACGGCGCCAGCGGCGCCGCCACCGGCTATGGCGAGTACCTGATTCATCGGGCGTTAATGGTACCGTAAGTAAGTCGGAGATGCCTCATTTGTCACCGCTCCCTGACTGTTTATCCAGTAACCGCAGGTGTTCGAGTTTTTCCCGTATCCTGATTTCAAGACCACGATCCACCGGATAGTAGTAACGCCTGCCTTTCAGTTCATCCGGGAAGTAATTTTCTCCCGCAGCGTAAGCCTCGGGTTGATCGTGCGCATAGCGGTAGGTCTTGCCATAACCCAGTTCTTTCATCAGACGCGTCGGCGCATTCCTGAGATGCAGGGGCACCTCCAGTGAACCCTGTTTTTTCACCTCTTTCATGGCTGCCTTGTAAGCCATATATACGGCATTACTCTTGGCGGCGCAGGCCATGTAGACCAGGGCCTGGGCGATAGCCAGTTCCCCCTCCGGGCTGCCCAACCTCTCCTGGGTGTCCCAGGCGTTCAGCGCCAGCGTCAGGGCGCGGGGATCCGCGTTGCCTATGTCTTCTGACGCCATACGAACGGCCCGACGGGCGATATAGAGTGCGTCGCAGCCGCCATCCAGCATGCGTGCCATCCAGTACAGGGCGGCATCCGGGGACGAACCACGCACCGCCTTGTGCAGCGCTGATATCTGGTCGTAAAAGGCTTCACCGCCCTTATCGAAACGCCGTACACCGCCGCTGATGACCTCGGCGACAATGTCTTCACCGACCTGATGACCCTCGCTGGCCAGGTCAAAAGCGATTTCCAGCAGGGTCAATGCCCGACGAGCATCACCGTCAGCTGCCAGTGCGATATTCCTGAGTTCCGTTTCCCCGATTCGGATGCCCTGTGAGGCCAGGCCACGCTCACTGTCCTGCAATGCCTGCCTGAGCACCTTGAGCAGATCATCTTCACCCAGTCGTTTGAGTACATAGGTACGGGCGCGGGATAGCAGAGCGTTGTTTAATTCGAATGACGGATTTTCGGTTGTTGCGCCGACAAACAGCACGGTGCCATCCTCGACATAGGGCAGGAATGCATCCTGCTGCGCCTTGTTGAAACGATGTACCTCATCGACAAACAACAGTGTCTGGCGCCTCTCCAGCTGCTGGCGTTGCTGTGCAAGCTCTACCGCCTGACGAACGTCCTTGACACCCGCCAGAACGGCGGATAAAGCCACAAACTCCGCCCCCGACCTGTCCGCCAGCAAGTGCGCAAGCGTGGTTTTCCCGGTCCCCGGCGGTCCCCAGAAAACCATGGAATGGAGCTGCCCCTGCTCTACGGCCTGACGCAGGGGCTTGCCGGCACCCAGCAGGTGGGCCTGGCCGATGAATTCGTCGAGATTGCGCGGCCGCATACGGTCCGCCAGGGGCCGGAATTCACGGGCCTGGCGGCCTTCGGTCACGGTGAATCGCCGATGATATCGGTATCAGGTGGTAGCTCGAGTTTGAATAATGCCTGATCAATTGCCTGATTTCGCTTGATCTGTGAAAACTGAATGCGGGTATGGTTGCCGAAACCGTCAGTCACTTCGATGATCGACAATTGATCGTTTTCAAATCCAATACGAACCTTTTCTATTGCTGAATCCGGCTGTTTCGGATCAAGGCTGAACCAGCGCTTACCGTTTTCCGTGTCGGTTTGCCGCCAGGTCATGACATCCGACAGAGGGCGAAAACCACTTAACAGCATTGCCGGTGTACTGCTCAGGGCCTCGTCAACGGGTTTTACAGTGGCCTGCTCGAGATCTTCATCATAGGTCCACAGCTGTTGGCCATCGGCAACAATCAACTGTCGGTAAGGTGTCTGGTAATCCCAGCGGAAGCGCCCCGGTTTGCGGATCCACACTGTTCCCTCAGAGCGCTGGACCTGCTGACCATCACTGTCTGTAACCGTCTGTATGAATTGTGACTGGAAAGTATCCAGTCCGGCAAAATACTCAGTCACCAGATCATCGGCGGATACCCGCTGACTGGCGCAGGCCACCAGCCACAATGCTGAGCAAAACAGATATACAGTGCTTTTCATTACCAGCGAGGCCTCGCCTCAGACCAATAAGTCGTGCTGAGGAGTTTATTCTCGCGCAAAGACGCAAAGACGCAAAGGATTATTCCTGGCGGGCTTTGCGTCTTTGCGAGAACAGTTCCTGAAATTTGATTCATTTGCAAAAATTGTTTCGACTCAGGGGTGCTAGTGAAATCATCGGCGTTATCCTTCAGGTGGCGGTGGCGCCAGCACTTCACGATTGCCATTGGATTGTTGTGGTCCGACGACGCCGCTCGCTTCCATCTGTTCGATCATACGCGCTGCCCGGTTATAGCCGATTTTTAGCCGGCGTTGTACGCCCGAAATGGATGCCCGGCGGGTTTCGGTCACGATGCGAACGGCGTCATCGTACAAGGCGTCAAGTTCGGCATCTGCATCGTCGGACTGCCCGCCGCTGCCCGGCAGGAAGTCCGTCGTGGTCTGTAAAATCTCGTCGATGTACTCAGGTTCCCCCCGCCCCTTGAGGTGATCGACCACCCGGTGTACCTCCGCATCATCCACAAAGGCACCGTGCACCCGTATCGGCACACCGGTGCCGGGCGCCAGATACAGCATATCACCGTGCCCCAGCAACTGCTCGGCACCAGACTGATCCAGTATGGTCCGCGAATCGATCTTCGAGGATACCTGGAAGGCGATGCGTGTCGGTATGTTGGCTTTGATCAGGCCGGTAATTACATCCACTGACGGGCGTTGCGTCGCGAGGATCAAATGAACCCCGGCAGCTCGAGCTTTCTGCGCCAGCCGGGCAATCAGCTCCTCCACTTTCTTGCCCACCACCATCATCATGTCCGCCAGTTCGTCGATGACGATAACGATAAACGGCAAAGGTTCGAGCGTGGGAGCCTGGGGATCTTCCTCGAAAACCTCATCGGGTATGAACAGGGGATCCTCTATGGGCTCGCCCTTGTCGATCGCGTCCCTGACCTTGCGGTTATAACCGCCGACATTACGAACGCCCAGCGCGGCCATGAGCTTGTAGCGGCGCTCCATTTCTCCGACACACCAGCGCAGCGCGTTGGCTGCTTCTTTCATATCGGTAACCACCGGTGTCAGCAGGTGCGGAATGCCCTCATACACTGACAATTCAAGCATCTTCGGATCGATCATGATGACCCGCACATCGCTTGGCAAAGCCTTGTAGAGCAGACTCAGTATCATCGCATTGATGGCGACGGACTTACCCGAACCCGTGGTGCCTGCAACCAGCAGGTGTGGCATCTTAGCCAGATCCACAACCGTCGGATATCCGCCGATGTCTTTGCCCAATGCCAGTGTCAACAGTGAACCGGCCTGATCAAAGTCACTGGACATGAGTATTTCGCTGAGAACCACGATCTCACGCTGCTCGTTCGGTATCTCCAGACCTATTACGGATTTGCCGGGTATGACTTCGACAACGCGTACGCTGATGGCAGACAACCCCCTCGCCAGGTCTTTGGCAAGATTACTGATCTGGCTGACCTTTACGCCAACCCCGGGCTGCAGTTCGAAACGCGTAATCACCGGTCCCGGTTGCACCGCCACCACTTCCACTTCGATGCCGAAATCGAGCAGTTTCATCTCGACCAGCCGCGACAAGGCTTCCAGTGCCGATTCCGAATAGCCATCAACATGACCATGGACCCCGCTCAACAACGACAAGGGTGGCAACTCGGTGTCGGCAGGCGCATCAAACAATTGCACCTGACGTTCACGTTCGACCCGTTCACTGGGCTCCACTTTCTTTATAACGGGTTCGATACGCGGTGGTTTACGTTTGAAGACTTTTCGTTTCTCTTTTTTCGCCGCGACCTTTTCTTCGCGTTGACGCCTGATGCGTTGGGTTTCGAGCCAGGCTCTGAAGCTGGCGAAGCGGACAGCCAGCCAGGCCAGCGCGAGCAGGGTCAACTTGCCGGTCCAGTCCATGACATTCAGCCAGGACAGACCTGTAAACAGGGTCACGCCGGTCAGAAACAGGGCCAACAGAAATAAGGTTGCGCCCATAAAGCTGAACAGGGCCGCCAGGTTTTGCGCCACCAGGTTGCCGAATATGCCACCGGCATCCAGCGGCAGGCTGCCGGACGCAATGGCAAAGTGCAGGGTGGCCAGTCCACAACCCGAAGCAACCGTCAGCAGAAATCCCGCCCAGCGGAGCGACAGTACGTGCAGATCAATACCACCGCTGGGTGTGTAACCACGGAAGACCAACCAGCCGCTGAATCCTACCATCAGCGGAAACAGGTAGGCGAAATAACCGAACAGATAGAGAAAGACATCGGCAAACCAGGCGCCCACCATGCCCCCGTAATTGTGGATATGGTGTACAGGACCGCGATGCGACCAGCCCGGATCCTCAGGGTGGTAACTCATCAGGGACAGCAACAGATAGGCCGCCAACGCAGAAAGCAGAAACAAAGTACCTTCGCGCAGGCCTTTGCTGACGTTTGGATGGATCTTTTGCGTATCCGCCTTTTTTCGACGTGCCTGGGCCAAGACGAGAATTTCTAGTAACTTTGCATTTTAAGATATTAAAAGATAGAGCATTTTACTTTGTTTCCGGCATCGATAGCAAGGCAGGGTGACAAACCTTGCCAGCCTGTACATTAAGCCCATGTTGAAGCTCGGAATTCCCTGCCAGACCACCGTCCGCCAATGTCAGCAGGTATGGCGTCAGTGCTGCCGACAGCGCCTGGGATGCAGAGCGCGGCACTGCCCCCGGCATATTGGTCACCGCCAAATGCACCACGCCATCAACCTGGTAGGTCGGAGCGCGGTAATCCGTGGGACGCGTGGTTTCGATACAGCCGCCCTGATCAACAGAAATATCCACCACCACGCTACCTGCCTGCATGCGTTTGACCTGGTCGGCGCTAACCACATGCGGTGCCCTGCCCCCCGGAATCAATACCGCACCGATCACCAGATCGGCTTCAAGCACCGCCTGTTCAATACTATCCGGGTAGGGGTACAAAGCCGTTACATTGTCGCCCAACTCACGCATCGCCTCGAGTTTGCCGAGCTTACGGTCGAACACCGTCACCTCGGCGCCCATCGCCGCCGCCAGTCGCACCGCATTACCGCCCGCCCTACCGCCACCAATCACCGTCACACGCCCTCTCTCGGCGCCCGGCAGTCCGCCCAGCAAAATGCCCTTGCCACCCTGGGGCTGATGCAATAAATGGGTACCCAGCTGTATGGATAAACGTCCCGCGATGTCACTCATGGGTGCCAGCAGAGGCAGGTCGCCGGAGGCAAGCTGAACGGTCTCAAAGGCCACCGCCGTCAGGCCGATCGCGCAAAGTGCGCGGGTCAGCGCTTCGTTGGCCGCCAGGTGCAGATAACTGAACAGGATATGATCGCTGTGCAGATAACGCAGGTCCCCTTCCACCGGTTCCTTTACCTTGACGATCAGTTCACCGAATTCGTAGAGTTCGACCGCATCTGCAGCAATCTTCGCCCCTACGGCCCGATAAGCCTCGTCGGAATAACCGGAGCGGACCCCGGCACCCGACTCGATATGGACCTGATGCCCGGCAGACACCAGTTCTGAACAGGCGGCAGGAATCAACCCTACCCTGCCTTCCAACGGTTTGACTTCGCGCGGAACCCCAATGCGCATTGTTACTCCTTATTCTACTCTTCGTGACATTGAATCCGCTTGGTTCATGCGACTGGACCACCAGCGGCACATTCCGTAACATAGCCGCCCAACTGCTGACGAGCGCGCGACACTGCAACTTGGCATGCTCGCACACCGCTGACAGTTTCTCCAGAGCCTGTCAGCTTTATCAAGTGAGTACGTAAGTTAGCCAACACAAGCTTGCGAGACACGCTGTAAATACATCCTTGTGCGCTCGACGGCTGCGTCCCCGGGGCCAATGGCCCCGTAAGCTTATGCTGGGGCTAACTTATGCTCGCTTTAGCAACTTAAGTGGCATCAGATTTGTTCGGAGTAATTTTACATGACTGAAAACAGGCACTGCCGCTTACTGATTCTGGGCTCGGGCCCGGCGGGTTACACTGCCGCCATCTACGCGACACGCGCCAACCTGAATCCGGTTCTGATTACCGGCATCGAACAGGGTGGCCAGCTGATGACGACAACGGACGTTGAAAACTGGCCGGGCGGCATCGAAGGCCTGCAGGGCCCTGCACTCATGGACGACATGCGCCAGCACGCCGAACGCTTCAACACCGAGATCATTCTTGACCATATCAACAAGGTGGACCTCAATCAGCGGCCTTTCTGGCTGCAGGGTGATTCCGGCACCTATACCTGCGATGCTCTGATCATCTGCACCGGCGCATCGGCACAATACCTGGGACTGCCCTCTGAAGAAACATTCAAAGGCAAAGGCGTTTCCGCCTGCGCGACCTGTGATGGGTTTTTCTATCGGGAAAAACCGGTGGCGGTCATCGGTGGCGGCAATACGGCGGTTGAGGAAGCCCTTTATCTGTCCAACATTGCCTCACACGTGACGCTTGTTCACCGGCGTGATGCGCTACGTGCGGAAAAAATTCTGCAAGACCGTCTGTTCCAGCGCGAAAAGGAAGGCAAGGTCACCATCGAATGGGATCATGTACTGGATGAGGTGCTGGGTGATGATAGCGGCGTGACCGGCCTGCGGGTCAAAAATGTCAAAGACGGCTCCACAAAAGACTTGCAGGCAGACGGTGTCTTTATTGCCATCGGCCACAAGCCCAATACAGATCTTTTCGAAGGCCAGCTGGAGATGCACAAAGGTGGCTACCTCAAGGTGAAAAGTGGCGTCGAGGGTGATGCGACAGCCTGCAGTATCGCCGGCGTATTTGCCGCCGGTGACGTCGGCGACCACATCTATCGACAGGCTGTCACATCCGCCGGGTCTGGCTGTATGGCAGCACTGGACACCGAGCGTTACCTGGACGCCCTGGAACAGACCGGTTAATCCCTGGCTAATGTCATGTAAACAGCCACGGAAGACACGGAATAATTTTCGTTTTTCCGTGAGTTCCGTGTCTTCAGTGGCTAAATTCAACGCGGTTCAATCGCGGTGGGGCAACCGGGGACTTAGCTAGCGCCCATCCATAAACGCCAATATTTCTCCCGCCAAGGCGCAAAGACGCCAGAAAAGAAGTGCGATCTTTGCGTCTTGGCAAGAGTTATTCTTTATGGACAGACACCAATCCGCTAGGGGTCTCATGATTTAGTACAATAGACCCATGGAACTGAAAGTCCTGACCTCTATTGACACCGTTGATCCCGCTCAATGGAATACCCTGGCCGGAACCGCCAACCCCTTTCTGCGTTACGAGTTCCTGTCGGCACTGGAGCGGAATGCCTGTGTCGGTGAACGGCACGGCTGGCTGCCCAGACACCTGCTGGCCTGCGATGATAGCGGCCGGCTGACAGGTGCCGTCCCTCTGTACGTGAAAGATAATTCCTACGGTGAGTTCGTTTTCGACTGGTCGTGGGCAGATGCCTACCAGCGCGCCGGCCTGTCGTATTACCCGAAATCCGTGGTTGCCGTGCCCTACACACCCGCCACCGGTCCCCGGATACTGACCACCGGCGGCGATGATGCTGATGACGTTGCCGATCAGCTCATTCAACTGGCGCGGGAATGGTCAAGAAACGAGCAGATGTCATCCCTGCATTGCCTGTTCACGGATAAAAATGATACCCGCCGGCTACAGGAGCAGGGGTTTCTGTTGCGGCTGGGCTGCCAGTTTCACTGGCAAAATCAGGGCTACCGTGACTTTGACGATTACCTGTCCCGCTTCAGCTCACACAAACGAAAAAAGGTGCGCAGAGAACGGCGTCATGTTCAACAAGCCGGCATCGAAATCCGTACTGTTCACGGTCAGCAAGCGAGCGATCGGGAAATCGAAATCATGTATGACTTCTACCGATCGACATTCGAAAAAAAATGGGGGCACCCTACCCTGACACTGGACTTTTTTCGTGAAATCGCCGACACCATGGGCGAACAGCTGCTGTTCTTCATCGCCGGTAAAAACCGGCGTATCGTGGCTGGCGCTATCTGTTTTCGCAGCGATGACACATTGTACGGACGCCACTGGGGATGCTACGACGATTACCACAGTCTGCATTTCGAGACCTGTTACTACCAGGGTATTGATTACTGCATACGTCATGGTTTGAAAACCTTTGAGCCAGGCGCACAGGGTGAACACAAGATCAGCCGCGGCTTTTTGCCGACCCCGACCTGGTCTGCGCATTGGATCAGGCAGCGCGGATTCCGGGACATCATTGCCCGTTTCCTTGAGCAGGAAACCGATGCCATGCGCGACTATATGGATGAGCTGTCCGGACACTCTCCCTTCAAACAGGGACAGGCGGCATGATTGCACAACGTCCGCTATGGATAAGACCAGGGGATCGCAGTCTGGACTTTCCTGATGTAACACTGGCACTACGGGAGCCGGATGGGCTGCTGGCTGTGGGTGGCGACCTGACGGCGGACAGAATCCTGTCAGCCTACAGGCGGGGGATTTTTCCCTGGTACAGCGACAAGCAGCCGATCCTTTGGTGGTCGCCCGATCCGCGTACCGTGCTGTTTCCGGCCCGCTTGAAACTTTCACGAAGCCTGCGCAAAAGTCTGCGTCGGGCCGGCTTCAGGGTTACCATGAACCAGGCGTTCAGGGAAGTCATAGCTGCCTGTGCGGCACCACGCCCCGGCAGCTCCGGCACCTGGATTACGCAGGATATGGCCGACGCCTACAGCGCTTTGCACAACACCGGCTACGCGCATTCAGTGGAATGCTGGCTTGATGACAGGCTGGTTGGTGGCCTGTACGGCGTATCGACAGGCCGGGTATTCTTTGGCGAATCCATGTTCAGCCGGGTCTCGGATGCCTCGAAAGTAGCCTTTGCCTGGCTGGTTCGCCAGCTCGAAGCCTGGGATATCGGCCTGGTCGATTGCCAGGTCTACTCGGCGCATCTGGCCAGCCTCGGCGCCGAACAGATTCCACGTGCAGACTTTGTTAAATACCTGGATGTCTTGTGCGAAAATGAACACACTATTCGGCAATGGGATTTTCAGGCGGCCGTGCGTAACGAGCCCTGGTAATGGCATGCAGTGATGGATAAGAACAATCCACACGAAGAAAAAGAACTCCGCTTTTTTGCGACGGCACCCAGGCCCTGCTCTTATCTGCAGGATCGCAATGCGATATCGGTGTTTGCCGATCCCGAAGCCAGTCTCTCCCCCGCCATATACAACCAGCTCGCCCGTTACGGATTCAGGCGCAGCGGCAAGGATCTCTACGTACCCGCCTGCCCGGGCTGTTCCGAATGTATTCCGGTACGTATACCGGCTTCACAATTCGTGCGCAGCCGCAGCCAGCAGAAAAACTGGAACAGAAACCGGGACCTGGTTTGCACAATATTGCCGGCAGAATACAAGAATGAACATTTCGAGCTGTATGCCCGCTACCAGCAAGCCCGGCACCCCGGCGGCGGAATGGATAACCCAACGCCCGACGAATATATTCGTTTCCTGGCGTGTGACTGGTCCGACACTCAATTCATCGAATTCCGCCTTGGCCGCAAGACGGTTGCAGTCGCCGTGACCGATCGCCTGTATAACGCTCTGTCCGCAGTCTACACATTCTTCGACCCGGATCTGGACCGGCGCAGCCTCGGCACCTGGGCAATTCTCCAGCAGATCGAGATAACACGGGAACTGGGCCGTGACTGGCTGTACCTGGGCTACTGGATTCAGGGCAGCGAAAAAATGCAGTACAAAAGCCGATTCCGGCCCATACAAGCCTACCGGGACGGTCACTGGCAACTGACCGACCTATCCACAATGGGGTAGGTGCTCATCACCCCACTCTATCGGTTATACTTCCCGGCTTAATTCAGTCAACACACGAGTCATGAATGGCAAAAGAAGATCACATTGAAATGGAAGGCACAGTTGTCGACACCCTGCCCAACACCATGTTCCGCGTCGAACTCGAGAACGGGCACGTGGTAACTGCACACATTTCAGGGAAAATGCGCAAGCACTACATTCGCATCCTCACCGGTGACAAGGTGACTGTTCAGATGACGCCCTACGACCTCAGCAAAGGTCGTATTACCTACCGGGCACGTTGAGCCCGGATAGCTGGCGCACCCAGGCTGCCGACTATGAAATCTCTTCCTCTTCCCTGATCTCATGCAGCAACTGGCCGCCTTCGGCGCGGATGACCAGATGGCCACCATTTGCCAGACCGCCAAACAACAGCTCTTCGGCAAGCGGCTTTTTGATATGCTCCTGTATGACACGCGCCATCGGGCGGGCCCCCATCTTGGGATCAAAGCCGTGCTCAGCCAGCCATTCGCGCGCTGAATCCGCGACTTCGAGGGTTACGCCTTTATCCTGCAACTGCGCTTCCAGTTCATAGATAAACTTGTCAACCACGCGTGTAATTACTGTCGGATCCAGTGCCTTGAACTGAATTACGGCGTCGAGACGGTTACGGAACTCAGGACTGAAAATCTTCTTGATCGCTTCCATGCCATCGGTGGAATGATCCTGATGCGTAAAACCGATTGACGGCCGGCTCATTTCCGATGCACCCGCATTGGTCGTCATCACAACAGCGACGCTGCGGAAATCAGCCTTGCGGCCATTGTTGTCGGTCAAAGTGCCGTGATCCATCACCTGAAGTAACAGATTAAAGACGTCCGGGTGAGCTTTTTCGATTTCATCCAGTAACAGAACCGCATGCGGGTGCCTGGTAACCGCTTCGGTTAACAAACCACCCTGGTCAAAACCGACATAACCCGGCGGCGCGCCGATCAAACGGGAGACCGTGTGCCGTTCCATGTATTCGGACATGTCGAAACGGATCAGCTCGATACCCATAATCAACGCCAACTGACGGGTAACCTCGGTTTTACCGACACCCGTTGGCCCCGCAAAAAGGAAAGAACCGATCGGTTTGTGCGCATTGCCCAGACCCGAGCGTGACATCTTGATGGCACCGGTCAGCATCGCAATCGCTTCATCCTGCCCATAAACCACCATTTTCAGATCACGTTCCAGGGTACGCAATGAATCCTTGTCGGAAGCAGATACGGTCTTCGCCGGAATGCGTGCGATCTTCGAAACAATCGTTTCAATATCCGCAACACCGATGGTTTTCTTGCGCCGGGAGGGCGGCAACAGGCGCTGGTTGGCGCCGGCCTCGTCGATAACGTCGATCGCCTTGTCCGGCAGGAAGCGGTCATTGATGTAACGCGAGGAAAGCTCGACGGCTGCCCTCAGTGCCTTGGACGAATACTTGACCTCATGATGTTCTTCGAATCGGGACTTCAACCCTTTGAGTATGCTGAAGGTTTCGTCCTCGTTCGGCTCGACCACGTCTATCTTCTGAAAGCGGCGCGTCAAGGCACGGTCTTTTTCGAAAATCCCACGGTACTCCTGATAGGTTGTTGAGCCGATGCATTTCAACTCACCGGAAGCCAGCATCGGCTTGATAAGATTGGACGCATCCATCACACCGCCGGACGCCGCACCCGCGCCGATAATGGTATGGATCTCATCGATAAACAGGATCGCCCCCGGCTCCATTCGTAGCTGGGCGAGTACATTTTTGAGTCGCTTCTCAAAATCACCCCGGTACTTGGTGCCTGCCACCAGAGTACCCAGGTCGAGCGCGTATATGGTGCTGTTCAGCAACACTTCAGGGACGTCCCCATCGACAATCAATTTTGCCAGGCCTTCTGCAAGCGCTGTTTTACCGACACCGGCTTCACCGACGTAAAGGGGATTATTCTTGCGGCGACGGCACAGAATCTGGATGGTACGCTCAATTTCCGAACGACGTCCAATCAAGGGATCGATCTTGCCTTTCATCGCCATTTCATTGAGATTGGCGGCAAAACTTTCCAGTGCTGTCTTTTGTTTTTTGTCAGCACCGGCAGCCCCTTCCGCGTCGGCCACTGACTCGTTCTCGGGCTGATCCGCCACCGTCTTGGAAATGCCGTGAGATATGTAGTTCACGACATCCAGGCGGGTGATGTCCTGCTTGTTCAGAAAATAGGCTGCCTGTGACTCCTGTTCGCTGAATATGGCGACCAGCACGTTGGCACCGGTAACTTCCTTCTTGCCCGATGACTGAACATGGAAGACAGCACGCTGCAATACACGCTGAAAACCCAGTGTTGGTTGTGTTTCCCGGTTGTCATTTTGAGGCAGAAGCGGTGTGGTTTCATCAAGAAACCCGGTGAGCTCAATTTTTAGCTTATCCAGCTCCGCACCGCAGGATTTCAGAACTTCTGCAGCGGTGGAATTGTCCAGTAAGGCGAGCATTAAATGCTCAACCGTCATGAACTCGTGTCGTTTTTCCCTGGCCTCCTTGAAGGCCAAATTCAGGGTGAACTCCAGTTCTTTACTTAACATCTTGATTACCTCATTGCCTTTCCAGGCCTCCTCCATGGCGCTAGCTGCGGCTTAAATTCAATAACTTGCAAGTATTCCAATCGTTGTTTTTATTAGGTTTTTAACTTACTTAATGATATTTATAGAGTTTTACACCTCCTCCATCACGCACAATAATGGATGTTGATTTTGCCGCGAGTATTCATTTACCTGCGCAACCTTGGTTTCTGCAACCTCCTTGGTAAACACTCCACACACTCCCCTCCCCCTGGTGTGTACATGCAGCATGACCTGCGTTGCTTTCTCTCTCGGCATTCCGAATAACTGTTCGAGCAAATTCACCACAAACTCCATTGGAGTAAAATCATCGTTATGCAACACGACTTTATACAGCGGCGGCGGCTTGATTTTCGGCTTGGCTTCAAGCACCGAAAGCCCGTTATCAACGGATTGTCTGGTCTCCTTACTCACAGTCGCTATTGTAACCAAATTAAATATGCTGAAATGATGAACTCCCAACCCTATATAGATAGAATACACATGCTTTTAAAACAAGCAAGCGCTACGCCTAAGCCAGTGAATACATAAGAAAACCTTAATATCGAATACTTGACTAATCGGTTCGGCGGTCTAACAATAATGCCTGCCGTGCAGGCGAATAGGAGGAGTCGTTCTCGCGCCAAAGAGCGTGAATCGACGCGATGGTAAACAAGAACAGGCGTGACACGCGCCACATAACGCAGTGAGGATTCTACAATTATGGCGACAGGAATTGTTAAGTGGTTCAGTAACGCAAAGGGATATGGTTTTATTTCACCGGATGAAGGCGGCGACGACATTTTCGCCCATTTTTCCTCTATCGAAATGGATGGATACAAAAGTCTCAAGGAAGGGCAGCACGTCGAATTTGACGTCGCCGACGGCCCCAAGGGACTGCAGGCCAGTAAAATATATTTCACCAGCGCACTGAATTAGCCACTGAGCTGGTCAAGCCCTTCACCCTGACCGCTCGGGCAGGGTGAAGGGCTACGGCTACATGTGGTCGATAATCGCCTGTCCGAACTGGGAGCAGCTCAATTTGCTCGAACCCTCCATCAAACGATCCAGGTCGTAAGTCACCGTCTTCGCAGCAATTGCCCCGGACAGACCTTTTACAATCAGATCGGCGGCCGCATTCCAGCCCATGTGGCGCAGCATCATTTCCGCCGACAGTATCAATGAACTGGGGTTGACCTGATCTTTCCCGGCATACTTGGGCGCGGTACCGTGGGTGGCCTCGAACAGCGCCACCTTGTCTGACAAGTTGGCGCCTGGCGCCATACCAATACCGCCCACCTGGGCGGCCAGCGCATCAGAGATGTAATCACCGTTGAGGTTCAGTGTGGCGATTACGCTGTATTCAGCCGGGCGCAGCAGGATTTGCTGCAGAAAGGCGTCGGCAATGACATCCTTGACGACAATCTCGTTTCCCGTTTTCGGGTTCTTGAAGGAGCACCAGGGTCCGCCGTTGATTTCCCTGGCGCCAAATTCCTCCCTGGCCAGCTGGTATCCCCAGCTCTTGAAAGCACCCTCGGTAAATTTCATGATGTTGCCCTTGTGCACCAGGGTCACGGAACTGCGATCCTGATCGATCGCGTATTGCAGCGCACGGCGTACCAGCCGCCTGGTACCCTCCGCAGAAACCGGTTTCACACCAATGCCCGAGGTTTCCGGGAATCGTATCTTCCTGACACCCATTTCATCTTGCAGAAAATCGATGACTTTTTTCACTTCCGCGCTGCCGGCTTCCCACTCGATACCGGCATAGATGTCTTCCGAATTCTCGCGGAAAATCACCATATCGGTTTTCTCCGGTTCCTTGAGCGGACTGGGCGTACCCTCGTAGTAACGTACCGGGCGCAGACACAGGTACAGGTCCAGCTCCTGGCGCAGGGCGACATTGAGAGAACGGATGCCGCCGCCGACGGGGGTGGTGAGCGGACCCTTGATCGCTACAGTGAAGTCCCTTATCGCTTGCAGGGTTTCATCCGGAAGCCAGATATTCTCACCATACACCTGGTTGGATTTTTCACCGGCATATATCTCCATCCAGGAAATCTTGCGCTCACCGCCAAACGCTTTTTTTACCGCCGCGTTGACGACATTACACATCACGGGCGTGATATCGATGCCTATACCATCGCCTTCGATATAAGGCACGATGGGCTGATCCGGCACATTCAGCGACAGATCCTCATTTACGGCTATTTTCTCGCCTTGATCAGGCACAACAATCTTCTGATATCCCATGTGATTTCCCGGAGAGGTAAAAATGATCGCAAGATTGTATCAAACCAGCCACGGAAAACACGGAAAATCGGGGAGTTCATCTTCTTGCACGCGCTGATAGCTGACACACAGGATCCGATTCAGTGACTTCCGTGGCTATAGAAAACGCATAAAAAAGTCCCTGCAACCAGAGGTCGCAGGGACTTTTCCGTCAACAGCCGGCCTCAGGTTTAGACGTCGCCGCCGGAGGCTTTGATCAACGCTTCTTCAATGGCATTAGGTGAACACATGATATTGAAGAAAGTGGCGCCGGTATCACTCTGGATCATCGGCAGGTGCGGGAAGCTGATGGCAATACGGAAACGTGCATAGAGAGCATAGACGTCACCGTCCGACACCAGGATTTCGTACGGCAGGTGGGCGGTAGAACGAATGGCCTCTTTATCGACGCGACTCATGATGTACTCGTCACCGCTGCAGCCGGCATCGCTGAGAGCCACACCAAATACGGTTTCGTCCTTACCGGGTATGTCGATACGGTAGACCTTGGTTGCGCCACCGAGCCCTTCGGCAAGGCCTTTCTCGACCGCGGCAATGGCTTCGTCATAGCTATCGTATTCCGCGAGTTCACTGGGATCGTCGAAGTATTCCATACCGAACATGTAGTGGTACTTGCGCAGATCCTTGGCAGTCAGTTGCTTGCTGCCACTACCGAAGCTTTCAGCACTTCCGAGCGCTGACCGCAGACTCAACAGCGCACTCTCGGCGCCGGAGGTGTCTTCGACTCGATAAGCATCGGCGTAATAAAGGGGATTGCTGTAGGAAACCTGGATCTCTTCACCGACCTGGGTGATGGCAACACGCTGACCCGCTGCATAGCCACCAAAATCCGAGCTGGCAGCAGATTTTTTCAGGTCATCATTGGTGATGGCCAGGATGATAGCCCCATCGTAAGGTGAGTAACTGCCAACGACTTCAAAACCGGCACCTTCAACCTTACCCTTCACCTCGTCGGCGACAGCCTGCGGATCGCCACTGGTTTTATAGCCCAGTACGAACGGTTTCAGCACGTCTTCCGCAAAGGCATTTCCGCATGACAGTGCCAGCAAGGCACCGGACAGGAACATTTGCTTTACAACTTTCTGCATAATTACTCCTCCTCAGGAGGTTAGTCGTGTTTTTTAAGATTCATCCAGAATCTGCTCGGAGCAATTCCAGCGTTATTTTATTATGGCCTTCGCACTCCGCCGGCTCCCCCCGGAGCCCAACCACTGCTCGCCTGGGAAATAGGAGGCAAACCCGCGCAAAATGGCGTTGGTCATAGTCGCTACTTTATGTACCCTAACAATAATGTCAAGGCTATGACGCCCAATAACGGCATTTTATTATAGTAACACATTAATTATGCCACATAACTATTTGTTTATATTTTAATTAAACAATCGAACTGAGAGAGTTACAGGGTTATGGTCTGGAAACCAAGGGTCACGGTTGCCGTCGTCGCTGAACAACACCAGCGCTTCCTGATGGTCGAAGAAGATGTCCGGGGGGTGGTGCGTTTCAACCAGCCGGCCGGCCACCTGGAAGACAAGGAAAGCCTGGTGGATGCGGTTATCCGCGAGTGCCTGGAAGAAACCGCCTGGCGTTTTCAGCCAGACGCGCTGGTAGGCATCTACCGCTGGCGAAACAGCAGAAACGGTGACACCTACCTGCGCGTCACGTTTTGCGGTCATTGCGTCTCCACAGAGCCCAATCGTGAACTTGATCAGGATATTGTTGCAGCGCACTGGCTTACGCTGGATGAAATTCAGTCTCTTTCCGATCAGTTGCGTAGCCCGCTGGTACTTCAGTCGATTCATGATTATCTGCATGGCAAACGTTATCCACTGGACGTGCTGGTTGACCTACACGGGGAATAAGCCCTTTCACCAGGACCAGTTAACACGATGAAAGCAGCTCCTAACCCGGATTTCTCACCACAATGGACACCAAGGTCACGAATTGTTGCTTTGTGCCCTTCAAGGTGAATTGCGCAGCAAGAGAAGGCCCTGGGGCATGTGGTTGAGGCGGTGAGAAATGCGAACTAAACAAAAAGTCATCGTTGGTCTTTCCGGCGGCGTCGACTCTGCAGTGGCTGCCGCTTTGTTACTTGCACAGGACTATCAAGTGGAAGCGCTGTTCATGAAAAACTGGGATGAAGATGACGCGGAAGATTATTGTCCGGCGCAACAGGATCTTGCCGATGCCCAGGCGGTCGCCGAATGCCTGGACATCAAGTTAACGACCATCAGTTTTTCAAGCGAGTACTGGGACCGGGTGTTTGAATATTTTCTTGCCGAATACCGGGCCGGTAGAACACCCAATCCGGACGTGTTGTGCAACCAGGAAATAAAATTCAGGGCTTTCCTGGATTACGCGCTGCACCTGGGTGCGGACTGGATTGCGACAGGCCATTACGCCCGGGTTGAAGGCACCAGCAACGGGCGAAAACTCTTGAAAGGCCGCGACAGCAACAAGGATCAAAGCTATTTTCTGTATCGCCTGAAACAGAGGGCATTGAACCATAGCCTGTTTCCGCTCGGAAATCTGACCAAACCGGAGGTACGCGCAATTGCCAGGCAGAAAGGTTTTCCAAACTTTGCCAAAAAAGACAGTACCGGCATCTGCTTTATCGGGGAACGCAAATTCAAGGATTTTCTGGGACGTTATCTTCCAGCACAGCCAGGTGAAATCATCACTGTGGAAGGAGAATTGATGGGGCAGCACCAGGGATTGATGTTTCACACCATCGGCCAGCGCCAGGGCTTAGGCATCGGCGGCATCAAGGGCAGCAGTGGCGAACCCTGGTATGTGGTTGACAAGGAGTTGGAGAAAAATCGTTTGATCGTTACACAGGGAAAGAACCACCCCGCCCTGTTCAAGCCCTCACTGCAAGCCAGGGACCTGCACTGGATTTCAACAACGCCACCGACCATACCCGCAAACTGTCATGCACGTATTCGCTATCGCCAGTCTGACCAGGCATGTAAAATCGTGGAACTGAAAAACGACACTGCAAACGTCAGCTTTGCGACACCACAGCGGGCCATCACCCCCGGTCAGGCCATTGTGTTCTATGACAGTGACCGGTGCCTGGGAGGTGGTACCATCTGCGCATGACCCGCAAGAACGACAAAGACCGGGCACTGGCATTCGCCGGTATCCTGCAGGCCTTGCAGCTTGTGCAGAGCACCGCCTATGGCAAGCCATATGACCTGGAATCCTTCCAGGCGACCTTAAGCAGCATCCTGCTGATCGATGCCACGACGGTCGAAGACGTGTATGGCGGTGTCGTCGGTGCAAAAAGCGGTTTGCGCCTGCTAAAAACGCAGCTGATGAGTGACAAACAAAGACCTGACGCCGAGCTCAGCCGCTACCTGGTCGTGCTGTTGCATCTGGAACGCAAACTCAGTAAACGCGCGGATTTACTGAACAAATTAACCGAAGGCATCGAGCGCGCGCAAAAACAGATCGAGCATTTCGATATCAGTCACGCCAATGTACTGGCCAGCCTGGCTGATACCTATGCACAGACCATCAGCACACTTCAACCGCGCATTATGGTGAAAGGCGAGCCGACGCGCTTGACCGAAACCGGCGTGGCCAACCAGATACGCGCCCTTCTACTGGCTGCCATGCGTTCTGCTGTTTTGTGGCGACAGTGCGGTGGCACACGCCTGGGACTGCTGCTGGGAGGGCGCCGCAAACTGGCTGACACCGCTGCCGGTTTACTGCAAAACACCTTCTAATTTAATTTATTACAATATCTTTATAATATATTGTTATATATATTTATTTAGTTCGTAACCCGGTCTGCAGGGTGTGGCCACGCGCACCATGGGTGTCAATAGCTTGAAGGTTCTTTCCGGCGCGCACAGCGCAGCCTGTGATGACTCACCAAATGAATCAGAATCTACCTAATATATATTTTAAATATTTTATATATTTTATTGTTTATTATAATTATTTTATTTTATTATCTACCCGGCAGGCATGCGCTCAATGCTCTGGCCACGATAGCACGGCCGGGTGGCCGCCACTACCGCGCCCCACTAGAAACGGCAGCTTGTTGCCTGTTCACCAGCGACCGTCCATAATTGCGCGCTCCCTTTATTGCCAGCCTGCAGGAGCTTTGAATGAGCAACAGTTTTGCAACCCGCAGCACGTTAAAAACCGGTGGCAAAAGCTACGAAATCTATCGTTTGCCTTCACTCGCAAAGGATGTATCGCGCCTGCCCTACTCATTGAAAGTGCTGCTCGAAAATCTTCTTCGCTTTGAAGATGACAAAACTGTCAGCAGGGACGATATCGAAGCCCTGATCAACTGGAATCCAAAAGAGCGACCAAGCCAGGAAATCGCTTACCGTCCGGCCCGCGTGCTGATGCAGGATTTCACCGGCGTACCTGCCGTGGTCGACCTGGCTGCCATGCGCGATGCCATGAAGGCACTCGGCGGCGATCCGGAAAGAATAAACCCGCTGCAACCCGCTGAACTGGTCATCGACCACTCGGTGCAGATTGATGCATTTGGTAACAAAGAGGCGGTAGACCTGAATGCCAGAATTGAATACCAGCGAAACCTGGAACGTTACAGCTTCCTGAAATGGGGGCAGAAAGCATTTTCCAACTTCAAAGTCGTTCCTCCGGACACCGGCATTGTGCACCAGGTCAATCTGGAATACCTGGGCCGCGTTGTATTTGCGCAGGAAAACAATGGCGTGCTGCAAGCCTATCCGGACACCCTGGTGGGTACCGACTCTCACACCACCATGATTAACGGCCTTGGCGTACTGGGCTGGGGTGTCGGCGGTATCGAAGCCGAAGCCGCTATGCTGGGCCAACCGGTTTCGATGCTCATTCCCCAGGTGGTCGGCTTCAGACTGACGGGCGAATTACCGGAAGGCGCAACCGCGACCGACCTGGTATTGCGGGTGGTGGAAATGTTACGCCAGCACGGCGTGGTCGGAAAATTTGTCGAATTCTTCGGTAACGGACTGGATCACCTGTCACTGGCCGACCGAGCAACACTGGCCAACATGGCGCCGGAATACGGTGCAACCTGCGGTATTTTCCCCATCGACAACGAGACGCTGAACTACCTGCGCCTGTCGGGCCGTGATGAAGAACAGATTGCTCTGGTAGAGGCTTATGCCAAAGAACAGGGCATGTTCCGCAGTGCAGATCAGGCAACAGCCGAATACACCAGCGTCGTCGAACTCGATATATCTACCGTGGTACCGAGTCTTGCCGGCCCCAAACGGCCGCAGGACCGGGTGGCGCTGACGGACTCGAAGCGCCTTTTCAATGAAGCCCTGGCGGCATTGAAAACCGAGCGCAACCTTAGCAGCAAACCTGCACAGGGCTCCATCAACGGCCAGGATTTCGAACTTGACGACGGTGCTGTCGTGATCGCCTCCATCACCTCCTGCACCAACACCTCAAATCCGTCCGTCATGCTGGGGGCCGGCCTGGTCGCCAAAAAGGCGGTCGAAAAAGGACTCACGGTCAAACCCTGGGTCAAGACATCACTGGCACCCGGTTCCCAGGTTGTCACCGAATACCTGAATGAAGCCGGTCTGATGGATGATCTGGAAACGCTGGGTTTTCATGTCGTCGGTTACGGCTGTGCGACCTGTATAGGCAACTCCGGTCCATTACCCGAAGCGGTCTCGCAGGCCATCACCACGGGTGATCTCTCCGTCTGCTCGGTGCTATCGGGCAATCGTAATTTTGAAGGCCGCGTACACGCCGAAGTGCGCATGAATTACCTGGCGTCACCACCGCTGGTTGTCGCCTATGCGATAGCCGGCACTATGAATATCGACCTGTACAGAGAACCTGTTGGCCAGGATGCCGATGGCAACGATGTCTTTCTGAAAGACATCTGGCCCAGCCAGAAGGAAGTCAGCGACGCGGTCAGCCGGAACGTCAGGCGAGAAGAATTCACCCGTGTCTACCGGGATGTCTTCAAGGGCGCGGACCGCTGGGTGGAACTCAGCTCTCCGGACGGCCAGTTGTTCGGCTGGAGCGCCGACTCAACCTATATACAGAATCCACCCTACTTCGAAGGCATGAGCAAGCAAGCCGGTGAAGTCGCTGAGATCCAGGGCGCCCGCGCCCTGGCCTTGCTGGGAGACTCGGTAACCACTGATCACATCTCGCCCGCCGGCGCCATCAAGGCAGACAGCCCGGCCGGAGAATTCCTGTTATCGCAGGGTGTGCAGCCGGCTGATTTCAATTCACTGGGTTCGCGACGCGGCAACCATCAAGTCATGATGCGCGGCACTTTCGCCAATATACGCCTGCGCAACCTGCTGGCACCGGGCACCGAGGGTGGTGTGACCATTCACCAGCCCAGTGGCGAACAAATGAGTATTTATGATGCCGCCATGCGCTACCGGGATGAAAACGTGTCGCTGCTGGTTTTTGCCGGCAAGGAATACGGTTCAGGCTCATCGCGTGACTGGGCTGCCAAGGGCCCGAGACTATTGGGTGTCCGCGCGGTCATCGCAGAAAGTTACGAGCGCATCCACCGTACCAACCTGGTATGCATGGGCATCTTACCCCTGCAGTATAAAGACGGAGACAATGCCGCATCGCTGGGTTTGAATGGTAAGGAAGTGTTCACCATCGAAGGCCTGGGCGATGGCTCCGCCAGGGAAGTGACAGTACACGCTGTGGCTGACGATGGCAGTGAAAAAAAATTCCAGACCCGTGTACGCATTGATACGCCGCAGGAAATCGAGTACTACCGTCACGGTGGCATTCTGCACTATGTGTTGCGCCAGCTGGCCGCCTAGAAAAACCTATGGAACTGACATCGCTCACCGCTGTTTCCCCCGTCGACGGCCGTTACGGCCGCAGCACCGAAAACCTGCGGCCGATTTTCAGCGAGTTCGGTCTTATCAGACACCGCGTCCTGGTCGAGGTCCGCTGGTTACAGGCACTGGCTGCACACACCGATATCAAGGAAGTACCCGCCCTCAGCGAGCACGCCCACAAACTGCTCGACGCCATGGTCGACAGATTCAGCGAAGACGATGCCCAACGCGTTAAAAATATCGAGCGTACCACCAACCACGATGTCAAAGCCGTAGAATACTTCCTGAAGGAAAAAATCGCGGGTAACGATGAACTTGAAGCCATCAGCGAATTCATTCATTTCGCCTGCACATCCGAGGACATCAACAACCTTGCTTACGCCCTGATGTTACGTGAAGCACGCGGCCAGGTGTTACTGCCGCAACTCGACGAAATCATTCAGTGCATCACCGCTCTTGCTCACCACACTGCGGAGATGCCGATGCTGTCCCGCACCCATGGCCAGCCCGCCTCACCGACGACACTTGGCAAGGAAATGGCGAACGTCGTCTATCGTCTGCGCCGCCAGCGCGACCAAGCTGCAAAAGTTGAATTACTCGGCAAGATCAACGGTGCTGTCGGTAACTACAATGCCCATCTGGTCGCCTACCCGGAAATCGACTGGCCGGCATTTGCCAGAAACTTCGTAACCGGTCTGGGGCTCGACTGGAACCCGTACACCATTCAGATTGAACCACACGACTACATAGCCGAACTGTTTGACGCGATTGCCCGTTTCAATGTCATCCTGACCGACTTTGCAAGGGATATCTGGGCCTACATATCACTGGGCTATTTCAAACAGAGAACAGTAGCCGGCGAAGTGGGTTCCTCTACCATGCCACACAAAGTCAATCCCATCGATTTTGAGAATGCCGAAGGAAATTTTGGTATCGCCAATGCGATCTTCGACCACCTGGCGACAAAGCTGCCCGTGTCGCGCTGGCAACGCGACCTCAGCGACTCGACGGTGTTACGTAACCTTGGCGTTGGTGTCGCACACTCTGTGATTGGCTACACCTCTATGCTGCGCGGCATCAACAAACTGGAAGCCAATCCCGATCGACTTCAGCAGGACCTGGATGCCACCTGGGAGGTGCTGGCGGAAGCCATTCAGACCGTAATGCGCCGCTACGGCATTGAGCAGCCGTACGAGAAACTGAAAGCGCTCACCCGTGGCAAAGGTATCAGCGCCGAATCACTGAAAGACTTTATCGACAAGCTGGAAATTCCTCAACAAGCCAAACAGGAACTATCCAGACTGACACCGGCAGCTTATATCGGCAACGCCATTGAACAGGCAAAATCCATCTAGCAATCCTTGATTGACCAACATCTTTACGCATGAGTCAAATTTCAATCATATCTCTCGCCAAGCCGCAAAGCCCGCCAAGAAAATCCTTTGCGTCTCTGCGTCTTTGCGAGAGACTAAAATGGATCTTCACATCTCGTCAGTCTGAGACTTGATCTCGCTGGAAAGTCGGGCTCAAACTGTCGCGAGTGGGGCCGATATCAGCCGTATACCCATAGCTGATCAAAGTACCCTCTCGATATGAGCAATGAAGAAAACTTCAGGCAGTTTGTAGAGCTCAGGCTCGGTATCTCGGACATTGAAATCGAATTGCTCACCCGCGCAGAGACCCGGCACGCCAGCGATCTGATTGTCGGACAGACTCAAGCCTCGCTCGATATTATCAGCCGCGACCTCGACCCCTTCCTCTACGATCGTGGAACATTTCTCGACTTGCTGAGCAGGCTTTGCCGGCGCAATCGACAGGCACGTATCCGTTTCCTGGTTCAGGACCCCTCGACGCCGGTTAAAAGGGGCCACCGCCTGGTCGAACTCGGACGAAAACTGAGCAGTACCATTGAGTTCCGCCAGCCGCATCAGGACTACCGGAATTTCAACGAAGCCTGCCTCATCGCTGACCAGTGCGGCCTGATTCACCGCCCGCTGGCGGACCGCTTTGAAGGCACGGCAAACTTCTATGACCCCGTGGCCGCACGACGAAAACTGGATTTCTTCACCGAAGTCTGGGAACGTAGCGAATCGCATCCGGAATTCAGAAGGTTATATCTGTAATCATGAACATTCTCATGGCTCTTTTATGTAGCATCAGTTTGTTTGCCGGAGCTGCTCTCGCCGACTCCATCCAGACCATTCAACTCGGGCATCGGCCTGCAGACCAGATCATGCCCATCATCAAACCCATGCTCGGCCCGGATGACTCCCTCACCGGCCAGGGTTACCAGCTGTTTATTCGCACCTCGGAGAAGAATTTCGAACAGATCAAACAGATGGTCACCCAGCTGGATACAGCGGCTAAAATGTTGTTGATTTCGGTGTTCCAGGGCAACGACCGTGAGCTGCGCGCGCTGGGTGTCAGCGGAAACTTCCAGTACCGGGACAGTAACACCAACATCAGTCTGGGCAGTCCCGACAAACCAGCGAACCGCGGTGCCGATGTTAACTACAGTACCCGTAATGCCTCAGCCGGCGCACGCACCTACAGCACCCGCGGGCGCCTGTCCGATAACCCGGTGCACCAGTTACGCATTAGCGAGGGCAGCGAAGGCTATATCGAAACCGGCGAATCGATCCCCTACTTCTCCGGCAGTTATTGGCGAGGCGGGCGCCACGGCATTGTTGAAGGTGGTATCGACTACAAAGACATCAACACCGGCTTCTATGTGCTGCCCAGGGTTCACAGCGAACAGGTCACACTGGACGTCAGCCCGTATAAGCAGTCACAGAGCAGAAAGCGCGGTGGCGATATCGAAACCCAGAGTGCCAGCACCAGAATCACCGGTAAGCTCGGCCAGTGGTTAGCGATAGGCGGGGTCAGCGGGCAAACCCAGAGCTCCAGCACCCATATCGGAAGTTACGGGTCGACGCAAAGCAGAGACAACGCAAGCATCTGGATCAAGGCCGACCTGGTCCAGTAACCAT
>Ga0055476_10000026_pt1 | contig 29046 bp, 28 predicted proteins | sample Muzzi_CordC_D2_FD_57682 | JGI IMG/M metagenome (GOLD analysis project Ga0055476, IMG submission 57682) | Wetland microbial communities from San Francisco Bay, California, USA, that impact long-term carbon sequestration - Muzzi_CordC_D2 | ecosystem: Environmental > Aquatic > Marine > Wetlands ... | reverse complement strand
TCGGGCCGCTAACGGGGTATGTGAATCCACCAGTGCTGTTCGTTGATCGAATAGACCGGGGTGTAATGAACGATGTCCCTATGTGAAACGACCTCCTCGGTCTGATTATCCAGGATCACAATGTCATTCCGGTCGGCAACCGCCAGTACCGCATGCGGAACGCGCAGATTGGTGTCCTGCAACACAACGATTCTCAGTTGATCGGCGGGAAAATCCAGCCAGCGTAATGAGAACATTTTGGTGAGTGCATAGTCCTCGCAGTCGCCGCCGAAATGGAGAAATTCCCGGGCAATTGCCCAGTAATCATCAACAGCGTAATTGTCGATGTCGAGGATATAGTTTTTCCGGTTGGCGTAGTGATTGACGGCGTCCAGCTGGTCACCGCGTTTGTGTCCGCGAATGGAATCGAGAAACTGATGCCACTCCTGGAGATGGCAGCGATTGAAGTCTATGTCGCTGCAGTCACCCTCCGGCTGGTCTTCGAGCAGATGTCGCTCGAGTGCCTGTACCCACTGACTGAAAACCCGGGTGTCTGTTTGCTGGCTTTGCTGGTAGCCAAAAAGTTCGCTGGGGAAGGCCAGCGTGATCTGGGGGGGGATGAGACCCGCCAACAGCAACAAAAACAGGCGTAACAGGTAAATGGGGCCGCTATTCATCCTCTCACCCAGGGGACCTTCTCTCGCTTGTCGGCAATTCACCTTGTCTTGCTGAGAAATTCACCTTGTCTTGTAAAGGCTCCTGTCAGTTTGACCGCAGCATCGCTGCTGTCGACAGTCCCGTCAAGGAATGTTGGCTTTCAGATGTGCTCATGAGTAAAGTATCGTCGATTAGCGATCTCGAAGTGCTTAAATTAACCGGGGACGGATAATGGTTCAAGTCATGGCGCGTGTGAGAAAATGGATCGGTGCCTTGCTGGGAGTAACACTGCTGGCAGGTGTCGGATCGGCGATGTCTGCAGAAGATGAGGGGGTCGAGGCGCAGTTCAGGGAGGGTATGAAAGCGCTGAATGATGAACGCTTGAAATCGGCGATTCGCGCGTTCAGCAGGATTCTGAATACGGAGCCGGAATTGCACCGGGCGAGACTGGAACTGGCGTTGGCCTATTACCGCTCGATGCGTTATCAAGACGCTGAAAAGCTGGCCCAGCAAGTCCTGGATGATCCGAATACACCACCCGAGGTGCGGGTCACAGTGCTGGCATTTCTGGCGCAGGTCAAGCGGGATGCAGAGCAGTTCACACAGAAACACAATGTGTCGGGCTCTCTTGCCGCCGGCTTCATGTACGATTCCAATGTGAACGCCGGTCCTTCTCAGTTGAATATTCGTGTCGGTGACACCCCTGCCAGCCTGACGCCTGCGTCGGTCAGTAAAAGTGATAATGCCTATGTGCTGAACGGCGGTATCGATCACCTGTATAAGTCCGGTAAACGTGTCGAAGTGGGAGAACGCACCGGCATGCTGTTGTGGCAGAGTGGTGCAAGTCTGTATTCCCGCCAGTACCACACATACGATGATTACGATCTCGTAATTGCCAGCCTGAATACCGGTCCGGCGTTGTTGATGTTACGCAACTGGCGGGCTTCGCTGCAGTTGAAATCCGATTATCTCACCCTGGGTGATCGCGCCCTTGGCTGGTTCAACTCGGTTAATCCATCGATCACCTGGCAGTTAAGGAATGGCGAAGTCAACTGGGATGCTATCTATACCCGGCGTTTCTACCACAGGGACATCGACAAAGGACGTAAGGGAGACTATCTGGCCACCGGTGCCACGCTTGGGCATTATTTTGACCAGGGCCGGGTTGCGGCCACTGCAGGTGGCCGTCTCGTCAAATTTATTGCCGACGATGACGAGTTTGGCTACAACGGTTTTGAACTCAATGGCGGGATCAGTTCCGACACCTACAGGAACGGGACCGCCTATGCCCGTTACCGGTTCTCGTATTTCAGCTATGATGGTAACGATCCCGTGTTCGGAAAGGATCGTGAAGATCTGGAGTACCGTGCCACCGTTGGCCTGACGCATACGTTCAACGAACCCGAAGACCTGCTGAAGGACTGGGTGGTGAATGGTTTCTGGGAGCGTACGCACAACAATTCAAATATTGGTCAGCTGTACAGCTACAACCGAACGCAGTTTATGCTGATGTTTTCGCGTGGTTTCTGATTTGTGGAATACGGGCAAACAAAGCCGGTTGCCGTGAACAACCTGGTTGGAAACCTGAACACTCGGCAAATCCCGTTGCTCTTTTGTAAAAAGGTCGGATTAATTTACATTTTGTGTCGGGCGTTGGTGTGCTTGATGTAATGTGGTAAGTCATTGAATTTAAATTTAATGAGTCGGTGGTTCCGGTTCCGGGCCGGTCCGGGAATGTCGGCATAGTTAACTTGCTCTCTGGTCGATTATCGATTTGAACTGTATAAGTCTCTGAAAAAAATGGAAAATTATTCCAGGCATAATGGTTGCTTTTCTTTCTCTATCGATCCATCAGTGAGGTGGTTGTGAATAAGCCTGAATTTTTCGGTATGCATGCATTTGGACGTGTGATCTTGATCGGCTTTGTACTGTTAATGGGGGCAGGCCAAACCGTGTGGGCAGAGCAGGGAGAAGCACAGGACTCGGTCTACAAGTGGGGCCGATGGGCCGTGTTGAGTCCGGCTGCGGGCGGGGAACCCTATGTTGCAGCGTTATCTCCTGATGCCTCAAATAATGCGCGGCCTGGTGAAGCGTCTGAGTTCCAGCCAGAGGTTGAATCAACGAGTGCTGTAATACCGCCAGGTATTGGTCCAGTCGATCCAGGCCAACCGCCTGGGAATTTGCCGCCACCCCCGCCGCCTCCATCTGTTCCGCCCCCTGGTGTGGGGCCAATCGATCCACCGGCGATCAATTTACCGCCGCCGCCACCGCCTGGTGTGGGGCCAATCGATCCACCGGCAATCAATTTACCGCCGCCACCCCCGCCTGGTGTGGGGCCAATCGATCCGCCGGCAATCAATTTACCGCCTGCGCCGCCTCCAGGAGGGTAGCCTGGCAACAGGAAGCAGGGGCCATAGCTCAATCAGCATCGGCAGGACCACCCAAACACTGATCGGCTTTCTGGACCCCCTGATTCCAGGGCGAATGTTCCCGCAGGACCCCGGTAAGCCTGTGCTGGAGGCGCTGGTTATTGGCTTCTGCAATCATTTTTCCCATTCATTTCAGGTTCTTTCTGTGCGTGTGCATCCTGCAGCTGCGCCGCCCCGCTTCCGGAAGAAACTTATGCAATTAAAAATCAATAAGTTACGCTTAAGTTATTTGGAGGTTTATGTTTTTCAGTCAGCTATTGCTAGCGCTGATCTTAAAAAATATTACGCAAGAGCCATTCCTGTATAATGCCAAGAAAGTCTATAATGTCTGCAGAAACAAGCCATTTTGGATTCTGACGCGACGATTTCGGAGCCGGGATTATCGGCAGTCGATGGGCATAAATATTAAATAAAGATGTAAGGGGAAACGTCTCAGTACAATGGCCACTCATTCGGAAAACGGGGGAATTGCCTGGCAACCGCAGCAACATATGGGGCGCTGGATCCTTCCGGCTGACAGGTGCGAATCGGAATGTCCGGTTCGGATTTATACGCTTGGACGCTTCGGGGTCAAACTGCAGGGGCAGCCGATGGTTTCTTCGGCCGCGCGTCAGCAGCGCGCGCTTGAACTGCTGCAGGCACTGATTGCCTTCGGCGGGCGGAATGTCAGCATCGAACTCTTGAGCCAGGCCCTGTGGCCCGACGCCGATGGTGATGTTGCCAAGAACAACTTTGACGTCACTCTGCACAGACTAAGAAATTACCTGAATATCAAGGATATGCTGATCGTTCGTGAGCGGCATCTGACGCTGAACAACAAGCTCGCCTGGGTGGATGCCTGGCTGCTTGAGCAACTGGTCAACCATTGCCGCCCGCTGATTGGGCGAGCCGGAGAGCCAGCCGTGATGCGTGAGCTGATGAGCTGCAGCGAACGTATGCAACTTATCTATCAGGGCGGCTTCCTCGAGCGCGAACCGGTGCGCCCCTGGGCAATCAGCCTGCGCGAACGGCTGCGCAGCAAGGTATTATTCTATCTGATCGATGCCGGTCGCGCCTGGGAAACCATGGGCGACACTGAACGCGCAATACGTTGTTATCGCAAGGGCCTGGAGATCGAGCCCCTGGCAGAAGAACTGTACCAGAATCTGATCCGCTGCTACCGGGACAGTCAACGGGTGGCCGAGGCGATGGCCGCCTTCCATCGTTGCAAGCAGGTACTGGCGGATCAGCTGCAGATCTCACCGGCTCCGGCCACGCACGATCTATACGTCAGCCTGAAGAGATGATCGAGTCCGCTTTTTCTGACCCTCTCTTTTAGCCGGTGTCACCTGAATAGCCTCCAGCATGGCTGTATTCCGTGTATTCCAGACACATGTCCATGCTTCCTGTAAGTCATCTGTAAGTCGGGTAGACCCATAGTATGCTCCTCTAGAGCAGAATCCAGTGGCGGAGGAACCACCGGACCCCATCCGGGCACCTGTGCCGGAATGATCCCGAAGAGGATCCACCTCCTCACTGCATGTAGTGCACGTAGCTGAAAAAAGACCAAGCTGTCAGGCCGTTCAGACGAACGGCACACGAACAGCACTGATACCAAGGAAACATCGGAGGATAAGCGAGCATGAGTATAGAAACACAAGCCAAGCCGTGTCCTGATCAACTCAGCCAGGATCAGCCAGTCAGAAACTGGCACGAGTTTCACGAGAATCCGGCTGCAGACGCGCCCGTATGTATTCATACTCTCGGAAGGTTCAGCATCCAGCTGAATGGCAGTGCCATCAGCCTGGCACAGGGCCGCAAGCAGCGCCCGTTTGAAATGCTGAAAGCCCTGCTCGCCTTTGGCGGGCGGGAAGTACATGCCGAACTGCTGAGCCAGGCGCTATGGCCGGATGCCGACGGCGATGTGGCGCAGAACTCCTTCGATGTCACCTTGTATCGGCTACGCCGGGTTTTCGGTGTGAAGGATCTCTTCATCGTGCAGGATCGCCGCCTGACTCTGAACAACAAACACGCCTGGGTTGATGCCTGGGAATTCGAAAGGCTGGTAAACCAAGGAGAGCGTCTGCTCAATCATAGCTACGCTCCCGATATCGCTGATGACTTGGCTGCCAACAGTGACCGATTACTCCACCTCTACCAGGGTTCATTCCTGGGACGCGAGGCCATGAACGGCTGGACACTGGGGTTGCGTGAGCGGCTCCGCAGTAAGTTGCTGCGTTACATCCTGGATACCGGCCACGTTTGGGAAAAACGCGATAACTGGGATACCGCCATCCGCCTGTATCGCAAGGGACTGGAAATCGACCCACGCATCGAAGCCTTCTATCAGCGCATGATGATCTGCTACAAAGCCAGTGGTCGCATCGCGGAGGCATTGGCAACCTACTATCATTGCAGCGACATATTGCAGAACCATCTTCAGGTCAGCCCCTGCCCGGAAACCTTTGCACTCTATGAAGCGCTGAGAAACTGAATTCCCGCCCCCGAGTGATTTCTCTTCCTTGCACCCCCGGGATCTTGCCCCGGGGGGCTTTAACACCGTTACACCCTCCCACCGACAACCGTAAATAGTTTCGGATTTGTGCTGGACAGTAAATTTTCTGTAAGTTTGCACCTCGCATGGTGGCCGGCGAACACCGTCCCGAAGCAGATCGGCACGCGGTAGCGCCCGGAGTTACCATCGAGACAACCTGTTTGCAGGTTAACAAGGTGCAACAAAAATAATTCGAAATTTTTACCGAAATGTAAATTCTCTGTAAGTCTGCATGCGGCATCGTGGTTGTGCCTAACAAGCAAAGAAGAGTGCGGGAGCAGTGAGTATGGAGAATTACATCATTCGTATTTACCACCGGGATCACGGCGATCCCGAAAGGCTGACCGGCCTGCTCGAATCGGTCGAGCGGGAAACACGGCACCCGTTCTATACGCTGACGGATTTGTGCGTGCTGCTGGCGCCAGCGACTGAAGTGGAGCAACAGGCAGAGCGTGTATCAGAAACGAACAACTGAGCATTTACTGCCAATCCGGTATCTGGTTCATCTGAACAGCCGGCAATCATCCACACCGAGAGAGGGCGAAACCAATACCCGGGTTTCGGTTCGTCTCGCGTTGGTGCACCTGCCGTAACCGAACGTCTATGCGTTTTGTAAGTTTTCTGTAAGGTCTCACATGCCATAATCCGTTACATTATAAAAGAAATGACAATAACGATTACGGTTGCAAGAAGAGTAATGGTGGAGGGTAAATGGAAAACTATATTGTGCGCATCTATCGGCGAGATGGCGTCGATCCCAGCAAACTGGTCGGTGTCTGTGAGTCGGTGGAGCACGAGACGCGGGATACTTTCAACACCCTCGGCAGCCTGATATCCATAATTTCGCCCGCGAGAGTTATCCCGGATGAAAGCGAAGAGGTAGACAGCAGCACCGCTGAAAAAAAAAGGTCGAAAGCGGTCTCACTGGAAGACTGAATAACAAACTCCAAAGAGGGTAATTCACATGATCCCAGGAACACGCTTGGCACTGCTGATATCAGGCCGCGCTCACGGATCTGAAAAATTTGATCTAGGTTTTGAACTAAGTAATATCTGGCATCTTTGACCGCGGTTTACCGATTACAAGAACTTCTCGTAAGGAGACAGTATGAAAATCAGATCAAATTTAGTCGCTGGCGTTTGTTTATTGGGGCTGTTGTCAAACGGCGTGCAGGCTGCTGTCACTGTCGGCACCTATTCGTTCGAAGAATCTGAACTGGTCGACCGGGTTTTATCGTTTCGCGGCGACGGTATGTACGATGGCAGTAGTTACGTAAACCCTGTTTTGTCACCCGGTAACATTACGGATACCGATCCGATTTCAGCCCCGCTCACCTATCTTCAAACCGCGAATTATGAAGGCTATCGCGATGTTTCTATGGGTCTGGAATTCAGTCAGAGCCGCGTGATCAACGGCAGTGGCGCCGATATCGCCCTGTTTTTCCTGTCTGACCAAAGCAATAATGAGGTGAACGTTACCATCGGGGCGCAGCTTAAGCCCCTGAGCTTCTTTGATGTATTCGATGGTAATGGCGTTCAGCAGGTCGCCAATGGCCTGCTGTCTGATGGGCAAACATACAATAATGTTCGCCTCTTGGTTGCTGAAGTCGAACTGGACGATTACGGATTTTCGGCAAATCAGATACTGACCGATCCACTATCCATAAACATGATACAAAAGGATTCGCTGATCTCGGTCAGCATGTCCATGGTCGGTGCAGTCAATGCAACCGTGATTCCTGTCCCGGCGGCAGTCTGGTTGTTCGGTTCCGGCCTGATGGGATTGACTGCCTTGGCACGGCGCAAGTGCTAACTATTATTCAGGCTGGAATGGAATCGAAACGGGGTCTTTTAGACCCCGTTTTGCTTTGAATAAAATGGCTGGGGGGCGAATTGAAATCTGTTCCCAAGCAGACTATAGTTGTGCTTGATATTACCGATAGTCAGTTTATGAATCTGTTCAGCGACAAAAATCACCTCTCCCCGGCCCGGTATTTCCGCGGGCTGTCGCTGCTGCCTGCGCTACTGCTGCTGCCGCTGGGCGGCTGATACTCTGCCTGGCGAGGCAAAACGCAACACACCGATATTACACCCGAATTTGATGCGCAACCGGCGTACGCTTTGCTATGCTGATAGTCGCCGTAGGCGGCACCGGCCGCACTGGAGCAGAACATGAGCAGCGATCGTTTAATTATATTTGACACCACCCTGCGTGACGGGGAGCAAAGCCCCGGCGCATCCATGACCAAAGACGAGAAGGTCCGTATCGCCAAGTCACTGGAACGCATGAAGGTGGATGTTATCGAGGCGGGTTTTCCCATCGCCAGTCCCGGCGACTTCGATGCCGTTCAGGCGGTGGCGCGAGCCGTCAAGGACTCAACAGTATGCGGACTTGCCCGCGCCCTGGACCGCGACATCGATCGTGCCGGTGAGGCGCTTCAGGATGCCGTCACGGCACGTATTCATACCTTTATTGCCACTTCTCCGATCCATATGAAAAAGAAATTGCGTATGGAGCCGGATCAGGTGCTGGAGCAGGCGGTCAAGGCGGTGACGCGTGCCCGCAAGCACACCGACAATGTTGAGTTTTCACCCGAGGACGCGGGCCGCTCAGAACTCGATTTTCTGTGCCGGGTGTTGGAAGCCGTGATCGACGCCGGTGCTACAACGGTGAATATTCCGGATACGGTGGGATACAACCTTCCTCATCAGTTTGGCGAGTTGATCAGGGCTCTGATTGAGCGCGTGCCGAATTCAGACAAGGCCGTGTTTTCGGTGCATTGCCACAATGATCTGGGTCTGGCGGTCGCCAATTCCTTATCCGCGGTGTTGAACGGTGCCCGCCAGGTCGAATGTACCATCAATGGTCTGGGAGAGCGTGCGGGCAACGCATCGCTGGAAGAAGTGGTGATGACGGTTCGTACACGACGGGATGTTTTCCCTTGCGAAACGCGATTGGACACCTCCCAGATTGTACCCACGTCCCGTCTGGTGTCAGGTATCACCGGTTTTGCGGTGCAACCCAACAAGGCCATTGTCGGCGCCAATGCCTTTGCGCATGAATCTGGTATTCATCAGGATGGTGTCCTCAAGAGCCGCGAGACTTACGAAATCATGCGGGCCCAGGACGTCGGTTGGGCGGCCAACCGGATTGTGCTGGGCAAGCATTCCGGTCGTAATGCCTTGCGCTCCCACCTGGAAGCGTTGGGGATCAGCTTTGATTCGGAAGAAGCGTTGAACGAAGCCTTTTCGCGTTTCAAGGACCTCGCCGATAAAAAGCATGAAATTTATGATGAAGATCTCCAGGCCCTGGTGACAGAAGCCAATCTGGATGCTGTAAACGAGCAATTCAAACTGGTATCGCTCAAAGTGTGTTCCGAAACCGGTGAAACCCCGAATGCTCATATTACCCTGAACATCAATGGCGTAGAGCATCAGGCCAGTGCACCGGGTGGTGGTCCTGTGGACGCAGCCTTCAAGGCCATTGAGACCATCGTCGCCAGTGGCACCGAATTGCAATTGTATTCAGTGAATAACATCACCAGTGGTACCGACGCGCAGGGTGAAGTCACGGTACGTCTCGAGAAAGCCGGGCATATTGTCAATGGCCAGGGTGCCGATACGGATATTGTCATCGCCTCGGCACGTGCATATGTGAATGCCTTGAATAAGATTGTCCAGCCCAAAGACCGGGAACATCCGCAGCGAGGTGATGTGTAGAGCGATGGGTGCCGGTTCGTCATTGGAAACTCGCAAGCGACAGCTTCAGTACCTGGAAGCCATGGGTATTCAGGCGTGGAATTTGCGGAAATCCGCTGTTGAGCCGCTTGCCGTTGAACAGGGCATCGCTGAAGCCGCAGGGGTGGATGATTCGCCAGCGGGTGTACCCGGACAATCCGCAGTCCCGGGGTTTGACTGGGAAACGCTGCAAGCCAGGGTCAAGGCGTGTACCTTTTGCGAGTTGCACAGCAGTCGTACCGAATCTGTGTTTGGCGTCGGTAACCGGAATGCAGACTGGCTGCTGATTGGCGAAGCTCCGGGCCGGGACGAGGATCAACAGGGTGAACCGTTCGTTGGCCGTGCCGGCCAGTTGCTGAATGCCATGTTGCAGGCCATTGGATTGCAGCGTGAGCAGGTGTACATCACCAATATTCTCAAATGCCGCCCACCCAATAACCGTGATCCTCGGCCGGAAGAGGCAGTCTGTTGCGAACCCTACCTGATGCGGCAGATCGAATTGATTCAACCCAGGCTGATTCTGGCGCTGGGTCGAATTGCAGCACAGAACCTGCTTGGCACCGAAATGGCTATCGGCCAGCTGCGTGGCAGCGTGCATCAGTTCCGGTATACAGGCATTCCACTGATCGCGACCTATCACCCGGCCTATCTGCTGCGTTCACCGGTAGAAAAGCGCAAGGCCTGGCAGGACCTGCAGCTGGCCGTTGACACTGTGCAGGGGCAGGGGTGAGTGCCATACTCGCCAGGCAGGGATCAAGAATAAGGCCGCTGGCGATGGCGGATCTTGACACGGTGATGGACATTGAAACCCGCGCTTATGATTACCCCTGGACGCAGGTTATTTTCCGGGACTGTCTGCGCGTGGGCTACTGTTGCTGGTGTTATGAAGTTGATGGCGACATTCAGGGCTATGGTGTGATGAGTGTTGCCGCCGGTGAATCGCATATTCTGAATGTCACGGTGCTCCCGGAGCTGCAGGGGCAGGGTATCGGCAGCAAGCTGATGAAGCACTTCCTGCAACTGGCACGCCGCCATGACGCCGATATCGTTATGCTGGAAGTGCGTCCCACGAACAAACCGGCCATACGCCTGTATGAGAAATTGGGGTTTAATGAGATCGGTGTGCGGCGCAACTACTACCCGGCCGATGACGGGCGGGAAGACGCGCTTTTACTGGCATTGAGTCTGGGCTAGGAGCCTGTCCGAGAATAGCGATCGTAGCGAGGCCAACCAGGCTTGTCCACAGTAGGTCAGTCTATTCTTGGACAGGCTCCCGACAGCTCGCATTTGTCAGGGCATCGGGATCTGTCCCTGGATAACACGCATCATTAACACAAGGTCACCACTATCCAGGCTGTCATTGTTATTCAGATCCCCGAGTATCAGCTCCGCGCCTGTTGCAGGGATCAATTGGCTGACGAGCCTGCTTAAAACCAGGTAGTCACCGGCATTGAAATCTCCGTCCAACGCGCCTCTTGGTGCCAGGTCGCCACGGTTGGATAACAGCGGGTCGGTGGCATAGGTAACAACTTCATCGAAGTCACTTAGTCCGTCGGCGTCGGTGTCGCCAACCAGCGGATCGGTGCCGTGCATTCTTTCTTCATCGAAATCACTCAAACCGTCGTCATCGCTGTCGGCGTCGAGGGCGTCGGTGCCGAGTTGGATTTCTTCAACGTTGTATAAACGGTCGCCATCAGAGTCGATCGATGGCAGCTTCAGCTTGCCGGCACCATAAACAGTATCGATCCCGACGCTCCCCACGTCGATCGCCTCTTCCCTGAAGATATTGCCCAGGCTCAAGGTGTCCCGCGTGCTATCTTCCTGCAGCAAGAGTGCGGCGGCACCGGCCGTGGTTGGGGCACTGAACGATGTGCCGTTTGCCACACTGTAGGTCAGACTGGCTGTGCCGTCGGGCGCCACCAGATCCGGCTTCTGGCGGCCATCGGTGCTGGGTCCCTCGCTGGAGTAGCCACGAATCGCGGGATTGGGATTTTGCCAGACCGTATAATTGACAGCGCCGACGGTGAAGGCGCCGTGTGCGCTGGCCGGGTCCATGAGGCTCGATGATGCAACCGGGTGTTCGAAGTCATGGTCAAAACTGAACAGGGTGATATCCAGGTTAGAGGTACTGCCGCTTACCCGCTCCACTTGTACCTGGTAGGGTGCCGCGCTGGACTGAAAGGTAAAACTCACGAACTCAACGGGGTCGTTGAAACGGGATTGTCGGATGATACTGGCTGCCACGACATTGCTGTTTTTATCATAAACAGACAGATCCAGATCTGTTTTGTTGATGATGCCGTATTGATTCCAGTTCAGGAAAACGGTAACGGTGCCGGCTTTGTTGGCCAGGCCCATGTCCTCGTCAGTGCCACTGAACTCGAGCAGGTCATCACCATCTTCATCCAGCCAGTTACCACGCCAGTGCTGGCGTGCGGCGTTGCCGGAGGAGACTGTCCAGAAAACGCCGTCCAAATCGTGGGAATCATTGATGATGGTGTTTATCGGCCCGCTATCGTCGTAATAACTGGCCAGAACCCAGGCAACCGAATGATTGGCGATCTGAATACCTTTGGTGCGAATGTAATCGGCGGCATTCTCAAGGTCCATCTGATCACTGACCCTCAGGCAATAGAGTTCCACGCCCGGAGCCATATCAATGACGTGTTCAGCGACCCCGGTGCCGTGTACCGTGCCTGACTCGAGTCCTGTGCCGGCAAAATCCACGCTATGGCCGCTATCACAGGCACCTGCCGGTAACTCACCTTGACTGATGGTGTTGCTGAGGTTAGTAAAACCCAGATCAACCACGGCGACACGGACACCGGCGCCGGTCAGGTTGCCTGCCTGGTAGCCGTCGGCAGCTGCCAGCGGCACGCTTTGGGAAACGATAGTGCCCAGTCCATAAACCGGTTGCACAGGGAACGGGGTGCTTAATGGCAGGTTCGGGAATGCGGTGCTCAGCTGCTGCAGGCGTGGAAACGGTACAAGAAGGCGCACATAGGATCGGGAACTGGCATCGACCCGGCCGCCAAGTACTTTCAGGTTGGCGTTGATGTTGGCAGGCAGAGCGCTTCGATCGACAATGACAGGTAACAGGGGTATGCCCCTTTCCTCGCGAACCAGAAGGCCGAAGTTCTCTGCCGTTTTCCGGGCTTGTTGCGTACCCTGATCAGCCTGCACAGCCCGGATCTTTTCAAACAGCATTCCCCTGGCGGCCTGAGCCAACTCTGGGGATGATAAATAATATATGACTATCAGTGCCTTAGTAAGATTTTTTATTATTTTCATTGCCAGGCTAGACCCTAGCGGCGCTACATTGCAAGCAGTATATCGTAAACCCTGCTGTGATTTAACCGGTCACAACGGGCCATGACAAGCGCAATGCGTGATTATTCGGTAAAATAAAAGGTTATTTCCCTGAATGATGGCGTTACTGAAAGCATGAGTACGATTTCTGACGAAGCGGCCCGGCGCCGCACTTTCGCAATCATCTCGCACCCGGACGCAGGCAAGACCACGCTGACCGAAAAGCTGCTGCTGTTCGGCGGCGCCATCCAGCTGGCCGGCACGGTCAAAGGGCGCAAAGCCGCCCGGCATGCGACCTCCGACTGGATGGAAATGGAGAAACAGCGTGGTATTTCGGTGACCTCATCGGTCATGCAGTTTCCTTACCAGGACGCCATGGTGAACCTGCTGGATACGCCCGGGCATGAAGACTTCTCCGAGGATACCTATCGCACCCTGACCGCGGTTGATTCGGCGTTGATGGTGATCGACGTGGCCAAGGGTGTAGAGCAACGTACCATCAAGTTGATGGAGGTCTGCCGGCTGCGCACCACGCCTATTTTCACTTTTATCAACAAGCTGGATCGCGAGGGCCGCGATGCCATTGCTCTGCTGGATGAGGTCGAAGATGTTCTGAAAATCCAGTGTGCCCCGATTACCTGGCCGATTGGTATGGGGAAACGCTTCAAAGGTGTCTATCACATAGTGCAGGATAAGGTACACCTGTACAGAGCGGGAGACAGCAGCAGACGGCAGGATGTTACTGTCATCAATGGCCTGGATAACCCCTTGCTGGATGAAGTGCTGGGCGGGCAGGCAGAAGAGCTTCGAGAGGAGGTCGAGCTCGTTCAGGGCGCCAGCCATTCTTTCGATACGGCAGCGTATCTGCATGGTGAACTCAGTCCGGTGTTCTTTGGTTCTGCAATCAACAATTTCGGTGTGCAGGAATTGCTGGATTATTTTGTTGAATATGCGCCATCACCGCTGGCGCGTGAAACCACATCACGCCGTGTAGATCCTCTGGAAGAAAAGCTGACCGGCTTTGTGTTCAAGATACAGGCAAACATGGATCCGCAGCACCGTGATCGGATTGCTTTCTTGCGTGTCTGTTCCGGTATGTATAAAAGGGGCATGAAAATGCGCCATGTTCGAATTGGCCGCGATGTGCAGGTGTCAAATGCCATGACTTTCCTGGCGGCAGATCGTGGTCATGTCGAGGAGGCTTATCCGGGCGACATCATTGGCCTGCATAATCACGGCACGATCCGCATTGGTGACACATTTACGCAGGGCGAAGAACTGAAATATACCGGGATCCCCAACTTCGCGCCTGAGTTGTTCCGCCGTGCCGTGCTGAAGGATCCGTTGCGTATGAAGGCACTACAGAAAGGACTCGATCAGTTGAGCGAGGAAGGCGCAACCCAGTTGTTTCGACCACTGAAGAACAACGATCTGATTCTGGGTGCGGTTGGTGTGCTGCAGTTTGACGTTGTCGCCCAACGCCTCAAGGATGAGTATAAAGTGGAGTGCGTGTTCGAAAACATATCCGTTGCAACAGCTCGCTGGATCGAATGCGATGACGAAAAAATTCTGGAACGATTCCGTGACAAGGCGTATGAAAACCTCGCTATCGATCAGGCTGGTGAATTGGTTTATATAGCGCCAACGCGGGTTAATCTGGAGCTGGCAATGGAACGGCATCCGGATATCGAGTTCCACGCCACCAGGGAAATATAACCCCTGCGCTCAATTGATACGCAATGGGCGCGCGCCAGCTTAAGGCATGTCATTATCAGCGCGCACTGATATTGTGCATCCGCCCTGTCGCCGCTTAGTGATGTGTTTTGCCGGGTGTGATTCAACTCATTGAATTTCCGTTATATCGCTTCGCGTTAAAGGGATGGCATGTTACTTGCCAGTTCCCAATTAATTCGATGCTGTGGAAGCGACTATGAAGGAAAAACTGGTTCTGATCGGTAACGGTATGGCGGGTGTTCGCACGCTTGAAGAGTTGCTGAAACTTGCACCGGAGCAGTACGACATCACCGTGTTTGGTGGTGAACCCTACGGTAATTACAACCGCATCCTGCTTTCGCCAGTGCTCGCCGGCGAAAAGACCATTGATGAGATCATGCTCAACGATGAGCAGTGGTATGCAGATAACGCTATCACTCTGCACAAGGGCAAGTGGGTCGAGGGCGTCAATCGCGCCCAGCGCATTGTGCGCACAGCCGATGGTAGCGAAGCCGGCTATGATCGTTTGATTATTGCTACCGGTTCCAACCCTTTCATTATTCCGATTGCGGGTAACCAGCTGGATGGTGTGATTTCGTTCCGGGATATCAGTGATGTCGATACCATGCTGGAGTCGTCCAGGAAGAAAGGGAATAAAGCGGTCGTTATCGGTGGCGGTTTGCTCGGCCTGGAAGCCGCCAACGGTTTGATGAAGCAGGGCATGGACGTGACTGTCGTGCACCTGATGGATACTCTGATGGAACGTCAGCTCGACAAGCCGGCCGGCGCCCTGTTAAAAGCGTCGCTGGAACAGAAGGGCATGAAGTTCCTGATGGAGGCGCAGACCGAAGCCATCCTGGGGACGGATCAGGTCGAAGGGATACGTTTCAAGGACGGTCTGGAACTTCCGGCTGATCTCGTCGTTATGGCGGTGGGTATTCGCCCCAATATCGGTCTTGCCAGAAACATCGGTCTGCATTGCGAACAAGGTATTGTTGTCAATGATACCATGCAGACTTTTGATCCGCGTGTGTATGCGGTGGGCGAGTGTGTGCAGCACCGTGGCCAGACCTACGGTCTGGTTGCACCCCTGTTTGAACAGGCCAGGGTCTGCGCCAATCACCTGGCCCATATGGGCATAGCCCGTTACCAGGGATCGATTACCTCCACCAAGCTGAAAGTCACCGGAATCGACCTGTTTTCAGCGGGTGACTTCCACGGCGATGAGACCACCGAAGATCTGGTGTTACAGGATCCGGGCCGCGGCATCTACAAGAAGGTCGTACTCAAGGATCACAGGATTCTCGGTGCCGTAATGTACGGTGATACCATCGATGGCACCTGGTACTTCGAGTTGATGCGCGACGCTACAGACGTTTCCGATTTCCGAGACAAACTGCTGTTCGGTCAGGCTCACCTCGGCGATTCAGGCCACGGCGACGACAATCGTGTTGCCGCCATGGCCGATACGGCCGAGATCTGCGGCTGTAACGGGGTGTGTAAAGGCGATATTGTCGATGCTATTAGCAGGAGAAAGCTGTTCACCCTGGATGATGTGCGCGCCCATACCAAGGCTTCGAGTTCCTGCGGTTCCTGTACCGGCCTGGTTGAGGCACTGTTGTCCCATACGCTGGGTGGAGATTATTCCGAATCACCGGCCAGGAAACCCTTGTGTGCCTGTAGCGAATTCACCCACGATGAAATCCGTGCCGGTATGAAGGAACAGAAACTCAAGACCATCCCCGCGGTGCAGGCGTTCTTTGAGTGGAAAACAGATAACGGTTGCAGCAAGTGCCGTCCGGCGCTCAACTACTACCTGCTATGCCAGTGGCCGGGGGAGTATCGCGACGACGCTCAGTCGCGTTTCATCAACGAACGCGCCCACGCCAATATTCAGAAAGATGCGACCTATTCGGTGATTCCGCGCATGTGGGGTGGTGGCACAACACCACAGGAACTGCGGGCTATTGCTGACGCTGCAGAAAAATACAATATCAAGACGGTGCACGTCACCGGAGGTCAGCGTATTGCCCTGTATGGCCTCAACAAGGAAGAGCTGCCGAAAATCTGGGGCGAGCTCAACCAGGCCGGCCTGGTTTCCGGACATGCCTACGGTAAGGCGCTGCGTACGGTGAAAACCTGCGTCGGCAAGGAGTGGTGCCGTTTTGGCACACAGGATTCCACTCAGCTGGGTATCGAGCTGGAAAGAATGACATGGGGTTCCTGGACGCCGCACAAGTTCAAGATGGCCGCATCCGGCTGTCCGCGTAACTGTGCCGAAGCCACTATCAAGGATCTGGGCGTGGTATGCGTGGATTCCGGTCACGAGCTGCATGTCGGCGGTAACGGAGGTGTCAAGGTGCGCGCCACCGACTTCCTGTGCCATGTGGAAACATCGGAACAGGTGTTGGAATACTGTGCCGCTTTCATGCAACTGTACCGCGAGGGGGCACACTACCTTGAACGCACCGCCCCGTGGCTGGAGCGTGTCGGTCTGAGTTATGTAAAGGAACGGATTGTCGAGGATGAGATCGGCCGCAAGGCGCTCGCCGGGCGCTTCATGTACTCGCAGAAGTTTTCCCAGGACGATCCCTGGCAGGAACGTGCTAAGGGTGCAGAGGCACACGAATTCACGCCCATTAAACAGGTGGGTTGATTGATTTTGGAGTAATACGGAATGAACCAGGCTGAAAAGTTTATGAGCGGGCAGGCTGAGTGGGTGCAAATCGGTAGCGTTGAGGAGATTCCCCGGCTGGGTGCACGTGTGGTGCGTACCGCTAAGGGTGATATCGCGGTTTTCCGCACCGCAGATGATGAGGTCTTCGCCCTGCGTGACAAGTGCCCGCACAAGGGTGGTCCGTTATCGCAGGGTATTGTCTCCGGAAAACAGGTCGCCTGTCCTTTGCACGACTGGAAGATTGATCTGGATTCCGGTGATGCAGTGGCTCCCGACGAAGGTTGCTCGGCACGTTTCCCGGTCCAGGTCGAGGGCGGTGTTGTTATCTTGTCCCTGACACCCGATGAAGGTTGCCCCAACAAATAACCGGGAAAGCGTATGCTCTTCGGACGCAAAAACAAAAACCCCATCAAGCTTGCCGACAAGGGTGCAGTGGACTGGAAGTACACCACTTGCGGTTATTGTTCCACCGGTTGTTCCATTGAGGTCGGTCTGAACAAGGACGGCAAAGCGGTGTCGGCCCGTGGCGTAGGTGATGCCGACGTGAATCGCGGCAAGCTGTGTATCAAAGGTATTTTTGAATACGAGTTATTCGAAACAGAGGGGCGTGGCCGGATACCGCTGATGCGCGAACGTAGCCACCAACCCTTCCAACAGGCCAGCTGGGATCAGGCGCTGGATAAAGTGGCAGCGGAGATTCAGCGTATTCAGGACAGTTACAGCCGCGATGCCTTCGCCATTGTTTCCACCGGTCAGATCATGACCGAAGAGTTCTATACGCTGGGCAAACTGGTGCGTGGTGTGATCGGTACCAACAACTACGACGGAAATACCACTCTTTGTATGTCATCAGCCGTCTCCGGTTACAAACGTTCTTTCGGCTCCGACGGCCCGCCTGGCTGTTACGAAGACTTTGAGCATACTGACTGCCTGCTGGCCATTGGATCCAATCTTCCCGAGCAGCATCCGATCATTTACTGGCGTATGCGCGAGGCGCGTGAAAAGCGCAAATTCCCGCTCATCGTGGTTGACCCGCGTGTGACCATGCTGGCGCAGAATGCAGACGTGCACCTGCCGGTTAAGCCCGGTACCGATGTCGTGTTGCTGAACAGTATTGCTCATGTCATTCTGCGAGAGGGACTTCAGGATCATACCTACATAGAAGCACATACCGAGGGTTACGCAGCCTTCAAGGAACTGGTCGATCAATACGACCCGGTCAGTGCCGCGAAGATCTGTGGGATCGATGAAGATAGTATTCGGAATGTGGCCCGCTTGTATGCCAATGCAGCGTCGGCCATGACCATCTGGACCATGGGTATCAATCAGAGCACCCATGGCTCGGACGGTGTGGTTGCGATCAACAATCTGAACCTGATTACCGGCAATATCGGTAAGCCCGGTGGTACCAGCCTGTCCATCACCGGTCAGTGTAACGCCATGGGTACCCGGGAATGGTCGTCCTGTTCAGGTCTGCCTGGTTATCGCACACTGGAAAAAGAACAGGACCGCCGGGAGATCGCCGAGTACTGGGGGATCGATGCCGATTTCTTTCCCGACAAGCGCGGCCTGTTCATGACCGATATTCTGCCCGCCATCGAGACCAGGCAGATCAAGGGCCTGTGGTTGATCGCCACCAATCCCATGACCTCCATGCCCAATACCGCCCGTATTCGAAAAACCCTGGAGAAACTGGAGTTCCTGGTGGTGCAGGATGCCTATGCCGACGTGGAGACCAACGAATACAGTCACGTGTTCCTGCCAGCCGCTATCTGGGCCGAGAAGGAGGGTGTGTTCACCAATACCGAACGCCGTGTCAACCTGATTCGTAACGTGATTGAACCTTTTGGTGAATCGAAACCCGACTTCTGGGTTTTCAATAATCTGGCCAAACGTATCGAGCGGGAGCGCAAACCGAACTTTCCGGAGACCACCGAACAGGTCTTCGAGGAAATGAAACAGCTGTCCACGGGGCGCATGCTGGATATCTCCGGCATGAGCTATGACCGGATCGAGCGCAAGCGCGGTCTGCAATGGCCGTGTCGCGACGGCGATGAAGACGGCGTGCAGCGCCTGTACAGCGACGGGGTTTTCCCGTATCCGGGCGGCAAGGCCAGACTGATCGCCTTGCCATTTATCGACAACAATGAGCAGCCGGATGAAGAGTATCCATTCTGGTTAAACAGCGGTCGTGTGGTGGAACATTTTCATTCCCGTACCCGCACCGGAAAGGTCGGTAACCAGAATAAGTTCAGCCCGACACCCTACATGGAGATGAATCCGGATGCTGCCATCGAACTGGGTGTTGAACACGGCAGCTATGCGCGGCTGGTATCACGGCGCGGTGACGCTGTCGTGATGGTCCAATGCACCCAGCGTGTCCCTCGCGACATGGTGTTTATACCTTTCCACTTCCACGAATGCGTGAACCGTGTCAGCCTGGGGCTGCTCGATCCGCATTCGCGTCAGCCTGCCTTCAAGCAGTGTGCGATACGAGTGGAAGCCGTAAAAGATCAACAGGCCACTGCAGCCATGAATCTTGCGGCGAGGGCTTATTAAAGTCGAGTGTCATGTATAAGGTCCGTGAAGAGGAACCCGACTACGCCTGGCTTGCGAATGTGCAGGCGCCAGAGACCAACTGCTATGGAAAACCCATTCAGCTGGTGGATGACAACGATCCACTGGCAGGTCAAAGCCTGAACATCAACGGTGATTCCGGTATTGGTGACAACCCCAATCGATACAGACAACATGGCTTCTACTTTGATGCGGATAACTGCATTGCCTGCCACGCCTGCGAAGCCGCCTGCGCGGAAAAGAACGATACACCGGCACACCTGGCATTCCGTTCGGTGGGTTATCTGGAAGGGGGCAGCTATCCCGCGGTTAAACGTCTGAACATCTCCATGGCCTGCAACCACTGTGATAACCCGGTATGTTTGAAGGGTTGCCCGACACGTGCCTATACCAAGTTCGCGGAGTACGGTGCTGTGTTACAGGACCCGGATGTCTGTTTCGGCTGCGGTTACTGTACCTGGGTGTGCCCGTACAATGCGCCGCAGCTGGATCCCAGCGCCGGCCACGTTTCCAAGTGCAATATGTGTGTGGATCGCCTGGAAGTTGGATTGAAGCCGGCCTGTGCCACTGCCTGCCTGGGTGGTGCACTGGATTTCGGTGTTATCGAAACCAGGCCGGAAGGCCGAGAACAGCTTGAGACCCGTATTCCCGGCTTTCCCGATACCTCCATTACCCATCCGAATATCCGCTTTCAGCAGACCAGCAGCCTGCCGCGTGAAATGTACCGTACCGACAGCACACCGCTGCGTTATATTCGCGATGACCAGAATGCCAAGCCCGATCCCGGCGTCAAGGGCGGGCAGGGTCAGTACCGCAGTGCAGCGCTGACCCACAGCCATAGTCACAGGTCGTGGAGCCTGGGCAGCCTGCGTTCGCGCGAAGATCCGCTGGTCCTGTTTACCCTGATCACCCAGGCGGTGGTTGGGGCTTTCCTGGTTCTGTTCCTGGGCTCTGAATCGGGTCGGCCAGGCCTTAATTTCCAGGCCCACCCGGTTGCGTTTCCGGTAGCCTTGTTCGGCATGATTGCGCTGTTGACATTCGGGCTGGTGATGTCCACCCTGCACCTGGGCAGACCGCACCGCTTTTACCGTGCGTTTAACAATCTGAGGTATTCACCGGTCAGCCGCGAAGTCGCGGCCGTTGCGGTGTTCTACAACCTGCTGGGTGTCTACGCGGTCCTTAGCGGTGTCCCCCAGTTGTTCAGCTGGCTGCCCGAGGGGCTGCTGATTTTTGTGCGTGAAACCAGCGGCTGGCTGGCGGCTGTTGCCGGTCCGGCAGCATTGTATTTCATGCACTGTATTTACCGTATCCCGGCACGCCCTTACTGGAACCACTGGCAGCTACTGACTGCCTTCTATGGAAGCATGTTGACGCTCGGCCCCCTGTTTGCCGCGCTGATCTTTGTTCCGGTCATGCTGGCAAAGGGGCTGGACTATGTCTCCCTGTTGCAGTTGCTCTCCATGCCGATAGCACTGGGCCTGCTACTGGAAGGTTTCGGCCTGTATCGCCATGCCCATTATCTGAAGTTTGCTGTGGGTGAAGCCGATGCAGCCGGCCAGGAACAGGTTACCACCTTTGGCAAAACCTACCTGGCACGAAACATCGGGCTCGCCGTGAATGCTGTACTGGTTCTGGTGCTCGCCGGTTTTTCCCTATCCGGCACTATGGGTTTAAGCCTGTGGGCATTGATCACGGTTTCAATTACCGGGCTGGCCGTAGTCGGTCGCGCCCTGTTCTACGTGGTGGTGATTCCAACCACCTTGCCGGGTGCTTTCTTCTGGAATAACCCGGGCTTCCAGGACCATGCACGTGATAGCGGTTTGGCTGAGATGCAACAGGTCGGTGTGCAGATAGTCGAGCATTGAAACAGAAGCGTCTTGATGAGATTGAAAATGACCTGGAGCGCGCGGTATTTCTCGCCCGATACAATTCCAGGCGCCAGCGCAGCCTGCGGTTCTCCGCAATTTTGTTAATCGCTGCCAAACACGGTTTACGTGGTGTGCTCTACGTCTGGCCACTGGTGATACTCCTGTTTGTTGATTTTTCCGGTATCTGGAACGGCCTGCGGCTGTTATTACTCGGTCTCGGGGTGGCTGCCTGGTTCCGCTTTATCTACAGATCGGTATACGATGATTATGTGCGTTTTGTCGCCGGCATATTGCTTCAACCTGACGAATTAAGGCGTATCCTGTAGAATCGGTCTGTTGGCTGCAATTTGGCGCCGACGGACGGCGCTTCTACCCCTGATAATATATGGTACCGGTCTAATGGATACTCATGAGTCGCGAACGCATATATGAAAATTCTGTCACTGAACGAGTTACAGGACCGGCAAGTAACTCATATGAGGTATACGGTATGGCGCGTATCGGGAGTGGTTGGAAAGTAGAGGGCAGACGATATGGATAGTGAAAAACGCAAGGGCGACATGCCGGTTCCGGGTCGACTGGAAGATGTGCTGAACGAATTGCAAATGCGTGCACTGCATCAGATAGAAGGCTTCGGCTGGCAACTTGGGTTTGTACGCAGGCCGTTGTTTCAGGAGCCTGTTCCTGTGGTGTTCAGTGCAGAAGGTGACAAAATCGGCATACTGGAAGAAGACGGCAGGATTAACATGGAACCGGAAATCAAGGTGCGGGAGTAGTTGTTGTGCTTGCCGGCATTCACCGCCAGTATTATAGGCAATGATAACCAGTATTTTTCCGCCCGGCAGCAGGGCGAAGGCGGCGGTCTCAGGAGGGGGATTGGGTCCTGAACCCTCGGCCATGTGCGGAGCGCGCCGATTCGCTACCGGTCTTTTTGAGGCCTTGAATAACCGAGTTATGCTCAGGCTTCGCTGACGAAATAAACAGGTCTAAAAAAGTGGGCGAAGCGTTATGTTTTACCGGTAAATGATCAGCCGAACTGCAGGAATGCCAGCAAATTCGCCCCGCGTTTCTTTTCCATTCTATCTTGAGGTGGTCTTATCATGGTTCTAAAACGCTTCAGTTTTTTCAATTTTCTGATTCGATTCGTGATGGCGCTGGTACTGGTGTTTTGTACCTACAATCCCTCAGGCTATTCCTGGTACCACTGGCTCATGAAGTCACCGAACAAGTTTGATCCAATGCTTGTGCTTGCGGGTGTTGTGCTGCTGATCGGCTGGGTCATCTATATACGGTCTACCGTGCGCTCACTGGGGGTGATAGGCACCTTCCTGGCCATCGCATTCTTCGCAGCCCTGACCTGGGTTTTGATCGATTACAACGTGCTGTCAGTGGAGAATACCACTGTGCTGACCTACGTGGTTCTTACCATGCTGTCAGCGATTATGGCAACGGGGTTGTCGTGGTCACATATCCGCAGACGTATGTCGGGTCAGCTGGATGTGGACGATGTGGACGACAACTGACAGGGGTGGGTTAGTATGGCTTCTGAAACCAACAAGCTTGATAATGCCTCTGTGAACAGGGGTCTGCGCTGGCCCCAGGTTCTGTTGATTATTCTGCTGACAATCGTTGTCACCATTGGCGGCACCTACTGGTTTCTGAAGGTCTACGTGTTTGCCAGGGAGTTCAAGCCTGTCGAGCTGAGCGTCAAGGAAGAGCAGGTGCTGGAAGAAAAGCTCAGGGCGCTGGGTTATGACGTCGATGTCAAACAGTCGGGACGAGTGACGGGTCAGACCGCTGAAATTGACGATCGGGGCTTTCTGAAACCCGAGCGCTACAGTGAGGAAGGTGCCCGGCGAGAGGTCAGCTTCAATGAGCGGGAACTCAACGCCTTGCTGGCGAAGAATACGGATCTGGCTAAAAAGCTCGCCATCGATTTGTCGGATGACCTTGTCAGTGCAAAACTTCTGGTACCGCTGGAGGAGGATTTCCCGTTGCTCGGTGGCAAGACCCTGCGTTTTAATGCCGGTGTGGAAATGGCCTACGCGGGTGAAAAACCCATCATTGTCCTGAAGGGTATCAGTGTCATGGGCGTACCGGTACCCAATGCCTGGCTCGGTGGTTTGAAGAATATCGACCTGGTCGGTGAGTTCGGCGCCGATGAAGGTTTCTGGAAATCGTTCTCTGACGGCGTAGAAAACATACAGGTCGAAGACGGTCGCATCAAGATCAAGCTCAAGGAATAAAATAGAAAGCCGGCGGGCTCAGGGTGTGGCTCTAACCAGGGCGCAAGAATCCTGAACAGCGCTAGCACGAGTTGCATTGTCCAGGATCAACTCGGCGACCACGCCACGATGGTCCGACACGACCTCGCTGAGGACGCGGTATGAGCGGAACTTGAGTTCGGATGAAATCAGTATCCAGTCGAGACGTTCCCCAAAAGCAGGAAAAGTGTCCAGGTCAGCCCGTTCCGGGCCGTAAGCAGACAGTGCGAGTGCCTGGCTGAGGTATTGCACGGTTGAGTTTTGCAATTCCCACTCGCTATTCAGATCGCCCATGATGATCATGGGCCGGTTTCTTGCTCGCAATGCTTGGATCAACTCCATAGCCTGTTTTCTGCGCACCGAACCGCTGGCAAAGTCCAGGTGGGTAGATACGACGTCAATATCCATACAGGGTATGCCGGGCCAGCGGATCGTCGATACTACGAAGCCCTTCGGGACCGGTGACAGGGCAGGGGCAAAGGTGATGGCCTGTGCATCCTGGAGCTCCAGGTTTGCCAGCAGCGCAGTCCCATAAGACAGGCCGATGCCATCGACGTGGGCACCGTGCACCGAGTGCCCGAAGGATGCATGGTTTGCAAGGTACTCAATGTGGTCGAAATTACCACTCCAGAATGACGGGCCATCGGCTTCCTGCAGGGCGACCACATCAGCATCTACGATCTTGAACAATGTTGCGATTGTCCCCAGGTTAGCCAGGGTGGTACTGGATCGCTGCAATAACTGGTGAAAGCTGTTCCCGCGACCGTGCGCAATGTTGAGTGTCATGACCGTGAGCGCCGGGTCACTGTTTTCAACGGACCCGAAAACATCTGGCTGCGGGTTCTGATGCGACTTTACAATCGGTGTTGAATGAAGATTACTTGTCGCGCAGGATTGCAGTAACAGGCTAAGCAGAAGCAAGCCGCCTGAAAATAAACAAGCTGTCTTTTTAAACAAGACTCCCATGGTTCTCCCGCAAACCGAGCGGGTGACCTCCGCAATAATCAATGCCTGGCAGCGGGTTGTTGTGATATGTCTGTGTTCCGGGTCCGGTAATCTGCCAGCTCAGCCTCAAGCCATTCGCTGGTCCTGACTTGTTCACCCTGTTCATTGATGACGAGGTAGTGTTTTCCACTCAGCAGGCTCCTGTTCGCGCACCGCTCGATAAAGTCCTCGGCTGTTTTGATATCCGCCTTGAAATGCCGGTATTTGTTGTTCATGTGTTCGGCAGCTTCGACTGATGTATGTGTGTCGGCGTTGCGAATAAAAGTCAGACCAGACCCGGATACATGGCTGATCAGGTGCATCACGGTATTGTCGACAGTGTCAATCTGTTCACCCCTGAGCAGACAGGGCGTCAGCAGAAACAATACCGCCAGGGTTACCGCGCCTGGCAACGCCATGTTTACGGATTCAGGTTTCATCAGAATTGCCTTCAAGTCGTTAACGGGGGAAAAGAACCACTGATCACGGCTGCAAATATGCCATAATTCTACCATGACACTTAGTCCCGCTGTGCCAGCATGTTGTCTTCAAAAACCGGGAGGGTCGGTTTTTGTGATTATCATGCCGTAACAGACACCTGGGGGTGCTATGAATGAGAAAACAAGCCGTTCTGCCTGGTTGAAAGGATTCGCTTGTGGCAGATTGTCCATGATTGCGGTCTGTGTGTGGTTGGCAGGCTGTGCGGGTACGCCGAATCCGGTTCTCTATCCCAATAATCACCTGAAGCAGGTGGGCCAGTCGGCAGCCGATAAGGATATCGCCGAGTGCCGGCAATTGGCCAGCAGTTCCGGTGTTGCCGAGACCGGGAATGGCAAGGTGGCCAGGCAGGCGGCGGGTGGTGCTGCCGTCGGTGGGGCGTCTGCCGGCGCCTGGGGGCTGGTACGGGGAAATGATGCCGGTGAAAGGGCGCTGGCCGGTGCTGCGGCGGGGGCTGCTGCGGGCACGGTGCGGGGTGCCATGAACTCCGGGGAAACGTCGCCTGTGTACAAGAACTTTGTGCAAAAATGTTTGCGTGACCGCGGATACGAAGTGATTGGCTGGCAGTAGTCGCGCAGTCATGGTTGTTCAGCCCGTATTGGTATTCGGCTGCCAGTCTGGATTTCTACCAGCCTTAACCACCAGGGACACGAAGGCCGCAAAGCAACAACATATTTTACCTCATGTCCGTGGAAGAATTTTCAGGTGTACGCTGGCTGTTAACGGAGAACACGGTCAGCCTACAGGGAAACCCGCTGTTTTTTGAAACCCTGTGAGGCCTTCGTGCCCTGCGTGGTGAGAAATATCGACTTGAAACAATGAAATCAGGGAAGCGGATTTAACTGACGGCTTATGGAAAGCGCGCGTCAAATACTGAAAAACACCTTTGGCTATCACGATTTCCGTCACCATCAGGCGGACATTATCCAGGCCTTGCTCAATGGCCGGGATGCCATGGTGCTGATGCCCACCGGTGGCGGCAAGTCGCTCTGTTATCAGATTCCGGCGCTTGCGCGCGCCGGCGTGGGGATTGTTATTTCACCCCTGATTGCCTTGATGCAGGACCAGGTGGATGCGCTGAGGCAACTGGGGCTGCAAGCCGCGTTTCTTAATTCCACGCAAGACAGAAATATGCAGCGGGCTACCGAGCAGGCCTTGCTCAACGGCGAGTTGGATCTTTTATACATAGCGCCCGAGCGCTTGTTGACGCAACGCATGCTGGATCTGCTGGCGCGTACCCGGCTGGCGCTGTTCGCCGTCGATGAAGCGCACTGCGTATCGCAATGGGGGCACGATTTTCGCAAGGAGTACCGGCAGCTTTCCGTTCTTCAGGAGCGGTTTCCCGGCGTGCCGCGCATTGCCTTGACGGCTACCGCCGATCAGCGCACCCGCGTTGAGATTATCGAGCAGCTCAAGCTGCAACAGGCAGCGGTTTTTATAAACAGTTTCGATCGCCCCAATATCCGCTACGCCATCAGTGAAGGGCAAAATCCGCGTGACCGTTTGTGGCGGTTCATCGAGCGCGAACACCCCCACGATGCGGGCATTGTCTATTGTCTTTCACGTAAGAAGGTGGAGCAGGTGGCAGCCTGGCTCAGCGGCAAAGGCAGGCAGGCCTTGCCGTATCATGCCGGGATGCCGGAGCGACTGCGTCGTGAAAACCAGGCGTGTTTCCTGCGAGAAGACGGTGTGATCATTGTCGCCACCATCGCTTTCGGCATGGGCATCGACAAACCGGATGTCCGCTTTGTTGCCCATCTCAATCTGCCGAAAAGCATCGAGGCATATTACCAGGAAACCGGTCGTGCCGGTCGGGACGGTCAGCCCGCTCATGCCTGGATGGCCTATAGTCTGCAGGATGTGATTATGCTGCGGCAGATGATGAGTGAATCGGATGCCGACGAACAGTTTAAACGTGTCGCACACCACAAGCTGGAAACCATGCTGGGACTCTGCGAGTTGACCAGTTGCCGCCGTGAGGCGTTGCTGAGCTATTTCGGCGAAACACCGGCCACAGCTTGCGGAAATTGTGATACCTGTCTTCAGCCACCCGTTACTTGGAATGGGACTGAGGCAGCGCAAAAAGCGCTTTCCTGCGTCTATCGCACCGGCCAGCACTTCGGTGTCAATTATGTTATCGACGTACTGACTGGCAAGGATGACCCGCGAATTCGGAATAACCGCCACGACCGGCTCAGCACCTTTGCTATCGGCAAGGAACACAGCGCGCCGGAATGGCGCAACATCATGCGCCAGTTGATTGCTCAGGCCTATCTCGATATCGACCCGCAAGGTCACGGCGCCCTCTTCTTGACCGAAAAGGCCCGACCTTTATTGCGCGGGGAGATAGAATTACAGCTGCGCCATCAAGCCAAGCTTGGCAAAAAGGCCAGACAGAAAAAAGTAAAAACAGCCGATGAACTGCGCGCCTGTGACCAGCCCCTGTTCGAAGCACTACGCATCCGACGCCTGCAACTGGCCCGGGAGCAGGGTGTACCTCCCTATGCTATCTTTCACGATAGCACCTTGCGGGAAATGGCGACTCAACGGCCCATGAATGAGGAGACCCTGAGCACGGTCAGTGGTGTCGGAGAACGGAAGCTGACGCGCTTTGGCAAGATTTTTATCGATGTAATCAGGGATCACCCGGTTACAGGCAATTGAGTCATGTAAATAATATTATTAACAGTGGCTTACTTCGTGCGGCCAGTGTGAATGTCCGAGTGCATGCGTTTGTCTGCGCATTTCGGTTTGTAGAAAACAACGTCAAATCACTTGGGCAATAACGCTGGATCCGTGAAAACCCAATCTCGATTTTTGACAGGGGTATGACAGGAGATACAAACCTGCATACCCTTTTCAAAAGGTTTTTGTTCTAGCCCAACCCAACGCGCCCAGCCCCAGCCATAGCTTTCGGCATATTTTTCAGAGTTCCTGAACATAAACTCCGCATGGACAAAATTGCCTGGTGCAGTAGCCGTTTGCCAGTGCTCATGCTGCGTATCTTCCCATACAACTTTCCCTAAAATGGCGCCATCTGGCCATGGTTTAGTGTTTCCAGAACGCGCTGCTTTAACTGCAACGTCGTTACCCAAAATAGCCCTTATGGTATTGTTGTCCGTCCGGTGTGATACAGCAATAGTTGCCCAATTCTGCCAGCCTTCAGGGTAAGGAACACCGTGAGATGGCGGTATCGACTTGTCAGCCGCATAACTGTTAATTGTCATTCCAAAAAACATGATAGACAGAAACTTAATGGGTGTTTTCATGGTTGCTTATCCTCTTTGTTGGTGTTCGTTACACAGAGCGCACCAGTATATTAGGCTGCGCTGATACTATTGTGCGAATGACCGATTCTGCATAACGTTGAACGCAGCATATCCATCTCTAATCAGAGTGTCTTCCTGGGTAATAGTGCCAGTTCTTCGGCTGAAATCGAAGGTCTACCTACCTTCCAGGTATTCAGTCTGAGACACTGAACTTCCGGGTTGGCTCGTTTCAGTCCTTTGGCGAACGCCGATGTAGAATCAGTCGTGGATCGTATTTCAGTGAACTCGCTGGTCTGCATACCCTTGGGCTTCCGCCAAACCGGCGCCAGGGCATTTTATGTCCTGTAAATTCAAACTATTCGTAGATGTTATGTCCGTTAATAGAGGGCATTATTCATGCCTGGGGTCAGGCTCAGTCCCGGACATCAATTCGGGATAGATAATAACCTGCTGTTATTACTGACTAAGCATATTTTTCTGGCTACCGCCCGCAAGTCTGGCACGGCTCCTGCAATTACCCCATTCAAGTGACGCACCGGGCGACACGAACT
>Ga0055476_10000024_pt1 | contig 29436 bp, 21 predicted proteins | sample Muzzi_CordC_D2_FD_57682 | JGI IMG/M metagenome (GOLD analysis project Ga0055476, IMG submission 57682) | Wetland microbial communities from San Francisco Bay, California, USA, that impact long-term carbon sequestration - Muzzi_CordC_D2 | ecosystem: Environmental > Aquatic > Marine > Wetlands ... | reverse complement strand
CACGGCAGTATCACGGGTGGGCGGATGCGGATGAAGTCGACAAGACGCGCGCTGGCTGCGGTCGCCGCGGTCGCAATCGCGGTTTCGGGCTGCTCGGCGTTTTCGGAGCGCGGCCGTTCCCGCCTTCCGCTCGAGGCCGAGCCGGAGGCTCCCTGGGGCACTGCTGCGGTCGACATACAGTTCTACGAGCTTCGAGAATCGTCCAGAGAGAAGCTACGGGACGAGATCCGCACGGCCCGGGCGGCTCGCGGGATGCGCGATCACGGCGACACCCAGTGGCAGATCCGGACGAGCTACGATTTCGCGACCTCGGCCGACGTCTGCGCGCCGACTCGCGTGGACGTATCGCTCGAGCTCCGCATGACCCTGCCGCGACTGCGAAATCCGGATGCACTGTCGCCCGAGCTGCGAGCGGAATGGCGGCGATTCCTGCGCGCACTGCGCGACCACCAGGCGAACCACAAGCAGATCGCGATCGACTGCGCAGAGCAGGTCTCGACCGGGCTCAAGACCGTCGGAGCGTTGCGCTGCGAACGACTCGGAGAAGCCATGCAGTCGATCACCGAAGAGATCACATCGGCGTGCCACGTCCGGAACGCCGACTACGACCTGCGAACCGGCCACGGCGAATCCGAGGGGGCGACCTTCTGACACCGAACGGCTCGCGGACTCGGCGTGCGGCCGCCCGGAAGCCGCCACCGGCGTCCACTTCCGGTTGCATGGCCGTGTCGATATTCCGAAGCCGTCGCGCGCCGGGCCGCAACACTACGCGCGGCGATCCCGGCTATGGACGCACCTCGAAGCGGATGTCGATGTAGGCCGACGGGTCGCTTTTCGCCTTGGACAGGGTGCCCATGGCGTGGGACCTGACTCGCAACTCGCGCCAGGCGACGGCTCCCACCTCCAGATTCAACCGGAGGTGCTTCGAGATCTTCCACTCGAAGCCCGCGCCCGCCTGGACCGACTCGTCACGAAAGGTGAGGTCATCGTCGAATCCCGGGCGGTCGTCGAGGCGAAACTTGTAACCATCGAAGAAGCCCGCCACGAAGACTTCGAATCGCGGCGTCAGGGCGTACTCGAGCTGCAGCCCTTCGCCGCGGTTCCGCAGCGTGAAGCTGTCGGTGACGTTCCAGCGCAGGTCGAGGACGGGCCCGATCGACACGCCGCTGCGATCGATGCGCGACTTGATGTTGATCCCGACCGCCACGCGGATCAGGTCGTCGATCTCGTAGCCCAGCGCCAGGCTGCCGCCCCCGGTGAGCCCGTCGCCGAAGGCGCCGCCCTCCCAGCTCGAGCTCACGAAACCGCGGGCCAGAACCGACCAGACCTCCTCGTCGACGAAGAGCCCACGGCGCTCGTTGATGCGAAAGCCGCCCTGGAGCGAGAGCGAGCTGTGGAAGAAGTCGTCGAAGGGGTCGGCCTCGCTGGAGCCGACGCCGAAGAAGTCGGTCGGGCCATCGAAATCGTAGACACTGGAGCCGAAGCGCGCCGTGAGTTGGAGCACGGCTCGCTGCGAGAGCGGGGTCGTGACGCGAAACCGGAGCGACGGCTGGTAGAGGTCCGCGGCGAAGCCGTCGAAGCTCGCGGCGGGCAGGAAGCGCGACTGCACGCGCAGGCGAAAGGCGTCGCGAATCCGGTAGGGGGTGGCGCTCGGAAAGGCCGGGGTCTCCAGGTTGGCCGTGTCGAAAGCCAGCGAGGGCCCGTCGTCCACGGGATCCTCCGGCTCCGAGTCGAACGGACCCTCTTCGGACGTGGGCTCGCCTTCTTCCGCTTCGGGGTCCCCGAGCGGCTCTGCCGCTGCGGATCCGCCCTCGGAGCTCGCAGCTTTCCCGGCCGAGTCGTCGCCGACGGCGTCCGGCGACGCCTCCTCGAACTCCGGAGGCGGCTCCCGGCCGGAAGCGGTCTCTGCAAGGATCCCCAGGAAGACGAGGATGAACGCGAGCCGCGCGACGCGGCCCGCCGCCGGGCGGCATCCGAGCACGATACCTCTCACCTCCCCACCATAGGTCGGAAATTGGCCGAAAGCGGACGGAGAATCCAGACCCGGCTCCGAAACCTGCCGGCAGCGCGCCGTGGACCCCCGGACCCGCGATTCCCCGGCGAGTGCGAAGCCGGTCGCGATAGCGGGGCTATGTTGCTTCGGGATGTCGTCTACGACACCGGAAGGAGAAGTGGTTTCGGGCAGCCGATGGGCCGTTCAGCTGGCCGGTTTGTGCGCGTTCGCCATCGCACAGCCCGTCTTCGACGTCTTGAATCGACACCCCGAGTTCTTCATCGCCCACGACGTCTCGCCCGCCGACCTGACGGGAATCACGGTTGTGATCTTCCTCGTCCCTCCGGTGCTGCTCTTCTCCATCGAGCGCGTCGTCTCGCTTGCCGACACGAGAAGCGGTCGCATGCTGCAAAGCGGATTCGTCGCACTGCTCGTTGCGATCGTGACGTCGCAACTGGCGCTGCGCGCTCTCGGGCTGGGGGAGCGCGAAGGGCTCGCGCTCGCCGGCTCGTGCGGCCTCCTGGTCGCTCTCGTGTACCAACGCAACGCGACGACTCGACGGGTCGCCTGGCTCCTGGGCCTTCTGTCGCCGGTCTTTCCGATTGCGTTCCTTCTCCAGGCGGCCGCGCCTTCGCCGGACGAAGCAATGACCACGGAAGAGCCTGCGCAGACGGAACGCGCTGCGGACGTGCCCGTCATCGTGCTGGTCTTCGACGAGTTCCCGTTGCTTTCGATGGTCGACGCCGACAACCAGATCGACGCCGCGCGACTGCCGGCCTTCGCACGCTTCGCCCGGTCGGCGACCTGGTTTCGAAACACCACCAGCGTCTCCGACGGAACCAGCCTGGCGGTCCCGGCCATCCTCACCGGGCGGCGGCCACGCACCGACCGCAAGCCCGACTTCGCCAGCCATCCCCAGAACCTCTTCACCCTGCTCGCTCCGACCCATCGACTCGATGTCCGGGAGTCCTTGACGAGGCTCTGTCCGGAGCATCTCTGCGAGACGCGGCGGCCGCAGGGCGGGGCGACGACCGCCTCGCTCTTCCTGGACTTGTCGATCGTCGCGGGCCACGTGATCGCTCCCCCGAGCCTCAGCCGCCGTTTGCCTCCCATCGACGATCGCTGGGAAGGCTTCACGCAAAATGCCGACGATCTTCCGGCGGCCGAGATCTTCGCGGATTTCGCACGCGGGATCGGCAACCGCGGCCTCCCGACACTCGACTACCTCCACATCCTGCTTCCGCATGGGCCCTGGCAGCATCTTCCCAGTGGCCAGCGCTATGGATCGGAGGCGAGACTGCGACGACCGCACGGGCTCGATGGCCTCCGCTGGGCGGCGAATCCGCTCTTTGGAAAGCTGGCGTTGCAGCGTCACCTGCTCGAGGTCGGCTACGTCGACCGGCTCTTCGGAGAATTCATCCGGTCCCTGAAGACGCGGGGGCTCTATGACGCTGCGCTCATCATCGTCGTCGCCGATCACGGCATCAGCTTCTCGCCCGCGACGAAGTGGCGCGCCCTCGACGACCGGAATGCCGCGGAGTTGATGGCGGTTCCATTCTTCGTCAAGGCGCCCCATCAGGAAGTGGGCCGATTCGTCGATCGCAATGTCGAGACCATCGATGTGTTCCCCACGATCGCGGAGCAATTGGGAATCGAGATTCCCTGGCCCGTCGACGGGCGGTCCGCATTCGACGTCACGCTTCCGGAGCGCCCGAGCAAACGCGCCCTCAGCTTCTACAGTCGACGGGAACGGGTCTTCGGTCCGAGTCTGGAAGACTATCCGCGTGCACTGGCCGAGCGATTCGATCGAATCGCAGCCGGGGAACTCTATCGCGTGGGGCCCCATCCCGAGCTTCTGGGAAGGTCACCGCCGGCTGACCGGAGCGCCGGCGAAGACGAGCTTCGACGTGCAACGATCGATCTCGATGATCCGACCGCCTTCGACGAAGTGGATCCCGCAGCGCCGTGGCTCCCCGTCTACGTGAGCGGTCGAATCGATGCAGTCGATGCGCCGCCGGAGCCACTCGCGATCACGCTGGCGGGCGTCGTGCGAGCCACGGCCATGCCCTTTCTCGAGAAGGGCGAATGGAGGTTCGTCGCAATCCTTCCGCCGGATGTCCTCACGCAGGGGCGCAGCCCGCTGGGCCTGTGGTGGATCGAAACGGAGGGGGCGGAGCAAAGCCTGATCCGCGCGCTTTGAACGACGTTGGCATTCGGGTGAAACGGCATCTGCCTTCGGGCGCGCGCCGATCAACTCCGCGGTCCGCGCGTCCCGGGCGCCGGCGGATCCACCGCGCCGCCCGCGAAACACTGCGCGATCGACATCCACCGGGTCGCCACCGGTCCCGTCACTTCGAGCTTGGTGTCGGCGATGTTCCGCGTCTGCGTCACGACCTGGCAGAACTCGACCGCATCACCGCGGATGCACTCGCTGTCGCTGGGCTCGCTCGATTCCCAGATGTCACCGGAAGGAGCCACCAGTCGCACATAGGGAGGCGCTCCCGGGATCTCGAGCTTGCGATTCACGAAGGTCCAGCCGAAGGTCTTCATGCCGATGGTGACGATGTTCTTGATGCGATCGGTATGAGTGCGCGATACGCCGACGAGGTCGTAGATCTCCTGGCCGTGCGCCCAGGTTTCCATGTAGCGCGCCGTCGTGAACATCTGCACGCCCATGTCGGGCCCGAACCAGGGCAGGCGACGCTTCGGGTCGGAGCCGCCGAGAGCGTCGGCGAGGATATGGGCCGTATCCTGCCAGCGGGTCATCAGTTCCGCCGCAGCGAGTTCGCCGAAGCGCTCGCGCGCGATTTCGCGATTCTTGCGGCCCGCGAGAATCGCCTCGATCAGCGCGTCGCGTTCCCTGGCGAAGGCCTGCTCGCCCTCGAGCGACGTCAACGACACGAGGTCGAAGAAATGGAGATGGGCCACCACGTCCCAGGGCGTCCACTGCATGAAGCCCGTCTCGCGCTCCCAATCCCCGGCCTTCAATGTCCGCAGGAAGGCGTGGAGTTCGTCCACTTCCTCGCGCAGATCCACACTCACTTGCAGCATTCGATTGGCTCCTTGGAAGGGTGCGGCGGGGTCGCGTGAAGCGCGACACTCACTCTTCGTCGACCGCCCACGGTGCCTTCTCCCGCGTCAGAAACGCCTTCATACCGGCGGCGGCTTCGTCTCCCCTGAATAGCCGTCCGGAGAGCTCCGCCGTCCATGCAAAAGCCTGATGCTGTTCCATCGCCGGCACTTCGTAGACGAGTCGTTTCGCATAGCCGAGAGCCTCCGGGCCGCCCAGCCGAAGGTCCGCGAGTACTTCGTCGACCGCCGCGTCGAGTTCCGCGGCCGGTACGGCTCGACTGATCAGGCCGAGCTCGGCGGCCCGCGTCGCCGGAAAGCGGTTGCCGCGCAGGAAGACTTCCATCGCGTCACCGTGCCGCATCTTCGGAAGGCACACGACCGAGATGATGGCCGGCGCCACGCCGAGCCGGACTTCGGTGAAGCCGAACTTCACGTCGTCTCGAGCGATGGCGATGTCGAACGCAGCCGCGAGACCGTTGCCGCCGCCCACGACATGCCCGTCGATCTTGCCGACGATGGGGGTGGGCGAGGTCTGGATCTCTCTGAGCAGCTCTTCGAAGCCGAGCTTCGGACGGGTCTCCGGAGCCGAGCCGGAGCGCTGCTTCAGGTTCGCGCCGGCGCAGAAGGTCGTCCCTTCGTTGGTGACGACGACCGCGCGAATCGCGGGATCGGCGTTGGCCTGCTCGATCGCAGCGTGCAGACCGTTCAAGATCCCCGCACCCAGGGCGTTCCGGTTCGCGACGTCCGCGAGCGTGACCGTCAGGATCCCGCGGTGAGCTTCGATTCGAACTTCGCTCATGCTTCGCCCTCTAGAATCGGTAATATTCGTTGACGGTAGTTACCAAAAATGTTACCCCTGCGTCAACTCGACCCGGTGGGGCCCGAAACGCCCCCCTCCAGAACGAACGGGTAGAACCTCGAAGGGGCTGCCCTCCAAAACAGGAATCCCATGCAGCCCGCCCTACTCGCTCCGCCCCTGCGCTCCAACCTCGACACGCGCTCCCCCGAGTTCAGCCAGAACCGCGATGCCATGCTGGAGAAGTTGCGGGAGATCGAAGCGCTCCTCGACGAGGCCGAACTCGGCGGCGGAGCCTATCACCACGAGCGCCTCGCCAAGCGGGGCAAGCTGCCCGTTCGCGAGCGCATCGCACTGGCCCTCGATCCGGACAGTCCCTTCCTCGAGCTCAGCTCCCTCGCCGCCTACAATAGCTCCTACACGATCGGCGGCGGAGCCGTGCTGGGAATCGGCGTCATCGCGGGGGTCGAGTGCGTGATCTTCGCCAACGACCCGACGGTGCTGGGCGGCGCGCTCACCCCCTACGTCGCCAAGAAATGGATGCGCGCCCTCGAGATCGCGCGCGACAACCACATCCCCTACGTGAGCTTCGTCGAATCCGCGGGCGCCGATCTGCGCCGACGCGGTTCGTCGAAGAAGGGGGATGAAGACAGTGCGGCCGCGAGCGCCCGGATCGACCACTTCGCCGAAACCGGGCGCTTCTTCTACGAGATGATCGAGCTCTCGAAGCTCGAGATCCCGACCGTGTGCGTCGTCTTCGGATCGTCGACGGCGGGCGGCGCCTACCAGCCCGGCATGTCCGACTACAACGTGCTCATCAAGGAGCAGTCCAAGATCTTCCTCGCCGGCCCGCCGCTCGTGAAGATGGCGACCGGCGAGGACTCCGACGACGAGTCACTCGGCGGTGCGAAGATGCACGCGGAAATATCGGGCCTCGGCGAATACCTCGCCGAAGACGAGCCCGACGCGCTGCGGATGTGCCGCGAAATCGTCTCCCACCTGAACTGGCGAAAGCCGGGCCCCGCGCCCTCGCTCCGCGCAGACCCACCGGTGCTCGATCCGGAGGAACTGCTCGGCATCATCGATCCCGAACTCCGTCGCTCCGCCGAGATCCGGGACGTGATCGGGCGCATCGTCGACGGCTCACGCTTCGAGGAATTCAAACCGCGCTACGGACCGACCCTGGTCTGCGGCTTCGCCTCCATCTACGGCTATCCGGTGGGCATACTCGGAAACAACGGCGTGATCTATCCCCAGTCGGCCGAGAAGGGCGCCCAGTTCGTACAGCTCTGCAACCAGATCGACGTTCCGTTGTTGTTCCTGCAGAACCTGACCGGATTCATCGTGGGCCGCGATTTCGAGCAGGCCGGGATGATCAAGAAGGGTTCGCAGCTCATCAATGCGGTCACGAATTCGGAGGTCCCGCACCTGACGGTGATCGTCGGCGCCTCGTACGGAGCCGGGACCTACGCCATGTCGGGCCGCGCCTTCAACAACCGGTTCACATTCATCTGGCCCACTGCGAAGATCGCGGTGATGGGCGGAAAGCAGATCGCAGGCGTGATGTCGATCGTGCGGCGTGGACAGGCGGCGCGGAAGGGCGAGCCCTTCGACGAGGAAGCGGATGCCAAGATCCGCGCCGCCGTCGAAGCGGCACAGGAAAAGGGATCGCTCGCGCTCGAAGCCAGCGGAGCGATCAGCGACGACGGGATCATCGACCCGCGCGACACGCGCACGGTACTCGGCATCTGCCTGTCAGTCGTACGCAATACGCCGATCGCGGGCACCGACGGCTACGGAGTATTTCGACTGTGAGCTTCACCACTCTGCTCGTTGCCAACCGCGGGGAGATCGCCCGCCGCATCATCCGGAGCGCTCACGACATGGGCGTCCGTTGTGTAGCGGTATACGTCGACGCCGACGTCGACGCCCCCTTCGTTCGAGATGCCGACGAAGCCGTCCGGCTCGAAACCTCCTACCTGGACGCGGCGGCCATTCTCGCCGCCGCGACTGCCAGCGGCGCCGGCGCGGTTCACCCGGGCTACGGCTTTCTGTCGGAGAACGCCGACTTCGCCGCCCGGGTCGCGGCCGCCGGCCTGGCATGGGTGGGGCCGTCGCCCGAAGCCATCGAACAGATGGGCGACAAGATCGCCGCCAAGGCATTGGCCGAGAAGGCGCAGGTCCCCACCCTGCCCGGCTCCGAGGATCCGGGCGCCGCCTCGCAGGTCGGCTACCCGCTGCTCGTGAAGGCCGCCGCGGGAGGCGGGGGCAAGGGCATGCGCATCGTCGAGTCCGAGAAGACCCTTGAAGAGTCGCTTCTCGCCGCCCGGCGCGAAGCCAAGAGCGGCTTCGGCGACGACCGCGTCTTCCTGGAACGCTACATCGCCCGCGCGCGCCACATCGAAATCCAGATCCTCGGCGACGCGCACGGCAACGTCGTGCATCTCGGCGAGCGCGAGTGTTCGATTCAACGCCGCCACCAGAAGATTCTCGAGGAGTCGCCCTCGCCGCGCGTCGACGCCGAACTGCGGGGCGCCATGGGCGACGCGGCGCTGCGCCTCGCCGCCGAACTCGGCTACGAGTCGGCGGGAACCGTCGAATTCCTGCTCGACGACGACTCGGGCGAGTTCTTCTTCCTCGAAGTGAACACGCGCCTCCAGGTCGAGCATCCCGTCACCGAGATGGTGACCGGCATCGATCTGGTTCGCGAGCAGCTGCGCATCGCCGCGGGCGAACCGCTCGGCTACGAGCAGAGCGATATTCGCTTCGACGGCTCGGCCATCGAGGCCCGCCTCTACGCCGAAGACCCTGCGAACGGCTTCCTCCCGGCCACCGGGACCCTCGCGGCGTTCGCGCCGTCGCCGACTCCCGCGGTGCGTTGGGACTCGGGTGTCGTGGCCGGTTCGGTCATCGGAACCGACTTCGACCCCATGCTCGCCAAAGTGATCGCGCACGCGCCGACACGCAACGAGGCCGCGGGTCGCCTCGCCCTGGCGCTCGCGCGCACCCACCTCGGCGGCGTCGTCACCAATCGCGACTTCCTCGTCAGCACGTTGCGCACTCCCGAGTTCCTCGCCGGCGATACCACGACGGACTTCATCGATCGCGTGAAGCCCGCCCGCAGCCTCGAATCCGGCGAAGACGCGCGAACTCGTCTGGCGCAGACGGCTGCGCTGTGGGTGCAGGGAAGAAACCGCGCCGATGCCACGGTTCTCCGCACGACGCCCTCCGGCTGGCGCAACGCCCGCCTCCCGGACCAGAAGCTCGTCTTCGAACACGGCGGGGAGAGCGTGACGGTGCGCTACCACGCGCTCCGCGACGGGCGCTTCCGCTTCGACGACGGCGCAACGGCCCGCATTCACGACTGGAATGAGGATGGAATCGATGTGGAAATCTCGGGAAGGCGCGCGCGCGCGCGCGTCACGCGCTTCCGTGACCAGTTGATCGTACACGGACCGGAAGGCAACCTCACCTTCACCGAACGTCCTCGCTTCATCCTGCCGGGCGCGGAAGAAACGGCTGGCGGGTTCGTTGCCCAGATGCCCGGCAAGGTGATCGACCTGCGCGTCCGGGTGGGCGAACGCGTGAGCGCCGGCGATACCGTGCTCGTGCTCGAAGCCATGAAGATGGAGCATCCGATGCGCGCCACGGAAGACGGTGTCGTCACGGAAGTCCGGGTCAGCCTCGGAGAACAGGTGGACGTCGGAGCACTCCTGCTCGTCGTGGAACCCACGCCCCCGGAAGAATAGAGAAAGGAAGTCAGCATGAGCGATCCGATCCGCATTGCGAACTGTTCGGGGTTCTTCGGAGACCGCGTGTCGGCGGCCCGCGAGATGGTGGAAGGAGGACCGATCGACGTCCTCACCGGCGACTGGCTGGCCGAACTCACCATGCTGATCCTCGCGCGCACGCGAATGAAGCACCCGAATCGCGGCTTTGCGCGCACTTTCGTGACCCAGATGGAGCAGGTCATGGGAACCTGTCTCGACAAGGGCATCAAGGTGGTGAGCAACGCCGGTGGCCTCGATCCGGACCGCTGCGCGGATGCCGTCGCGGAGGTTGCAGACAAGCTCGGCCTTCACCCGAAGATCGCCTACGTGCGCGGCGACGACCTGCTGCCGCGCATCGACGACCTGATCGCATCCGACCAGCTCATCCATTTCGAGACTGGCGAACCGATCAAGGACGCCTCGGCCTTCCTCACCGCCAACGCCTACTTCGGTTGTTGGGGCATCGTCGACGCGCTCGACCAGGGCGCTGACATCGTGATCACCGGGCGCACCACCGACGCAGCGATCGTATGCGGTCCGGCGGCATGGCATCACGGTTGGAGCCGGACGGACTGGAATGCCCTCGCAGGCGCCGTCGTCGCGGGCCATGTGATCGAGTGCGGTACCCAGGCGACCGGCGGCAACTACGCCTTCTTCACCGAGATTCCGAACATGATCCACGTCGGATTTCCGTGGGCGGAGATCGCCGAAAACGGCGACTCGGTGATCGGCAAACACGACGGCACCGGCGGACAAGTCTCGATCGGCACCATCACGTCCCAGCTCCTCTACGAAATCGGCGGTCCGGAGTACCTCGGGCCGGACGTGACGACTCGCTTCGACACCATCGAACTCAGCCAGGAAGGCGCGGATCGTGTGCGCATCCATGGCACACAGGGCGAGCCGCCGCCGACGACGCTCAAGGTCTGCATCAATCGGCCCGGAGGATTCCGGCAGGACCTGAACGTCTGCTTGACCGGTCTCGACATCGAGGCGAAAGCCAAGCTCGTCGAAGAGGCTTTCTGGGACGCCTGCCCCTACGGCCCCGAAGACTTCGCCGTGGTGGAAACGCGCATCATCCGCACGGACAAGCCGGATCCGGAATCGAACGAAGAGGCAACCGCCTTCTTCAAGATCTCCGTCAAGGATCCGGACGCGGACAAGGTAGGACGCGCGGTCTCGGGTGCGATGATCGAGCTCGCACTCGCATCGATCCCGGGCTTTACCAGCGTCGGTGGCGGGCCCGGCGGCGGGCGCCCCTTCGGCGTCTACGAGCCGGCGCGTGTTCCGGCCGAGATCGTTCCACAGAAAGTCGTGATGCTCGGTGGCAAGTCGTCCGAGATCTCCTCCGTCATCCCCGTCGACGCGGTCGACGTGAAGCCGACTCCGGGCCCCACGGCCGCGGCGCCCGGAGGCCCGACGAAACGCCTGCCGCTCGGCACGATCTACGGCGCTCGCTCGGGCGACAAGGGAGGCAACGCGAATCTCGGCGTATTCGCGCGCAGCGACGAGGCCTGGGCCTGGCTGGACCGATTCCTCACGATCGAGAAGCTGAAGGAGCTGCTGCCCGAGACCGCGGAGCTCCGGGTGGATCGCTACGCACTGCCCGCCATCCGCTCGCTCAACTTCGTGCTCCACGGCCTGCTCGGAGAAGGAGTGGCCGCGTCGACGAGGCAGGATGGACAGGCGAAGAGCCTCGGCGAATGGCTTCGCGCTCGCGTCGTGGACCTTCCGGAGGCGCTGCTGCCTTGACGTCTGCGCAAATCGGCGAAGAATCGCGCGTGCGGTTCCCCGGTGTGCGCGCGCCCAAGCCGCTGCTCTCGCCGGAGTCCGAGCGACAGCTGAGCGCGCGGCAGCTCGAGGTGCTCGACGAGTTGGAGCAAAGGCTGCTCCGCACCGGCCTCGCCGATTTCACGATGGCGGAGATCGCTGCACTCGTCGGCTGCTCGCTGCGAACCCTCTACGGCATCGCGCCCAGCAAGGACGAACTCCTGCTCACGATCGTCGACCGCCGACTGCACCGCATCGGCCGCGCCGCGATCGAAGCCCTCGACGCGTCGATGTCGCCGATCGATGCCCTGCGCGCGTATCTGCAAGCCGCCAATGAAGCCGTCCAACCGGAAACGGTGGCGATGTCTGCCGATCTCGCGCAGGTGAAGGGTTCCGAGCGCCTGGTCTCGGCCCACGAAGCCTACTTGATTGCCGTGACACAGAACCTGTTGGACCGGGCCGTTTCCGAAGGGCAGATCGCCCCGGTCGACACGGCGTCGGTCGCCCACGTGCTCGGCCGCCTCGGCGGCGAATTCGCGCGGCCAGACGTCGCCGAGATCGCACGAGCCTCGCCGAAGGAAACCGCGGACGCGATTTCCGAACTCATCCTGCAGGGGTTGCTCGCGAATCGCTAGACAAGGGCCGGCTCGGGACGGAACATGGAGCGGAGATCATGAGCGAGGATGGAAGCCATCGGAGCCGTCACCAGCGGGGCCTCGACGTCTATCGCACCATCCGGAACGATGCTTCACTCGATCTGGAACAGGTCGCGCAGGGCATGGCTTCGATGCTGGGACCGATCGCCGCGTTCTCCATCGACCATGTGCTCGGAGACATCTGGTCCCGTCCCGGGCTCGCGCGCCGTGATCGCAGCATGGTGTCGGTGACGGCGCTCACCTGCCTCGGATGCCAGACGGAACTCCGCACCCACCTCGCGGGGGCGCTGCACCACGGTGTCGAGGTGGTCGAAATCGAGGAATTGATGCTCCACGTCTGCGGTTACGCCGGCTATCCGCGAGCGCTGGAAGGCATGCGAACCGCCCTCGCGCTGTTCTCGGAGCGCGAGGACCTCGAGCGCCCGCTGCCTCGTCCCGCAGCGGAAGCCAAGAACGACGAACAGCGCCGCCGCGACGGGGCCGAAGCCTTCAAGCAGATCATGGGCTGGGAGGCGCCGAACGACGTCGTAGCTCGAACCATGGTGGAACAACTCGGGGTGCTGGGGGATTTCGCGATCCAGCATCTGATGGGGGAGATCTGGTCGCGTCCGCAGCTATGCCGCCGCGACCGCAGCCTGATCACTCTCACGGCGCTGGTTTCCCTCGACAAGATCACCGAGCTCCGCTTCCACATCCCCGCCGCATTGCGCAACGGCATGGGTCGCGAGGAGATCGACGAGGTCATCCTCCAGCTGAGCCTCTACCTCGGTTACCCGGCCGCCGTGGGGGCGCGAAACATCAGCCGGGAGATCTTCGCAGCCATCGACGCGCGGGACGAAGCTTCCGGTTAGTCCGGGAACTCGAGCGCTCCTTCACCCTCCGCCGCGACCGGGCGCGAAGGATCAGTACTGGACGATCGGCGCCTTGTGGAGCCAGGTGTCGTCGTCGAGCATTCCAATCATCGCGTGGGCGCAGTCTGCGAACGTGATCTTCGACAGGCCGCTGAACGCGTCGAAACCGAGCCGGTACTTGCCACGCCTGGGTCCCGGGCGCATCTGGAGCGGGCGAACACCGAGCCACGCGACATCCTTGCGGCTTTCGAGCAGCGCGAGCTGATTCACCTTGTCGCGATGCCGCAGCCCCATGAACGTGGCCGCGAACCACTCGACGAACTTGGCTCCGAACGTCACTACGTCGTCGTCGACGAGATTGGCACCGCCCCCGCACCAGACGAATCGACGAACGCCATTGCGCGGCATCGCGGCGAGGATGTGGCGCGTCACGTCGGTGCAGAGATCTTCCGGAGAGTGTTCGTCGATGCCGATTGCGAACAGGATCGCCTCGGCACCGTTCGCGAGCGCCTTCTCGACGGCGTCCGCGTCGAGACCGTTCCCCTCGACGACGTCGAGCCGGTCGCGCAACTCGATCGGCAGCTTCGACGGCGTGCGGACGAGCACGGTCACGTCGTGTCCGGCTTCCAGACACTGCTTCGTGCATTCCCGGCCGAGGGAACCCGTGGCTCCGAAGATGGTGACCTTCATAAACTCGAGCCTCGTCCGTGGACGCGACGCCGCGCTTCTGATCGGAAATCCGTGGTTCGAAGTCGGCTTCAGACCACGAAATCGACGGAAGAATCGAAGCCGTCGATCAGGTACTCGAAGCCGTCGCCGCCGAGGTACCAGATCCCGTCGTCGCCGACCGCCGATATCGCGTACCAGCAGGCACCGTCGGAGATCCACCCGAGCGGATCGACCAGATACTCGCCGTCGTCGAACGCGACGACCCATTGCCCGCTCTCGTCGAATCCGACGACGGGATACTCCCAACCGTCGTCCCAGGAGACCCAGCGTCCCCCCGCCGATTCTTCCTCGGCGCGCGCGGTCCCGGCCGGACCGAGCACCCATGCACCCGCTCCAGCCACCAGCGCGCCCATCGCCACCCGGCGGTTCATTCGCGTCCCGTTGCTTCGATCGATCTCGGTCATCGCTCCCTCCCGGTGGGCCAGCAGGGTGGATCGGCCCGGTCCTTCATCATCTCACCGACGGAGCCGACACACAAGCGTTAACTGGCGGCTCCGGCGAACCTTCCGACGGCTCTCGCTCGGAGCTCGATCGCTCAGGCTTCCGAGAACAGGCGCCCCCCCGCCTTGCGCACGCGGCAGCCTGCAAGCAGGGTCGCGAGGTCGAGCAGGCTCGTGCCGTCCCGCAGCGGAGCGAGCAGCGCTGCGACCGACGCTCGACCCTGCGAGCTCGCGGTGCAGGCACGAAGCTCGTCGGCCACACGTTGCAGCATCCACACCTGGTAGGGCACCACCATCCGACGCCCTCGAACGCCGCCGATCTCGAACTCGTGCGTCAGCGCTCCGTCGCCGGTCTGGTGCTCTTCGAAACCGGGCGTCGCGGTGAAGGTCTTGCCCGGCAGCTCCGCGCCGAGCTCGTGTGCATCGCTCGCGATGAAGGCGCGCAGCACCTCGAGGCTGCTGCGCAGAACGGGCCACATCTCATCGAAGAAGACCGCGAGCAACGGCAACAGGGTTTCGGGAATGACGTCGTCGGGAAGCCATTCGCCGCCGTCGCTCGTCGCGGGGTGGCCGACGAGTTCACCGTCGCGACCGAGTGTGTACAGACGCTGATTGTAGCTGCGCGCGTTCAGACAACCCTCGGCGTTGGTGCGTTCGACCCATTCACACACCAACGGGAAGTACGTGCGCAACGCGAAGCCCGAGACCGCGTCGCGGTAGAGGTGCGCGTAGAGGGGACCCAGGAGTGCGAAGTCCGCGAGGGATGGGCGACCGCCGAGCACGTAGTCGTGCTCGGCGAAGTGCGCTTCGAGCAGCCGCAAGATCCGATTCTGGCTCGCCTGCCACGCGGATTCGCTTTCGCGCGTGACGCCGAGCTGCACCAGTCCCGCATAGACGCCGCGCGGATGGTCGCGTGTGTCCTGTATGCCGAACGCGGCTTCGAAGAACGCGGCTCCGGCGGCGCGGCGGGCGACTCCCGAAACACCCGGCGCAAGAATTGCTCCCCACTGCTGCTCGTTGAAGGCGCGATGGTTGAATTCGTGCCCCGTCTCGCTGAAGAACCACCGCTCCCAGAAGGCCGGAACCACCATCCATTCGTCGGCGAGCAGCTCGATCAGATAGCCCGCCAGACGCTGACGCGGTGCGGAAGCCGCGGGTGGCGAAATCGCGGGCTCGGGGTGTGCCGCTTCGACGAAGTCGATGATCTCGCAAGTGTCCTGCACCCAGTGGCCTTCGGGCGTCTCTAGCTGCGGCACGGCATTGCTGCCCGAGCGCGGGATCAACAATCCCTGGATCAGGTCGGCGGTCGCCAGCACGTCCTCGAAGCCCGGTCCGAGCCCGCCGCAGCATTGCTTGTACCGCAGGTAGGCGCGTGCCTTGCCCGAAAAGTAGCTGTGCTCCCAGGAAAACAGCCGATACATCGTGTGCCTCCGGGGCCGATGCTTCCGGAGCCAGACGATCGCCCCGCCCCGCCGGCCCGATGGGATCGTCAATGGCAGCTGTACAGGGCCCGGATCAGGTTCGCGCCGCGCGTATCGCCGATCAGGCTGGCGCCCATCTTGTTCATCACATAACCCACGCCGATGCGCCGCTCGGGGTCCGCAAAACCGTACGAGCCGCCATAACCGGTATGCCCGAAGGCGTGCGGGTTCGGGCCGTAGAGCACCTTGTGGACGTTCCGGATGAAGCCGGCGCCCCACCCGAACGGCAACATGAACACGCGGTCGACGCCTTCGTGCCGGAGCGCCGTCGCCTTCACGAGCGTATCGGGCGACAACAACCGGGTGCCGTCCAGCTCACCGCCGTTCGCCAGTGCGCCATAGATCTTCGCGATCCCCGCCGCGGTCGCCTGGCCGTTCACCGAAGGGATCTCGGCCGCGCGCCACGCGCGCAGGTTCGAGATCTCCGGGTCGGCCTTCGGGTTCCCGAGCGCAAGACGCTGAACGTCGTTCACGAATTTGATGGACATCGCCCCGGTGTCATACCCGATCATCTCCGCAACACGATGCTCCTCGCTCTCGGGAAGTCCGATGAAGAAATCCGCAGCGAGCGGTCCGGCGACCTCGTCGTCGAGGAAGCTCCCGATGCTCCGCCCCGCGACCCGGCGGAACAGGCCGTCGACGAGCGGACCGAAGGTGGTGGCGTGATAACCCGAGGCACTGCCCGGCTCGAACAGCGGCTCCTGGGCGAGCAGCAACTCGTTTATGCGCTCGCCGTCGCAGAAGTCGAGCCAGTCGACCGGCTCACGCAGTCCCGACAACCCCGCCTGGTGCGAGAGCAGCATCGCGACAGTGACGTTCCGCTTTCCGTGCGCGCCGAACTCGGGCCAGTAGTGAGCGACCGCCTCGTCGTAGTCGAGCTCGCCTCGATCGACCAGCATCGCGCAGCAAAGCGAGGCGATGCCTTTCGTGGTCGACCAGACGTTGACGAGGCTTTCGCGCCGCCAGGGCATCGTGCGCGCGCGGTCGGCGTATCCCGCCCACAGGTCGACGAGAGTGCGGCCCTCGCGGATCACGACGATCGACGCTCCCACTTCTTCGCGCGAGAAATTCTGCTCGAACGCCAGGCGAACGGGCTCGAAGCCGGCTTCGGTGTGCCCATGGATTTCGATCGGCACCGCGACGGGCGAATTCGCCATCTTCGGAAGATACGGAAGAGACGCTCGGCCGGACAGCCAAAACCGACTCTCGCTCGACGCCAACTGGCGTATTATGGCCGTCCTGCGGCATTCCCGCCGCTTTTCGAGACGAGGCCGTCGATGAAGTTCGGAATCTTCTACGAACACCAGCTGCCGAGGCCGTGGACCGACGGAGACGAGCAGAAGCTCATCAGCGACGCCCTCGAACAGGTCGAGCTCGCCGATCGCCTCGGCATCGACTACGCCTGGGAAGTCGAACACCACTTCCTGGAGGAGTATTCGCACTCGTCGGCGCCGGAGGTCTTTCTGGCTGCATGTTCGCAGCGGACGAAGACCATCCGGCTCGGCCACGGCATCGTGCTGTTGCCGCCCGGCTACAATCACCCGGCACGCACGGCCGAGCGCATCGCGACACTCGACCTGGTCTCGAACGGTCGCGTCGATTTCGGAACCGGCGAATCCTCTTCGCTCGCCGAGCTGGGCGGCTTCGGCGTTTCGGTGCTCGAAAAGCGCGAGCAGTGGCGTGAGGCGATCGAACAGATCGCGAACATGATGGTGATGGATCCGTATCCCGGATTCGACGGCAAGTACTTCAGCATGCCGTGTCGCAACGTGATTCCAAAACCCGTGCAGAAGCCGCACCCGCCGATCTGGGTCGCGTGCTCGAACCGCGACACGATCCACCTCGCCGCCAGGCTCGGAATCGGCGCACTCACGTTCGCGTTCGTCGACCCCGAAGAGGCGAAGAAGTGGGTCGGTGAGTACTACGAAATTCTCGAGAAGGAATGCGTTCCGGTCGGTCATGCAGTCAACCCCAACATTGCGATGGTGACCGGCTTCTCCTGCCACCGGAACGAAGACGAGGCCAGGCGCCGCGGCGAGGACGGTTTCCGATTCTTCGGTTACGGACTCGGACACCACTACATATTCGGCGTTCACAAGCCGGGGCGAACCGACATCTGGCGCAACTTCGAGGCCGCCCGTGACGCACTGCCCAACGCAGGCGCCAACCGGGGTATCGGTACACCCGATCAGCTGCGCGAACACCTGCGTGCATTCGAAGACACCGGCGTCGACCAGGTGATCTTCATCCAGCAGGGCGGCCGCAACCGCCACCAACACATCTGCGAATCGCTCGAGCTGTTCGCAGCCGAAGTGATGCCCGAGTTCAAGGAACGCGACGCCCGGCGGCAGGCCGAAAAAACGCGACGGCTCGCACCCTGGATCGAGCGCGCCCTCGAGCGCAAGCAGTGGATGCCGGCTCTCGCAGACGATGAAATCCCCGAGATCGAGGCGCTCGGCCGGCGGATCGTGCAGGAGATGGAGCCGGGCGAGGAAGAGACCTTCCAGAGCGGGAGCGGACTGACGGTTCCGCTGCGCGATCCGCGACTCGATTAGCCTCGGGATTCGACGCGCCGCGAGCGCCCCGGAGCCGCCGAAACGACCCGAGTGTCCTATGCTTGGCGGGTCGAATCTGGCAGGTTCGGCCCCGCAGGATGCGCGACGCCAACCCGCGTCGGTGGCATTCTGCCGCACGTCGAGCACTGAAGTGGCCGGGCCGCAGCGCCGATGGCTTCCGGTGGAGCCGACTGACGATTGCAGGAGTCCCGATGTTCGAAACTGCCGAATTGGGCCGGGAGGTCTCGCGGGAGGAGTACGATCGACGCGTCCCGAAGCTGCGGGAGTCGCTGCTGATCGCACAGAATCGGCTCCGGAGCGCCGATTTCCAGGTCATCCTGGTCGTCGCCGGCGTCGACGGGGCGGGCAAGGGCGAGAGCATCAACCTGCTGAACCAGTGGCTCGATCCGCGCTGGATCAGCAACTGTGCGTTCGACGAGCCGACGCAGGACGAGCTCGAACGCCCGGAATACTGGCGTTTCTGGCGCGCTCTCCCGAGACGCGGGCACATCGGCATCCTATCGAGCACCTGGTACTCGCGGCCCCTGATCGACCGCGTGTTCGACGTCGACAGCGAGGCGCGCTTCGAATCGCGGCTGGACGAGATCATCGCGTTCGAAAACACTCTTGCCGACGACGGTGCGCTGTTCCTGAAATTCTGGCTGCACCTAGGACGCGATGCCCAGGAGAAGCGCTTCCGCGAACTCAGCGGCGACCCCCTCCACAGCTGGCGCGTGACCGAGACGGACTGGGAACATTGGCGCCGCTTCGACGACTTCGTCGCGGTGGGCGGGCGCATCATCAACCGCACGAGTACCGGTATTGCGCCGTGGCACATCATCGAAGGCTGGGACGAGTACTACCGCGGCCTTCGAATCGGCGAGCTGCTGCTCTCCGCCCTCGAGAACCGGCTGGATCGCTGGGACGAACAGCGGAGCCGCGATGGAGCCGAAGAGAAGCCCGCGCCCAAGAGCAGTACGAAGAAGAACGGACGGGACGGGACGAATCAGCCGGCGCCGATCACCGTACTGTCGCGTCTGGATCTCGACAAGAAGCTGGCGAAGAACGACTACCGCGAGCAGCTGCACACCCTCCAGGGCCGGCTGAACGGACTGCAACGGCAGCTTCGCGCGGTCGGCGCCACATCGGTGATCGCGTTCGAAGGCTGGGATGCGGCCGGTAAAGGCGGCGCCATCCGCCGGGTCACCGCAGCGCTGGACTCGCGCTCGGTCCACGTACATCCGATCGCGGCGCCCACCGATGAAGAATTGGCCCAGCACTACTTGTGGCGATTCTGGCGGTACGTTCCGCGTGCGGGTCACATCGCGATCTTCGACCGCAGCTGGTACGGGCGCGTACTCGTCGAGCGTGTCGAGGGTTTCGCGAGCGAAGACGAGTGGCGCCGCGCCTACGCCGAGATCAACGCCTTCGAAGAACAACTCGTGCATCACGGGACGGTGCTGCTCAAGTTCTTCATCCACATCGATCAGGCGGAGCAGAAGAAGCGCTTCAAGCAACGACTCAAGATCCCCTACAAGCGCCACAAGCTGACGGAAGAAGACCTGCGCAATCGCGATCGCTGGCAGGACTACGAGTCAGCGGTGCACGACATGGTCGAGCGGACGAGCACCGGAACGGCGCCCTGGGTCATGGTCGAAGGAAACGACAAACGCCACGCGCGGATCAAGATCCTGAAGACGATCTGCGAGCGACTGGAGGACGAGCTCACATGAGTGCCGACACCCCCGACGGCCCTGCACGCGAAGTTTCCGAAGCGGTCCCCGAGACGGTCCCGGGCGAGAGCGCCGGAAAAGCGATGGCCCGGATCCTCCCGATCGCGATCAAAGCCCCGCCGCCGGCGAAAGAACCGGTGATCGACGATGAGATCGACCTCGACGACCCCGGATACTACTTGAATCGCGAGCTGACGTGGCTCGAGTTCAATCGCCGCGTACTCCACGAAGCCCGTGACGATCGCACGCCGCTGCTCGAGCGGATCAAGTTCCTCGCGATCGTGAATTCGAACCTCGACGAGTTCTTCATGAAGCGCATCGGCGGCCTCAAACAGCAGGTCGGCGCCGGCATGCACGAACGCAGTGTCGACGGACGCACGCCGCGCGAACAGATCACCGAATGCATGGCCGTGGTCGCCGACATCGAGGAGCAGTGCGTGGTGACGCTCGACGAGCTGACGGGGCAGCTGAAGAAGGCGGGGATCATCCTGGCGCGCGTCGCCGACCTCGCCGAGAAGGAACAGGCCGAGATCCGGCAGTGGTACCTCGAAAACGTCTACCCGCTGGTCACGCCCCAATCCATGGATCCCGCCCACCCGTTTCCTTTCGTCTCGAATCTATCGCTGAACCTGCTCGTCACCGTTTGGCACCCGAAAGACGAGAATCCCTCGCGCGCGCGAGTCAAGGTTCCGGTCGGGCTCGGGATCCCGCGCCTGGTCCGCGTGGGCAGCGACGAAGTCTTCGTCTGCCTCGAGGACGTGATGTCGGAAAACCTCGACCTGCTGTTTCCCGGCATGGAGATCGGAAGCTGCGAGCTGTTCCGCGTCACCCGCAACGCCAACACCGACCGCGACGAGGACACGGCCGACGATCTGCTCGCGATGATCCAGAGCGAACTTCGCGAACGGAAGCTCGCGACCATCGTGCGCATGCAGATCGCCCACGGCATGAGCAGCGTGCACCGCGGCATGCTCGCCGCCGAACTCGGCCTCGATGAGACGTCGGATGTCGTCGAAGTGCGCGGGATGCTCGGCCTCAAGGACCTGATGGAGCTCGCCGAACTGGATCTCCCCGATTTCCACGATCCTCGCCACCGCCCGGTCGACTCGCCGGATCTCACCCAGGGTGGCTCGATCTTCCACCGCATCCGCGAGCAGGGCTCGATCCTTCTTCACCACCCCTATGAATCGTTTTCCACCTCGGTCGAGCGCTTCCTCGAAGAAGCCAGCGACGATCCCAAGGTACGGGCGATCAAGATGACGCTGTACCGCACGTCCGCGGACACCCGCGTGATCGAGCATTTGATCGATGCCGCGCGCAACGGCAAGCAGGTTGCGGTAGTGGTGGAGCTGAAGGCCCGCTTCGACGAGGACGCCAACATCCGCTGGGCGAGCCGACTCGAGGAGTTCGGAATTCACGTCACCTATGGCGTGGTCGGCCTCAAGACCCACTGCAAGGTGATCCTCGTGCTGCGGCAGGACTACAACGGACTGCGGCGTTACGCACATCTCGGGACCGGAAACTACCACGCCGGAACGGCTCGACTCTACACCGACCTCGGCCTGCTCACCTGCGATGAGAAGATCGGACAGGATCTGACCGAGCTCTTCAACTACTTGACGACCGGTTTCAAGCCGAAACGGAAATACCAGAAGCTCCTGCCGGCTCCGACCGTGATGAAGTCGGCACTGCTCGCGAAGATCGATCGCGAGATCGAACACGCGAAGAACGGCCGTGAGGCGCTGATCCAGTTGAAACTGAACGCGATCGAGGATGCGGACATGACGCGCGCGCTGTATCGCGCGTCGATGAATGGAGTGAAGATCGACCTGGTCGTGCGCGACACCTGCCGGGTGCGTCCGGGCCTGCCGGGCGTGTCGGAGAACATTCGAGTCGTCAGCATCGTCGGTCGTTTTCTCGAGCACGCGCGCATCCTCTTCTTCAACAACGACGGTCGTCCCGAGTACTACATCGGCTCGGCGGATTGGATGAAGCGGAATCTCGAGAGTCGCGTGGAGGTGATGGTGCCGGTCGAAGACCCACGGCACCAGAAGGAGCTGCGCACGATCATCGACCTGCAGCTGCGCGACCAACGCAACGCCTGGGACATGCAGCCCGACGGGCGTTACGTGCAACGACCGGGCGGTGACAGCCGCAAGGAGCGAAGCGCCCAGGTCCGGCTGGCGGAGCACGCCGAGAAACGGCACAAGGCCGCCATGCGACTGCGCAAGCGAAAGCCCCAAGGAGTCGTACGCCGCAGTCCGAAGTAGCGGCGACGAAGCGCGTCACGATACGCGCGACGGTGGTCCGATATCGCGTCCGGCATGCTCGCGATGGAGCCGGTTTCCCGAGCCTTCAGCGGGGGCGCGCCGGAAACGGTGCCACCAACCGTCTGTGGAAGAGCCCGGCCTTCGGCGTCGTTGCCGGCTTCCGACGATCCGGGACGACGCACGGATCGAGGCACCGGTGCGCAGAATTTCGGCTCATCCGTTACCCTGCGCGAGAAATGTCGCGATCTTCCGGATGGCTCCCGGTCGCCGGGTTCTGTTTCCTGCTGGCCGTGTTCGCCGTACGGCTCGGCGACAGCGCGGTTCGCAACAGCTTCACTCTCGACGAGCCCAATTACATCGGTATGGGGCTGTACCTCTGGGAAAGCGGCGACTACGACTACGCCGCCACCCTCAGTCTGCATCCTCCACTCGCCTACCACATCGCCAGCCTGCCGCTGTTGGCCTTCGATCTCGACGATCTGCCGCGCGAACGGGGGATCGTACGCCGGCTGTTCGAGCGCGAGGAGCCGGGGTGGCGAGCGCTGCGCATCGCGGGACGCATTCCCTTCATCCTGCTGACGTGTTGGGGGGCTGCGATCTGCTTCTTGTGGGCGCGCGCCGCCGCAGGCGATGCGGCGGGGCTGCTCGCCACCTTCCTCTACACCTTCTCGCCGACGATGCTGGCCAACGGCGGCCTGGCGCACTCGGACATCACCGTCACGGTCTTCTTCCTGCAGACCCTGTACGCAGTCTGGCTGTGGTTGATGAAACCGACGCCGCTGCGACTGCTGTTCTGCGGCATCTCGCTCGGGCTGGCGGTCATCTCCAAGCTGAACGCCCTGGTGCTGTTGCCGAGCCTGGCGCTCATCTTCCTGGTGATCGCCCTGCGTCTGAGGCCGGCTCGCCCGACGCTGCCCGCCCCGGGGCCCGATGCGCCCGGCCGACGCCTGCTGTTCGTGTTCGTATCCGGGATCGCGATGCTCGCTGCGGCCATCTTCGTGGTCTGGCTCGGCTACGGCGGCTCCTTTCGATCCGCCACGCTCGACGAGGGGCCCTGGGCCGGCGTCCGGATTCCCGCCTACCTGCTGACGCTGATCTTCGACGAGGACCTGAACGTCAGCGGGCGCCGGGTCTACCTGCTCGGCGAGTTCGCAAGCGCGGCGTGGTGGTACTACTTCCCGGTCGCCTTCGCGGTCAAGGTTCCGGTGGCGGTGAGCGCGATGCTCGGCCTGGCCATCGTCGCTCCCGGACAACGGCCCTGGCGCCTCGGTTGGCTGCTCGGCATCCCGCTCGCGGTGTACTTCGTCGTCGCCTGCATCTGGCTCGAAATCGTGCTGGGCATCCGTTACGTGTTGCCGATCTTTCCGTTGCTGTTCGTCTTCATCGCAACGCAGCTCGTGCCGCTGGGGCGTGGCTGGCGGCGCAACAGCGTGGGCGCCCTCTGCGCCTGGCTCGCGATCGCGAGCCTGTGGATCCATCCCCACTATCTGGCGTACTTCAACGAGATCGCAGGTGGCCCGTCGCGCGGCCATCGCTACCTCCTGGATTCGAACATCGACTGGGGGCAGGACCTGACGACGCTCGGCAAGTACCTCGAAGAACGGGGCAATCCTCCCGTATGGCTCGCCTACTTCGGCGTCGAGAAGCCCGAGACATACGGCCTGCGCTTCCGGCGCCTCCGGGGCTGTCGACCGGTGACGGGATTCGTGGCGATCAGCACCAACGTTCGCGAAGGCCTGTACCGGCCCTACGGCCAATTCGGCAAGCCGAGAGCGGGTTGCTACGACTGGCTGAAGCCCTACCAGCCGGTGGCACATGTCGGCTATTCGATCTTCGTCTACGAGATCCCCGACGAGCCGTCGGTTCGAATCGATTCGGAAAGGCCGGGACGCTGAGCTATCCCATGGCCGAGGTGTGCTTCTGAGGCCCGGGCGGCGAGTGGAGTTCATCCTGGTAGCCGTAGCGCTCGCGTTCTTCGCGGCGCGTCTGGTGCATACCGCCTACGAGAAATCCCTCACCACCGACGAGGCGGCCTACGTCGGAACAGCGCTCTACCTGTGGGAGAGCGGTCGTTACGATTTCGCAACGACGCTGCGTTTCCATCCGCCGCTGGCGTTTCACCTGGCGGGCTCGTTGTTGCCGGCACTCGATCTCGGCGGTCTCGAGCCGGGTCCGAATCTCGGCCGGGAGATCCTGAGCGGCGCCGGTCCGTCGGTCGTGCGCTTTCGCATGCTCTCGCGGCTGCCGTTCATCCTGCTTGCCTGTTGGGGTGGGCTCCTGCTCTACCTGTGGGCGCGCGAAGCCGGCGGCCGCGATGCGGGCCTGCTGGCGCTCTTCCTCTTCACGTTCTCGCCCACGGTGCTGGCGAGCGCCCACCTGGCTCACACCGACATCGCAATCTCCGTCTGCTACCTCCAGACCCTCTACGCGTTCTGGCGCTGGTGGAAGCGGCCCACGCGGCTCCGCTACGCGCTCTGCGGCCTGTCACTCGGAATCGCACTGGCGACGAAGCTGAGCGCCATTCCGCTCGCGGTGGCCATGGCGTTGCTGCAGCTGTGGTCGGCGTCGGGCTTGCCACCGTTCTCGTCCCACGCCCGGAGCGATGCCGCCTTCGCTACCCGCCTGGTGCGGGCGGCGCTCCAATACGGCGGCTGGATCGCCATCTCGGTGTTCGTGATCTGGCTGAGCTACGGAGGCTCGTTCGCAGCAGCCGTATCGGAGGGTGGGCCGACCCGGGGAATGCTGCTGCCCGCCTACGTCCAGAATTTCTTCTTCGATGTCGCGGCAAACGACCTCGGCCGCCCCCTCTACCTGATGGGCTCCTACTCCAATCACGGCTGGTGGTACCTGATCTGGTTCGCCTTCCTGATCAAGACCCCGCTCGGGCTGCTCGGTCTGCTGATCCTGGCCATCGCGACCCGACGCCGACTGCCCGACGGGATCGCACCCTTCCTGCTGATTCCTTTCGTGGTCTACGGCCTGGTCGTGACCTTCGTTCTCGAGATCCACCTCGGGCTGCGCTACCTGATGCCCATCCTGCCACTCATCCACATCTTCATCGCGCTCCGGCTCGTTCCATTCGACGGGCGTGCTCGTCGCGCCTTCGTCGCCTTCGCGTGCGGTTGGATCGCGTTGGCGAGCGTCTGGATCCACCCGCACTACATGGCGTACTTCAACGAATCGATCGGCGGGCCGAAGAACGGGCACCGGTACGTCGCCGATTCGAACATCGACTGGGGGCAGGATCTGCCGGCGCTCGCGAGCTATCTGCAAGAGCGGGGGAACCCGGAGGTCCGGCTGGCATTCTTCGGACCCGAACACCCGGAGATCTACGGCATCCGATCACGCCCGTTGCGCGGGTGCAAACCCGTCACTGGCCTCGTCGCCATCAGCGTAAACGTTCGGCGTCGACTCTATTCTCCGAACGGTGCCATGGGTCGACCGCCCGAGGGCTGCTTCGACTGGTTGACCGAGCGCGACATCGTGGCACGGCCGGGCTACTCGATTCTCGTCTACGAGATCCCGGACTCCTGACCTGCACCCGGCCGGGACGTTCTTCCGCACGTGAGCCCTATGGTAGAATCGGCCCGGCGCCTGTCGTGAAGAATCTGATCAACATGGACCCGTACGATTACCAGGACTCACCGCGACCGGTGGGCGTGAAGCTCGAGGCTTCGCCGGCGTCCCGCCATGCGGCAACGCCGGCTCGGCTGCCCGATCAGCACGAATTTCGGCAGGCGGAATGAGGGATCCCGGCGAAGATCGCGCTGAGACACCCGTCGAGCGCAATCTGCCTTCCGGAATGCTCTCACCCGAGGAGGTGGAAGCACGTCTCGCCGAGCAGGGCCCGGGGTCGCTCCCGAAGCGTCTGCGCGACGCGGCCGAGGAGTGGATCTACGACCTGAATGCGCGGGGACACTGGCTGTTCGGTGTCTACGAGTGGCTCAACGTGCAGTGCGCGCGCGTGGTGTTCCGCGGAGTGCGTCGCCGCGCGATGCATTACACCGCGACACTCGAAGGCAAGCAGGGAAGCGCCGAAATGCGCTTCCTGACCCCGGCCGACGAGGCGGAGTTCGCGAGCCTGCTGAGCCGCTTCGATTTCGCCCACCAACCACCGCATGCGCTCGACGCAGTGACGGCGGGGCGTGTGTTGCGGCGCGCCAGCTATCTGCCCTTCGGCATCTTCCATGAAGGCGAGCTCGTGGGCTACGTGCTCGTCCGCTATCTCGCACCGCGAAGCGCCTTCACGGGGGTCTGGTCGATTCCATCCGTATACAACAAGGGCTTCAGCCAGGCTGCCGTCGCAGCGACTCACCCCTTCATGCGCTCGCAGTGGTTGAACGACTACGTCACGGTGCCCCTCGACAACGTCTGGTCGCTGCAAGGCGCCCAGTGGGCGGGCTGGCGGATCGTCCGAAGCAACAAGCGCTTCCACGTGCTGCTCCGCCCGGCGGAGCTTCCCAGGCAAGCTTGAGCGCACGCCCGCGGCGACGAGAACGGAACGAACGAACCGACCCTCGGCGCGGCAGACGGGCGACGCCTACTCCGTTCGAGGAATCCGCCCGCTGGCGCCAGCCAGGCGCGAGCGAATCTCGGCGTGGCGTTCGCGCGTCAGGTCGTAACGAATGAAGAGGACGAACGAGAGGCCGATCAGCGCGAGAATGACTCCGCCCGAGATCATGCCGAGCAGCTTCGAAATCTCGGGCGATGCGGCGGCCGGGTCCAGCCCCTTGTAGAGGCCGACGTAGTCGTAGGCGGCGCCCGCAATCACGATTCCGAGCCCGCCGGCGGCCTTGGTCGCGAACGACAGGGCGCCGAAGAAGATCCCCTCCCGCCGCCGACCGAACTCCAGCTCGTCCTCATCCGTGATGTCGGCCATCATCGAGCCGACGACCACCATCGCGGATGCGATTCCGAACGAGTACGCGAAGCTGATCGCCATCAGGGTCGGAATGTAGATCGGCGTATCCTCAGCGGGGAACACTCCGTTCGCCTTCAGCAACATCGGCGGCGCCGAGAAGACCATGAAGCAGGACAAACCTGCGAGGAAGGTCGGCTTCTTGTCGGTTCGCTCGGCAACCCTCTTCCAGAACGCCATGCCGCCGAGACTTCCGAAGACGAGGGTGATGCCGAGCAGGCCCTGCGTCTCGATGCTGATGTGCCAGAAATAGAGGGCGTTGTGGGTTCCGAGCGCGGTCGTCACACCGAAGGCGAGATAACAAAGCGTGAATCCGAAGAAGAGCGCGCGGAACGAGCCGAGTGACAAGGCTTCGCGCATGTCGCCGAACATGCTGGCCCAGAGACTTCGACCGGCCGCGATTCCATCGGGCCCCCGGAGGAACGGGATCCGATCGCGCGTTCCCCAGGCGCTGCCGAACACGGCCAGCGCCATGATCACGGCGAACAACGCAGCGAAGTAGGTGTACGGCAGCGGGTTGAGCCTGACGTCGGGGTATTCGGTGCTCTTCATCACGGCCAACAGCGAGAAATAGCCGGCCACGACGAGGGTCGTCCCGATCAGCGAAGCGATCGACCGCGAGGTCACGACCCGCGTGCGCTCGTCGAAATCCTCGGTGAGCTCCGCGCCGAGGGCCATGTGGGGAACGTGGAACAGCGTCATCGAAGCGCGGGTGAGCACGGCGAACAAGACCAGCCAGCCGAACAGCGCCCACTGTCCGGTCACGCGGAGAGTCGCCGCGATGCCTTCGGGCGGAACGAAGACCAGATAGAAGAACAAGCCCAACGGCAGGGAGGAAAGGAACAGGAAGGGGTGGCGGCGTCCCCAACGCGAACGAGTGCGGTCCGACAGCACCGCCACCAACGGATCGGTGACGGCGTCGAATACCAGCGCGATCATCAGGGCCGCGCCCGCAAACGCCCCCGACAAGCCGAGCACCGACGTGTAGTAGAACAACAGGCACGACGCGAAGCCGTAGTTCTTGATCCCCTCGGCCGCCTGGCCCAACCCATACCAGCCCACCGTCGACTTCGGCAGCGGGCCTTTCGCGGCGATTCGAGGAGCTTCGCGACGGTCGGTCGCTGTTCCGGTCTTCATTCGTCTCGAAGGATTTCGGTCGGTTTCCGGTGGGCCGAATCGCATTGATCGCGTATCCATCGCCCGCCGATGTCGGGCGCCAGGCGGGGCCCCGACGGTATGCTCGCAGGGTCGACCGGAGAACCTCCATCGGGAGCACCGCCGCATGGCGAAGATCGTCGGAGCACTGATTCTAGCGATCCCCGTCCTGGCGGCGACCACCCTGCTCTGGTCTCACTGGTCGATCCGGACCATCGAGCCCGAGCTGCCGAAAGTCGAACAGATTCTCGCGGTCGGCACCGATTCGGCCGACCTCCCCGTGGATCTACGCCTGCTCGACACCGCGAGCCAGGCCATGCCGCGCAGCGGTGTGATCGAGCGCTCGCTGGACCCCGATCCCGAGGCCGAATACGTAATGGCCTTCCCCGCGTTCGCACTCGAATGGGCCGACGGCCGGATCTTCCTGATCGACCTCGGCATGGAACGCGCGAGCGCGCTCTCGTTCGGGAAGCCGGCCGAACGCGTACTCGCCGCGGATCCGATCGAATTCCACGGGGATGTCGCCCAACTCCTCGGAAGCTCGATCGATCGCGTCGCGGGGGTGGGCCAGAGCCACCTCCACAGCGATCACACGGACGGCGCGATCCGGCTGTGCGCGGCCGCCGGAAGAGCGATCCGGTTGTTCCAGACGCCGTTACAGGCGGACCGGACGAACTACACCACTCGGCCCGGCCGAGCGAAAATCGAGCGGGCGGGCTGCCTCGAGCCGACGCGCCTTTCCGGCGGACCGCTCCACCCGATTCCGGGCTTTCCCGGCCTCGGCGTATTTGCGACGGGCGGCCACACTCCCGGCTCGCAGGTCTTCGTAGCCCGAACCGCTGACACGATCGGCTCGCGGCTGTGGGTGTTCACCGGCGACCTCGCGAACAACATCGACGGCATTCGCCACAACCTGCCGAAGCCCACGCTCTACAGCCTGTTCGTCGTACCGGAGCACCGCGCCAGACTCGACGTCCTGCGGCGATTTCTCGCCGAACTGGAGCGACAACCCGGCGTCGATCTGCTCGTCTCCCACGATCTTCGACAGCTCGAAGCCATGGGTCTCGCAAGCGAGCGGCTGAAGCCCTGATCGGCTCCGCGCTCCGGCTCGGATCGCACTACTCGACGTAACCGAGCTCGCGCAGATGATCCAGCTGTTCGTCGCCGAGATCGAACGAGCGGGCGGCGACGGCCGGCAGCGAGCGGTGCCGCTCGAGCGCGGCGAGCAGATCGGCCCGCGCAGCCAG
>Ga0055476_10000023_pt1 | contig 29606 bp, 24 predicted proteins | sample Muzzi_CordC_D2_FD_57682 | JGI IMG/M metagenome (GOLD analysis project Ga0055476, IMG submission 57682) | Wetland microbial communities from San Francisco Bay, California, USA, that impact long-term carbon sequestration - Muzzi_CordC_D2 | ecosystem: Environmental > Aquatic > Marine > Wetlands ... | reverse complement strand
TCTCACCGACTTGCAGCAGGACAACACGTTCACGCGTCCCCATCGAAAGTCCACCGAGAACCCGCAGCCCGCCGCCGGCCGCCGTCTGGAAGCGACCGCTGCGCTTGAGTACCCAGGCGATGGCAGCAATCAGACCCAGTACCAGCAACATACCCAGCGTCAACTGCCACAGGCTGGTCATGGCCATGGGGTCCTGCGCCTGGCCCAGGCTAGCGGTGCCCTTCAGGGCGCTGGATGTTTTTGTGTCGGGCTCCGCGGCATAGCCAAGGTTGAAAATGACGCATCCAGTTGCAAACAGGGTCAATTGCCAAGCGCGGTAAAACATCATGCCTAACCCTACTTGAGCTTCTTGACCCGCTCCGCGGGACTGATGACATCCGTGAGGCGAATACCGAATTTCTCGTTAACGACAACGACTTCACCGTGTGCAACCAGCGTGCCATTGACCAGTACATCCATGGGCTCCCCAGCCAGTCGATCCAGTTCCACAACCGAGCCCTGGTTTAACTGGAGGAGATTGCGAATACTGATATTGGTGCGCCCGATTTCCATTGAAATGGTGACCGGAATATCGAGAATAACGTCCAGATTTTCTTCTTCTGCCGCCGGTCCAGCCGAGGTGTCTTCGAGGCTGTCGAACTCTGCGGGAGCGGCTTGTGCAGGCTGATTTACAGCGGCCTCTGCTACTGCCTGTTTGGCCGTGGCATCAGCCCGGTCATCAACTGCACGGTCTTCCTGCTTATCCGTTTGTTCACTCATCGGCCTCTCCTGCCACCCTTATCGCTCGAATTGATCCGAGGCAATCTTCTGTGTCACTTTCACAGCCCGGCTACCGTTATAAACGCCAAATTTGCCACGAAATACGGGCGTACCTTCCGCTTCGATCGTTACCAGATCGGGCAAATCGATCGCAATGACGTCACCAGCTCGCAGTTGATTGATTTCACGCAAAGACAAGCTTGTTTCAACCAGAGTCGACAGTAGACGAATCGGTGCTTCTTTCATTTCCTCACGAATGGATCGGGTCCAGCGTTCATCGCGATCACTACGGTCACTTTGCACACCGGCATCGAGCAGGTTACGGACAGGTTCCACCATTGAATAAGGCATAGTGACATGCAGATCGCCGCCACCGCCATCCAGCTCTACCCTGAAGGTATTCACAACGACAACCTCTGTGGGACTTACAATGTTGGCAAAGTGTGGATTTACCTCCGAGCTTTGATAATCGAAACCGACTTCCAAAACCGGTTTCCAGGCCTGTTTCAGATCCTGGAACGCGATATCCAGTACCAATTGAATGACTCGCAGCTCTGTTGGTGTGAATTCACGGCCTTCAATCTTGGTATGAAACCTGCCACCGCCGCCAAAGAAATTGTCCACCAGGGCAAAAACCAGCTTGGGTTCGAGCACAAACAATGCACTTCCTCGCAACGGCGGTACGCGCACCAGGTTCAAACTGGTCGGCAAAAACAGGCTATGCACATATTCCGCGAACTTGAGCATCTGCACGCCAGAGACCGAGATCTCACCGGCACGACGGAGCATGTTAAAAAGACTGATGCGGAAGTAACGGGCAAAACGCTCATTGATCATTTCCAGTGTGGGCATACGCCCGCGTACAATACGGTCCTGACTGGCGAAGTCGTAACCCCGAATTTCACCTTCAGGAATTTCTTCATCGGTTTCAGTTTCGACATCGCCTCCACTGACCCCATGTAGCAGCGCATCAATTTCGTCCTGTGAAAGCAGATCGTTCACCGCATCACCCTATTGCATGACAAAGCTGGTAAAAAACACACTATCCACACCCGCATCACCGGTCTCTTCCTTCATGATCTTCTGAATTTCTGCCAGGGTTTCACTGCGCAACGTCTCCTTGCCCTCGCGTGTATTCAGGGCATCAGGATCCTGATTGCCAAACAGCATCACCAGGGAGTTACGAATGGCGGGACGGTGTTCCTTGACAAGGTCCACCGCTTTGGGGTTGCGGGTACCGACTTCAACCGTGATCTGCAGGAAGCGGACCTCCGTGTCAGCATTGAAGTTGACCACAAACGGTGGGTCCATAGGCACGTAATTCAAGGGCGCCTTGGGTTTCTTTAGTTTGTTACCCGCTTTATTATCGCTGTAAGTCTGTCCAGCGACACTGTCTTCCTGGTCGTCAGACAAGATACCGGTCAGCATGAGAGTCGCTGTTGTCGAACCGCCCAGCAGCAGAACCACAACTGTTATGATAATAAGTAGTTTGGAACTCGATTTCGGTTTTGCCGCTCCATCGCCATCCAGTTCCAGATCGTCTTCCTGTGCCATTGGCTAATCCCCGCTTATGCTTTCAGATACAGCAATAGCAAGACATGTGCCACGACAGCGGTCTACTTAATAGGATTTAATTTCAGATAGTTACAATCTGTTTTCGGTAGCTCGTCGAATTCTTGACACCACAGGATGGATGGGATTGACAGAACATTGGCTGAACGGGCAAGCGCTGCGGTGAAAAAACAGCCCTTCAATCGCACCGCCCACCCGGACCGGGCGCTCAGCCAGCGGAGCTACGATTGCCTGAATCTAGTGAGAGGAGCGGGACAGCCATTGGTGATAACCTGCAACCGGCAGCGGCTTGCTGATATGGAAACCCTGCACCAGATCACAGCCCAGTTCCTGTAGCTGCAGGTGTACCGCTTCATCCTCGACGCCTTCGGCTATAACCTTGCACCCCAGGTTATGGCCCAGCTCGATGATGGAACGCACAATCGCGGCATCTTTCGAATTGCGGTCCATACTCTCCAGGAAGGACTGATCGATTTTCAGGGTATTGATGGGCAGGCGTTTCAGATACGACAGGGAAAAGTAACCGCTGCCAAAGTCATCGATAGCAATCGACACTCCCAGATCACTCAGGTTCTTTAGGATACGGGCGCCTTTATCCAGATCTGCCATCAGAGTGCCTTCAGTAATTTCGACCTCGAGACTGCTGCCACCCACACCGGCCTCTTTCAGGGACTGTTCAATACGTTTGACCAGTCCAGGTGACTGGAACGAACGTGCAGAGACATTAATCGAAACCGGCATCTGCCTGCCTTCAAGCAGCCAGGCTCTGCTCTGCGCCAATGCGGTATCCAGCACCCAGTCGGTGATTGGAGAAATCATACCCAGCTGCTCGGCGAGCGGAATAAACCTGTCAGGAAGCAACAGTCCCTGCTGCGGATGTTGCCAGCGTATTAACGCTTCGGCACCACAGATCGCGCCGCTGGCCAGATTGATTTTCGGTTGGTAGTAGAGTTCAAACTCTTTCCGCTCCAAAGCACCGTGTAACTGGCCGGATATTGAAAGTTGTTCCGTCGCAGCAGATGTCGTGGTTTCCGCTTCATGGAACAGGTAAGGTACTGAGTTCCACTTGGCACGGTACATGGCACTGTCGGCGTGACTGGCCAGGGTGCTCGCATCCTCACCATGCTGAGGGAACACCGAGATACCGATGGCGCTGCTCAAACACAGTTCCTTTTTCTCATAAGAAAATGGCGCACTCAACGCATTCATGACTTCATCGGCCACACGTTCCCCCGCTCTCTCTGCATCCTGCAGAAACGGCAACACAATACCGAACTCATCACCACCCAGACGGGCCAGTGTATCGGTATCACGCAACACCTTTTGCAAACGCTGCGATATCTGGCGCAACAATTCATCACCGGCTGCGTGGCCCAGTGAATCGTTGTACATTTTAAACTGATTGATATCCAGAATCATGACGGCAACGGAGGCACCGGGATTACGCCGAGCCACTGCCAACGCCGAGGCCAGACGGTCATACCACAGTGCTCGATTGGCCAGGCCGGTCACTTCATCGCGGGTAGAAAGCTGCTCGAGGCGTTCCCGATCTGTGTGTAAATCGGTGACATCCTCCATCAGGCAATGGACGCGAAGTACACGGCCACGGCGATTGGCCATAGGATAAAACGCCATCCGGAACCAGCGCTCTTCCCTTTCATCGGGTGTCAATCGCACTTCAAGCTGGACCGACTCACCGTCCAATACCTGTTGCCAGGCTGTCAATACCCGCTCTCGCTCAGAGCCGTGAATGGCGTAGAAGCAGGGAATGGGGGCTTCCAGCTCGTTGTGACAAAATGCCTGGGTACCAGGACTGGCATAGCTGATGCGGTTGTATTCGATATCGACCGTCCACAGTAGCTGCGGTATGTTGCTCAGGATCTCGCCCGCCAGGTCCTGTTCAAAACCCAGTTCATCACGCTGATCGGTGAGCTGTTCCACCAACGCCCGCCAGTAACCTTCTGTGACAACCGCGAGGTCACGGAAAATCATTTTGATGAGCGCAGATTCCACCGCGTCACGATCCTGCTGTGCAATCTGCGGATCGGTATCCACCAGACGTTGCAGGTGATCCATGAACAGGCGGTAGGCGCCCAGTGCCCATACCGGCTTGACACCGTGGCGATAATGCGTGCGCCCCACCTGTTCACTGCGGGCGGTGGCTTTTTCATCGGTATTTCCGTTCAACAGACTCAACTTGTGCGCCAGCATGCCGCGCACCAGTTCACCGATGTTGCCGCCCTTGCGTTCGTAGGCATACAGCACATCAGCGATATCGGGATTATCGAACAGATAGTTGTAAACGGTTTCCGCGAACCCGGCCGCTCCCTGGGCCATGATATCCTTATAGCGGTGAAGCAGCCGGGTATCTTCCTCGGTCAACTGAAGAAGGTAGTCGAATTCTTTACCGAGAACAGGGTTGGAGGATTTTTTCCGGACGCCGAGCCGCCGCCCCTCCTTCGACCGCCCACGCTTTTTCGGGGGTGTTGGCATTGCCAGTCCCAACATTGTTATAATTGTCACCACAAGGTAACACAAGCGCATCCATAAACACAATCAATCTGTTACCGAACAAGCGTCGATTTTCTCTGACACCGGCGCTGTCAAATCGAAACAACGTCAGTTAATTCAAGAAGGCTAGGCAAACAGGTCTAATCGCCCGTTTTCCAGTAACCAGCTTACAGGCGTTTCCAGCACCGTTTCCGCCCCACTGCCGCCATTAATGACACGCATTCCCCGCAGCACTGTCCCATCCTCGCTACGGGCGCGTTGCCCGCCGGCAAATGACTGTCCGGAGACGTCAACGTCCACCAGTTCAATACCGGATGCATCGAACATATCACGCAGCCTGGGTAATGCCGCCTCCAATGCCTCCCGGACCATGCTATGGGCTGAGCTGAACTGGATGCTGGCCTGATCGTTCTGAACCTGTATACGCACTTCCATGGGACCAAGCTGAGCCGGGTTCAGCCTGAACCGGGCACCCTGCATTTTCTGGTTCACCATCCACTGGATACGCTCACCCACTGCCTGATCCCAGCCCCCCTGAGCCAGTGGGGTACTCACGCCAAGTGTCGGTAAAGCCGATGCAGCCGGAGCGGAGGTCTGGGCGGTCGGTGCTGGCACGGAAGCCGCTACGGAGTCCGCTCGCAAGGGGGTGTCGGCAGACGCAGATTTACCCTGTAGCGTCATGCGGTTAAGTGTTGCCATAACGCTGGCCATTTCGGGCTGCCGCTGCTGGATCTGATCCAGCGCTTTGTCAAGGCCGGTGCTGTTGACATCACTCTGCGCCGCTTTGACAGGCAAATTTTCTCCCGCCTCAGCAACACCCGTCCGCCTCTCCATGATCTGTGCCAGAGCGCGGCCAGTCGTCCTGTCCCTGGGCAGAGCGTCGTTAGAGGTTTTGCCATCAGCGGTCATAAGCGTTAATGCGCCTTCAATGGCCGTCGTTTTCAGCGCTGGTAATTCATCCAGCAGCTGGTGAAGTACGGTGACAAGGGTCGCCACGGGATTCAGTTCGGAATTCGACCCAAGTTGTTCCAGTTTTTCAGCAATCCGTCGCAGCACTTGCCGAGGTTCAAAGCCGTTGGCGCTCGCCTCGTCCAGCACCTGCCCCAGCAGCGGCAACAACTTGCCAGCTTGCGGCAAGGTTTCGACCTGCTGCAGCAGACTTTCGGCATCCAGTGAGACTGGCGGCACAACGGCAAACTCACCGGAGACTGTCGCATGAGCCTGCTCAAGAAGTGGCGCGAAGCCTGCCAGACTTTCGCTATCCACTTGTGTTTCATTGATTTTTCCACCCAACCCGGAGAGCCCCCCGGTGCTGTCAGTGGCGAGTGGCAATACGGGCAAGGATGCATTCATAAAAAACCCTGGATTGGCTGTATTCAATTACAGGGTAGTAACGCAAGGCGCATGCCAGTTTGGTTATTTGTGCACTGGATTGGGAGACGGCCGCTGGGCGCGATCATCCTGTTCCTTTTGTTCTTTGCGATTCAGCTGCTTGTTTTCTTCCCGGCGATACTGGTCCACAAGCTTATTGACCGCCCGGCTTTGGCCGTGGGACTCCATCCACTGACGGCGGCTTTGCTCGAGCCGGGTGCAGCACTGGGCGATAGCGGCTTCCTGCTGGCGTATGGCGTCACCCAGACGAGTGAGGAATAACCGATAGTCCTGCATACGGGTGGCGCCCAGCCCGGCGCCGCCCAAAGCTTCAAAGTCCCTGGCATACTGGTCACGGTAGGCCCGTAATTCCTCCAGCCTGGCCTGCTGCGCCTGCAGATACTGCTGGCTTTGTCCCAGTTTCTGCACAGCCTTCTGCTCGCGGCTTTGCGCAAGCTGTTGGACCGGCTGCATGCGTTTGGATCGTGTCATTGTGTGCAAGACCGTTACCCTCTCAAGTACACTGTCGGCTGCTGCCGACTAAGCGTTAGCCTCACCGGCAGGCGTAACGCCGAGTGAGTCGGCCAGGCCGGCCAGGCTGTCCTTCCAGGTAACCTGCTCATACATGTGCTGTTGCAGAAAGCGGCTCAGCTGCGGATAAAGGGCAATAGCCTCATCAACCCGACCATCGCTGCCCGCCTGGTAGGCGCCGATATTGATCAGATCCCGGTTCTGACGGTAGGCCGAGTACATCTGCTTGAAGCGACGAGCCGCCTGCTCATGTTCAGGTGCCACGACATCCACCATGACCCGGCTGATGGAGGCCTCGATATCAATGGCCGGATAATGGCCGGCTTCGGCCAGCTCACGGGACAACACCACGTGACCATCGAGAACAGCGCGCGCCGCGTCGGCAATCGGATCGTTCTGATCATCACCTTCCACCAGCACGGTATAGAATGCCGTGATCGAACCACCACGGTCGCCGGTTCCGGCGCGCTCGACCAGTTGCGGCAATTTCGCGAATACCGAGGGTGGGTAACCCTTGGTGGCCGGTGGTTCACCGATAGCCAGTGCCACTTCACGTTGCGCCTGGGCAAAACGCGTCAGGGAATCCATCAGCAACAGGACCTGCTTACCCTGATCCCTGAAGTATTCGGCAATGCTGGTTGCCAGCATGGCACCGTGCATACGCATCAGTGGTGAGTTATCGGCCGGTGTTGCGACCACAACAGAACGGGACAAGCCGTCTTCACCAAGAATATTCTGGACGAATTCCCTCACCTCACGACCACGCTCGCCAATCAGACCGACTACGATGACATCAGCGTTGGTATAACGTGTCATCATACCGAGCAAAACACTCTTACCGACACCGCTACCCGCAAACAGCCCCATGCGTTGACCACGACCCACACTCAGAAAGGCATTGATGGCAGCAACGCCAACATCCAGCGGTTCACGAATCGGGGAACGCGTCAACGGGTTAATGGCCCGTCCGGTCAGAGGCACACGTTCATCGGCATGTATCGGTCCCTTGCCATCCAGGGCGTGGCCGGCACCGTCCAGTACCCGGCCCAGCAAATGGACACCCACCGGCACTTCGCACACGCTGTGGGTCGGTATCACCCTGGCGTCGGGGCCTAAGCCCTGCAAATCACCGATCGGCATCAGGTAAAGCCTGTCACCGTGAAATCCAACGACCTCGGCTTCGATGGGTTCACCCTGTGTCAATTCGATCAGGCAGCGTCCACCGATGGACGCCTGGCAGCCGACCGCCTCCAGCGTCAAACCCACCATGCGAGTCAGTTTACCCGTCACCACGAATGGCTGTGCTTGTTCGGCGCGCCGCAGATACGGATCCAGCCGTTGTTTCCAGATTTGGCTGCGCCGGGTCTGCAACATCAGCCTGCCGGATTATCCGTGCTGCGCTGACCGCCCATTACACTGGCAATGACCGCGTTCAGGCGTGACTCAACGGTTGCATCGATCTGTGATACTTCAGTAAGCACGCGGCAGCCCCCGCGGCTTTGCACCGGGTCGTCGACAATGTGAATTCCTTCACGCCCGGACGAGCTGATGTCCTGTGGCGCAAGCTTGATATCCTGCTCGCCCTCCTCGAGTGACAAGGACTCACGGATCATCACCGCGTCTTCCGGATGCAAGGCCAGTTGAACGTTACGGGCCGTCACAGGCAATACCGACAAAGCCTCCCGGACAACGCCAATCACCTGCTCGGGATCGGTTTTCAGTTCACGCCGCACCAGCTGCCTGGCAACCAGCATGGCCAGTTGCGCCAGCTGCCGCTCGATCGTCTCGTCCAATTCTTCAAACGGTTTACTGAGCGACTGAATAACCTGTTCCAGGTACTGAACACGCTGGATGAATTCCTTGAGTCCCGCATCACGCCCTTCCTGCAATCCCTGCTGAAACGCTTCCCGGTGCGCCTGGTTTTGAATCTCTTCCAGCTGGCGCGCTGTCATTGGCTGGCGCTGCTGTGAACCTTCAGACTGCACCTCAGGAACATGCCAGGCCTGGCAATCCGAGACTGTTTCACCGCGGATAACTTTAGACAAACTGTTCTGCTCCCTTGCCGCCAAGCGCAAGCTCGCCTGAATCAGACATACGCCGCGCAATGGCCAGAATTTCCTTCTGTGCGCCTTCCACCTCGCTCAGGCGCACCGGACCCTTGTTTTCCAGATCGTCGCGCATCATCTCGGCGGCACGCTTGGACATATTCCTGAAGATCTTTTCTTTCATGGCTTCATCGGCACCCTTCAGCGCCAGAATCAGGGTCTCGGAGGAAATCTCCCGCAACAGGGCCTGGATACCGCGATCATCGACGTCAATAAGGTTATCGAAGACAAACATCAGATCCTGGATCTCCTGACCCAGTTCCGCATCGACTTCCTTGATGGCCTCCATAATTTCACCTTCCATGGAGCTGTCGAGGTAATTCAGAATATCGGCCGCCGACTTCACCCCACCCACGCTCGACGACTGGACATTCTGATTGCCGGCAAACTGTCGCTCAAGGATTCCATCGAGCTCCTGTAAAGCCGATGGCTGAATACCGTCCAGGGTCGCGATACGCAGCAGCACATCGTGGCGGGTTTGTTCAGGAAAGAACCTGATAACCGCTGCGGCATGATCGTTATCCAGATAGGACAGCACGATGGCCTGAATCTGCGGATGTTCCAGGCGTATGAGTTCCGCGACGGCTCGCGCATCCATCCATTTCAGGGACTCCAGGCCTTTGGTGCTGCTGCCAAGCAGGATACGATCCATCAGACCCTTGGCTTTATCCTCGCCCAGCGCGCCCACCATCACCGAACGGATATACGCATCCGAATCCACCCCCAGAGCCGTTTGATTCTGCACAGTCTCGGCAAACTGTGCCAGTACCTGTGTCACCTGATCACGCGGCACATTGGTCATTGCAGCCATTGCCACACCGACTTTTTGAACCTCCTTGGGACCCATGTGCCTGAGGACTTCTGCTGCATTTTCTTCCCCAAGACTCAGCAGCAGCACCGCTGCACGATCAGTACCCTTGAGTTTAGCTGCGGGTTTGCCTTCAGCCATCTTCGCCCACCCAGTTCCTGACAACTTGTGCTACGCGTTTGGGGTCCTCACCGACGGCACCCCTTGCTGTATCCAGATGTTGTTCATAGCTCACTTGCGGTGCCGCCAGCTGCGCCTGTTGCGGGTTTGCACCGGACAAGCTGAGTCGATCTTCAACGCCTGCGCCACCCGCTGCTGAGGCTGCGGGAACCATGGCTGTTGCCTGCATGGACTGGGCGCCCTTGTCTGCCAGGCTGCGCATAACCGGCTTCAGTACACCGAAAACGACTATCAACAGACCCAGCGCACCGGCAGCCTGCCTGGCAACATCCCAGATCCAGGGCTGCTCCAAAAGAGAAGGTGCAGGAATCACCTCCGCCTGCGGCGGCGGGATAAACGATGAGTTGATGATATTCACGGTATCACCACGCTGTACATCAAAGCCCACAGCCTCCTTGACCAGAGTGGTAAACCGATTCAGTTCGTCATCCGTCCAGGGCTTGCTGACCAATTCGTCGTTTTCATCGAGTTCCTGCTTGTTATCAACCACCACGGCAATGGACAATCGGCGAATGGTTCCGGTTGCAAGTTTGGTATGGCTGATGGTCTTGTCCAGCTCGTAGTTACGAACACTGCGTTTACTGCTGTTGACCGGCGCTGTAGCGGGAGCAGAATCCAGGGAATTGCCCCCCGCCCCGGGTTGCTGGACAACAGGATCCTGCGGTGGTTGATTCGACACGGCACCGGGTATGCCCGATGCGGCATTTCGCGCTGTTGTCTCGTCTTCGCTGATTTGCTCACTGCGCAAAGCCGGCAAATCGGGATTAAAGAACTCCTGGGTTCGCTCGGTAACGGTGAAGTCCAGGTCGGCATTAACAGTTGCCCGCACCCTTCCCGAACCGATAATCGGTTCCAGCAACTGACGAATACGGTCAGAATACGTCAACTCGAGTTTGCGGTTGTAGGAAAACCGGCTGGATGTCGGCGCCAGACCATCAGTCGAGTCACTGCTGCTCAGCAGATCGCCACGCTGATTCACCACAGTGACATTTTCCGGTTTCAGGTGAGGCACGCTGGATGAAACCAGATGCACAATGGCGGCGATCTGCCCGTCATCAAGTGTACGGCCGGAATACAGATCGACCATAACCGATGCTGTGGGATCAGATCGCTCGCGAAGAAAAACGGAGCGCTTCGGGATAGCCAGGTGCAGGCGGGCAGTCTCGACATTGCGCAGTGTTGCAATGGTCCGGCTCAGTTCGCCTTCCAGGGCACGCTGAAATCTTGCCGTTTCGATAAACTGACTGGTACCGAATCCCTGCTCTTTCTGCAGAATTTCAAAACCCATGGCATTGCCTTCCGGCAAACCGTCCTTGGCCAGTTGCATGCGCGCAGTTTGCAACTTGCTGCTTTCCACCATCACGGCACCGGTGGCTTCATCGACCTTGAAAACGATGCCCGATTTCTGCAGGGCGTCGATGACTTGGCCAGCGTCTTTACTGCTGAGGTTGGCATACAACAGCGTGTAGCCGGGTTGCTGAGACCAGAGCACGACCGCCACGCCCAACGCCACACTGGCTGCCAGACCGACCATCAAACCAAGTTGGCGCAGCGCCGGCAACCCCTGGAAGCCCTGAACTGTTTCTGCTTTTACCAGTGCCATAACGTCAACCCCCACCCGCTGTTTTACTAAGGTGCGCGTGAGTTAACCGGCATATGCTTGCCGGACACGCCGTGAATACACCCCCGTATGCTCGACGGCCGCGTCCCCGGCAATTGCTCCTGCATTGCTCTACCTTCGCCCATCCATCGGCTCGTGCGGCCGACGGTCCCGCAAGCTTGTGTCGGCTAACTTCTGTAGTCATTAGTCATTACCATTTTTACCTTCGTGGCCTTGCTGTCCTTTATGCGAGATATTTATTACACAGGCATACTCATGATGTCCTGATAGGCCGAGACCAGACGGTTTCGCACCTCAGTCATCGCCTGAAACGCAACACCCGCTTTCTGCAAGGCAATCATGACTTCTGTGACATCCACATTCGGGTCGCCGGTACTGAAGGCAGTGGAGAGATTGCTGGCTACCTGTTGCGTTGCGTTAACCTGGTCGATTGACTGCTTCAACAAGCTGGAGAAATCCCCGTCGCCGGCCACTGCCTTTCCTGTTTGTTCCGGTTCACTCTGCGCCGCGGCCGTGAGTCGCCGCATTTCAGACAACACCTGGTCCACATTACTTATGCTGCTCATCATTCATTCTCCTCAAGCCGGAACGGCTATACCTTGCTCTCGCATACGCGCCAGTTTATAACGCAGGGTGCGAGGACTGATGCCCAGGCGTTCAGCGGCTGCCTTGCGGCTACCGTTATCCACACGCAGGGCGTCCAGAATCAACTCAAACTCGCGACTCTTGAGGTCGCCATCCAGACCGTCTGCCGACCTTGTTGTGGCCGGCGCTGTTGGCACTGATACAGCGGAAACATCCAGTTCGAAACATAGATCATCGACCTCGATCTGCTCACCGTTGAGTAAAATCAATGCGCGCTGGATGACGTTATCCAGCTCACGCACATTGCCAGGCCACGGGTGATCCAGTAACGCCTGCTGCGCCTGTTTCGACAGATGCGGAACACTGCCACCTTCCGGGCTGTACTTGCGGAGCAGACGATTGGTCAGTGGCAGGATATCGGCTTTGCGTTGACACAATGGAGCCAGGTGCAGAGGAAACACATTGAGGCGATAAAACAGGTCTTCACGGAAACGCCCGGCGGCGACTTCTTCGCGCATCTTGCGATTGGTCGTTGCCAGTACACGCACATCCAGCGCAATGACTTCGCGGCCACCAAGACGTTCGACTTCACGTTCCTGTAACACACGCAGCAGCTTGGCCTGCAGACCCAGATCCATTTCGGAAATTTCGTCCAGTAGCAGCGTTCCGCCCTGCGCCTGTTCGAACTTGCCTGCGCGCGCCTGGTAGGCACCGGTAAAGGCACCCTTCTCGTAGCCGAACAGGGAGGCCTCGAGCATGTTTTCTGGAATAGCTGCACAGTTGATCGCCACAAACGGTCCATCGGCACGTGCTGAATGGCGATGTATCATCTGTGAAAAAACCTCTTTACCGGTGCCGGAATTACCGCTGATCATGACCGTTGCATCTGTTGAAGCGACCCGCCTGGCCAGCATTGCCAGTTTACGGGTCGCCTGATCCTCGGCGACAAACTCGGGATCGTCGTCGCAACTGGGCATATAACGGCGGATCATGTCTACCAGAACTTCAGCATCAAACGGCTTGACCAGATAGTCGGCTGCGCCGTTACGCATGGATTCCACCGCTTTTTGAATGGTTCCGTAAGCGGTCATTAAGACTACCGGTAATTCAGGAATACTGGCTTTTAACTTCTGCAGCAGGGCATGACCATCCATACCCTTCATCTGGATATCACTGACCACCAGGTTAAATGACTGGGCTTCGATCAGTTGCAAGGCTTCAATAGCATTTTCCGCCGACTTAACCCCGAAACCGGCCAGTTCAACGGTTGCGCACAAGGCGTCTCGCAAGGCCGAGTCATCTTCAACAATCAGCACTCTGGGTTGACTCATTACAGGTACCTCGAGGTGGCAATATCTGCCTTTTGTTGATTCTTCAATACACCGCTCGGCAGTTGTTGATGGTCAGGCAGCGGCAGTCGAACGACAAAGCGCGCACCTTTTTGATAGCCTGGATCGAGTTCAATAGTTCCCCGATGTGCAGCGACCACTGCACGCACCACCGCCAGCCCCAATCCGGTACCGCTGGAACGCGTGGTGAAGAAGGGTTCGAAAATCTGTTCGCGCAAGCCATCAGCGACACCCGGCCCGTTGTCCTGCAGAACGATACAAACAGTCCTACCCTGCACATCGACCTGCCAGTCGAGATGCGCATCCCGTTTGCAGGCATCCAGTGCATTGCTGGCAAGGTTGGCGAGTACACTGGCCAGGATTTCACGTTGACCACGAATCGGAATGTCCCCGTGACGGGTATGCACTGACCAGCGTGCCGCTTTTTCATTTAATTGAGGCAACAGCGACTGCTGTACCTGATCGAGCAAGTCGCAGACCGTTACGACTTCATCGCCTCCCTGCCCTCCGCGCGCATAAAGCAGCATGTCATTAACCATATGATCGAGATGTCGCAACCCCACCAGTAGCCGGTCGACAAAACAGTCATGCTGGTCTTTGCGCAGATCGGCCTGGTTGAGCTGGGAGGCATATAACAGGGAGGTGGCCAGAGGGGTGCGCACCTGGTGAGCCAGCCGTGCGGTCATCTCGCCCATGCTGGACAGTCGCTGTCCGCGCGAGGCTTCCTGCTGCAGGATACGAATTTCGGAAAGCAGCTTATGCCGTTCAGCACGGGCGGCCGCCAGTTCCCGGGTCAGGCTGACGACCTGCTGCTGTAACACCTGGTAGGAGCCGGTGAGCTGTTCAGAGACCCGATTAAACAGCTCAAAGGCGTCCTGCAGTTGTTGTTTACTGGCAGCCGACTGACTCATAAAAACGCCTACTCCTGATGCTTGTCAAGGTGGGCTTTTGTGCCCACAGTTTATTTAGCAAGGAGTATGCCCGGAATGAGTCAGGCTTTTAAATCAGAATGTTATGAGCGACGCCCAAATAACTCGTCAAAATCCTGGCGCATTACCGGAACGCTGCAATCCGTATTTACGCAGCTTTTCAACCAGCGTGGTACGGCGCATGCCCAATCGCTTGGCGGCCTGCGCCACCACACCGTTGGCGTCGTCCAGCGCCTGCCGGATATAACCGACCTCAAGGTTGCTGAGATGCTCTTTAAGATCCAGCCCGCCACGCGGCAGACGGGGTTCCGACTCAAGCTGGTACTGCACCGGCTGGGCTGAACCAAGCATGTCTTCGCTGAGCCTGGCAGTTTCCGCAAAAGGCACATCGGACTGAAATTTTTCAGGTAGATCGCCGACATCAACCACGCCGAACGGGAACAGAATGGCCATGCGTTCGACCAGGTTTGCCAGTTCGCGCACGTTACCGGGCCAGCTGTACTGACACAGCGACAGAGCGGCTGCCTGAGTGAGTCGTACCGAGCCGCGTTTTTCATGTTCAATGCGGCGGATAAGTTCGTTGATCAGCAACGGAATGTCTTCCACGCGGTCACGCAGCGGCGGCATCTCGATGGGAAACACGTTCAGACGATAAAACAGATCTTCCCGGAACGTGCCTTCGCTGATGGAGTCTTCAAGGTCGCGGTGTGTTGCGGCAATAATCCGCACATCAGCTTCGATACTCTTGTTACTGCCCACCCGCTCGAATGTGCGCTCCTGCAACACGCGCAGCAGCTTTACCTGCATGTTCAGACTCATGTCGCCAATTTCATCGAGGAACAGCGTGCCCTTTTCAGCCAGCTCAAAACGGCCCTGACGACTGCTGATGGCGCCGGTAAAGGCACCTTTTTCATGGCCAAACAGTTCAGATTCCAGCAAGTCAACGGGAATCGCGCCACAGTTCACCGGTACAAAAGCCTTGTCGCGGCGGTTGGAATAATAGTGGAGGTTGCGCGCCACCACTTCTTTACCGGTGCCCGATTCGCCCAGAATCAGCACATTGGCGTCCGAATTGGCAACTTGCTGGATCATTTTACGAACCGACTGCACGGCCCGGCTGGTACCCACCAGGCTGCGGAACAGATCCACCGGCCGCTGGCTGGTACCATCCAGCTGGGTTTCGCGATACACCTCGGCCTGATGCAGGGCACTGGTTAACTGGGTGTAATGAACCGGCATCTCGACCCGCCCGAGAATGCAGGAACTGGGTTCAATGGCTACGGTAAGCTCTTTATTCTTTTCCGATAACAGGAAAATAGGCAGGTGCTGGTCGAAGTCGTGCACTTCTTTCAGGAGTTTTTCCAACACCTTATCAGTCTTGCAGGTGCCTATCAGTACCGCCAGGATATCCTGTGCGTCTTCAATACCCGCCTTCCAGCCGCCACAATCGGTAACCAGTTCCGGCTCATAATTGATAAAACGTAAAACCGATCCCAGCTCTCGACCACGATCGGTATCGGCTTCGATAATAAGTACCCTTGGCTCGCTGACTGGCACCTGAATTTCCCCCATCGACTTGGTTTCCACCTGAATTTGTGTCACTTAATAAGGTACTATCGGGACAACATCATATGGATAAAGTTAAGCACTCCTGAGGGAGAATGTCAAAATTTTGTCGTAAATGCAATTGATGCCGGGCACTCCGCATAACTCTTTGATTATTTCTTCGGTTTCAGGAGTTAAACAGGCTCGGTGACAGCGCCAAGAGCAGGAATTCAGCTTTTCACCGAGCGGGACTTTAGCGGGTACAGCCGAGATAGGCAGCCGACGCGGTACGACCCAGTTTATTGGTATGAATTTCGGTTCCGAGTTGATTCCGATAACACTTGCCCAAATCGGTGATTTCCTGGTTTAGACGCAGGATTTCCTTTATGGCGGCCGCGACTTCAATCGTATCCTGTTGCTGTGTCGGTTGCTGAAAACAACGCATCACCAACTCCCTGCGCCTGGCTTCAATTTCAGCCACCAGCCCCCACTCACGATCACCCGCTTTTGCCAGCATATCCTTGCTGAGCAGAAGTATCTGTTCCAGCTGCCGGCTGCGCTTGCTATCCATATCCTTTTCCCTGAATGGGGGTATCAGGCGGCGGGTGCCTGACCGGCCGCCTGATCAGCGATAGCATCCCAGGCTTCCTTGATCTGTTTGAGAAGATCGGACACCTCGTCCAGCAAGGACGTATCGTTGATGCTGTTCGCTTCGATAAGACGACGTTCCATGTAGCTGTACAGGTCTTCCAGGTTCTGGGCAATCTCGCCGCCCTTTTCCATGTCCAGACTGGTCTTCAAGCCTTCCATGATGGAAATCGCGCTGCCGATCTGCGCCCCCTTGGGCTGAATTTCGCCGCGTTCCATATGCCCCTTTGCAGCAGCAATTTTACCCAGCGCACCTTCCAGTAACATCTGGATCAGTCTGTGCGGGCTGGCAGACTCTATCCTTGCCTGCACTGCATTCTGACTGTATTGATCCATTGCGTTTCGAACACCTGCAATACTCATTGCCTACTCCTTGTTACCCGCAAGCTAGTTACGACCGGACTGTGTCTGTAAATTGGGCAACGTCGCCAATTGTTGTGATAGAAATGCACTGGTACCCTGTAATTGTCCCATCAGGGCATCCAGGGTACTGAACTGAGTCAGCAGACGTTGCTGCCTCAAGTCGAGACGGTATTCCATATCCGAAATTCTCTGGTCGACCCTGTCAATGCGGCTGTTCAGGCCATCCTGGCGAATATCGATCAGACCATTCGCCTGAACCATGTTACTGATCAGGGTGTCGACCCTGAACAGGTAACCCTGGTCATCATTGGCAAACAACTCCGCCATGCCTGCAAAATCAGTGTCGATGGCAGTATGCAAAGCACCGCTGTCCAGGGACAACTTACCGTCACGCTGGAAGGAGACACCGACCTCGGACAGGTAGGTGAAACCGCTGGTCAGTCCTGATGGCGGTGTGTTGAATACCGACTGCATCTGGCTCTCGATGCTGCGCAACGTATTGTCGGCTTCCAGGTCATTGCCTTCCCCCGACAGGCTGTCGATGGTGGTTTTCAACTCGTTGAATGCACCGACAAACGACTGCACCGACTCTGTGACCGAGTCGGTATCGCGGCTGACCGTGAGCTGAACATCACTGCTTGTTTCGGCGAGAAGATTGAGCGTGATGCCGCTGATGGCATCATTGATCGTGTTACTGGAACGGGTAATGGTATACAGACCATCGACCAGCAGCTCTGAATTCAGCTGTGTCGGGTCGTTGATATCGACAAGATCCAGGTCCCCGCGCAGTCCGCCGGTGACCGACAGATTGATGGCATTGGTATTGCCGGTCTCGGCAGAGGTCAGCACCAGCCGGTGGCTGCCGCTGTTCTCGCTGATAATGGTTGCCGAGACCCCGGTATTGTCGGGCGCATCGTTGATCGCGTCCCGGAGTTTCGACAAGGTCATGCCGCCGCCGTCAACCGTAAACGCGTTTCCGTTGACCGTGAAGGTCATCTTGTCACCGGCACTACCCACTGTGGTGGCATCCTGATCTGCAATGGCCAGCGAACCCATCTTGTGGGCTTCGGCAAGGCTGACAACCTGGATATCGTTAAAGCCTGTCGCCGCACTGCTGTCAGCAGTCGCAGTAAATGCGGTTTCATCAGAGGATACCGCTTTGTAGGCTTCGAAAGCGTTCACTGTCTTGAGATCGCCGAGTGCCGACTGAAACGTGGTCAGGGAACTTTTCAACTGCCCGAAGGCGCTGAGCTGCACCTCGAGATCTTTTTTACTGCCTTCGAGGCGATTCAGCGGCTGACGTTCAATCTCCATCAACTGATTGACGATGGAATTTACGTCCAGACCGGAACCGACGCCGGGTGCACTAATCATGCTCGAACCTCAATTGGATTAAATGGCTTACCGGCTGTAAAGCAAAAGCGGTGCCAGTTCATGCCTGCTCACTGAGAATCAGGCTTTGGGGCGAATCCAGGTTCCTGGCAATACGCAGTGTTTCTTCTGAAGGAATCTGCCTGATGACTTCTTGTGTTTCAGAATCAACGACTTTGACAACCAGTCGGTCGCTATCCTCATCGATACTGAACATCAGGTCACGCTGGAAGTTCTGCACAAAATCGCTGATCCGGCTCACGGCTGACTCGACCTGCCCAACATCCCCCTGCTCCCCAGCCCCTTCCGGCCGGCCTGGCGGCAGATCCTGTCCGCGTGCGGCGGATTCATTCCGCTCAAGCTGTTCCATTTTCTGGGATTTCGGAGCTTGAGAGACTTGCTGCATTCCCTGCAAAGGAGCCGCCTCCAGACTCGACACAGATACGATGTAATCAGATGACATCATTCACCTACCTGTTAAAAGCGGAAGGGTGGAGCATTCCTGCAACCACCCTTCCCTGGGCCTGAATTACCGCCGTTTTATTTACTGCAGTAACGCCAGCGCGGTCTGCGGCAGCGTATTGGCCTGCGCCAGCATGGCGACACCGGCCTGCTGCAGAATCTGCGCCCGGGTCAGGTTGGCCGTTTCCGCCGCGAAATCAGCATCCTGGATGCGGCTGCGGGCAGCGGAGAGGTTTTCGGAGTAGGTGGTCAGGTTAACCACGACCGATTCGAACCGGTTCTGCACGGCACCGAAGGTGGCACGTGAACTGGAAACGAAGTCCAGACCCGCGGTAGCGCTGTCGATATTGGTGATCGCCGTCTGGGCGGCACTCTGGGTGCTGACATCAACGGTACCGGTGGCAGTCAGGGAGGCGGCGTAACCGGTGATACCCGTCAGGGTAAGACCTGAAACGTCGATACGGTTGTCCGCGGTACCGTCCGGTCCAATCTGGAAGGTCAGGGTGGCGGAACTGCCATCCAGCAGATTCTGACCATTGAATTCGGTGGTCTGAACGATACGGGAAATTTCCTGGGTCAGCTGGTCAACCTCAGCTTGCAACCCGGTACGATCTTCGACAGTGGCGTTGGCAGACTGGACAGCGATTTCACGAATACGCTGCTGGGCGGACTGAATCTGGTCCATGGCGCCCTCACCGGTCTGAGCCAGCGAGATACCGTCCTGGGCATTACGCACAGACTGGTTAAGGCCGCGGATATCCGCTGTCATTTTCTGGATACTGAACAGGCCGGCTGCATCATCTTTTGCACTGTTTACGCGCAGACCGGAAGACAGGCGGCGCAGGGAGGTTTCCAGAGCACCCTGAGAAGAACTCAGGTTACGTTGGGCATTCAGAGATGCAAGATTGGTGTTAATGGTCAAAGCCATGATAAACACTCCTAACTTTTAGGCGGATTCCCGATAGCGTCATCGGAATCAATACCTGTTATAAATAGCGGATATACCATCAGTCTGGTATTCACCGCTTCCGCTGAGGTTAGCGTTCGCACGCAAGGAAACTTTAGTTATGTGCGCCATTTTTTTGTCGATCTTTTATTCGATATATCTCAATATGTTATCGGCTCAAGCGGCACGGACTCGAGTGTCAGACAGACTCACCGGAGAGCCCGGCGGGAGAATTGAATTCGCGGCGAAACGTTTGTCAAATGCGAATTGGGACTCGACTCAGGGCATCAATCAGCAGCACTCCCTATAGCCCCGCGGCTCTATCCCGGGTCATGGTCTGCTGGCCGTTGCGACCTGCCACCGGATCAAGCGTTAGCAGCCATTCATTGAGATGTTGCTGCAACATCCAGTGATCCACTACCCAGTCGCGTAAACAATCACCCTCTTTCCAGGTCGCATCCAGATCGTTGATACGCTCGCGAACGGCATTGATCCATGCACGTGACTGGTTAGGTACACGAGTAACAGGTGCGTTACGGTATGGTTCAATATCCGACGTAATTACAGAGCATCCGATCGACCCATACTCCAGAATGCGTAAATTGCTCTTCGCCTCATTGAACTTATTCCGCTCCAACGGCGCGACCGCAAAATCCAGGTTCAGCGTCGCCAGTTTGGCAGGATAATCAGCGAACAAGACAGGCTTGTGAAGCTCCTTGACGTATGGAAGGAGGAAGTCCGGACACATACCGAAGAAAACCCAGTCAACTTCGAGCGCCGTTTCCCGCACCACTTCCTCGATCAATTCCAAATCACCGAGGTGCTGCTGCGCTCCCGCCCAGCCAACACGAGGTCTGGAAGAAACACTGCGTTGCGTTTTCAGCGCCCCCCACACGGCGGAGTCAAGGTAATTCGGAACCACGCGAATATCGTCCGCCATACCTCGCAAGGCATCAGCCAATGGTTCAGTGGTCACAAGCAGACGGTCCGCCAGTGAAAGACACTTTCGAATCCGTCTTTTCATGTCTTTGTAAACGGATTTGGAGAACGGGTTCTTTGGCGGTAACGCTGTCATCAGATCGTCCTGGCCAAAGACAATAAAGGCCTTGTTTATCCGCTTGTATCTCTCCATGGCTTCGATGTATTCATCATGCAGCGTATTGTGCATCAACAGGCTATGCGGCTGCAGCATCTCCATCTCCACCGGAGAGGGTAGACGCACTTTTTGTTTACCACAAAACGGTGCATGAGTACGTTGCGCCACACCTTCCCGCTCCATGACATCCAGGGGTTGCTTAACCCGATACTGCCAGGATCCGTACGAGCCGACGCCGAATCCAATCGTCCTCAGCTCCACGTCAACCTCCGGATCCCAACCTCGGATTGTATCGATTTCCAGCGCCATATCACTGCGTGCACGACTGAGATTACGGTTATATGAGGGATCACCGGCCAACTCCGGCAACCAACGCCGGACAATCACTTCCGCTTCATATCTGGACTGATCCTCTGCACCTTTCTGCCCTTCGAACCCGGCCGGGTCCCCGCAGTACATCAGGGTTGAATACGGTGTCCAGATGATGCGTTTACCATGGCGGCGAATTCGCTGACAAAGATCGACCGCTCTATACTTCGCCACACTAAGCAGGGGATCGTAACCGCCCGCTTTGTCAAAATCCGCCCTGCTGACCAGCATGCACAGACCGGACAGGGCACTCACGTCCTGAGCAAGTTGTGCCCGGCCCATGTAGCCCGGGGAGGTCATATGAATACCTGCGTGACAACGAACCCCCACACCATCGTCACCCGTGCCCAGCATGATGCCGCCATCGACCAATGTCTTCTTGTGGTCTACAATTCGTGCACCGACAACACCGACATCGCTACCAACGCCATAGTGTACAAGGCGTCGCAGCCAGTTGGGCTGAACCACCAGAATCCCTTCTCTCATCCAGACCAGGTATTCCCCTTCGGCATCCTGCAATGTGCGATTAACCGGCACAAGCTTCAGCCTGGCATCGGCTGATGCCAGCCTCTCCAGCTTCCCGCAGCCAAATGCCTGAAAATCGCAGTCAATCAGAACACAGACCTCAAAATCGGGATATTCTGTTTTTGCGAGCACTGACTGCAGGCAGCTGGAGAGCCTTTCCAAGGAACCACTTGCCACGATCAGTATGCTGACCTTGGGCAGAGATTCCGGCTGATAATCCAGCATAACGCTTCCTTTTGACACACCCTCTCTTAGCACTGCCGTCAAGCCGCAGCGTTGAAGGTGCTGTTCCAGGGTATGCCGCTGCTGATCCAGCGAAACGCTGCCAGCATTTTGCACCCGAAGCGCATGTCGGTGTGACAGAATCTCCGCGACATGGCCGATGCAATCACCGCCAAACTGATCGTGGGTGCGTAAGACAATATCGTAATGCAAAGCTCCCTTATGAACACCGAATCCACCGGCTTCCATCAGTGCAGTTCGGGATACGATGAATGAATTCCCTATGTATGCAGTCGATCGCAGTAATTCCAGATTCCAGTCCGGTTTGAAGTGAGGCTCAGAAAGATCACCATTGGCATCCACCAGGTCATGGTCGGTATAAACGAGCTTCCAGGAAGGATACTTGGCCAGGTAGCTGTGAACATCGCTCAGAAATGCAGGCTCAAGCTGATCGCCTGCTTCAATCAGGCAAACCCATTGGGATGAATGATCCTGGAGGACCAACTGATCCAGCGTTGCTGTTACTGTTTCTGTTTCGGGACACTGAACCCAGGCAAGCCTTGCGTCCGCCTCGAACGGCACATCCGGATCTGGGCGGTCAGAGAGCACAGTCAAGCGCCAGTTTTGATTCAATTGATTGGCAATAGAATCCAGCGTATTGGCGAGCATGTCGTCGCTGATTTCCATCGCCAGCACGAATATCTGTGTTACCGGTCCATCTCCGGGACTGGCACCAGACATACCACGCCTGTTGCGCTCAGCGAACCACTTGGCATACCGGTGTCGCCACCCATAATGCGAATGGACACGGTCCGCTTCGACAAGCGTCAGATCTGCATCACCGGTAATAGACTCTTCACTGACATAGTACAGACCCGTGAAATCCTGCAGATTCAGCAGTTTATTCCGTTCACCCATGCGCAACCAGAAATCCTGGTCGCCAAGCGCGACATATTCTTCATTAAAATACCCGATCTCATGGTGTACCGAACGCCGCCACATTGGGTGTGGACCCACCATACAGTGATCGAGGAGGTGTGCGTAATCGAACACAGGCCAGCAGTACAAGCCACATAGCGTCATATGTTGGAATGACTCATGAGGCACCTTTGTCAGGAAACTGTTGCCGTAAACCAGGGTGACATCCGGGTTCTCATCGAGCGTCCTCGCCAGAATTTCGCAGCTGTCGATACGCAAGCGATCATTGGTACTGCAGGTTATTATGTAATCTCCCCGGGCAAGTTTTACCGCCATATTCCAGGCCGCATAGATACCAATTCGTGTTGGGGTTCTGTGGTAGCGGATATTCGGGAAGTTGGCCTGGAAACGTTCCACCACCGCGCGCTCGTTCTGCGGCGAATTCGCATCAATGATAACGATCTCGATCTGATCCGCGATCGACTGATTGACAAGGTCGCTCAGGCATTCGGCAATGTGGGACTCCGAACTATAGGTGGAGATAATCGCCGATATTTTTGGTGTACTGCGCGCGGTTATATTTCGATAGACAAGACCCGACACGGATTCCGGTAGATACAACCGCTCGGTGTTTCTCGCCAGGTATTCAAGCACGCTGTCTACCAGAAGCGATAAGCGTCTGTTTTCAAGCGGAGTTCCCGCACATTGCCGAAACAGTTCAGCGAAAGCTGCGTCTGCACAGTGACTGACAAACTCTTCGCCGAATCTCATCATGTGGCCACCGTTATAATTGACTTCATGCTTGAGATGATAGCCAATCGGCGTTTCAAGGCGTTTAACCGGAATACCCTGCTCTATCACGGCATAAGGAAACCAGTAATCCCACCAGGGCACACCCAGCATAAATTTCGTTTTCGGGAGCCGGTCTACTATGTTTTGATTAAAGAAGAACAAGTCGAAACCACGATGATAAAGCTTTCCATCACTGTCCTCGGCCTGCTCTACATCGATACGTGAAGCGCAGATGAAGTTGCCTGTCGCTGCCTGATTCAAGTAGTCAACCAATTGCGGTTTGGCACGCAACTCAATATCAGAATTGACGATACCGACAACTTGACAAGTGGTCTTTTTCAAAGCGGCCAGAACGTCGTCGACAAATACGTAGGGCTTGCCGGCAAGCCTCGAACCATTACGCCCGGCACACACGAACTTAACACCCGGAAACTCAGGCTGCAGCAGTTCCAGTTCTTTCTGAATATTCAGCGATATGACTTCAAAGCCGAGATCCAGCCACGACTGTATCGCCCGCTTCTGTTTGGTCAATTCTTTGGGCGCAATACTGGTTGCGAGTGTGACCCCCGGGCAAACGGAATCTGGCGAAGGGTTAGTAATTGATGCAACTGATGCTTGTTGGGTTTGATCAAGAGGCGGCGTATTGAGATCTTCCAACATACCAGGAATTGCGCTATCCGCCGGATTGCGCGCAAGGAAACCCTCATACAAAGCTGCTGCATCGTCAACCTTGCCCAGGCTTTTGAGTATTTCCACGGCATTGATTATCAAGTCAGGATGATCCGGATCCAGTCGCAAACCGGTCGCCAGGAACTCCACAGCCCTGGCAGCATCTCCTCTGGTCCAACACAACACAGCAAGATTGTTGTACCCATCAGTAAATCCTGGATCGTCCTTTATTGCCTGCAGAAATCGTTCCTGCGCCTCATCCAGCTTTCCACCCTTGAAACAGACCTCGCCCTGCTCATTGGCCAATGCGGAAAAGCTTTTTACTTCAACGTCCCCGGTGTGCTCGCCATGAACCCCGGCTGGCGAATCTGAATTCCCGCACGAGCCGGTTCCAGGTAAATATTCGATCTTTTTCCCGACTGCCGCGGTAATCGTCTGCAAACTCGTTGCCTGCTCTGCCTGCAAGCCGGTGATGCGCTGGTCTATCACCTTTAATTGTGACAGCACCTGACCGGCTGAATACTCATATTCGCTGGATATGACCTGCAGTAAAGTTCCCAGCCCAGGTGTTGTTTCGAACAGCTCGGGCATGTCAGCGCTATACCCATACTCCATCATCTGCTGGTGATTTTTCAGCCAGAAAGCGTAGTGATCGGATTGCGAATATTCGTCCTTCCAGGAATCCATTTTTCCGCTGCGGAAAAATTTAGGCCCTTTTTTCTGCAGTTCCTTGAAGGTGGGTATCGTTCGCGAGACCGGCTTCAGCCCGGTAAACTTACCTATATCATCAACAATTGCGTGAGGGTCAACGGTAAGTTCTTCAAAGTGAACCAGCAGCGTATTCTTACGTGTCCCGGGGTTCCAGGCCGACACATGCTGGCCCCAGGCACCGAACAGGGTTTGCCCGCGAATCATATCCCTCAACGAATTGGATTGGCCATGATAGTCCATGAGATATCTACGAAACGACAGGGTACTTTCCCGCCCATCCCTCAGCAGATAGATGGCTTTGTCATCGAGACATTCTTCAGGGCCGCCGTGTGTCTTAATGATATAGAGTTTGTCGGACTGCCTTGCCTGCTCAAGATCAAAATCAGCTGGAAGAAGTTCATGCCCAACGACTTCTGTTAATACTTTGTCCGCGCCAATATCGGATAGATCGTTGTAGATAGAGTATGTCTTTGTTCCGAAAATATGGTTCATTAGAACCCGGAAAAATGTGTTTCCACTTCTTGGAAAAGAAGCCAGCCAGATAATCATTGTCAGTACCCATCAGCGTGATAACTGTTCACAACGGTAGCGCAGCTGACACCTGCCTCCAGCCACCGGAACCGTTCACTCATTGGGAACAAGCAATGTATATACCAATAGCAGGCATCTGATTATTTACTTAATAATCTGCATGTTACATCCATGCCTGACAAGGCAGTCAATAAGTTGGCCCTTTCTTAAGTACTCTTGGCGCACAGGTGGCCGACTCGCTGAAACAGAACGACAGGAATCGAGTTGATGAAATGATGGGCGCAGGGATGTTTTCTCCTCCCCAGGAGTCTGTCGGATTTACTCTGGCACCGATATGATCCGTCGATAACATTCAGTTATCGCAAATCCTGACAGGGTTGATGGCAAGCGAAAACTGTTGCTCAAATCATATATCTACTTGCGATATAAAATCACCCAGAGTACATAGAGAGTAGCTCAGCTTGGGATATTTCTCATTAAGTACAGCTGCCAGCTCCGGTTCCCAATTCCCATAACGATTGCTTAACCGCTCACCTAAGGCAGCAACATACTGCTCATGTTGCCAATCGTTAAGCAGCCCATCATGAGTGACAAATATTAGATGGGTGTCTGATTGCAACAGGGAAATCATTCGATCGATTCATCTAATGTATTTGTCTTTCACAGTTCCAAGATGATCAGCCCCGGATTTGGGGAAGTCATGGGGATACAGAATATGATATCTTCTACAGATTGTTGGAGTAATTACATCGTTCTTTATCTCAACTTCGACACCGTCCTCATCGAACAATAATCTGTTAACAGGAGGCAGAAACACTAAGTTACCGCCATGAAGAAACTCTTCGAAATCATTTCGAATCAGTTCTACAGCAGCCTGTATTGGCGTAACATTCCAGTCAAACGGAAAGGCTGCCACTCGCAACCCCTTTGCGCGCAAATAGTGAGAAATATCGCAGTTTATACCCAAGGGATTGACCTCAAATTGTGATCGGTCGCCCGTGACTATAGTGTTCAACTCCGTTTTCTTACCTTTTCAATGAAACACATGCATATGAATATTACGATATTCAAGCCGGAACGGTAGAACGCTGTGAAGGTTCGCCATGTCTGAAAATAAAATTCCATGCAGTTTTTTCTCCCGCCCGCAGGATCGTCAATCCGGCGACTATAAACACCGCGTCATTTAAATGTTGCTCGATAATCTCCACAGGGAAGCGCACGTATGGTTTTTTCACCCCGAATCAATCCATGGCGCAGACCTACTGGCAGAATTCAGGTCACTGCTATCCGGCGATGAACTCGAACGCTACAGGCACTTTTATTTCCCCGAAGACAGCCATCGCTATCTGGTATCGCACGCATTGGTGCGAAAGGTACTCTCCAGGTATCTGGATCTTGATCCCGCTGAATGGCGGTTTTCGCGCTCCGAGCACGGAAGACCTCAAATCGCAAATCCGGGAATTCCGGCTTTACAGTTCAATCTCACCCATACCGCAGGACTGGCCGGCTGCGTGGTTACCATTTCCAACGCGTGCGGAATAGACGCTGAAAAGATTACCGGGCGACACAATCCTGTCGGGATTGCGAAAAGAATGTTTTCTGAAACCGAGACCAGGGAACTCGAGCAGCTGAAGGGCCGGGCTCATCTGGAGCACTTCTTTACCCGCTGGACCCTACGGGAAGCCTACGTCAAAGCGCTGGGCATAGGCATTTCCTTTCCGACCCGGAAACTGACCTTTACGGTGAACAGAGAAAACACCGTTGAGATCTCGTTTCACCCTGACCTCGAAGACCAGCAGGATAACTGGCACTTCCAGCTGCTTAGACCCACCGCGGAACACATTGCTGCGATTGCCATTCGTCGGAACGGTGAGCTTGATAAAGAGATTGTTACCCGTTTTATCGAACTTTAGGTGCGAAATGACAGGCTTTGCGCAGCGACGGTCTCCCGAGTGCGATTTTCAGCGCATTGATCGCGGTCAGTGGATTGCTCCTACAGGTAGTTGAACAGGTTCAGATTCTGCACCTGTACGAAAGACTGTTGCGCCGCCTGCAGGATAACGCTCTCCTGGCTCAACCGGGTAGCCGCCTCGGCGTAGTCCAGATCCTCGATCGTCGAACGGGTTTGCTCGAGCTGCACCAGCAGCGCGCCGTTGATGTTCTGCTGGCTTTCCAGGGCATTCAATCGTGCACCCGCGGTGGCCCTGGTGGTCAGCAGATGATCCATAGCCCTGTCAATCTGTTCGAGACTGCTGCCATTCGGTGCGTTGGCTTCGAGATCTGTTGCCAGGTTTTCCAGGGTGGTGAAAATATCCTCGAAACCGCCGCCACCGTCGTCAATATTCATAAACACGGCCTGCCCGGAATCACCGTCGGCCACCTGGCGCGCCGGTCCGATCTGAATCTGACGTTGACCCTGATCCCCGGCGTAGCTGAATACCCCCGGCGCCGTTTCACTGAATGGCACGCTCAGCACCTGGAAACCTGAAAACATATACTGTCCGTTGCCGTCCTTGCGGTTGGCGAGACCCATGACTTCATCGGCAAGCTGGCGGACTTCAGCGGCAATGGCATTCCGTTGATCGGCACCGTTGCTATCATTGAGTCCCGACACGGTCAGTTCCCTGACACGCTGCAAGGCATCGCCGACGGAACCCAGGGCGCTATCCTGCAGTTCCAGCCGCGTGCGCGCAGCCAGAATATTGCGCTGAAACTGTTGTGTGGTTTTCACCGTTTCTGATAAACCGATGAGCTGTGCCGAACCCGTCGGGTCATCGGACGGATTGACGATACGCTTGCCGACAGCCAGCTGATTCTGCGTGATGGACAGCCTGGTACGCTGGTCAAGTATGGCGCTGACGCCCTGGCGGAACACTTGCATGGTACCGATACGCATCGCTATCTCCCCATTGCGCTCAATAGCGTCTGAAAAGTGGAGTTGGCCACTGAAATAACCTGTGTAACAGCCTGGTAGGCCTGCTGGAAACGAATCAGATCGGCGGCTTCCTCGTCGAGATTGACGCCGGACAGTTTGTCACGTGATTCCTGAGCCTGGAGCAGCAGCGCGCCCTGTGCCTCGGCGCTGATTTGTGCGCTGCGCGTTTGTACACCCAGCTTGCCGATCAATTGACCATAGGCACCCTGGAAATTGGTGGTAGCCTTCTCCATGGTCTGCCCGCTCTGCAATCCGGCCAGTAACAGCGCATTACTGTTATCACCGACTGCTGCTGCAGCCGCCGGCGCAGCGGCAGCTATCTCACGAGGGTTGCCGATCAACAGTCCCATGGCAGAGCTGCCGCTTCGGGTCGGCCGAATCTGAAAACGGTCACCCGCGGCTGCGCCACCGGCAATTTCAATACTGAGTCCGTCGACGATAAAAGGATCAACTGCGGTACCATTACCGGTCATGGCCACCGACTGGTTGTCGCCGAGCCTGTTCAGTGACCAGGCCGCACCATTAAAACTCAGCACATAGTCATCCGTGGTGAGACTACCCAAATTGGCTGTGTCGAAGGACGCGGTAACCGCTGCAGCACCGGTGTTGGCGGTACTGGCAGCGGCTTGTGGACTGGTGATGGAAAAATACTCCAGCCCCACCGCACCATCCAGATCCATGCCCAGCGCATGCTGCCGGTTGAACTCACTTGCCAGGCTGACTGCAATCCGGCCCAGTGAATTCTGCGCCGGACTCAGCACCTGATCACGAAAATCGAGGATGGCGCCCAGCTTACCGCCGGTCAGGTTGTTGCTGATAACCGCGGTCGCTCCGCCGCTGGCAATCGCTATCTCTGTGCGGCTGGAATCAAAGTCATTTTGAACAGTCTGCAAAGGTGAAGCAAGAAAACCGGTGACAAGCGACTGCCCGCTGCCGACAAACACGTTCAACGCACCGTCATCCTGCTCCACGGTGCGAACCGACACCAGTTCGGATAAACGATTGACCATCTGATCACGCTTGTCCAACAGATCATTGGGCGTCTCGCCGCTACCCTGGCCGGTGGCCTCCGCAATGCCTTTGTTAGCATCCGCGATCGCTGCGCTCAGGCCATTGATCTCATTTACAATGTTTCCCAGATTCCCGTTGATCTCCGAGCCGATGGATTCGAGTTGACTGTCC
>Ga0055476_10000022_pt1 | contig 29700 bp, 26 predicted proteins | sample Muzzi_CordC_D2_FD_57682 | JGI IMG/M metagenome (GOLD analysis project Ga0055476, IMG submission 57682) | Wetland microbial communities from San Francisco Bay, California, USA, that impact long-term carbon sequestration - Muzzi_CordC_D2 | ecosystem: Environmental > Aquatic > Marine > Wetlands ... | reverse complement strand
GTTCGATCGTGATTTCGCGAATGCGGGTCTCCAGGGACGCGACCCGCCGCGGCGTGAAGCCGCGCGCCACCAGGCCGCGGAAGCGTGTGTGCTCGGGCGGATCCGTCGCGAGGAACGAGCTGCCCATGCGCGCATTGGCGCCGCGCGCGGTCGGCTCGATCGACACCCCGTGCGAATTCGAGAACCGCTTCGGATCCTTGAAGGCCGCGAGCACGTCGGCGTGACGCGACAGGGCCCAGAAACCGACGTCCGGATTGTGATAGACGGGCGCCTCGGTGCGCAGGCGCTCGTAGATGGGGAAGGGGTCTTCATGGAATTCGTACGCGTACGGGGAGAACTCGACCATGTCGGGCACGCTAGACCATTTACAATTCGCTTGCAATGTAAATTGTGATAGCCTGCGAGCACCCATTCGAAGGAGTTCTCATGTCGCTTCGCGTCGGCTTCATCGGCCTCGGCAACCGGGGAAAACCGATTGCAGCCCATCTCGCCCCGGCCGGATTCGAAACCACCGTCTACGACATTGCGCAGGAGCCGGTTCGGGAGCTCGTGGCCGGTGGAGCTCGGGCCGCCGCGACCCCGCGCGAGCTCGGCGGCGCCGCGCGCGCAGCGAACAAGCAGATCACCTACCTGATCGGCGGCCCCGAAGCCGCACTCGAAACCGCCCGACCGTATCTCGCAGCAACGACCGATGTTCCGATCGTCTATGCGGGCGAACTCGGCAACGGCGCCAAGCTCGAGCTCTGCATCAATCTCATCACCTGCATCCAGTGGGCCGCCGCCTACGAGTCGATGGCGCTCGCGCGAGCGATCGGGCTGCCGCAGGAGGTTCTCGAAGAAGCTGGACGCTCGAACGGCCAGATCACGGATCTGATGTCGACCTACCTCATGGGCCACGAAGTTCCCGACGAGGTGAAGTCGAGTGAGGGCTTTCGGACGTTGATGCGCAGCCACATGCGGATCGCCGAGAAGGATCTCGCGTGGGCGCTCGAGCTCGCACGCAAGGCCGGAGTGGCGCTTCCGGTCGGCGGCCTCGTCTCCCAGTCGATGGCGCGCCTGTACAACGTCGAGGACGAGTGGCGACGGTGAGCCCGCAGACCCGGATCCAGGCGCCCGAACGCGAGCGCCGCTCGCATGCCGAACGCACCGCCGAAACCCGCTCGCGCGTCATGGCTGCCGTGGTCGCGAGCATCGCCGAGGTCGGTTACCAGCGGACCACCGCCGCCGAGATCGCACGTCGCGCGGGCGTCACCTGGGGGGCGGTGCAGCATCACTTCGGCGACAAGGACGGCATCTTGATGGCCGTGCTCGAAGAGGCCTTCGACGACTTCGCTCGCCTGCACGCAAACCCGCCGTCCGACGACGACGGCATCGAAGAGCGCGTCGCGCTGTTCATCGACCGCAGCGCGAAGCATTTCGGCAGCGCCCTGTACCGTTCGAACTTCGAGATCCTTCTCAATCTCCCCACCGACCTGGAGCCCTCCTGGCAACGGGAGATGCTCGCTGCCTGGATCCGCATCTGGTCGCGCTACTTCCCGGAGACCGACCCCGAAGATCGGCGCAGCGTCGATCTGATGAGCTACACGATTTCGGTGCTCTCGGGCCTGGCTGCGACCCGGATGCTCGAGGGCCGCAGAGCGCGCATCGGCAGCGGTGAGCTCCGCTACCTGAAGGACACGCTGGTGCGGGAAGTCTCCCGCTGCGACGGAGCCCGCTCGAAAAGCGCCGCACGGCAAAAGTAGCGGTTCGGTCGCGATCCCCGAGCGGAAGCCCGGGCCGCCGCTTCGAACCGACCGCGTCGTGGTCGACGCCCCCCGCCTACGACATGCGTCGGAAGCGGCGCAGCCAGCCCGTTCCCAGCGCCGCGATCGCGAGCCCCAAGGCCGCGATGCCACCCGGACCCAGCGCGGGAATCGGCACGTTTCGCTCCGCCAGCAGCCTGAAATCGTCGGCGAAGATGAACAGCGCCTGGCCGACCTTGCCGTCCGTTTCGCGAAACTGGATCTCGTCGAAACCCGTCGGGCCGGCGTCGATCACACCGAAGAACTGGCTGCCGCCACCCGCGATCTTCCCACCGCCGATCGGGTTCTGCCAATCTCCGTCCAGAACGATCGCGACGTTCGCCCCGTAGGTGCCGTGGAAGAAACCACCCGCACCGTAGAGCGGACCGGAGCCGGACCCGCGCCGGATCGTGACGCCGTCGTGATAGAGGCAGTTCTCCGGAGGGGCATCGACGTCGCACTGCGTGGAGGTTCCGGTCGCATAGCCGTGCATCGGATCGAAGATCCCCCATTGCCCGCTCCGCGCAGCGCCCGACCCCGTGGTGATCTGGTTCGGCGGAGGGGGAGGGGGCTGCGGCGGGTCGACGTGCGTTGGGTCGAAGTCGTTCGCGCGCCACTCGAAACCGCGGCTGCTGACGGCGAGCGCGCTGATGGGCGACCGCGCGGAACCCCAGACCGCGTCGTCCTCGAATCCCTCGAAGAAGCTCGGGTGGCCCAACGCGGCCGCCTTCGCGAGAAAGGCCCCCTGCTTCCAACACGTGAAGACCTGCGGTCCACTCGTGCAGGCCGAGAGTGTCACGCTGGCTTCGTCGCTGACGCCGCCGGCGACCGCGCGATAGACGAATTGGTCGGTCCCGTCGAAGTCGATCCCGGGCGAATAGCTGAACGACCCGTCGGCGTTCAATGTGAGGGCTCCGTGGCTCGCATCCGCAACCAGCTCCGCAGCCGCGCCGTTCTCGCCGGCGCTTTCGCCGTCGAGGAGATCGTTCTCGAGCACGCCGAAAGCATCGACGACGAGCGTCGCAGCGTGCGGAACATATAAGAGGTCGTCTACCGCGGTCAGAACCTGGGCCGATGCGGGACTCACGCCGGCTGACAAGAACAGCGCCGCGCACACGGCCTCCGCCCGGCGGAGGCCGTGTGCGCGGCGGGAATCAGTCGTCATCATCGTCCTCCTCGTGAGCCATCCGCGTTCGAGCCCCGTCCGGATTGGCCGCATCGGCCTGCGTATACGCTTGCGCCGCTCCGTGTCGATAGACGAGCTCGCCTCCACTATGACCCACCGTCGCCACCAAAACGACCGACGCGAGTGCGAAAGCGACCGTGAGCCCGCGCGCCACCGCGCCGAGCGAACTGCCGAGCAGGCCCGCGACCGCAACGGCCAGGGTGATGCCGGCGATCGTCAGGAATCGCTCGGCGGCCTCTTCGTGCTCCTCGATCCACTTCTCGGCAACCACCCGCTCGACCCGTTCCTCTTCGTCCTCGCCCGCCTCCATGGCGAACCAGCCGGAAGTCAGCACGGCGACCTGCAGGACCACCACGCCCAGCCAGGCGCGGCCGGCGAGGCGTCCCGAACGAATCGCCCAGAGCGCGATCGCCGCGGCGATCGGTGAAAGAAATACCAATACGATCGGGAAGTGAACGAGCGCAGGATGGAGCGGTTCGGGCATCGGAATTCCTCTTTTGCGGAAAACCCGCATCAATGAGCTACGAATTATCGAGCGAAAGCGGCCGATCGACCATCCGGCAGATGACTTGCATCGGCAACGGGGAGTGGCCTGGGGAGATATGCGACAGACGAGACCGCCCGTGGACGGAATCGAGCCGGAATTCCGGATCGGGCTCACCGTTCTGCTGACCGCGATCGCAGCCTTCGGCGCGGTCGATCTCGCCCTGGATCGCCCGGAGTCGCCCTGGTCCTTCCACGTACTGTTCGAGATTGCCTTCGTGGCGCTCTGCCTCGGCACGGTATTCTTTCTCTGGCGGGGTTGGGCCGGGGCGAACCACGGGCTGTCGCGATCGAAGCAGGAGCTGCGCGACCGCGAAGCCGAACGCGATCGCTGGCGCTCACGAGCCACGCGGCTTCTCGACGGGCTCGGCGCCGAAATCGAGGCCCAGTTCGACCGCTGGTCACTGACTCCGACCGAAAAGGAGGTCGCCCTGCTGCTGCTGAAGGGCCTCGGCCACAAAGAGGCCGCCGCCGTGATGCACCGCAGCGAACGCACCGTGCGCCAGCACGCAGTCGCGGTCTACAAGAAGTCGGGGCTCTCGGGTCGCGCGGAGCTCGCGGCGTTCTTTCTCGAGGACCTGTTGCTGCCGCACTCGCAGCCGGCCGATTCCGAGACGGTCGACTGAGCGACGACCGGCCCGCGCATCGTTGCAGCGTATGCTGCCTGTTTCGGGATCAGATCGCGAAGCGGCGTAGACGCAACGCATTGGCGATCACCGATACCGAACTCAGGCTCATCGCTGCGGCTGCGATCATCGGACTCAGCAGCACGCCGAGCACCGGATACAGGACACCGGCCGCCACCGGCACCCCCAGTGCATTGTAGGCGAACGCGAAGAACAGGTTCTGCCGGATGTTCGCCATCGTTGCCGCGCTGAGTCTGCGCGCGCGCAGGATGCCGCGCAGGTCGCCGCGAACCAACGTGACCCCGGCGCTCTCCATCGCCACATCGCTTCCGGTCCCCATCGCGATGCCCACGTGGGCGCGCGCGAGCGCGGGCGCGTCGTTCACGCCGTCGCCCGCCATGGCGACGATGCTGCCCGCCTCCGAAAGGCGGCGCACCGCCTCGGCCTTGTCCTCGGGCAACGCATCGCCCGTCATTCCGTCGAGACCGAGCTCCCGTCCGACCGCGTCGGCCGTCGCCTGGGAGTCTCCCGTGATCATCACGATGCGGATTCCCGCACGCTGCAGCCCCGCCACCGCATCCGGAGTCGTCGCCTTGATCGGATCCGCGATGCCGAGCAGGCCCGCAAGCTTCCCATCGATGGCCACGAAGACCACCGTTCGGGCGGCGGAGCGCATCCGTTCGGAAACCTCCGCGAGGGCATCCGTTGCGATACCGAGGTCTTCGAGCAGCTTTCGATTGCCGACCGCGACGCGCTTCCCCTCGAGCGTGCCCAGGACGCCGAACCCGGTCCGCGATTCGAAGTTTCCGACCTCGCGCAACACCAGCTCACGCTCGAGAGCGGCTTCCTTGATCGCATGCGCGAGCGGATGAGCGCTCGCTCGCTCGAGCGACGCCGCAGCCCTCACCACGTCGGCGTCGCGAAAGCCCGCAGCGGACGCGACCTCGACCACGCGCGGATGGCCCTCGGTGAGCGTCCCCGTCTTGTCGACGACGATCGTGTCGACACGCCGCAGCGTTTCTATCGCTTCGGCGTTTCGAAACAACACGCCCGCCGATGCGGCTCGTCCCATGGCGACCATGATCGACATCGGTGTCGCGAGCCCGAGCGCACACGGACACGCGATGATGAGCACCGATACCGCAGCAACGAGTGCGTGCGCGAGGCGCGGCTCGGGGCCGAACCAGGCCCAGGCCGCGAATGCGACGACCGCCGCGGCGATCACTGCGGGTACGAACCAGCCCGCAACCTTGTCCGCGAGCTGTTGAATCGGAGCTCGGCTCCGCTGCGCCGCAGCCACCATCTGGACGATGCGCGCGAGCAGGGTGTCGGCGCCGACCCTTTCCGCGATCATCACGAACGCGCCGGTGCCGTTCAAAGTGCCGCCCGTTACCGGTTCGCCCGCCACCTTCGCGACCGGAATCGGCTCGCCGGTGATCATCGCTTCGTCGACCGCGCTCTCGCCCGTCAGCACCGTTCCGTCCACCGGAACCTTCTCGCCCGGGCGGATTCGGAGCCGGTCGCCGGGCCGCACCGCGGAGAGCGCCACTTCCCGCTCGCTGCCGTCGTTCTCGATCAATGTTGCGGTGTCCGGAGCCAGACCGAGCAGCGCGCGGATCGCCGCACCGGTGCGATTGCGCGCTCGTAGCTCGAGCACCTGACCGAGCAGCACCAACGTCACGATCACCGCCGAAGCCTCGAAATAGACCGCCACCGCGCCGTGGGGGCCGCGAAAGGAATCCGGGAACAGGCCGGGTGCGAGGGTCGCGACGACGCTGTACCCCCAGGCCGCCCCCGTACCGATGCCGATCAGCGTGAACATGTTGAGGTGTCCGGTGGCGAACGACGCCCGAGCGCGCTCGAAGAACGGGCGCCCGCACCAAAGCACGACCGGCGTCGCGAGCAGGAACTGGAACCAGATCACTGCGCGCGCCGAAAAGCGCGATGAAATCGGATTGCCCGGCACCATCTCGAGCATCGCCACGATGAAGACCGGCAGCGTGAGCGCGAGTCCGAACTTGAAGCGCCGCGCCATGTCCTCGAGTTCGGGATTGGCCTCCTCGGTCGCGCTGATCTCCATCGCTTCGAGCGCCATGCCGCAGATCGGGCAGGTGCCGAATTCGTCCTGCACGATCTCCGGGTGCATCGGGCAGGTGTAGGGGCCCGGGCCCCGGGCCGTCGGCTCGCTCGCGGCGTCGGCGAGGAACTGCTCGGGATCCTCGAGGAAGCGCGCGAGGCAGCGCGCGCCGCAAAAGCCGTACGTCACGCCCGCGTGCACGGTGCGGTGCGGCCCGTCGGGGTCGACCGTCATCCCGCAAACCGGATCCGTCGAAGTCACGTCACCCCTCTTTCGCCGCAGCTACGAGATCCGCAACGTCGTGACCGGTCGGCGCCTGGAAGACGCGCAGCCCGAATTCGGGCACGATCGCGAGGATGTGGTCGAAGACGTCGGACTGGATGGCCTCGTAATTGGCCCATTCCTGGTCGTTGCTGAAGCAGTAGAGCTCGAGCGGCAGGCCGTGGGGCCCGGGCGCGAGCTGACGGACCATCAACGTGTAGCCGCGGTCGTGGATCTTCGGATGGTTCCGCAGGTAGTTCACGATGTACGCACGCAACGTCCCGATGTTCGTCAGACGACGAATGTCGGCCTCGACCCGCGCGTCGCTGCCCGACTCGGCCTGGTAGCGCTCGATGTCGGCCCGCTTCTCGGCGATGTAGTCCGCCAGCAGGGCCCAACGGCCGAACTTCTCGATCTCCTCGGCGGTGAGGAAGCGTACGCTCCGGATGTCGATGCAGATCGCACGCTTGATCCGACGGCCGCCGGAAAGCGACATACCGCGCCAGTTCTTGAACGACTCTTCGATGAATTTGTGGGTCGGGATCGTCGAAATCGTCTTGTCCCAGTTCTGGACCTTCACGGTATGGAGCGCGACTTCGATCACATCACCGTCCACGCCGGCCTGCGGCATCTCGACCCAGTCGCCCACGTGGACTATCTCGTTGCTCGCGATCTGGATGCTCGCTACGAGCGACAGGATCGTGTCGCGGAAGACCAGCAGCAGCACGGCCGTCATCGCGCCGAGCCCCGACAGGAAGATCCACGGTGAACGGTCCATCAGCGTCGAGACGACGATGATCGTCGTCACGATCGCGATCGTGATCTTCACCAGCTGGATGTAGGCCTTGATCGGCCGCCGCCGATACTCGGGATTCGCTTCGTAGATCCCGTTGACGGCTGTGAGGAGCGATACCAGCGACGTCGCAGCCACTACCACGATCAGCGAAACGGCAACGCGCTGGATCAGCACCGCGAGGCCGTCGTCGAGATTCGGAATCGACGCGACTCCATGGTAGACGACGAGCGCGGGGGGGATGTGGGCGAGGTGCGCGAACAGCTTCGCTTCCACGAGCGCGTCGTCCCAGGTCGCCTTGCTGCGCGCGGCCAGTCGACGAATCCCCCACACGAGCCAACCGCGACCGATCCAGTAGACCGCGAACGAGACCGCGAGCAGCACGACGAGATACGCCAATCCGGAAAGCACCGGTTCGCCCGTCACCCACTGCGGTAGCCAGCGTTCCATCGAGATGGGATCTCCCGGTAATCAGCGCGATCGCCGCAATCCGACAAGCTACTGGATTCGCTTCGAGCGGGCATCATCGCGACGAGCGGCAACCTGCCGTCGACGGTCCCGGGTACCGCGAAGTTCCGGCGATCTGGTAGCCTCCCTCCTGGTTCGAAGGAGATGATCGAAATGCAGGAGCTTCGTGGACGCGTCGCCGTCGTCACCGGTGCCGCCAGCGGCATCGGGCTGGCGCTCAGCCGGCGCTTCGCCGCCGAGGGAATGAAGCTCGTGATGGCGGACATCGAGACGGACGCACTCGAGCACGCGCGCTCCCTCCTCGAAGCGAGCGGCGCCGAAGTCATCGCCGTACGCACGGACGTGAGCGTCGACGACGACGTCAGCGCGCTCGCCGAGGCGACACTCGAAGCGTTCGGGAAGGTGCACGTGCTCTGCAACAACGCCGGCGTCTTCGCGGGCGGCACGCTCTGGGAGGCGCCCCGCTCGGACTTCGAGTGGACCTTCGGCGTGAACGTCTGGGGCATGCTCTACGGCGTCCGCACCTTCGTACCCATCATGCTCGAGCAGAACGAGCCGGCCCATATCGTGAACACGGTCTCGATGGCGGGCGTCACGCGTGGCCCGTTCGGCGGCGCGTACTACATGAGCAAGCACGCGGCACTCGCCCTCTCCGAAACGCTCTACCTCGAGCTGGAAGCACTGCAGGCGCCGATCCACGTTTCGGCGCTCTGCCCCGAACTCGTCGATACCGGCATCGGCCGGGCCGATCGCAACCGTCCCGCACACCTGAAGCGCGCCGAAGGCGAGGGAGCCGGCGCCGGCTCGTTCGCCGAGGAGGCGATCAAGGAGCTGATCCAACAGGGGCTCGATCCCGCCGTGATGGCCGACCGTGTCATCCAGGCCATTCGAGACGAGCAGCTCTACGTGCTGTCCGAGGAGGGCGGAAACTGGCGCAACGCCTGCAACGCCCGCCTCGACGACCTCCGGCTCGCGCGCAACCCCACCGGACTGATCGTCGTCGCCACCAACTGAACTACGCGAATCGCGGTCGCGCCGGACGAAGCCGGCGAGCAGGCCGCTTCCAACAGGAGCCTCCATGACCGCCGCCGTCGAATCCGCACACGGACCCTGCACCGAGCTCGACCGCATCCCCGCGATCGCGGCCGCGCTGCGCGCGACCTTCGCATCCGGCCGCACGCGACCGACGGAATGGCGCCGCAGCCAGCTCCGGGCCCTGCAGCGCCTGCTCTCCGAACAGGGAGAAGCGCTCGCCCGGGCGCTGTACGCCGACCTCCGCAAGCCCATGCTCGAAGCCTGGACCGCGGACATCGGTTCGGTGAAGTTGGAAGCCAAGACCGCGATCAGGAGCTTGAAGAAGTGGACGCAGCCGCAACGCGTCCCGGGTGCGCCGGTGCTCGGTCGGATGCGGGTGATCCGCGAGCCGCTCGGCTGCGTGCTCATCATTTCGCCCTGGAACTACCCCGTACAGCTGCTGCTGTCGCCGCTCGTGGGCGCAATCGCGGCCGGCAACTGCGCGCTGCTGAAGCCGTCCGAATCGACGCCCCACACCTCGGCCCTGCTCGCGAAGATCGTCCCCGAGTACCTCGATCGGGATGCGATCGCGCTCGTGGAAGGTGCCGTCGAGGAAACCACCGCTCTGCTCGAGGAGCGCTGGGACCACATCTTCTACACCGGCAACGGCGGCGTCGCCCGCATCGTGATGGCCGCCGCCGCGAAGAACCTCACCCCGGTGACGCTCGAGCTCGGCGGAAAATCCCCGTGCATCGTCGACCGCGACGCCGAACTCACGGTTGCGGCCCGACGGATCGCATGGGGCAAGTTCATGAACGCGGGGCAGACCTGCATCGCGCCCGACTACGTGCTCGTCCATCGAGACCGCGAAGACGAGCTGGTGCGGGAGCTCGGAAGATGCGTGCGCGATTTCTACGGCGACGACCCCAAGACCTCACCCGACTTCGCGCGGATCGTGAACGAACGCCATCACCGCCGAATTTCACGGCTCATCGGGGACGGAGTTCCCGCGGTCGGAGGCGAGTGCGACGAGAGCGATCGCTACATCGCGCCCACCGTCCTGCGCGGCGTCGATGCCGAGTCCGCCATCATGCGAGAGGAGATCTTCGGCCCGGTTCTCCCGATCCTTCCGATCGACGACATCGATCAGGCGATCGATTTCGTGAACCAACGCGACAAGCCATTGGCCCTCTACTTGTTCACGAACGACTCCGACGTGGAGAACGAAGTGCTCTCCCGCACCAGTTCGGGCGGCGCATGCGTGAACGGCACCATCCTGCACATTTCCGATCCGAAGCTGCCCTTCGGCGGCGTCGGTGAGAGCGGCCTCGGTGCCTACCACGGCCGCCACACCTTCGAGACGTTCAGCCACCGCAAGGCGGTTCTTTCGCGGGGATTCCGTTTCGACCCGAAGCTGATGTACCCGCCGTACTCGAAGCTGCGAACGACTCTGTTGAAGAAGGTTCTCTAGAACCCCTCGGTCGCCGGGCCACCGACCGATCGAGCCGCTCGGAGTCGCAGGGGCAGCCGCGCGGAGTGGATCGGTTTCACCCTCCGAGTATGCCGAAGGTGCCGTCGAGAATCAGGCGGACGCTGACGTAGAGGCCCAGCGCGGGGAAGACGAGCCACAGTCCGTTGGTCCCGCCTACGATCGCCACCACACCCGAACGCGGCCGATCCCGGTAGCGCCGGTTGTACACATATTGGAAGAAGTAGAGACAGGTGCCGTAGAACTTCTGGTAGAAGATCAGCATGCCGATGATGCCGAGCACGGGCGCCGAGAAGATCGGAAACGTCATGCCGACCAGGAACAGGACGCTCGGGATCAGCGTGGTGAAGCCGTTTCCGACATCGATGGCCCAGCCGAACGACTTCGGGTCCGCGTAGCCGTCGTCCCAGTATGCGTACCCCAGCCAGGTGCGCGCCCAGAGTCTCGTCGACGCGAATTCACGCGGCGAAACCCGCGCGGTATAGAGATTCCCGCGCGGGCGATCGCCTTCCCCTCTCGGCGAGCGAAACCAGCGCCGGATGTCGTCGATCCGGTGCCAGAGCGAGATCTCCCAGACGCAGATCATCAGGTTGATCGCGAGGAAGAGCGCGAGCGCCGACTGCCAGGCGTTGAAGCCGTGAATCGCGGTGTGGACCGCGACCGGGATACCGACCCAGACGAGCGCCCAGAGACCGAGCCAGCTCCAGACCGGCAGTCGGAAGGCCGGCTTCTGCTCGGTTTGCGCGGGTTCTCGGGTCACCGGCGGGTCCATCGCCATGCCTCGCCTCCGCTTCCGGCGCGTTCGGGCGCTATTCCTTCAACCATGCGAATGCGGCGTCCTTCTCTCCGGCCGGGAAGTATTTGAGCTGCTGCGGCGTGACCGGATCCACGATCCCGATATAGATCTCCATCCAGCGGCTGTCGCCCACCACCGCGACCTTCTCGATGCCGTGCCACAGCTTGCCCAGGTGCTTCCACTTCTCGCGAACCGCGGCGAGTTCGAAACCCCGATAGTCCGTCACGTCCTGGTAGAGGCGCAGCTTGCCGTGCGTCTCCATGACCTCCTCGAGACGGTCCATCAGGCCGCGCATGTCGTCGGCGCTGAAGTGTCCGTGAATCTCGTAGGCGACGATGCGGTCGTCGGGCTCGGGCGGATCGATGAAGCGGTAACCGGGTTCGCTCATGCAGGCTCCTGCTCCGCGTAGCACCACCGTTCGACGTCTCGTAGAGTCACAGCCGCGATTCCCGATATCCGGTCGAGGCCGCACCCACGGCTCGAGAGATTCGGGCAGTCGGGGAAGAGGCGCAAATCGGACTCGAAGCGCCCGAACCGAAGTGCGATCGCACTCGAACAGCCAGCTGCGGTTCCCGGCCGAGAAGATCCGCATTGCGGCACCCCGAACCCCGCCCCGCTGCCATATCCTCCGGCCGTGACCGAACACACCGCGTCGCTCTCCCGAGATCGTCTGCTCAGCGGGCCGTTCGTGCTCGTTTCGCTCTCGAACCTGTTCCAGGGCGTCGCGTTCAACCTCTTCCTGCACTTCCCGGGGTTCCTGAGCGAACTCGGAGCGCGCGAAGCGCAGATCGGCCTGCTCTTCGGCGTGTCATCGGTCGCCTCGATCGTGGTGCGTCCGAAGCTCGGGCAGGTGATGGACACGCGCGGACGGCGTGGCGTGATCCTGGTCGGCAACGCCCTCAGCGTGGTCGCGACGGCGCTCTACTTGACGGTGCACACGCTCGGCCCGTGGATCTACTTCGTTCGCATCCTTCACGGTCTCGCCCAGGCGGTCCTGTTCACCGTGCTCTTCACCTATGCGGCGGACTGCGTGCCCGAGAAGCGCCGCATGCAGGGCCTGATGCTGTTCGGCGTCTCCGGCATGCTCCCGATCGCCCTCGGAGGCCTGCTCGGCGATGCGCTGCTCGCACGAGCCGACTTCACCCTGCTCTTCCAGACCGCGCTCGGGCTCGCGATTCTCGCAGCGTTCCTCGCGCTTCCCCTGCCCGAGATGAGCACACCGGGCTCCGGCGATGCCGCGGACGCGCCGGCGGGCTTTCGCAAGGTACTCGCGCAGCCGCGACTCGTGACGGTCTGGGGTCTCACCGCGATCTTCTCGATCGCACTCGCGGCGATGTTCACCTTCCTCCGGACCTTCGTCGACGCGAGCGGAATCGGCAGCGTCGGCGGCTTCTTCGGCGCCTACGCGAGCGTCGCGGTCACGTTGCGAGTCATCGCGGGCTGGCTCCCCGATCGGGTCGGGGCGAAGCGTGTCCTCTATCCCGCACTCGCCACGCTCGTGGCGGGCTTCCTGATGCTCGCCTTCGCGACCAGCAGCCACGACGTGCTGATCGCGGGAGCGCTGTGCGGCGCCGGGCACGGCTACACCTTCCCGCTGCTGTTCGGCATGGTGGTGGGCCGTGCCCGCACGGCGGACCGCGGCAGCGCAATGGCGATCTACACCGCACTCTTCGACGTCGGCGTACTGCTCGGCGGGCCCCTGCTCGGCTTCGTGATCGAAATCCGCGGTTACACCGCAATGTTCATCACGGCGGCGACGCTGGTGGCGATCGGAACGACGGCATTCGCCGTCGCCGACCGCGGACGCCCCTGAATCCGGGCTGCCGCGGTCCGCGCGCGGCAGCCGAGGCTATTCCTTCTGCGCCTTCGCCGGCGACTTGCTCGGCTCGGGCTTCGGCGAAACGACCTGGACACGGCTCTCGACGCGCTGGACACCGGGGGTCTCACGCGCCACCAGGGTCGCCCGATCGCGAAGCCTGGCGTCGGGAACGTTGCCGGTGAGCGTCACCAATCCATTGTTCACGTGAGCCGCGATCGCAACACTCGCGAGATCGTCATCTTCGAGCAGCCGCTTCTGAACCGCGCGAAACAACACCTCGTCCGTCGCGCGGCTGTCGACCTTCGCCTCGCGCTTGGCGAGCTCCTCCTCGATCGCTTTGAGCGCAGCGCGCGCCTCGGTGAGCCTGGCTTGCGCCTGCTTCACTTCCGCTTCGCGCTGCTTCACCTTTTCGGACGCGATCTCCACTTCGCTGCGCGTCTCGGCAGCCGCCTTGCTGGCGCGCGCGAGGTCGACCTCGGGATCCGAACGGCCGCAGCCGAGCAGCAACGCCGTCACCGCGATTGCCGCCACGAAAGAATGGATCTTCATCGGAACACCTCCTTCAAGAGTGCCGTGCTTCTCGCCGCAGGATCTTCGCGAATCCTGCGTTCCTCGTTTCCGAGCACATGAAACAGCCCATCGAGTGCCTCGTTCGTCACGTACGACTCGAAGTCCAATACGGGCGGCTTCGTGAACGGGAGCGCAGCATAGCGATCGACGAGCGCGTCGTATTGTTCGACGAGTCCGATTCCCCGCATTTGTTCGCTGACGATCGGCTCGAAGCGCTCGGCCAGCGGCTCGCGCGTGGTTCGCTCGAAGAACTCGGTCGCCGCGGTGTCGCCGCCGGAGAGGATCGCCCGCGCATCCTCAAACGTCAGCTGCCGGATTCCCTGCACGAAGACGTCGGTCGCTTCGGCCGAAGCCTTCTCGGCGGCGCGGTTCATCGCGAGCTCGAGCTCGTCGACCTTCGCACCCAGCCCGATCGCGCGCAGCCCGAGCGCCATGGTTTCGAGCGATTCCGGCAAGCCGATGCGAATCGCGGGGTCGCCCGCGAACCCGCCGGAACGGGAAGTCTGCGAAACCGCACGCTCGGTCCCGACTTCGAGTGCCTGCTTCAGACCGGCCACGAGTCGCGAGTCTCCGGACACGCCCCCGAAAAGACCCTCGACGTCGCCGAGCGTGGGTCCGCCCGCGCAACCCGCCCAGCTCGAGGCCAGGATGGCGGCGCAGGCGACCCATATCGATGCTGTTCGCCGGCTCAAGGAGTCGCGCGACTCCTATTCCGTCGCCGCTCCGCCGAGCGCGCCGCCGAGCGCGCCGCCGGCTGCGGCATCCGCCGCACCACTCGCCGCCGCGCTCGCGCTCTTCGACTTCGCGGTATCGAGTGCCGATTTGACCGCCGCATTGTCGGGGTCGATCTGGAGCGCGGCCATGCAAACCGGAATCGCCTCCTCATATTTCATCTGCGAGACGAGGGCGAGACAGCTCTCGGCCTTCGGATTGGCGGGCGCCTTCGGAGCCGCCATGCCCGCCCCCGAGGGGGCCTTGGGGACCGCAGCCGCTGCCGGAGCTTTCTCGGCGGTCTTTGCGGTGTCGGTTTTGGTGTTGGTGTCGCCAGTTTGTGTCGTGTCGGAGCCACCACATGCCAGCAACGCGAGCACGAAGATCGTCAGTACAAGTCGAATCATGGAATTCTCCTACGTACGGGATTGGGGGGCATTCGAATCCGGACTCACCAGCATCGGCGCTCTAGAGGGATACACGATTCCGCGGAACTTCGCTTACGGTCGACGCCGACGGGATACCTAGGGGAAGACCCAATCGAAATTTCCGGAGCTTCGAGCATCATCGCGGCATTGCCGGAAGTAGAGGAGAGTAGGGGAAGTGGAAATCAACGACGAGCTGATCGCAACGGTCGTGGAGTTGGGTTCGGTCTGGGGCCTGCGGGTCATCGGCGCGATCGCACTGCTGCTCGTCGGTCGAATCATCTGCAGCACCCTGCGACGCGCGGCGCGGCGCGGCCTCGAGCGTTCGGGGGTGGACGCGTCGCTGGTGCCGTTCGTTGCGAACTTCGTCTACTACGCCTCGATGGCGGTCGTCCTGATCGCGGTACTGAACCTGTTCGGCATCCAGACCGCGTCGGTCATCGCCGTGCTCGGCGCCGCCAGCCTCGCAGTCGGACTCGCCATGCAGGGGACCCTGTCCAACTTCGCAGCGGGCGTGATGCTGCTGGTCTTCCGTCCCTTCAAGATCGGCGATTACATCGAGGTCGCCGGCAACGCGGGTGGGGTCTTCGAGATCGGAATCTTCGCCACCACCCTCCACACCCCCGACAACGTCAAGATCACGGTTCCGAACTCGGCGATCTACGGCGACATCGTGAAGAACTTCTCCGCAAACGAAACACGACGCAACGACCTGTCGATCGGAATCTCATACGATGACGATATCGCCGTGGCAGTGTCGACGATCGAACGCGTCCTCGCATCCGAGGCGCGGGTGCTGCGGGATCCCGAGCCGGTCATCGCAGTGAGCGAACTCGGCGATTCGTCGGTCAACCTCGTCGTGCGCCCGTGGTGCAACGGCTCGGACTACTGGCCGCTGCGGTTCGACCTGACCCGCCGGCTGAAGGAAGAGCTCGAGGCTGCAGGCTGTTCGATCCCGTACCCGCAGCGCGACGTGCACCTGCAACGCGAGAGCAGCGCCGCCTGAGCGCGCGATCTCGCAGCATCGGTGGGCCCGCCCGAACGCCGGACCAACGCAGGCGACACACTTGCCGCGGCGGCGTGATCGGCCTGGTCGCATCGCGATCAGCGCGTCGCTAGCGTTTCGTCATGGCCGACATCGACATCGAATCGATCGGGGAGGACGTTCCGCTGCTCGAGGGCATTCGGACCACTCGCGCGATCCGCCGGCTGCTGCCCGATCCCGTTCCGCGCGAGCTGATCCGGAAGGTGTGCGAAGCGGGCTCCCTCGCGCCCAGCGGCGGCAATCGGCAACCCTGGCGATTCATCGCGGTCACCGACCCGGAGCGACGGAAGTGGGTCGCGGATCGTTATCGACCGGCGTTCCACGAGTACATCGCCGCCGGACAGAAGGCGGCGCGCGATCCGGCGTTTCCCGAGTCGAGTCGGCGCATGCAGCGGGCCGCACTCCACCTCGCCGATCATCTCCACGAGGCGCCGGTGCTCCTGTTCGTCGCAGGCTGGACCCGCCGCGGACAACCCCAGCTGCAGGCCCTCATGCCCGCCGTCCAGAACATCCTGCTCGCGTGCCGCGCGGTCGGCCTGGGAGCGAGCCTGACGACACTGCACCGCAGCTTCGGCGAGGAATGCGACCGCTGGCTGGGGCTACCCGAGAACTGCCCCACCTGTGCGCTGATTCCGATCGGCTGGCCGAAGGGGCGTTATGGCCGACCGCCTCGCAAATCAGTCGACGAGTGCCTTTCCTGGGAGACCTTCCAGGCCGCGCCCAACGACCGGTAGCACGACCCGGTAGCCGAGCCTGTCAGCGCCAGCGGAAACGCGCGGTCGCGAGCGAGCGCGCTCGATCGATCGCGAATTCGACCTCACCCTCCTTGGGCTTCTCCAGGTCGAAGACACCGAGGCAGATCGCGTGCCAGCAGTGCAGGTAGCCCGGCGACTCGAAGGCTTCGGGAGCGATGTTCTCGAAGCGGATTTCCGCGCTGTTGTCGGAGATCAGCTCGAAGGCCGGAGTACAGAAGTCTCGGTAGGCGAGCGTCCAACCCTTCGGGATCATCTTGAGGATCTTCCCGGGTTTCGCGCCGAACAGCCGCAGACTTCCCTCGACGAAATTGCGCAATAGCGGCTTCTCGACGAGCTGGCCGATGCTGCGCCGCCAACACGCAATCGCATCCTCACGACCGAGCAACGCCAGGGTTTCGTCCATCAGCCAGTGGTCGTGCTCGAATTCCAACCACGAGAACCCCGGCGTGCGGTCGATTGCGTCGAGTGAGTCCGGGGGAATCGCCGCACGGATCCCAGCGAGCGCGCCCGGACGAAAGACGTCTACGAAGTTCACGTTGTCGCGCGCCGCACTCGCCCGCGCGGCCGGTCGTCCCGCCATCGCCCGCTACCTCTCTGGAGCCTACGGGTCCGCGACACCACGCAGTCGACCTCGCAGCGGCCCGTACGCCCCTATCGACCGGTCACCGATGCGGCCTGAGCGGCGTCGAAATTTCCACCGGGATTCAGGCGATGCGCTCGACGCGACAGGGGGTGTACTTGGTATGCGGACAACCGCTGATCGGGTCGCGGTCCGCGACATCGAGAAGTTCGTTGGTGTTGACTCCGTCGACCGAGACCTCGCCGTTCGGCCCGTGATGGATCATTCCGAAACCGTTCGGGATCCATACGTGACCGCTCAGGCAGCGGCCATCGATCTGCGCGAGCAGCTCGACCGATCCACGCGCGGTCGATACCCGCACCGTATCGGCGTCCGCGATGCCGAGCGCCTCGGCATCGCTCGCTGCGATGTGGAGCGTGCAGCCTCCGGCCTTGCCCTTGCGCCAGCCCGGGTCGCGCTGGATCGTGTTCGCGGTCCAGCGTGTGCGCAGACCCGCCGCGAGCACGAGCGGATGGTCCGGGTTCGTCGGAAGCTCGCTCGAGATCGCACGCGCGATCTCGTCGAGCATCGGCGCAGGCGCGAGCCGCACCTTGCCGTCCGCGAAGCCGACGTTCGCGGCGAGCCCGTCGGAATCGTCCGCCTTCGCGATCTCGACACCTTCGGGATGATCGAGAATCCGCCGAAACAGCTCGGCCGCGATCGCGAACGCATTCTCGTCCTTCCAGTCTTCACCGAGAGTTCGCAGCACCGACTCGCGTCGCAAGAGCGCGTTCTGGTGGCAGACCACCCACACCGAAACCAGTCCGGGTGACGGCAACAGCGGGCCGAGCGTCCGATACGCCCAGAACAGCAGCGTCGACTCGTCTCCCTTCGCGGCGCTCTGGAGCGCGCCCAGGTACGCCATCGCACCGGCCGGTTCGAGCGCAGCCTTCGCGAGCGCGTGCAGTTCGGGCGGGGGCTCCCCGAACAACCCCATGCCATCTGCAAGGCGCGCGTAGATCTCGGCTTCGGGTAGCGCCTCGGCCGGGCCCGGAACGATGGGCGGTCGAAGCTGCACGTAGATCTCGGGATAACCCTTGGGAAATCCGGCCTGCTCCCACTTCTCGTAACCGCACGGGGTGGGCAGAACGTAGTCGGCCAGACGTGCGGTCTCCGTCATCGCAGGCTCGATCACCACCAGCAACTCGAGTTCGTCGCAGGCCTCGCGCCAGCGCGCGGTGTCGGAAAACGACAGCAGCGGATTCGACCCTTCGACGACGAGGGCGCGCAGACGCTCCGGATGGTCGTGCAGCACCTCTTCGGGAACGAGCGTAGGCGAGAACATTCCGAATCCGCCGAGCGCCGAGATCGCCTGGATTCCCGACGCCAGCGCACGCTCGGGCTCTTCGAAGCGCTTCGGACTCAAGTGGGGCGGCGTCACCGTTTCCACGAAGATGTTCCCGCCGTCTCGACCGACGTTTCCGGTAAGCAGCGCGATCACTCGGATCAGGTAGGAGATCAGTGTCGAGAACAGCGTCTGCTCGACTGCCAGGTCCCACATGATCGCGGCGGACGGTGCGGACGCATATTCGCGCGCGATCTCGCTGATCGTCTCGATCGGCACGCCGCAGCGCTCGGCCATGGTCGCGATATCGACTTCCGCAAGCGCGCCGCGCAGTGCTTCGAAGTCGCGCGTGCGCTTCGACAGGAATTCCGCATCGACGAGCCCTTCGCCCGACGCAATGGTCGCCGCGATCGCGAGCAGGAACCAGGCGTCGGCCCCGGGCCGAACGCGCACGTGTCGATCCGCTTGCCGCGTGGTCTCGGTTTCGCGCGGGTCGACGACGACCAGCCTCCGATCGGGATCCGCGGCGTACGCTTTGAAGTACTCGTTCGCATTGTGACCGCGGTTGCTGACGCGCGGGTTCGTTCCCATCACCATCAGGTAGCTCGCGCGAGCCTGATCGGGGTGGAAGATGACCGTCGGAGCCGAATCGAACATCCAGTGATCGACCAGGAAATGCTGGTGCTTTTCCTGGGCGAATGCGTTGAACCAACGCTTGGAACCGACGGCGCTCAACCACGACAACGCGTAGGCGGCATCATTGTGATTGGCCTGCCCTCCCACACCGACGAGGCCGATCGATCTCGGCCCGTGCTCGTCGCGCAGCTCGACGAGCTTCCGCGAAATCTCGTCGATCGCCTCGTCCCACGACACGCGTTCGAAGCTTCCGTCTGTGCGGCGTCGCATCGGAGTCTGAACGCGCTCGTCGTGATCGACGTAGTGCTTGATCTGGAACCCCTTGTTGCACGAGTAGCCGTGGGTGACCGGGTGGTCGCGGTCCGGCCGCACGGCTGCGATTCTTCCATCCTCTACATCGACGCGAAGCCCGCAATTGTGGCTGCACAGCACGCATACCGTCGCGAGGTCGCTCGCATTCAACGCGATCGGTTCGGCGGAAACGGAGGCATGAACGCTTCGAGCGGCAGTCATGGGGTTCTCCTGTCGAATGGATCGGATGTCGTTACGTTCCGTTGCGTTGCGAGCGCATCCGGGGATATAGCGTCGAATATCGACGTCGGTCCATCGGGGTTTCGCACCAGCACGGAAGGTTGCGATTCTTCATCATCGACGGGAGCTTGGGAGCCCGGGCGGAAACTCCGAGTCGGCCTTCAATCGAGGTAGCCGAGCGCGCGCAGCGCCTCTTCGGTCTCGGGCCGCAGTTCCGGACGTTCGGTATCGGAATACTGTGGCGGGCGGCGGGCCGTTTCCGCGCGGAGCTTCGCGAGCAGCTCCTCGCTTCGCTCGGGCTCGCGCTCCACGAGATCGTCGAGTTCCGCGGGATCGTTCGAGAGGTCGAAGAGTTCGCGTTCGCCCGTCGTCCGCAGCACCAGCTTGTAGGGCCAGCTCTGGATCGCCATCTGGTCGCGATCGAAGAAGTCACCGAAGAACTTCACGTTCAGGTCGCTTCGCCGCACTTCGAGCAGGACATCACCCCCTGTCGCCTCGAGACCGCGAACGTCGACACCCTTCGGCACGTCCACCCCCGCAGCGCGCAGCAGCGTCGGAAAGAGCTGGTGGTTCTGCACCTGATCCGCGACTCGCGATCCACCAGCCGCACCGGGGACTCGCAACAAAAGCGGCACACGCACGTTGTCCTCATAGAGGTGGGCGCCGTGGCTCAGATAGAAGTGCTCGCCGAAGCTCTCGCCGTGATCAGCGGTGATCGCGATCAGGGTCTCGGAACCACGCGGTGAAGCCGCGATCGCATCGAGCAGGCGACCCAGGTGGGCATCCATGTAACGGATCTCGGCATCGTACGCGTCGCGCAGGCTCTCGAGCCATTCACGTTGGTCCGACGGGTAGAGCTCGACGCTCCGGGGTTCATCGCCTGCAATCAGTCGCCTGATCAACCGAACCCTCTGTTCCTTCGCGTCCGAGGTGGAGAGGCCGCGATCGTACGGAGCAGGCGGGTCGTACGGGGCATGCGGATCGAAGAAATTCACGAACAGGAAGTAGGGTTCTTCGCCGAATTGCTCGACCAGTCGGATCGCCGAACGGCTCACCTGCTCGGCGCGCTTGCCGAGCAGGCGATCCCGCGGATCGCTGAGATCGTCGTCGTATACTTCGAACCCCTGCGCGATGCCGAATTCGCGCCGCAGTGCGGGGCCGCCCACCACCGCGCCCGTTCGGTAGCCGGCGTCGTGCATGAGCTCCCCGAGCGTCACGAACGAATCGGCCAGTGGCCGAACGCCGTAGTCCAGACTGCGATTTTCGCTCGCCGGATCGCTCTGCGCACCGTGCTGCATCGGCAGCAGACCGGTGAAGATCGACGCGTGAGTCGGCAGTGTCCACGAGGAGGTCGAATACGCGCGCTCGTACACCGTGGCCCGCTCGGCGAAGCGGTCGAGGTTCGGACTCGTGTGTTTCTCGTAGCCGTAGACGCCGAGATGATCGGCTCGTGTGGTGTCGAGTGAAATCAGCACGATGTTCGGCGGTTTCGCGTCGCCGCAGCCGACGAAGGCGGCGAGTGCGATCGCGGCCGCGCAGCGCTGAATCCTCGACATCGCCTGCATCATTCGATTAGCGAGACTAGCCTGACTGGCCGGGCGCCACTACTTCCCGTTCGCGCCGCGGCACGCGCGGCTTCGGCTGCCGAGGGGCACACTCTAAGGTGGAGCCGCCCTCGCGCCGATAGTCGGGGCATGATGCACGACCGGTTCATGCTCCGATCGCGTCGAGACCGCCGCCGAACCCGTGAGGCGCCTGGCACGAGGTTCCGATGGAAACCCGAGGCGGATTTCTTCTCGATTCCGAGGTGGTGAAGTGAAAGTCAGCGCAATCGTTCCCGCCCACAACCGAGCCCACGTGCTGCCGCGCGCCCTCGCGAGCATTGCGAACCAGACCCATCGGGAAATCGAGGTCGTCGTCGTCGACCATGGATCCAACGACGAAACCGATCGCGTCGTGCACGAGATTTCCGCGAGCTTCCCGTTCCTGATCCGATACTACCGCCAGCCCGATCGTGGCGGTGCGGCCGCACGCAACTTGGGCCTCCGGGTGGCAAGCGGCGACGCCATCGCCTTCCTCGACGCGGACGACGAATGGCTGCCGGATGCGCTCTTTCGCATGGTCGCCGCGCTCGAGACGACGGGAGCGGGGTTCGTCTACAGCCCGGTGGTCGAAGTCGGAGAAGCGGGACGGGAAACCATCGAGCGACCCGTTGCGGCACGGCACCCCGAGCGGTTGGCCTGCGATCACTTCGAACGTTCGAATCTTCGCAATGGTGCGGTCTTGTTCCGCCGCAGCGCGATCGATGAGATCGGAGAGCTCGACGAGAGCTTGCACCCCATCGAGGATTCGGATTTCCACCAGCGGGCCGCGATTCGTTGCACCGCCGCGTACGTGGACGAGCCGAGCGTGCGCGTGTTCGGCCGCCGCGAACGCGAATCGCCGAACCGGGCCGCGATCCTGCGCGCACTGCTCACCAGCTCGGAGAAGGCCCTCGAACGGAATCCGGACTTCGCAAACGTCCTGGGGCAACGTTCGGGCCGGCGCATCGCAGAGATCCGCGCCCGGCTGCTCGACGCCCTGATCCTGGAAGGCGACTTCCGCTCGGCACGCCGACTCGCGCACGAGATGAACGCGCGGCGCGACCTCGGGCAACGAATCGCGCTCGCTGTCGGCTCCCCGCGCCCCTACACGTTCGCACGACGGGTTCGCTCGGCCTGGCAGCGCTGGTCGAAGGAGGAGAAGGCCGTCTAGAGCCATGGGATCCGGGAGTCGGGCCGACGACGACCCGAAACCCGGATCGCGGGACCCTCGGCGCGACGAGGAGCCGGAACGACCGGAGGCGGGATTCGAATCGGAGTCCACGCCATGGGTCACAAACCCCACACATCGCGGATGATCCGATTCCGTCTCGGCTCTCAATTCTGTGTCAGATCCGGGCTTCGTCTTGCCGATGACGGGGTACACGGGCCGCGACCGACCCGATCCCGCACGGATTCGGATGAGCCAGATTCAACCTCTACGAGCTTCGACCGGACGTCGATTCTGGCGCGACATCTTCGTCCTGCAGACGTGGACGAACGTCATCGCAGTCGTCTTCATTCTCGCTTTCCTGTGGCCCGTGCTCAGCTTCTCGAACGAGCAGATCACCGCGATGGCGATCATCGTCTCCGCACTGGTGAGCGTCGTGATGCCGCCCTACGGCGCAGTGTTCTACCGCTGGTGTTCGCCGGTTCGCGAGTATCTCGAGGCGAGCGAGCCCACACGGATCCCGACGGAGCTGCGGTCGGCCGCCTTCGGAGTGGTGATCGACCTGCCGCGTCGCCAGTTCTTCTCGTCGATGTGCATGTGGCTCGCCTTCGGCTTCCCGGCATCGCTCTACATCCATCTCATGTTCGACGACTTCAGCCTCGACTCGATGATCGTCCTTTGTGCGGCCATCACGTCCGGGGGCTTGTTGAGCTCCGTGATCGGATTCTTCGCATTGAAGAACCATTTGAGCACGATTCGACGCGAGCTTGCGACGTCCCTGACCGATCCCCAGCTTCGACGGAGCTCGGCTCGCCAGGTTTCAGTGCGGGCGAAACTGCTGGTATCGAGCAGTGGATTGATCCTCGTCACGCTGATATTCGGCGTATCGGTGACCAACGTCCGCGGCAAGATCGCGATCGAGAAATTCGTCAACAGCGCCCAATCCGAAGTGCTCGATCGAATCGCAGCCCGAATCGAGGTCGGTGTCGACGCCGCCAGCGCCATAGCCGCTTCCGATGAAGCCCGCACGGGTGTGATCGAGCAGATCGTGCTGCTCGACCTCGCCAGTGCGAGAACGGAAGGGTTCGAGACAGGAACACTCAACGCTGCCGAGATCCGCGCGATTCTCGAACGACCATCGGGCGGGAGCACGCGAATCGACACCTCGAACGGCTTCGCCTGGCGACCGCTCCCGGGCGACCCGAATCGAGCCCTCGTTGCAATCACCTCGCTCGACAAGCTCGGCGGCGGATTTCTCGAGTCCCAGGGAGCTTTCTTCGCGTTGATCGGCGTCGCGCTCGCGGCCGCGGTGCTGATCGCGCGATTCGTCGCAGCCGACTTCGTAGCCGCGATCGAAGCGTTGCTCGGCGACGTTCGGCGCATGGCGTCTGGCGACCTGCGCGCCTCGGACGTCTACGAGTCGGAGGACGACCTGGGCGACCTCGCACGCTCGGTCCAGGAAATGGCCCAGTCGCTGCGCGCAACCATCGCCCAGGTGGTGAAGGCAGCCGGCCGCGTCGATGGTACGGCGAATGCGATCGAGCGGGCGTCGACAGCAGTGAACGAAGTCGCCGGCGAGCAGGCTCAGAGCATCCAGAGCGTTTCGTCCGAAATGGAACAGGTGAGCCTGCGCGCGCGCGAGATCTCGACCTCGGCGAACTCGCTCGCGATATCCGTCGACGATTCGTCGACTGCGATCCACGAACTGCGGTCGGTGGGGGAGGAACTCCACGACTACACCAGCAATCTCTCCCAGCGAGTCGACAGCACCGCGAGCTCGGTCGCCGAGATGGCCGAGAACATCCACGAGGTGGCGACGAATTGCGGGCGTCTGGCGGAGACGGCGACGGGAACGGTCGAGCACGCGCAGGAGATCGCGACCAGCTCTCTCGGAATCCAGGACAGCGCCAGCGATGCCGAAAGGCTCTACGGCCGCGTCATCGGCACCGCCGAGCAGGGATCGAAGCGGGTCGAGGACACGATCGGCGGCATGCAGGTGATCAGCGATTCCGTAGAAGACGCGAACCGCGTGGTTCGAGAGCTCGCGCGGAAGGCTTCGGACATCCGCACGATCGTCACCGTCATCAACGACATCGCGGACCGAACCAGCCTGCTGGCCCTGAACGCCGCCATCATCGCGGCCAAGGCCGGCCGTCACGGCAACGGCTTCGCGGTCGTCGCAGCGGAAATCAAGACGCTCGCCGACCAGGTGCGGGCAAAGACGAAGGAGATCGACGAGGTCGTCTCCGCGGTCGCCGACGAATCGAACAGCGCGGTGGCCTTCATCGGTCGCGGAATGGCGTCGGTCGAAAAGGGTGTCGAGCTGTCGGTCGACGCGGGCGTGGCACTCGAAGCCATTACCGCTGCGGCGCACGAGAGCGGCGACCGGATTCACGAGATCGTCAAGGGGGTGCGCGAGCAGGCGAAGGGAGCCGGAGAGGTTGCCGCGCTGCTCGATCACTTGAACGAAGAATTCGGGCAAATCAGGAGTGCGAGCGATGAAGAGGCTCGGCAGAGCGAACGGGTACGCGACCTGAGCGAGTCGATCCAGGAGGTCGCAAGATCGGTGCACCGCAGCGCCGAGGAACAGGTGAAGAACGCCACCCATATCGCGGATGGAATCGAAACCGTCGGTGAGAACACCCGTCAGATCAACACCGCGCTCGGTGCACAGAGCGATGCCTGCGATCAGGTCGTTTCCGTCCTCGAGCGGATGCTGGGCCGCAATCGGGAGACCGAGGATTCCGGAGCCAAGCTGAACGACGCCATGCGCGAGCTGGCCGCCGAGGCCGTCGACCTCCGTGCCGCCGTCGAGCGCTTCACGCTCGAGTCCGTCGACGCCTGATTCGCACCCGGCTCAGTTGCTGGCGGCGCAGCGGCCTGCTCGGCGACCGAAGAAGGTTCCGTCGCCGAGCGACAAGCCGCTGCTGTAACCGCCGACCGAGAGCCCGGACGTCGCCCGGCCCGCGCCGAACAATCCCGGAATCGGCCGACCTTCCGGATCGAGCACGCGGCCGTCGACGTCGCTGTGAAGGCCGCCGAGCGTGAAGGCGGCATAGATCGAATTCTCGGTGGTGCAGTCGAATGCGCCGAATGGAGGCTTGGTGAGCGGTTGGACGTATTCGGGCAACTTGTCGAATACCGGATCGTGGCCCTTTTCGGCGTGGTGATTGTAGAGCGCCATCGTGCTCTCGAGGCTGCCCTCGGGCAGCCCGAGTTCGCGTTCGAGTTCGGCCGGGGTCTCGCCGACCGCGACGACTTCGCGCGGGTACTCGGGCTGCTCGAAGATCGCATCGTCGACGACGAGCCATGCCCGCCCACCATGATGAAAGAGCGCCCATTCGCCGAGACGACCGTAATAGGCATCCTCGTTGATGAACCGCTGGCCCTGCGCGTTCACGAGCAGGCCGCGCTTCAGCCCCCACGGCTGCGTCGCGGGCAACGAGATCGAACCCGCACTCATGTGGATCGTCGCGGCGCCGGCGGCGACGGCGAGCCGAATTCCGCTGCCGTCGTCGCCCTCGGCTCCGATGCGCACCATACAGCGATTCAACAACGGCAAGTGTGCGTCGATCATCGCGCGATTGTTGATGAATCCACCGGTCGTGAGGATCACGCCGCGACGCGCTCGGATCGCCCGCTCTTCGCCGAACGTCTCCGCAACGACTCCGATGATCGACCCGTCGGGTTCCTGGACCAGCGCGGTGCAGCGGTGGTTCGCGGCGATTCGCGCCGGACTGGCCTCGACCGCGGCGACCAGCTTCTGCATCAGGAGCGGCCCCGCCTGGTCGATCATCTGCGGTACGTGTCCGCGCGGCGCCGGAACCGCGATGTCGCAGAACGGGTGCACGCGCTCGGAACCCGACCACACCAGCCCATCATCGGTCGGCGGTTCCCCGCTGACACCGTGGTAGTAGACGGGCTTGAACGGCACACCCTGCTCGAGCAGCCAGTCGTAGTGTTGCACCGAGCCGTCGCAGTAGAGGCGGATCTTCGCTTCGTCGGGGCCGTCGCCGCACGAAGCCATCAGATACTTGTACATCTCTTCGGGAGAATCTTCGAAGCCGCAGGCCCGCTGTAGCGCCGTGCCGCCGCCGAGGTAGAGCACCCCCCCGGACATCGAGGATGTCCCGCCCCCGCCGCTGGCGCGCTCGAGTACGAGCGTCTCGGCGCCGCGACGCGACGCGTCGAGTGCCGCGGCGGCGCCCGCGGCGCCGAGGCCGATCACGACGACGTCGACGGCCTCGTCCCAGCTTTCGATTTCTCCGGGCTCGCGGAGCCCACTCGTCATCGCTTCTCCTTCGGCCGGGAAGTCACCGCTCGAAGCGACACGCTACCGGACGACCGCAACCGGAGTCCCCGCCGCGCGAAACGAGAAATGCTTCTCGATCTTTCCCGCAAAGGGCACTCCCGCGACTTCCACGTACGGATAGATGAAGTAGTTGAGCGGCCGACCCGCGTGATCGCTCCCGAGGCGCAGATCACGACCCGTGGTGAAATGGATCCTGTCCGACGGGTGACTGCCATAGAAGAACTCCCGCTTGTCAGGATGCTTGAACGCCTCCGATGCGTCGATCGGGAACCAGCCCGTCTCCGGCAGGTAGAACTCCACCCAGCAGTGATAGCCGCCGATCTCGCCAACGCTGCGTTCCTCCGGAATGGGAAAGCCGATCTCGAAGCGCGCGGGAATTCCCTGCGTGCGCGCGAGCGAGATGAACAGCGCGTGGAAGTCGGTGCAGTTGCCGTAACGTTCGGTGCAGGCCCAGTAGGTGTCGCCATTCCCCCACCCCGTTCCGGTCTTCTTGTATTCGACGTTGTCCACCACCCAATCGTAGGTCGCCCGCGCGAGCCGTGCGGGATCGCTGCTCGCCGCGCGCCGGCGCACTTCTGCGAGGATCGGATCGAGCAGCTCGTCTCCCACCACGACACGCTCGTTTGCGCGCAGGAATTTCTCGAGCTCGCCGGGCTCCGGTTCGCCGCCTCGGGGATCGGTCACGCGCGAGTCGAATCGCCGCACCGCTCTCGTCTCCACTTCGATCTCGATCGGCTTGCCGTCCGACACCGCGACCGTCCCGTGCCAGACGCGATTTCCATAATCCGTCTCGACTTCGACCTTTCCAGGGATCGAGGCGCGGATGTCCTCGGACACGATCTGCTGCTGATCGCCTTCGCGGGCCAGCGGAACGTAGACGTGCACCGGCCCGGATCCCGCCTCGATGGGACCGATGCGCGTTACGTACTTGAATGAAATCGTGCGGTCGCTGCCGGCAAGCGTACCGGCGAAAGCCGACGCGGAGGCCAGGCTCACGAGCCCACATATCGCGAGCCGAGCCGCGACGAATGCTGAAGCAGCGACCCGATATCCGGCCATCCGACCTCCGAAGAGCGCGACGTCCCCGCCCGTCGGGGGCATCGCGCGCAATCGCGCTGGGCAGAGAGCCTACCCCGCGCTACGCCTTCCGGCCTATGAAATCCGTCAGCCAGGGAGACAAACCGTGATCCTCCAAGACAAAGTCGTCGTCGTCTCGGGCGTGGGCCCGGGTCTCGGCCGGGAAATCGCCGCTGCGGCGTTGCGCGACGGTGCGCGAGTCGTCATCGGCGCCCGCTCGGCGGAGAAGCTCGAGAAGATCGCGGGCGAACTCGATCCGTCCGGCGAACGCATCGCGGCACAGCCGACCGACATCACCGATCCGCAGGACTGCGCCCGTCTCGCCCAGACCGCCGGCGACCGATTCGGCGGGCTGGACGCCGTCGTACAGGTGGCCGCGTTCGAAACCGCGGCCAGCAGACTGGACGATACGACCGAGAATGTCTGGACGAATTCCTTCCAGACGAACGTCGTCGGCGCGACCTACGTGGTTCGTGCAGCAGCTCCGCTGTTGAAGCAACGTGGGGGCGGTTCGATCGTGCTGATCGGCACGCAGTCGATGTGGCTGCCCCAGCTCCCGCAGCTCGCCTATGCCTCGTCGAAGGGCGCTCTGCTCTCGGCGATGTACTACCTCGCGAAGGAGCTCGGTCCGGACAAGATCCGCGTCAACATGGTGGTTCCGACGTGGATGTGGGGGCCGCCCGTCCAGATGTATGCGAAGTGGCAGGCCGCCGAACGGAAGGTCTCCGAGCAGGAAATCGTCGACGAGATCACCGCGAACATGCCGCTGGGCGAGATTCCCGCCGACGACGATGTCGCCGAATCGGTGATCTTCTTCTGCTCCGATCGGTCACGCATGATCACCGGGCAATCGTTGATGGTGAACGCCGGAGAGTTGATGCGCTGAGCAGCAGGACGCGCGGCCCGGCGCCACGCGCCGGGGTCGCCTCATCACGATTCGGGGGATGCCGATGGACGACTTCGATCTCTACCAGTTCAAGCAGTCGCACTACAACGAGAAGGCGCGCTGGGCACTCGACCACAAGCGGCTGCCGCATACGCGTCATTCGCTGCTGCCCGGCCCGCACAAATTCACGGTGACGCGCTTGTCGGGTCAGGCTCAGGTGCCGGTATTGCGCCATGGCCGGCGGGTCATCGCGGGCTCGGCCCGCATCATCGACTATCTCGAGCAGCTCGTGCCGGAGCCTTCTCTCTATCCGCACGACGCGAACGAACTCGCGCGCGCGCGGAAGATCCAGGACTGGTTCGACGACGAGGTGGGGCCTGCGGTCCGCTGCGCGGCATTCGGCGAGCTGATGGACGATCCGAGCTATTTCGCGCGCATCTTCACGAACGATCGCTCGTCTGCAACCCGCGCGATCTATCGCGCTCTCCTGCCCGTTACACAGGCCGTGATGAAACGCGACCTCGGCATCACGCCGGACGCAATGGAGCCCGCGCGCGCGACCGTGCGGACGGCGCTCGACCGTGTCGCGGAGGATTCGCGCGCGACCGGTTACCTGGTCGGCAATGCGTTCAGCGTCGCCGACCTCACCGCCGCCGCGCTACTGATGCCCGCGGTCCAGCCGCCCGAGGGGCCGACCTACCCCGAGCCTCGCTCGGCCGTCGTCGATCGTTGGACCGGGCGCTGGGTCGACCACCCGGGCGCCGCCTGGGTGCGCGCGATCTACAGCCGACATCGCGGCGAATCGGCGGAAGTCGGCGCCTGAAGACGCAGACGGGCCTCGCATGGGAGCGGTGCGATCACGCCGATCGCCCCGGAGCCGCGTGCTGGCTGCGAGAGTGCCGCTGTGCTTCCCTCTCGCCCCATGCTGGATCCGCGTGCACTCGCCGAACGTCGCGATGAAATCGCAGCCAACTGTCAACGGCGCGGCGTCACCGTCGATGTCGATGCAGCGGTCGCCGCGCACGAGCGCCTCACGGCCTGCCAGACCGAGCTGAACGATCGAAACCGAGCGCGCAACGAGCACCAGAAGAGCGGGCGCAAGCAGCTCTCGCCCGAAGAGCGCGAGGCTCACGTCGCCGAAGGGCGACGCTTGAAGGCGAGCGTCAGCGAGATCGAAGCACAGCTGGCCGCGGCCCAGGCCGAGCTGAACGAGCTTCTGGCCCTGATCCCGAATTTTGCACCCC
>Ga0055476_10000021_pt1 | contig 29948 bp, 26 predicted proteins | sample Muzzi_CordC_D2_FD_57682 | JGI IMG/M metagenome (GOLD analysis project Ga0055476, IMG submission 57682) | Wetland microbial communities from San Francisco Bay, California, USA, that impact long-term carbon sequestration - Muzzi_CordC_D2 | ecosystem: Environmental > Aquatic > Marine > Wetlands ... | reverse complement strand
GTTATCTGCAACCGGAGGCCATTGCCGCCTTCAGGGATTACAAGGAAAAGGTCGATCCCACCGGCCTGTTCAACCGCGGCAAGCTGCTCCACGGTTCGGGGCTGGACAATGCCTACACGCCGTCGTTGCGCCTGGTGGAGCAGGAGGCACTGCTGCTGGAAGCGAGCGAGCTGGGTGCCTTGAACGACGACATTCGAAACTGTCTGCGCTGCGGCAAGTGCAAACCGGTGTGCAACACCCATATTCCACGCGCCAACTTGCTGTATTCGCCGCGTAATAAGATTCTCGCCACCGGTGTGGTGATCGAGGCGTTTCTTTACGAAGAGCAGACGCGACGCGGTATTTCGACGCGGCATTTCGATGAAATGAATGATGTGGCTGATCATTGCACAGTTTGTCATAAGTGCCTCAACCCCTGTCCGGTGGATATCGACTTCGGCGATGTCTCGGTGCGTATGCGCAGCATACTGCGCGATCAGGGCAAGAAACGCTTCAGCCCGGCGAGCTGGATGGCCATGGCATTTCTCAATATTACTGATCCGGCGACCATAAAAATCATGCGTAAGGGTATGATCGAGTGGGGCTACAAGGGGCAACGCTTGCTGCATTATGCGCTGAAGCCTGTGCTCAAAAGCAGGCAGCAGGCGCTGCCGACATCCACCGGCGGAGCCATGAAGTTCACCGAACAGGTCGTGCACTTTATGAAGAAGCCGATGCCGGGTGGATTGCCGTTGCAGACAACGCGTGCCATGCTGGCTGTGGAGGACAAGGAAGTGGTTCCGATCCTGCGTGACCCGGCGCGGGTCAATGAGGAATCGGATGCAGTGTTTTATTTTCCCGGCTGCGGCTCCGAGCGCCTGTTCAGCGAAGTCGGGCTGGCCACGCTGGCCATGCTCTACGAGGTGGGTGCGCAGACCGTATTGCCCCCGGGTTACCTGTGTTGCGGCTATCCCCAGACCTCGGCCGGCGACACCGCCAGGGGCAGGCAGATCAGTACCGATAACCGGGTGTTGTTCCACCGTGTCGCCAATACGCTGAACTATATGGATATCAAGACCGTGATTCTGTCTTGTGGAACCTGTATGGACCAGTTGCAGCAATACCGGTTCGAACAGATTTTTCCAGGTTGCCGCTTGCTGGATATCCACGAATACCTGATGGAAAAAGGGGTCAGGCTGGATGCGGTTGACGGCAGGCGCTACCTGTATCACGATCCCTGCCATACGCCGATGAAAACCTATGCACCGCTGCAGGTGGCGAACCGCTTGCTCGGAGCCGAGGTGCGTTTATCCGACCGCTGCTGCGGTGAAGCGGGCACCCTGGCGGTATCACGTCCCGATATCTCGACCCAGATCCGTTTCCGTAAACAGCAGGAATTGCAGGACGGTGTCCGCGCCTTCACCGGCAACGACTGCGTTCAAAACGGTGAAGTGAAAATGCTCACATCCTGCCCGGCCTGTCAGCAGGGCCTGTCCCGTTACGAGGGTGATACCGGGCTCAAATCGGACTACATCGTGGTAGAACTGGCCAACCATAAACTGGGAGACGGCTGGCAACAGCGTTTTGTAGAACAGGTAAAGTCAGGTGGTATCGAGCGGGTGTTGTTATAGTTACAGAACTGGCGAGGCCCCGCCTCAGGCCAATAAGTCGTGATGAGAGCTTTATTTTCCCGCAAAGGCGCAGAGGATTTTTGTTGGCGGGCTTTGCGTCTTTGCGAGAGCAATTCTTGACACTTGATTCATTTGCAGAGATTGTTTCGACTCAAGGTTGCTAGATGACACAGCATCCCAGCTGGAAGTCGATGTTTTGCGAGGTCTGTTTGAGGGCCCCCTCTTTTCTGGAAAGCTCCAGAAAACGCACCGTAAATCGGTGCCGTCCACCGCTGATCTCGGCGTAGCAGGGGAATTTCTTGTCCACCTCAACGCGTACCAGCTGACAGGGGTGGTTTGAATCCAGTGTCTTCTGGAAAAATCCCGCTTCGGCCGTGACCGGCTTGAGTATGGTGCTGTCGCGCACCAGTTGCAGAATGAGCTGAATGGCCTGACCGATGGCTGCGAAGCGTCCCAGCCAGTCGGTCAGGTCGCGAATGCGTTTCTGCGCGGGTTGCTGCAGCCAGAAGTGGTAGCTGGGCAGATCGAAATCACAGGTGCCGCCCGGGATGGCGGTACGCTGTTGGATGCTGCTCAGAAACTCGTTTTCTTTCAGATCAGCGCCAATGGGTCCGCCGATTTTGTGTAACTGTGCGCCGAGCTTTTCCAGATTGCTGAGAATCTGTTCCAGTCGACCGCTGTCGACGCCCGGATTCTGCTTCAACTTGTTGAGGGTGGAGGAATGACGTTCAAGTTCCTTCAGAACCTCGGTCTTGAGGTCAGTCCGTCCGAAAATACTGAGTATGTCCAGCAGGCTGGCCAGCGTGCAGCGGCTGCCCCACTGGCTGTCGTCACGCAGATGCTGGGCGGATTGAGCGAACAGGAATTCCAGGCGCAAAAAGGCCCGTATGCGCTCGTTCAAGGGTTGTTCGTAAATGATTGTCGTGGTCACCGGGCGCAATAAGACTGTTCGTTCAGCAATAAGTGTATCTCTCAAAATACTCTTGGTGTCACCCGCTCGTTTCGCGCGGTCCAGCGAGAAATGCCGGTTAAGGTTGCGCTATTGTCCAACAGGAGGCAGGCTGGCGCAAATATCATTAAGCCGGGACCGAATCCAGCGAGATCAAGTCTCAGACTGACGAGACGTGAAGAACCGTTTAATCTCTCGCAAAAATGCAGAGACGCAAAGGCTTTTCCTGGCGGGCTTTGCGACTTTGCGAGAGATATGCGGGTTAGATCTATCCCCTGGCCAGTCTCAGGTATAAATGATGCAGGCGTTTGATCTCGTTGCGCAGGTGTTCAAGATCACGGTCATTGACAACAACATCATCCGCCACCGCAAGGCGCTTTTCCCGGTCCGCCTGGGTGGCGAGAATGGCGTCAATCTCGCTTGTGGTGGCAGCGTCTCTTGCCGCAACCCGCCGGTATTGCAGGTCCCGCGGTATGTCTATGACCAGGATGCGGTCCAGGGGATAGTCCCGGGCGCACTCCACCAGTAACGGGATAACCAGGATGCAATAGGGCGTCTCGGCCTGGTCTGCCAGGGCGATGGCCCGTTCACGGATGCGGGGGTGGAGGATGCTCTCCAGCTTTCTGCGTTGTTCAGGATTGCAAAAAACCGCCTGGCGGAGTTGGCTGCGGTCCAGCCTGCCACTTTCATCGAGGACCTGCCCGCCAAATGTTGCGCTGATTTCAGACAGGGCGGCCTGGCCGGGTTCCACCAGTTCGCGGGCGATGAGGTCGGTATCGATAACGGTCGCGCCCAGGCGCGAGAATGCGCGGGATGCTTCAGTTTTACCGCTGCCGATGCCGCCTGTGAGGCCGATGCACAGTGCACCGCTCATATCAACCGGCGATACCGGACCAGCGCAGGTAGGCACTGGAAATCCGCTCGCCCCACAGCAAGGCGATCCAGCCGGCGATGGCCAGGTAAGGCCCGAACGGGATCGGCTGGGCCCGGTCCCGCCCCTGGATGACGATCATGGCGCCGCCAAGCACGGCACCGACTGCTGACGACAGCAGGATAATCATCGGCAGCAACTGCCAGCCCAGCCAGGCGCCAAGCACGGCCAGTAACTTGAAATCGCCAAAACCCATACCTTCCTTGCCGGTGAGCAGCTTGAACAGCTGGTATACAGTCCATAATGACAGGTAACCGGCGATGGCACCGATCAGGCTGGAGCGCATATCGGCGAACACCGGGAACAGGCTCAGGGTCAGGCCCAGCCACAGGAGGGGCAGGGTGATGGCATCCGGAAGTAACTGGTGATCGGTATCGATCATGCTGAGCGCAATCAGCGCCCAGGTTAGCAGCAAGGCGCTGCCGACCTGCCAGCCGAAGCCGAAATGCCAGGCGATCATGGCGGACACGATGCCGGTCAACAGTTCGATCAGCGGGTAGCGTATAGAGATGGCCTGCCGGCAGGAGGAGCATTTTCCATGCAACCACAGGTAACTCAAAACCGGGATGTTTTCGTAAAAGCGGATCTTATGGCCGCAGTTGGGGCAGTGCGATGCCGGTTTTGCCAGCGTGAGCGGAGCGTGTTCTGCGGGAGATTCGCCCAGATATTCCTTGCACTGCGCCTGCCAGCCGCGTTCCATCATTTGCGGCAGGCGGTGGATCACCACATTGAGGAAACTGCCCACCAGCAGGCCGAGGACAAACACAGTCGCGCTAAAAAAGGCCAGGTTGTGCTCCAGCAGGTTGATGATTTCCATGGTTTAGGCAGTAGGCTGATAAGATTAAACAACCGCCCCCATTTTGAAGATCGGCAGGTACATGGCTATCACCAGGCCGCCGACCAGAACACCGAGAACGGCCATAATCAACGGTTCCAGCAGGCTGCTGAGGTTGTCAACTGCATCATCGACTTCCGCTTCGTAAAAATCAGCCACCTTGGCGAGCATGGCATCCAGTGAACCGGACTCTTCACCGATGGCGACCATCTGTATCACCATATTGGGAAACAGGCCGGCCTGCTGCATGGACAGCTGCAGTTGCTGGCCGGTCGCGACATTGTCGCGCATCTGCAGGATGGCCGCGGAATAAACCACGTTACCCGCGGCGCCGGCCACGGATTCCATGGCTTCGACAAGCGGGACACCGGCGGCAAACATGGTGGACAGGGTCCGCGCATAGCGGGCAATAATGGCCTTGGTCAGTATCCCGCCAACGATAGGCATCTTCAACACGATGCGATCGAGGGTATGAGCGAAACTGGGTGAGCGTCTTTTTGCCTGGCTGAAACCATAAGCACCGCCGATGATAGCCACTAGCAACATCCACCAGTTCGCCTGCATCCATTGCGACATGTTAATAACCATCTGGGTAAATGCGGGAAGTTCCGCGCCGAAACCCTCAAAGAGTTCCTGAAAGGTCGGTACCACAAATATAAGCAGTATCGCGGTTACAATGAAGGCGACGATAATAACCGCTGTCGGGTAGGTGAGCGCTTTCTTTATTTTGGCTTTCAGCGCTTCGGTCTTTTCCTTGTAGGTGGCGATCTTGTCCAGCAGACCCTCGAGGATACCGGCCTGTTCGCCGGCAATGACCAGGTTGCAGACCAGTTCATCGAAGTACAGGGGGTGCCTGGCAAAAGCACTTGCCAGCGTGCTCCCCGATTCCACGTCGGCTTTGATGGTCAGGACAAGCTCCTGCATGGCCGGGTTTTCGTGGCCGCGGCCGATGATTTCAAAGGACTGAACCAGCGGGACACCGGCAGACATCATGGTGGCCAGCTGTCGCATGAATACCGCGATGTCCTTCGGGATGATTTTCTTTTTCTTGGTATTTGAAAACAGCGCAGATTTTTTGCGCACTTTCAGCGGTTTTATGCCCTGCCGGCGTAGATCCGCCTTTACCACGGAAGGGTTGGCGGCATTGGATTCGCCTTTTACCCTTTTGCCTTTTCTATCGGTGCCTTCCCAGGTAAATATGTTGCGTTTGATTGCTGCTTCGGCCATGGTCTAGTCCTTCGTTACGCGGTTAATTTCTTCCAGGCTGGTGACGCCCTGCTGGACTTTTTTCAGTCCTGATGTCCTTAAGTCGGCGACGCCTTCTTTGCTGGCTTGATCTGCCAGTTGCATGGCGTTTCCGTTCTCCATAATGATGCGCCCTATGGCTTCGGATACCGGCATTACCTGATAGATACCCACCCGTCCCTTGTAGCCGTCCGCGCACTGGTCGCAGCCTACAGCACTGTACAGTGTCAACTCACTCAGTTGCTCTTCCCTGAAGCCTTCTTCCAGTAACGCTTCCCGGGGAATGTCCACTGATTTCTTGCAGTTGTTGCACAGGCGCCGGGCCAGGCGCTGGGCGATAATCAGGTTGACCGACGATGCGATGTTGTAGGGTGGTACACCCATGTTGGCGAGACGCGTCAGCGTCTGCGGTGCGTCGTTGGTATGCAGGGTGGACATGACCATGTGACCCGTCTGTGCCGCCTTGATGGCGATCTCTGCGGTTTCCAGGTCACGAATCTCACCGACCATGATGATATCCGGGTCCTGGCGCAGGAAGGCGCGTAAAGCTGTGGCGAAAGTCAGTCCGGCCTTGGGGTTCATGTTGCACTGGTTGATGCCGGCCAGGTTGATTTCCACCGGGTCTTCGCAGGTCGAGATATTCCGGTCCGCAGTGTTCAGTATATTCAGGCCGGTATAGAGGGACACCGTTTTACCCGAGCCGGTGGGTCCGGTAACCAGAATCATGCCGTAGGGTTTGTTCAGGTTTGCCATGTAAAGGTTCTTCTGCTCCTCCTCGTAACCCAGCATGTCGATGCCCAGTTGTGCGCTGGTCGGGTCAAGAATACGCAGGACAACTTTTTCCCCGAACAGGGTCGGGCAGCTGTTGACACGGAAATCTATCGCGCGTTTCCTGGACAGGGCCATTTTGATACGCCCGTCCTGCGGCTTTCTGCGTTCGGCGATATCCATTTTGCTCATCACCTTGAGGCGGGAGACGAGCCGGGTCGCCATGGTGACCGGCGGTGCAGCGACTTCGTGCAGTACACCGTCCTGGCGGAAACGGATGCGGAAAGTTTTTTCGTAGGGTTCGATGTGGATGTCGGATGCGCCCTTGTTGATGGCATCCAGCAGGACTTTATTGACAAAGCGCACGATGGGGGTGTCGTCGATGTCGGCATCCATACCGTCATCGGCTGCGTTATCGTCATCACCACTGCTTATATCGAGATTGTCCAGGTCTTCATCCAGCAGATCTGTCATGCTTGTATCGGCTGAATCCAGCGCCGTATCGATCGCTTTTACCAGCTTGTTTTCTTCAACCAGGATGGTTTCCGTGCTGATGCCGGTGTGGAACTTGATCTCATCCAGCGCCTGCAGGTTGGTGGGGTCTGAAACCGCAACAAACAGCCGGTTGCCGCGCTTGAACAGCGGAAGCGTGTGATGCTGGCGAATCAGTTTCTCATCGACCAGGGAAACCGGGGCGGCATCCAGTTCCATGGCAGCGAGATCAAACAGCGGGGTGCCGAATTCCTGACAGGCTGAAGATGCAATGGACAAGCTGTCCAGTATCTTGTGCTGGACGAGATAGGACACGAACGGCTCGCGGCTTTTCAGGGCTTTCTGCTGGACTTCCGCAGCCGTTTCTTCAGCCAGCAGACCATCCATGACCAGGCGCTTGGCCAGACCGCTCAGTTGTAGCACCGGGCTTGAAGTTGCCATAAGACAAAAATATCCTTATATCATACGGACTTCCATGATCCGCCGCACAATTTAACGCGTCCTGCCGATTAATTCAAAGAAGTTTTGTCCAATCGTCCCATCAGCTTGCTGACAGACGCTTTCGATTCTCTACTTGTTTTCGTCAAACTCATTTGAAACTTTATTTCCAGCGTCTTCGCCGGTGGAGACGGGACCGCAAAACCTGTTTTGGACCGGCGGCAGCGGCGCGGTGATTTCGGGCAACACAAAAAAAGCCCCCGCACAGGGCGGGGGCCGGAACATCACCCGAGCATGCCGGGAGACTTAGGCGCGGCATTCAGCCGGAACGTACCGTGCATCGCTGGGGTTGTTGCAGTCCCAGAGGACCTCGCCATTAGCACCGACCGTGCCTACCAGATCAAAGGTAACAACAACACCGTTGATACCGGTATTGACGCTGACCTGGATAGTCGAGGGGTCGCCGGCGACACAGTTGATGGTGGTTATGCCAGTCACACCATTAACGACACCGCCGCAGCTCTGCACAGCAGGCAGATTCGACAGGTTCTCGGAGACAGTGGATTTCACGCCGCTGGCCGCGATGACGCCCTCAGTGACCTTGGCGCGGATGGTGTAGTCCGTATAGGCCGGCAGTGCAATGGCGGCCAGAATACCGATGATCGCGATGACGATCATCAATTCGATCAGTGTAAAACCTTGCTGTGTTTTCTTCATGAGTCAATCCTCTTAAACGTTAACCTACTGTCAAATAGCGTTGTTGATCAGAAGCCTTGCGGTGCCGCCACATCTGACTCCATGTCGGGACCGGGCTGTACCGTGTTTATCGGCTATCCTTTGCCAAGCAGCATGCGTGCCAGTTTCCTGGCGCCAGGCGCTGTTTATGGCGCCGCCGTGCTGAAAATTTCTAAATGCGCATAAAAACAGTAAGATGAAAACGGGGTGGGGTTTCGGGGCGGTTGTTTCTTGCCGAATGCCTGCTTGATGTTGCGGTGTGACCTTCCGAGATAGAAAGTTTCAGGCTGACGTGATTGGGAGGTCAGATGACGCAGCGTGTCACATTTCAGCTATTCCAGGCCCAGCTTTTTCAGGCGATAGCGCATGGCGCGGAAGGTGATGCCGAGAAACTTTGCAGCCGCTGTCTTATTATTATGAGTCTGCTCCAGGGCCGTCAGTATGGCCTGCCTTTCTATATCCTCCAGATAGTCTTCCAATGATACACCCTCTTGCGGTGGCGGCGGCTGGTCGAATGCCTGCGTCTGTGGTTCGGCAACATCCGCGCTGGGCAGCGCCAGTTCCTCCGGCTGGATTTCCTTGCCGTCACTGAGGGTCAGGGCGCGTTCGAGAATATTCTCCAGCTCGCGTACGTTACCGGGGAAGGCGTAGCGTTGCAGGGCTTCCAGAGCGGCGTGCCCCAGCAGCGGGCGCCCGGCACTCTGATCCTGGGTCAGCTTGTTGAGGATATATTCCGCCAGTTGCGGGATGTCTTCCCGGCGCTGGCGCAGGCTGGGGACCTTCAGCTCAATGACGTTGATCCGGTAATACAGGTCCTGGCGGAAATCTCCGGATTCCACCAGTTTGGCCAGGTCCTTGTGGGTTGCCGACAGGATGCGGACATCAACGGGCACTTCCTTCTGCTCACCCACCGGGCGTACCGCTTTCTCCTGGATGATGCGCAGCAGCTTGACCTGCATATGCAGGGGCAGTTCGGCCACTTCATCCAGAAACAGGGTGCCGCTGTCGGCGGCCTGGAAAAGCCCCTCCTTATCGCTGACCGCGCCGGTGAAACTGCCTTTCTTATGCCCGAAAAACTCGCTTTCCATGAGTTCCGAGGGGATGGCACCGCAGTTGACTGGCACAAACGCCTTGTCATTACGCGGCCCCTTGGCGTGGACCAGTCGGGCGACCAGTTCCTTGCCGGTGCCGGATTCACCACTGATATAAACGGGCGCCTGGCTGCGCGCCAGTTTGGCGATGGTGGAGCGAATGCTCTGCATAATCGCCGAATCGCCGAGCAGCGTATCGCGGCTGCGGCGGTCGCGCTTGGGAAAATTGCCCAGCTTGAGCGCACCCTTGACCAGGTTGCGCAGTACCTGCAGGTCAACGGGCTTGGAAATAAAGTCGAAGGCACCGACTTTCAGGGCCTGGACGGCGGTTTCCATGTTGCCGTGTGCGGTGATGACGGCAACGGGCAGATCAGGGTAGTCCTGCTGGATGGTTTGCACCAGTTCCAGGCCATCGCCATCCGGCAACCGCATATCGGTCAGGCACAAGTCAAATTCAGATGCGCCCAGCAGTTGCTGGGCGTCGGCGAGGTTGGCCGCCGAGCGGGTTTCCACGCTCATGCGTCCGAGCGTGAGCTCGAGCAGCTCGCGAATATCGGGTTCATCGTCGACAATCAGTGCCAGTGGTGTACTCATAAATTTGTCGGTTCTGTGTGTAATGGGGCCTCATTTTACAGGATTCGGCCGGTCACCAGTCTATATAACGGCCGCTGAAGGCTCAGGCTGCAAAGCGAATTCGAAAGCTGCTGCCTCCCTCAGGCAGCGGGTGGTAACTGAGTCGTGCCTGATTGATCTCGCACAGTTCGCGCGCGATATACAGGCCAAGTCCTGTGCCCGAAGAGGCTGTTGTGTAGAAGGGCTCAAACATTTGTTCCGCTGTTTCCGCAGCAATACCGGGGCCATTGTCGAGCACATCCAGCCAGACCGCAGCCTTGTCGCCCCTGCGGACCTGCAGTCTGACCGCTGTCTCTTCACCGCCATGGTCGAAGGCATTCTGACACAGGTTGGTTAATACCTGGTGCAGATGGCCGGGGTCAACGTGGATGCGAATGTCTTGCTGTTCAATGTCGAGTTTTAATTTTTCCGGCTGCAGCCTGTCCATTTGCACAAATTCCTTCTTGAACTCGGTCAGCCAGTCTTTCACATCGAGTTCCTGCGGACGGCTTGCAGAACGCCGTGAAAGCTGCAGGACATTTTCAATAATGGTGTCGACCCGCTTACAGTGGTTGCCAATGATCTCGGTCAGGCGTTTGTCACCCTGGTCGAGCTTATCGGATTCCGCCAGCAGTTGTGCGGCATGACTGATGGCACCCAGGGGATTACGGATTTCATGGGCAATACTGGCGGTCAGTCGTCCCAGCGAGGCCAGTTTGATCTGCTGGGCCTTGTGGGCAAGCTGTGCGCTGTCTTCGAGCAGGATCAAGGTGCCTTCTCCCTTGGCTGTGTGCAGCTCGCTGAACCTTGCTATCAGGGTGCTCCCGGCCCGGGGGGCCTGAAAGGCCTCCGGTTGCCATTGGCTGTCGTTTTTCCAGTGATACAACTGTTGCGCAAGGCCTGGTGCTGCTTGCTCGAGCCGCATCCGGGGTTGCTGGGCGAGTTCCAGCAGTGTGTGGGCGGTTTCATTGGCCAGGCGAATGCCGTTATCCGGGTCGACGACCAGTACGCCGGGCTGTAATTGCTGAATAATGTACTCATTGAGCTGCTGCAGATTGGCCAGATCTATACCGCGTTGCTGGGCCAGTGCTTCACTGTCGCGGATTCGTATTGCCAGCACGTGGGCAAGCCCGGCAGCGGCAAAAAGTACCATGCCCAGCAGGCCCGCGCGGGTAATATCGCCGGCACCGGTTTTTTCCAGTGACAGGCTGGAGAGTCCGGTCTCGAACAGCAGGGTCAGGGTCGCGAAAGCAGCAAACAGATAAGCCGGTCGTCCGGGTAAAATCAGCGCCCCTGCCGCGACGCCAATGACCAGCAAAACGCCCAGTGCACTGGTTGCCCCGCCGGTAGCGTGCATCAGCAGGGCAATCGCAGTAATATCTGTCAGGATCTGCAGCAGTGACTGAAACTGATAACCCGGCCAGTGTAGCCGGGTGCTGAATCCGACGGCTATGGCAAAAAAGAGGTAGGTCAATAAGGTTGCACTGAACAGCGGGTGATTCTCGGCATTAAACGGATTGCTGTCTTGCAGCGCGAAGTACAAAACCGCCAGCAGACCGGCGAGGACGACCCGGTAGAAGGTCAGTATTCGCAAGGGCTGCCAGTTTGTCGGGTTGAACGGAATCTCCGCAGTTGAAGGGGTTGCCTTGCTCATCGGCTCACTGACCCTCGTTACAGCTTGCGGTCCCGGTGCCGGGTGCAGCAGTAGTAGTGATCGCTGTCCTGTATCGCTTCATTACGGGGAATATACACGCCACAGTGAGTGCAGCGCACCATATCGCCAACCCTTTTGGCGGATTTCTTTTTCATACGAGGCGTTTTTGCCAGCCGCATGAGGATCCAGATGACCAGGGCTATGCCCAACAGGTAGATCAGAACGCGTATGCCGAACATCGGGATAGTGTAACCGAATTTTTATCGTGCCGAAGAGCGCCTTGATCAATACTTTACCCAGACCCCGTGTAGGGCGTCGGAAATAAATAATTGTCCAGAGATTGCGCCGGAATTTGGCTCGGATTCAAGGCGCGGCAAGCGGCGCATAATCGTTTTAGGTAACCCGTGCTGCAACACAGAAGCTGGGCCAATAGACAGGCAAGATTGGATAATTATTTGTTTCCGGCGTCCTTATTCAGGAGAATACAGGCTTTCCAATAAACGGGTTCTGCCATGCATCTCCACGAGTATCAGGCCAAACAACTGTTTGTAGACTATGGCGTTCCGGTTCCGCCAGGTCGTATGGTCGAATCCATACAGGATGCCGCAGCGGCGGCCAAGGCGCTGGGTGGTGAGCGCTGGGTGGTGAAGGCCCAGGTGCACGCCGGCGGGCGCGGCAAAGGCGGGGGCGTTAAGCTGGTTGAAGGTGTCGAGGCGGTTGAAAAGACAGCCAGTGCCTTACTGGGATCGAGACTGCTTACCCGGCAGACCGGCAGTCAGGGCCTGCCGGTACATCGTCTGCTGATTGAAGGCACGGTTGAAATCGAACGTGAGCTCTACCTGGGCATGCTGGTCGACAGGGCGCGGGAGCAGGTCATGGTCATGGCGTCTGCGTCCGGTGGCATGGATATAGAAGAAGTCGCAACGCGGGACTCGCACGCCATTCTGACCGAAGCCGTCTGCCCCGCTGTTGGCCTGCAGGCTTATCAATGCCGTAATCTGGCCTTCGGTGTGGGGCTGGTGGGTGACCAGATCAGGACCTTTACCCGTTTGCTGGGTGGTCTGTACCGTCTGTTTGAGCAACAGGATGCCAGCCTGGTGGAAATCAATCCGCTGGTGGTCACGGCATCCGGTGATCTTCTGGCGCTGGATGCCAAGCTGGATATCGATGACAACGCACTGTATCGGCATCCGGATATCAACAATTTACGCGACCCGACCCAGGAAGATGAAAAAGAACGCAGCGCCAGTGAACACGGGCTCAATTACATCACCCTGGATGGTGACATCGCCTGCATGGTGAATGGCGCAGGCCTGGCCATGGCGACCATGGACCTGATCAAGCTGCACGGTGGCGAACCGGCCAATTTTCTAGACGTGGGGGGGGGCGCCACTGCTGAACGGGTAGCGGAGGCCTTCAAGCTGATCCTGGCGGACACGAAGGTTCGCGCTATTCTGGTCAACATTTTTGGTGGCATCGTACGCTGCGACCTGATTGCCGAGGGCATCATACAGGCGGTGCAGGACGTCGGTGTCGATTTGCCGGTCGTGGTGCGCCTGGAGGGAACCAACAGGGATGCAGGTAAAGCCCTGCTGGCAGCTTCCGGCTTGAGTATTATTGCCGCGGAAGGCTTCACGGACGCTGCCGGGAAAGTTGTGCAGGCGAGCCGGGAGCCAGTCGCATGAGCATTCTGGTTGATCAGCACACCCGGGTGATTTGCCAGGGGTTCACCGGCAAACAGGGCACCTTCCATTCCGAGCAGGCACTGGCCTACGGCACACAACTGGTCGGTGGGGTCACGCCCGGTAAAGGCGGACAGAAGCATCTGGGTTTGCCGGTTTTCAATACCGTGCGCGACGCAGTGGTTGGTACGGGCGCCGATGCCAGCATGATCTATGTACCGGCGGCGTTCGCCGCAGACGCGATCCTGGAAGCGGCTGACGCCGGTATCGGGCTTATTGTCTGCATATCCGAAGGCATTCCGGTGATGGATATGTTGAAAGTGAAAGCCGCGCTGTCCGGCAGCGGCGCCAGTCTGATTGGCCCCAACTGCCCGGGCATTATCACACCGGGCGCCTGCAAAGTCGGTATTATGCCGGGGGCTATACACCAGCCGGGCACCATCGGTATTGTCTCGCGATCCGGCACCTTGACCTATGAAGCGGTCTACCAGACCACGCTGGCGGGCCTGGGGCAGAGTACCTGTGTCGGTATCGGTGGTGATCCAATTCACGGGCTGGATTTCATCGACTGTCTGCAGCGGTTCGAGCGCGACCCCGGCACCGCGGGTATCATTATGGTCGGTGAAATTGGCGGCAGCGCCGAAGAGGAAGCAGCCGTATTCATACGGGATCACATGAACAAGCCGGTAGTCGCCTATATTGCCGGGGTTACCGCACCGGCCGGTAAACGCATGGGCCACGCGGGAGCCATTATCAGTGGTGGCAAGGGTACCGCAGAGGCAAAATTTGCAGCGCTGGAGCAGGCCGGTGTCGCGGTTGTGCGTTCACCAGCGGATATGGGCGTGCGCATGCGGCAAGTGCTGGCGGCTTCGTGAAGGATCGCTGACATGCCGGCTGAGTCACGCCCCGAACAGGCTGTGTTGCGTGTGGTGATGGCGCAATGTAATTTGCTGGTCGGAGATATTCCCGCCAATACCGAGCTGGTTATCGAATCCGCACACCGTGCACGCGATGAGCTGGGTGCCGACCTGATCGTTTTTTCCGAACTGACACTGACCGGCTATCCGCCCGAGGATTTATTGTTACACCCGGGTCTGCAGGAACTGGTGGACGCCGGCTTAGCGAGGATTCGATCCGAGGTGTCAGGTATTCACCTGCTGGTCGGTCACCCGGAACAGACGGCTGAAGGTTGTTACAATACGGCTTCGCTGATCCACGATGCCCGGGTGGTTGCCCGCTGCCGCAAGCGTAATCTGCCCAACTACAGTGTTTTTGACGAAAAACGCTATTTTGTTGCGGGTGAGGGGTTCTGCGTTGCGGATGTGGCCGGTGTGCCGGTGGCTGTGACCATCTGTGAAGACATCTGGACGCCGGAGTCTGCCCGCGCCGCAGCCGATGCGGGCGCCAGACTGCTGCTGAATCTGAATGCATCACCCTTCCATACCGGTAAGGTCAACGAGCGCGAGGCCGTGGTCGCCATGCGCGTCGGAGAAACGGCATGCCCTGTTGTCTATGTCAATCTGGTGGGCGGGCAGGATGAGCTGGTTTTCGACGGTGGATCTTTCGTGCTGGATCAAACCGCAACTACCGTCGTGCGTGCGCCGGCCTATCAGCAGGGCCTCTACCCGGTCGATTTTGAAATTGCACAGGGAGAACTCAGACCCATACCCGGGAAGGTAACGCCACGCGACGATGAAATTGCCAGTATCTATCAGGCCCTGGTTCTCGGGGTGCGTGATTACATTGACAAGAATGGTTTCAACGGCGTGGTCATTGGTCTGTCCGGTGGCGTTGATTCCGCCCTGACCCTGGCCATTGCTGTCGATGCCATTGGCGCAGGGCGCGTCGAAGCGGTAATGATGCCATCGTGCTATACCGCTGATATGAGTCTGGAAGACGCCCGTGCCGAAGCGCAGGCACTGGCTGTGGATTACCGCGAGATTCCCATCGCGCAGCCGTTTGAGGCTTTTCTGGAGACCTTGTCCGGCGTGTTTGCCGGTACCGAACGGGATGTGACGGAAGAAAACATCCAGGCCCGATGCCGGGGGGTGATTCTGATGGCCCTGTCCAACAAGCAGGGGCGGATGGTTCTGACCACCGGCAACAAGAGCGAAATGTCGGTGGGTTATGCCACTCTGTATGGGGATATGGCCGGCGGTTTTGCGCCTATCAAGGATGTGCCCAAACTGCTGGTTTACGATTTGTGCCAGTACCGTAATTCGATAACGCCGGTCATTCCGCAGCGTGTGCTGGAGCGACCGCCGTCAGCGGAACTGGCGCCGGATCAGAAAGACGAGGATTCCTTGCCGCCGTATTCGATTCTGGACCCGATCCTGCAGGGTTATATCGAGCAGGATCTGAGTATCGAAGAGCTGGTCAAACGCGGTTTTGACGAAGTGACGGTATGCCGTATTGCCACCCTGGTGGATCGCAATGAATACAAGCGCCGTCAGGCGCCGCCCGGTATCCGCATCACCCGGCGTGCCTTCGGCCGTGATCGGCGCTACCCCATCACGTCGGGTTTTCTAACGGCTCAGTTGCGCAGCCAGAGGCGTTGCCGGCAGTGACTGTGCTCGATTCTTGTGCCCGGTTTTAGTATGGTTACCGATGAGTTCGGAAATTAACCGAGATAAGCTTGCGGGACTGTCGGCCGTCGAGCGTACAGGGTATTCACAAGGTGAATTGCGGAGCAAGACAAGGTGAATCGCCGACAGGCGAGAGAAGGTCCCCTGGGGCACAGCGTGTCCCGCAAGCTTATGTCGGCTAACTGGCGCACGCCTTAGTAACCGTCCATACAGACATCAACAAGGGAACGACCCATGAAAAAAGTCGAAGCCGTTATCAAGCCGTTTAAACTGGATGATGTGCGCGAAGCGCTTTCAGAGATTGGAATTACCGGAATGACTGCCATCGAGGTTAAAGGTTTCGGCCGGCAGAAGGGGCATACCGAGCTATATCGCGGTGCAGAATATGTGGTGGATTTTCTGCCCAAGGTAAAACTTGAAATTGTCGTCAAGGAGGATGACCTCGAACGGTGTATCGAAGCGATCACCAATGCGGCGAGGACCGGCAAAATTGGTGATGGGAAAATATTCATTACCTCGGTAGAGCGGGTGGTTCGTATTCGAACCGGCGAAACGGATAATGATGCAATATGAGTGACGGGGTAAACTAAAGATGTGTCTTTGTTACCTGTAGCAGCCGTCGCCTGACCGCGATAGGAGCGGAATCACTTGGAAAGTTGTCGCTGTGTCAGGCGAGACCGCTCCTGAGTTGTTTCCTATTTGTCCATGTCTCTGCTGGTGGGGCGATTCAGGTCCAGCACCCGCTGTACATCGTGGGCCAGGTCTGTCATGCCCATCTTGGTATAAGCCTGCACCAGCACCTTTAAGGCGTCCTGTGCCGCCGGTGTGCGCTGATAATTCTCGATGACATACTTGGCGCGGTTGGCCGCGGCCACGTAGGCGCCGCGTTTCATGTAGTAATCGGCGACGTTGATTTCGTATCGGGCCAGCTGGTTGTGCAGAAAAACCAGTCGTTCCCTGGCATCAGCGGTATAGCGGCTATCGGGGAATTTTTTCACCAACTGGGTAAAATCATTGAAGGAGTCGCGCAGTGCCCGGGTGTCCCGCTCGGAAGGTTTGCGGGGCGCCACACGGTCAATCAGGTTGGAGCCACGGTTATAGTTGACCAGCCCTTTCAGGTAGTAGGCATAGTCCAGGTGGGGGCTGCCGGGGTTGTTACTGATGAAACGGTCGACGGTGGCGATGGAAGAGTCCGGCTCGTCGAACTTGTAGTAAGCGTAGGCAATCTCCAGCTGGGCCTGCTGGGCATATTTGCCGAACGGAAAGCGAACTTCCAGTTTTTCGAAGGATTTGATGGCTGTTTCATAATCACCCGAGTCAAGCGCTGTTTTGGCACGGCGGTAGAGTTCGTCGGCGGATAAAGTTTCCAGCTCATCTTCGGGCGTGGTCGAACAACCGAAGGTGAACAAAATCGTCAATAAAGGTATAAGGCATAACCAGCGCATCAGCCTGTGTATCCGGTTTCTGTGGTGAATATGAAATTGTAAGGCGGCTTGTTCCTTAATACTATGTCTGAGTATATTCATCTGACAGGGCAGATTCCTGAAACATCGGCCGGTCGCCGTCTGGATCAGGTCCTGGCGGAGCTTTTCCCGTGCTATTCGCGCAGCCGTCTGCAACAGTGGATAAAGGCGGGCAAGGTGCTGTTGAACCGGCAGCCGGTTATCGTCAGGTACCGGGTGGCGGGCGGTGAACAGGTCGAAATTCGCGCCACGTTGCAGCGGGAGACCGAGGTGCGACCACAGGATATTCCGCTCGATATCCGCTTCCGGGATGAGCATCTGTTGGTGTTGAACAAGCCGGCTGGACTGGTCGTGCATCCCGCCGCCGGAAATCCGGACGGCACCCTGCAGAATGCCTTGCTGTACTATGATCCTGAGCTGGCCTCGCTGCCGCGAGCGGGCATCGTGCACCGTCTCGACAAGGATACCAGCGGTCTGATGGTGGTGGCGCGCAGCCTGAGCGCACACAAGTCGCTGGTCGAACAGCTGCAGGCACGTAGCGTGCACCGGGAATACATGGCGCTGGTGCAGTCAGTGCTGGTGGCGGGTGGAACGGTCGATGCGCCGATTGGCCGACATCCGCGCGACCGCCTGCGTATGGCCGTGGTGGATTCCGGGAAACCGGCCGTCACGCATTACCGGGTTTTGGAACGGTTTACGGCCCATACCCTGGTGCAGGCCCGCCTGGAGACCGGGCGGACTCACCAGATCCGGGTGCATATGTCCCATATCCACTGTCCACTGGTGGGTGACCCGCTGTATGGAGGGCGTCTGAGGTTGCCACCCGGCGCCTCACCGCTTTTGCGGGAGGCCATCAGCGCTTTTCGGCGCCAGGCCTTGCATGCTGTGCGCCTGCAACTGATTCATCCGGCGAGTGGTGAGGCTGTCGGTTGGGAGGTTAATATTCCCAAGGATTTCGATCATTTGCTAGAGGTGTTGAGAGGCGGATGATTTACCCGGACTGGCCTGCAGTGCCGCATGTAAAAGCCGTGACGACAACTCGCAATGCGGGTGTCAGCAAAGGCCCTTATGACAGCTTGAACCTGGCAGATCATGTCGGTGATGCAGCGGACGCCGTGCGACAGAATCGTTTATCCATCCGGCACCAGCTGAACCTGCCAGGGCGGCCGGCCTGGTTGAACCAGGTTCATGGCGACACGGTGGTGAATGCTGTCAACTCAGGCGAACGCCCGCCTGCCGATGCCAGTTTTACCGATCAGACCCATGTGGTGTGTGCGGTGCTGACGGCAGATTGCCTGCCGGTCCTGTTTTGTGATCGCAGCGGAACAAGGGTTGCCGCCGCTCATGCCGGCTGGCGGGGGTTGGCCGGTGGCGTTCTGGAGAGTACGGTGCGGGCGCTCGATACGGAGCCCGCGCGACTGATGGCTTGGTTCGGCCCTGCCATCGGTCCGGGCGCCTTCGAGGTGGGCGGGGAGGTGCGCCAGGCCTTTGTCGAGCAGCATGCCGAGGCCGCCGGGGCTTTCCTGGCGCGGCCACACGGGCATTGGCTGGCGGATCTGTATCAGCTGGCGCGGATTCGGCTTGTGGCAAGTGGCGTGACCGCACTCTACGGTGGAGGTTTCTGTACTTTTGCGGATCGGCAACGCTTTTACTCATATCGGCGTGATGGTGTGACCGGGCGCATGGCGTCGTTGATCTGGCTGGTTTAATCATCGTGCCTGAAACTTACTGCGGTATACTTGCCGGTTTTCACGCCATTAAAAATTCGGAACTTTGATGCCGCTGCTGATCTGGATTCTGCTGTTCTGTCTGCTGGGCGGTATGCTCAGCGTTGTCGCTGCGGCTGTGTTTTTACTGCTGCCGGAAGCCTTGCGTACCCGTCTGCTGCCGCATGCGGTCAGTTTTGCCATCGGTGCATTACTGGGGGCCGCCTTGCTGGGCCTGCTGCCGCATGCGCTCGAAGCTGTTGGCGGTAACGATTTTCACAACATTACAGGTGCCGTGCTGCTGGGACTGTTTGGCTTTTTCCTGCTGGAAAAACTGGTGCTGTGGCGCCATTGCCACCAGGAGCACTGTGAAGTTCACGTACCCGGGGATCACGACCACCATCAGCAGCCGGCAGCCGGCACGCTGATTCTGATTGGCGACGGGCTGCATAACTTTATCGACGGTGTGTTAATTGGTGCCGCGTTCCTGACTGATATCCATCTCGGTGTGGTCACCAGTCTGGCGGTTGCCGCTCACGAAATTCCGCAGGAAGTGGGTGATTTTGCCGTCCTGCTGCACAGCGGTTTCAGTACCGGCCGCGCCTTTGCGTTTAACGTGATGGCCAGTCTGACTACCGTGATCGGCGGTATCCTGGCTTATTACGGCTTAATGAATCTGCAGCCGGCGTTACCCTACGTGCTGGCGATTGCGGCCTCCAGCTTTATCTATATCGCGGTTGCTGATCTGATTCCCGGGCTGCACAAACGTGTTGAATTCAGCGCGACGCTTAAACAGATATTGCTGATCGGTCTGGGTGTGGGGCTCATTTATATCACCCATTCCACCCTGCATGCCTGATCTGCGCAGATAGCTTCAATGGCCTGGCAGTGATGAACAAGCTGCTTGCAGCGCTGGTGATTCCCTGACTATAGTGCGGCCTGTTAACTGAATCGGGGGAACCCCATGTTGAACTGGTACATGTTGACGCTGGTGGGTAAGGATCAACCCGGTATTGTGGCCAGGGTTACGACCGCTTTGTTCGAGGCAGGCAGTAACCTGGGTGAAACTTCCATGATTCGCCTGGGGGAGTACTTCACGGTCATGATGATGGTGCGAAGCGATGCCGGCGATGCCGAGCTGCGCAGCGTGTTACAGCCAGTGGTCGATGCGCTGGGGCTGGTTCTTCATATCCATGCTATTGATGGTGGCCTGCATCATCACCCGATCCCCGATGTCTGTATTCTGGTACACGGTGCCGACCGCGCCGGCATTGTGTCGCAAGTGACCGCTAGGGCCGCACAGGCCGGTTTGAATATTCTTGACCTGGAGTCGGATGTCGGTGGTACCGAATCTGACCCGATTTACATCCTGCAGATCGAAGGTACGGCGACACAGGGCGTGGAGTCGATTGAAAAGGCGCTGGCGCCGTTGCAGGCCGACGGTGTCAAGATCGACGTGCGTCCAATCGACACGCTTATCGGGTGACGTGTGGCCGTACTGGAGATCCTGACCTATCCTGACGATCGGCTACGCCAGGTTTCCGAACCTGTCAAACAGTTCGACGCTGCTTTACAGGCACGTATTGACGATCTTGAGGAAACCCGCCTGGCGGGCCCGGGCGCAGTGGGTATTGCCGCTCCGCAGGTGGCCTGGTTTCATCGCGTCCTGATCGTTGATATTTCGGGCCGCAAGAAGACCCGAAACCATGGTCACATGATTCTGGTAAATCCCGAGATTACCCAGTGGGAGGGCTTTGCCGTCGGCCGCGAGGGTTGCCTTTCGGTCCCTGATTACACGGGTAACGTGGTGCGAGCCGAGCGTATCCAGCTTGACGCATTGGACCGCGAGGGCAATGCGCTTTGCTTTGAGATGGAGGGCTTTGAGGCACGCGCTATTCAGCACGAATTGGATCACCTTGACGGTTTGCTGTTTCTCGATCGCCTGGTCAGCCGGCGCCAGGACCTGTTCCAGCGCAAGGTCTACAAGTAAAACGGGTTTTTTATCGCCTGCCTTGAAATTCCCTGCATACCCACCCATATAGTATCCAGGTTATACACTATTTGGGGAGACTCCTTGTCATGCGAATGGATAAACTGACTTCCAAGTTCCAGATGGCGCTGGCCGATGCGCAGAGCCTGGCGGTTGGCCGGGATCATAACTACATCGAGCCGGTTCACGTCATGGTGGCGTTACTGGACCAGGAGGGCGGTACTGCGCGTCATCTGCTCACCCAGGCCAACGTCAATACCAACCTGTTGCGTTCCCAGTTGGGCGAGCAGATGGATCGTCTGCCGGTGGTGGAAGGCACCTCTGGTGAAGTGCATATCTCCAATGATTTGACACGTCTGTTGAATCTCACCGACAAGCTGGCGCAGAAACGCAAGGACCAGTACATCTCGTCCGAATTGTTTGCGCTTGCGGCAGTCGAGGACAAGGGCGAGCTTGGCGAGTTGCTGCGCAGCGCCGGGGCCAGCAGGGGCCTGATCGAACAGGCGATTGAAAAGATGCGTGGTGGCCAGAATGTCGATGACCCCAACGCCGAGGACCAGCGTCAGGCACTGGAGAAATACACCATTGACCTCACAGAACGTGCCGAACAGGGAAAACTGGACCCGGTGATCGGCCGCGATGACGAAATTCGTCGTACTATTCAGGTACTTCAGCGCCGTACCAAAAACAACCCGGTGCTGATCGGCGAACCCGGTGTGGGTAAGACGGCTATTGTCGAAGGTCTGGCGCAACGCATCATTAACGGTGAAGTGCCGGAGGGCATCAAGGGTAAACGCCTGTTGAGCCTCGATATGGGGGCGCTGATCGCCGGAGCAAAATTCCGCGGTGAGTTCGAGGAACGTCTCAAGGCGGTACTCAATGATCTTTCCAAACAGGAAGGTCAGATCATTCTGTTCATCGATGAGTTGCATACCATGGTCGGCGCCGGCAAAGCCGAAGGCGCCATGGATGCTGGTAATATGCTGAAACCGGCGCTGGCCCGTGGCGAACTGCACTGTGTCGGGGCAACCACCCTGGATGAATACCGCAAGTATCTCGAAAAGGATGCCGCACTGGAGCGCCGTTTCCAGAAAGTGCTGGTCGGTGAACCCACGGTTGAAGATACCATCGCTATTCTGCGTGGCCTTAAAGAACGTTATGAAGTCCACCATGGTGTGGATATCACCGATCCCGCGATTGTGGCGGCGGCGACCCTGTCAACCCGTTACATCACCGACCGGCAGTTGCCTGACAAGGCCATTGACCTGATCGATGAAGCCGCCAGCCGCATTCGCATGGAAATCGATTCCAAGCCGGAACAGATGGATCGGCTGGAGCGGCGTCTGATCCAGTTGAAGATCGAACGCGAGGCCTTGCGGAAAGAAAGTGACGAAGCGTCGGTTAAGCGCCTGGGTATTCTTCAGGAAGAAATCGACGCCCTGGAACGCGAATTCTCCGATCTGGAGGAAATCTGGAAATCCGAGAAAGCCGCGGTGCAGGGTTCGTCCCACGTCAAGGAAGAGCTGGAGCGTGCACGCATGGAACTGGAAACGGCGCAACGCGCCGGTGATCTGGCGCGCGCCGGTGAACTGCAGTACGGACGGATCCCGGAACTGGTGAAACAGCTGGATATGGCTGCCCTGGCAGAAACGCAGGAGATGAAACTGCTGCGCAACAAGGTGACCGAGGAAGAGATTGCCGAGGTGGTGTCCAAGTGGACCGGTATCCCGGTGTCCAAAATGCTGGAAGGTGAGCGCGACAAACTGCTGCGTATGGAACAGGAAATCGAAAAGCGCGTGGTTGGCCAGAGCGAAGCGGTGAAGGCGGTGTCTGACGCTATTCGCCGTTCACGTGCCGGTTTGTCCGATCCCAACCGTCCCAATGGTTCATTTCTGTTCCTGGGGCCGACCGGTGTTGGTAAAACCGAACTGACCAAGGCACTGGCGGAGTTTCTGTTTGACACCGAAGAGGCCATGGTGCGCATCGATATGTCAGAATTCATGGAAAAGCACTCGGTGGCGAGGCTTATCGGTGCACCACCCGGTTATGTGGGTTATGAGGAAGGGGGGTATCTGACCGAAGCCGTCAGGCGCAAGCCCTACTCGGTCATTCTCCTGGACGAGGTCGAGAAAGCGCACCCGGATGTGTTCAACGTCTTGCTGCAGGTACTTGACGATGGCCGTTTGACCGACGGCCACGGCCGTACTGTGGATTTCCGCAATTCGGTCATTGTGATGACGTCCAATCTGGGCAGTCAGCAGATCCAGGAGCTGGCCGGAGAAGAGAACTACGATCGTATGAAAAGCGCAGTGATGGAAGTGGTGGGAACCCATTTCCGGCCTGAATTCATCAATCGTATTGACGAAGCCGTGGTATTCCATCCACTGGGCCGCGAGCAGATTCGCTCCATTACCACGATCCAGATCGGCTATCTGCGCAAACGCCTGGCGGAGCGGGAGCTCGGGCTGGAACTGTCCGAAGCGGCTCTGGACCGCCTCGGCGAGGCCGGTTTCGATCCGGTGTACGGCGCGCGGCCGCTCAAGCGGGCGATCCAGCAACAGCTGGAGAATCCGCTGGCGCAGCAGATCCTGGCCGGGCGATTCCATCCGGGGCAGGTCATCCAGGTCGATGTGGACGCTGGCCAGCTGCTGTTCCGCAACCGGGGTGGGCACGCCAGCGCAGCTTGAAAGACGTTTTTTATCAATGTGAAAGGGCGGGCGCGGATCCGCCCTTTTTTGCCTGCGCACGATATTTCAACTTGAAGGGCGGATGCTGAAACCGTAGTATGTCGCGGTATTTGGTCTTGGCAGCCTGCACCCGACCGGTTGCCGGCCAAAACAAGAATATTCAGGAGGAGGAGTGATGATTTCAAGAAAAGCCCTTGGTGTTCTGCTGATCATTTTAATTACGCCGATGGCGTCCCCGGCGATGGCCGCTAAAGGTTTCAACTACAGTTTCGTCGATGCCGGTTATCAGTACACGTCCGGTGATCCGGAGAATTTCAAGGTTGGTCTGTTAAACGCCTCCTTTGGTGTGTTCGATTACGTTGCTCTGCGTGCCGGTTTCCAGCGTGGCAAGGTCGAGGACTACCCACCTGCTCAGGACAGCAGCGATCCGGATTTCACCGAGTTTCAGGTCGGTGCCAGGGGACACTATCCCCTGATGAAGAAGAAGCTCGACGCTTTCGGTACCGGCACCTGGTTCTATAACAGCATCAACAGCAGTTCCAGCGGCGTTTCTTCCATCAGTGATGCGGGTGCGCTTGTCGACGCCGGGGTGCGCTTCCAGGCCACCAAGAAGTGGGAACTCGATGCTGCCGTCGAATACCGTACGGGCGATTACAACGGTACGTTCGGGGTGGTCGAGTCGATTTACAAAATTACCAATAAGCTCTCTATCTCTTTGAATACCCGGCAGAGCAGCGATATACAGAAATATTTTGGTGGTCTTCGCCTCGACTTCTGAACTTTGCCAGCTCACACATAAAACCCACCGTTAAAGGTGGGTTTTTTATGCACAAGGCTGTCTATTTCTGTTCGTTGCGGGAAATGCGCAGCAGGATACGATCCAGCGACCGCGTACTCAGTACACGTTTCAGTGTCCCAAACAGGTGGGTCGGGAAGGTGACGTAATAACGTGGGTGGGGCTTTCCGCTCTGCAGGGCTTTTATCACCTTAGCCAGCACAGCTTCCGGCGGCAGGGTGAAAGGTACGGCTGCAGCCGCGCGGGTCAGGCGCTGTTCGCTTGCCAGATAGGCTTCCCGATGCACGCTGGTTTCGATATCGATGTTGCGCCGGTAGGCAGCCAGGGCGTTGGCGCGGAAGCGGCTGGTAATGGGGCCAGGTTCAATAAGAACCGGATAGATGTTGGTTCCGCTGAGCTCCAGGCGCAGCGTGTCGTACAAACCTTCGAGGGCGTATTTGCTGGCGTTATAGGCGCCACGATAGGCCAGCGAAACAAATCCCAGCACCGAACTGTTCTGGATAATGCGGCCTTCACCGGCAGTCCGCATCCACGGCAGGATCCGTCGGGTCAGTTCGATGGTGCCGAATACGTTGGTTTCGAACTGTGCCCTCAGCACCTCACTGCGTAAATCCTCCACAGCGCCAGGTTGTCCAAAGCCGGCATTATTGAACAATCCATAGATTTTCCCACCGGTCTTGCCGGCCAGTTCCTCGACTGCCCGTGCAATGGATACCGGCCGGTCCAGGTCCAGTTCAATGCAGTCCAGACCTTCTTCACGTAATCGCTTCACGTCCCCGGGCTTTCGTGCGCTGGCAATCACTGTAAATCCACGGTTTTTCAAACCGCGCGCTACACAATAGCCGATACCGGTCGAGCAGCCGGTTATGAACACTGTTCGGGTCGTTGAGGTGCTGTTGGCAGGCATTGGCAATCTTTTTGATTTAAATGGAAAAATTAATATTTACTCGGTTTTCGCATAGCCGGCTGTCGATTCAAGAAACCACCCGGATCGGCGATATAGCGGTTATCGATTCGCAGATTGTTTTAATGGAGCAAATTTTCATGGATCTCGCCACCCTGGTCGGCCTGCTGGGCGCCTTCGGTATCATTCTCGTTGCGATGCTGCTCGGCGGCAGTGTCATTCTCTTCGTCAATGTTCCTTCGCTGCTGATCGTTTGCGTCGGTACCATGTTTGCCGTGCTGATCAAATTCCCGATGGGGCATTTTCTGGGCGCCTTTAAGATTGCCATGAAAGCTTTCTTCAATAAAGCGGAAGACCCCTCGAAACTGATTGAGGAGGGCGTGGAGCTGGCCAATATAGCCCGTAAGGAAGGCGTGCTGGGCCTGGAAGGTCAGGATATCCAGAATGAATTCCTGAATCGTGGTATCCAGCTGTGTGTGGATGGCCACGAACCCGAGTTTGTGCGCTCCATGCTCGGCAAGGATATTAACCTCACCATCGAACGCCACGAGCGCGGCCAGGCGATCTTCAAAGCCATCGGTGATACCTCGCCAGCCATGGGTATGATCGGTACGCTGATCGGACTGGTACAGATGTTATCCGCCATGGACGACCCAAAGGCGATCGGTCCGGCCATGGCGGTCGCCTTGTTGACAACGTTGTATGGCGCCATTATCGCGACCGCTTTTGCATTGCCGATCGCGGATAAACTGGCACACCGCAGTCGCGAGGAACGCCTCAACAAGGCATTGATTCTGGAAACCATAAGCTCGATTCAGGAAGGACTGAATCCACGGGTCATGGAAGAGCTGCTCAAGACTTATCTGCCCGGTAGCAAACGCGAAGTTACAGGTGATCAGCGGGATGCGGCTTGATGGTCGCCATTGCTGCGGTTTACATCGTGTTAACAGGCCCTGGGCCAGCACAGGGATAGACGCTGGTGTCTGATCAGGCTGCAGCTGAAGTCGTCGAAGAGGGGCTGCCTGGCTGGGTGATGACCTTTGCCGATCTGATGTCTCTGCTGATGTGCTTTTTCGTGTTGCTGCTGGCGTTCTCAGAGATGGACGTATCAAAGTACAAGGAAATGTCGGGTTCGATGAAGAACGCCTTCGGCGTGCAGCGCGAGATCAAAGTCAGGGAACCGCCCAAGGGCATCAATATCATTGCCAGGGAGTTCAGTCCGGGACGTCCCGAACCCACCATCATGAATGTCGTCCGGCAGATGACGACCAAGGATTTACATATCAATCTTGACCTGGGCAAGGAGCGCCGCCGACCAGTGCCGACGCCGAAGGCCGAGCACGAACCTGATCGGGACAAAACTTTCAAGTCCCATGAGCAGGCGAAACACAAGGTTGACCAACAATCGGGTCAGGAAGCCGGCCTGACCGATGCCCAGAAAAAGGAACTTGGGCAAGCGAAGAAACTTGCCGCTGTCCGCCTGCAACAGAAGCTGAAGGCCGAGCAGCAGATGGGCAATAGTCTGGCACAGCAGAAAAAGGCTGACAGCATTGATCAGAAATCGCTTGAGGAATTGATCAAGGCGAGGGCGGCTGCCGAAAAACGCAGGAAGCTCGAACACAAAGCCAAATTGATCAGCCAGGCACTGGGGCGGGAAATCAAAGCCGGTTCTGTTGATGTCGAGATGGAGGGGCAGAAGATTATTATCCGGGTGCGCGAACAGGCGTCATTCGGATCCGGACGGGCGGAACTCAAGGGTGCTTTTCGGCCGATTCTGGAACGGGTTGCCAACATTCTCAAAGATTCCGAGGGCAAGATAGTTATTGCCGGGCATACCGATAATGTGCCGATCTATACCGAGCGTTTCCGTTCCAACTGGGAACTGTCTGCGGCGCGTGCTGTTTCTGTTGCGCATGAAATGATGCTGGCGACCAGTATTGCATCGGATCGTTTTCTGGTGCAGGGCCTTGCCGATACCAAACCCATGGCGAACAATGATACGCCTGCTAATCGCGCCAGCAACCGTCGTGTTGAAATCATTCTGCAGCAGGGCGAAGACAAGACATCCGATGATGGTGATATCAGCGGCGAAAAGCGGCTGACAGGCAAAGCGGACGACTTGCCAGGCAGGGCCGGGCAAGGGCAAACCGGGCCAAAGCCGGCTGCGGCCAAAGCCGGGGGAAACTAGTACCTTCAAAGGTCAGAGCGCTTGAAATCCTGTAGCAATTATTCAGATGAGTTTATCTTCAAGGAGGATTTCAAGTACTCTGACCCCTTGAAGATACACTGATAAGTTCAAGGATTGTTATGAGTGAAGAATGCAGGGAATACTTCCGAATCGACGATGAAGTTGTTCTCGATTATCGACTGATAAGCGAGGCTGAGGCCGAGCAGTTGCGGGAAAAAATCCGCTCGCGCCTGGTGGACAGGTTTACAGCGGCGTCCAGTTTTGCCGCGACTTCGAGGCAAATGACCCATGTGATCCACAAGGTTCAAAATCAGTCCCCGGAACTTGCCCGTTGCCTGCAGGCGATTGACCGGAAACTGAACATGCTTGCCCAGTTGTTCGTCAGCGAGGAAATCAATCTCCATGAACAGCCGACCCGCGAGGTAAATCTGAGTGCCGGTGGTATCTCATTCCGGGTCCAGCACGAAATCAAGATCGACAGCCTGCTGGAGCTGCGTATGGTGTTGTTTCCGTCACTGGTGGGTATTCTGACAATGAGCCGGGTTGTCCAGAGTGAGCGCGTGGACGACGGGAACCTGAAGTTTCCCTGGCAGATTGCGGTGGTCTACGAACAGCTGCGTGAAACCGATCGCGAGCTGCTGGTTCGCCATATCATGTCCAGGGAAACCCGGCAGCTGCGTACCGAGCGTTCGGAAAACGACTAACCGGGTTACATAGCCGGCTGGTTCTGTTCTTCCTGCTGTTGAAGTTCCCAGAGCTTGGCATAGAGGCCCTTTTGCACGAGCAGTTGCTGGTGGTTGCCCTGTTCGACGATACGCCCGTCCTTCATTACCATGATCTGATCGGCATCGATGATGGTGGACAAGCGATGGGCAATGACCAAGGTCGTGTGGTTTTCAGCGGCGCTGCGCAGACTGTCAAGAATCACCTGCTCGGAATGACTGTCCAGGCTGGAGGTGGCTTCGTCAAACACCAGTATTTTCGGATTCTTGAGTATGGCGCGTGCAATCGCAACGCGTTGTTTTTCACCACCTGACAGTTTCAGTCCGCGCTCGCCAACAACCGTGTCGTACGCTTTGGGCAGGCTTCTGATGAAGTCGTGGATATTAGCGGTTTTCGCGGCACGTTCAATAGCGTCCGGACTGGAGCCGGGACGTGCGTAAGCGATGTTGTGGTAGAGGGTATCATTAAACAGCACGGTATCCTGAGGAACTATACCAATAGCGGCACGCAGACTTTGTTGGGTGACTGCACGCACATCCTGCCCATTGATCAGAATACAGCCGGACTCGACGTCGTAGAAACGAAACAACAGGCGCGCCAGCGTGGATTTGCCGGCACCACTCGGGCCCACTACCGCAACCTTGTGTCCGGCCGGGATTACGAGGCTGATATCGTGCAGGATGGGGCGCTCCGGGTCATAGGCGAAACTGATGCGATCGAAACGAACCTCGCCATCACCTATATCCAGCTGGCCGGCGTCCGGTCGGTCTTCGATCTCCGGTGAGCGTTCCAGCACATCGAACATCAGCTGCATATCGGCGATGGAATGTTTCAGCTGACTGTAGACGATGCCCAGGAAATTGAGCGGAATAAAAAGCTGTAACAAAAAGGCATTGATCAGAACCAGATCACCCAGGGTCAGATCGCCTGCGACAACGCCGCTGGTGGCCAGGATCATAATCAAGGTGACACCGGTAGCGATTACCGCAGCCTGGCCGACATTGAGGGCAGAAAGCGAGGTCTGGCTCTTGACCGCTGCATCCTCCCACTCTTCCAGTGATTCGTTGTAGCGCTCCAGTTCGTAGTTTTCGTTGCCGAAGTATTTCACGGTTTCATAATTGAGCAGGCTGTCGATAGCCTGGGTGTTGGCTTTTGAATCGGCGACGTTCATTCGAACACGATATTTCATGCGCCATTCGGTGATTTTGAAGGTGATGTAGATATAAACGAACACTGAGGCAAAGGTGATAACCGCAAACCACACATTGTATTTCTTCAGCAGGATGCCGGCGATCAGTGTCACTTCGACAATAACCGGGAGGATGCTGAATACCATGTAATTGAGCAGTGAACTGACGCTGCGTGTGCCCCGTTCGATGTCCCGGGAAATGCCACCGGTTTTACGCTCCAGGTGGTAGCGCAGCGACAGCCGGTGCAGGTGATCGAGTACGCGGGTCGAGACCTTGCGCATCGCACCGTGCCGTACCCGCGCAAATACCGAATCGCGCAACTCGTTGAACAGTGAGCTGGCCAGGCGTAATGCGCCATAGCCGAGCACCAGTGCCAGCGGCAATACCAGCTGCACCTTGTCCTTATCCAGGGCGTCGATAATATCTTTAAGCAGCAGTGGGATACCGACATTGGCGACCTTGGCAAGGAGCAGGAAAGCCAGCGCCAGCACGACTCTGCCGCGGTATTCCCAGAGGAAAGGTGCCAGGGATTTCAGGGTTTTAATGTCGGAGCCGCGTGACTCGGGCAGTTCAGTATGTCTTACATGCATTTTTAAACTCTAATTTGGATTTCTCACAAGGTGAATCGCCGCCAGGCGAGAGAGGGTGCCCTGGGGTACAAGGTGAATCGCCGC
>Ga0055476_10000020_pt1 | contig 30303 bp, 19 predicted proteins | sample Muzzi_CordC_D2_FD_57682 | JGI IMG/M metagenome (GOLD analysis project Ga0055476, IMG submission 57682) | Wetland microbial communities from San Francisco Bay, California, USA, that impact long-term carbon sequestration - Muzzi_CordC_D2 | ecosystem: Environmental > Aquatic > Marine > Wetlands ... | reverse complement strand
GGCGAAGCGGGCTTCTTCGCGCGACCGATCGGTCGGCTCTACGGCGCGCACGCCGCCGAGGCGGGCGACCTGGACGGGGACGGCGACCTCGACATCGTCGCCGCCGGCTTCCTGCCGCAGGTCGAGCTTCCCGTTCCCGCCAACGCCATCCGCCTCGACAGCGTGGTCTGGTTCGAGCGCGACGGCGACGCGTGGATACCCTGGGAGATCGAGTCGGGTCATCCGCGGCATACCGGCGTGACGTTGTTCGACCTCGACGAGGACGGTCGGTTGGACATCGTCGCTGCCGTCAACCGGGCCTGGGATGCCGACCCCGTCGAGAACGGCCCGTCGCTCGAGGTGTGGTTCAACCGCGGCAGGTCCGCTGCCGCCGAATCGCCGCGGCCTTCTTCCTCCGACAGCCCGGAGCGACCGTGAAGGCGACATCGTCCGGGGCGTGACCTCAGATGTTCGGATCGATCAGACGGCGTTCCGCGTTTCGATCCGCGGTTGCGGCTTTCCGCATCACGAGCGTCGCGAGCCAGTAGGTGAGCGCGGGAACCCCGCAGGCGGCGATCGACGCCGGCATGAGTCGGAAGAGATCGTGGGTCTCGCCGGTGAACGGATCGTAGAGGAACAGGTACAGCCCCTGCCCGAGGACCAGGGACGCGAGCGCGGGCCAGTGGAAGCCGTGGGTGTAGTGGTAGGCGCCGCTCGGAGCGCGTTCGAAGATCGCCCATAGCGAGAGCCGCTGCCGTCGCAGCACGTAGAAGTCGACGAATACGATGCCGACGATGGGCGCGTACATCGTGCCGTTGTACGCGAGGAAGGCGTCGCCCAGGTCGTAGAGCTCGTGCGGCCAGAACACGAACGGCACGCACGGGGCGACCGTCAGCAGCATCAGTCGCTTCCAAGGCATCGCGTGCAGTCCGGGTACATGGCGCAGTGCCAGTCCGCTCGCGAAGATGGAGACCGCGGTCGAGGTCACGTTCGCGAGCGCGACGAATCCGAGCGCGAGCACTCCGAGGAATACGCCGCCGATCGGAACCATCCATTCGGTCGGGTCGCTCGACCGCACCACCAGCGCCGAGAACAGGCCGATGCAACACACGAGCGCTCCGGAGAACCCGAGCTGCAGGATCTCGGGGTAGATCGCGTTGCGCGTCGATCGCGTGTTGCGGGCCAGGAACCCGATCCCACCCCACCACGAGATGCCGGCTGCGATGCCGAGCTCGAACGCGATCATGTAGTTGATGAAGGGCGTCGGTCCCGGAGCGAGGGGCTGCGCGGCCGCGATCGTCTCCCAGCCGTGCTCGTACAGCAGCACGTACATCATGAATACGACCAGCACCGCGAGTCCGGGGGTGATGATCGAGTTCGCGAGGCTGAGCAGGTGCACGCCGCGCGTGACGATCAGATAGGTGAGCCACAGGCCGAGCGCGACACCGGCGCCGACGACCCCGTGGCCGGGCTCGAAGCCGAGCGCTGCGGCGATGTTGTACAACCCGTTTCCGAACATCACGAGGATCAGCCCGGACCAGCCCAGCATGTTGATCAGATAGAAGATCAGCATGATCTGGGCGCCGCGCTGACCGAAGGCGGGCTTGCACGCGTCCATCTGCTCGAGCCCGTAGCGCTGACACGCCATCGAGAGCGGCATCGTCGTCACGAAGACGCCAATGAGGGACCCCGCGACCAGGCAGACGGCACCCTCGACGGCGCCCACCAGCTCGGCGACGTAGCCGCCCGTCAGGAAGCACCAGGTGGCGATCGCGTAGGCGAAGCAGGTCGTGTGTGCGGCTACGGTTCCGTACTCGCGTTCGCCCGGCAGGACCGGCATGCGGCCGAATACACTGTCCTGTTCCGGCTCCGGCGTGCTCAAGGCGCGAACCACCAGACTCCCAGCAGCGGCAGCACGAACGCGAAGGCGATGCAGGCGGCCCAATCCCAGGCGGAGAAGTGCCCGAAGGTCGCTCGGTCGAGGGCTTCGAGCTCTTCGATACGGTGCTCGAGCTCGCGCTCGCGGAGGTTGCCGGGATCGGTCGGATTCACATCGAGGCCCCTGCCATTGCGTCGCTACGATCGACGGACGGGCGAGACACTAGTCTGCACGCCGAGACGGTCAAGCGACTCAGGAGTTGAAGCCCAGCCCGAGGCGGTCGAGCAGGCGGAGCCACGGGCCACGCCGTCCACCGTTCCGATCCGCCCGCGCCAGCTCGTACTGGGTGAGCTGGATGCCGAGATAACGCAGCGGCTCGGGGGGCCAGGGCACCGCGCGACGACGCGCGAGTCGGAGCTTCAAGCGCGGGCTGTCGGGATCGTCGAGACGGTCGAGGGCGATCCGCGCACCGAAGCGACTCGCCACCACGCCGAGTCCGGTGTACCCGATCGCCCAGGCGACGCGACCCGCGCAGGCGGAACCGGTGTCCATGCAGAAGCGCGTGGTCGTGCCGATCGGTCCGCCCCAGGTGTGGCTGAAACGCAGTCCCGCGAGCTGGGGAAAGGTCTCGAAGAACTGACGCGACAGCCGCTCCATCGATTCGCGCCGCTGCTCGTGCTCTTTGCGCAGCGCGCTGCCGTAGTGGTAGATCGCGTCGTAGCCGCCCCACAGGATGCGGTCGTCGTGGGTGAGTCGGTAGTAGTGGAACTGGTTGCCGCAGTCGCCGACGCCCTGCCGGTTCTTCCAACCGATCGCGGCCATCTGCGCCGCCGTGAGGGGCTCGGTCATGAAGGCGTAGTCCCAGACCGGAACCACCGCGCGACGCATGCGTCGCAGCGGGCTGCGGAACGCGTTGGTGGCGAGCAGCACCTTGCGGGCCCGCAGTCGGCCGCCCGCGGTGTGCAGCTCGATCGCATCCCCGGAGTGCGACAGACGCTCGACCGACGTGCCCTCGAAGATCCGCACCGAGAGCCGCTCGAGCGCTCGCTCGAGCCCCCAGCAGAGCAGCGCCGGATCGAGGACGCCGCCGCCGCCGCGCTGGACCCAGACCCCGCCGTGATAGGTCGGGGAGACGACCTCGCCCTGCACCTCTTCGCGATCGAGCCAGACGGCCCGGCCTCCGAATCGTTCTACGAGTTCGACGTGGCCGCGCAACCCCGGAACCTGGCTCGGGTCGGTCGCGACCTCGAGCTTGCCACGCCCTTCGTAACGCGCGTCGATGGCGTGCCGGTCGAGGGACGCGAGCAGCTCCTCGAAGTTGCGATCCCCGAGCTCGGCGAGCTGCGCCATCTCGTCCGGGAAGTGCATCAGCCCGTTCTCCAGCCCGTGCGTCACGCACGGGTCGGCGAAGCCGCCGTTTCGCCCCGAGGCGCCCTCGCCGATCCGGCTGGCTTCGAGGAGCACGATGTCACGCCCCGGCGATTCCTCGGCCGCGAGCAACGCCGCCCACAGCCCCGTGAAGCCGCCGCCCACGATCGCGAGGTCGGCTTCCGCGTGCTTCGCGAGCGCCGGCTTCGGTTCGGGCCGTTCGGCGCGGTCGAGCCAGTAGCAGGCGGGGCGTGCAGCTTCGAGTGCGGCGAGGGAAGGGTCGATGAGGTCATTCCATGCTCGCACCACGCGGCGCGAGTCGTCTGGGCCCGGCGGTCAGGGCGCGAAGTCCGCCCGAAGTTATCGGAGCCGGCCCGCGTGCGCCGGAGCGCCGCGCGCGGGCCGGGGCTCGGGTGGCGGCGGTGGGCACGAAGCGGCGAGGGCTGCTACCCAGAAATCCTATCCCGAGGAGGTGTCATGAAGAGACTTGCCCCTGTCGTCGTTCTTGCGTTCGCGTTCGCGCTCGGCGGGCTCCTGGAGGTCGCACCGGTTCAGGCCGCCGACGATGCGGTCGTCGACGCCGCGGCCGACGCGCCGAAAGTCGACGCGCCGAAGGCGGGCGTGCCGAAGGCGGGTCGAGCCAAGGCTCCGATTCCGGGCGGTCCGGACGACAAGGACGCACTCTGGTGGAACGATCCCAAGATCGTGAAGAGCCTGTCGCTGACGGACGAGCAGCGCGAGAAGATGGGCGAGCATCTGAAGGCCTATCACGCGAAGGTGCCCCGGGACCACAAGCCGGAGACGTTCCAAGAATCCCTCGTGCAGGGGGACTGGAAAGCCGCCCGCAAGGAGAGCGAGAGGCTCGCCGAGAGTGCGGCGACGTCGGTCCGAATGCGCGGAGCGCTCAAGATCGACGTCCTCTCGCTGCTGAGCAAGGAGCAGCGCGAGACGCTGGTCGATCGCTACCCTCGACTGATCTACAAGCCGTGGCGGCGCGCGATGCGCGGGGCTTCACCGCGCTAGCAGTGCGCTCGCAGCGTCTGCCGGGCTTCGCGCGTTGCGGAATCGAATTCGGCCGATGGTTTCCAATCTCACGAGTCCTCTCCGCGCCGTGCGGCGCCCGCTCGCACTCGCGCTCGCACTGTGGACGTTCGTCGGCGTTGCGCGTGAAGACGCGCGCGCGATCGACGGCGCGTCGCAGTCGCCGCCCGAGGCGATCCTGTCCGCGATCGAGCAGCTCGAGTCGCAGCGCGATGCGAAGTGCCACTCGACCGCCAACCGCTTCGAGGACGTCCTGTTCGGGACTCCCCTCTCGGACGAGGCGCGCCTCGCCCACGAGGAAGCGAAGCAGCGCGCGGCGTTGCGTCTGTGGTCGGCGGCCTCGCGGGCGGCTGCGGCGGCGGGCGACGCGACGATCGCGGCCGGGCGGATCGACCGCGAAGCGGCTGCGATCGCGGTGCCCACGCAGCAGGGCGACGGTCGGATCCGCCTCGAGCTCGCGGGCGGCCCCACGATCGAGATCGAAGGTCGCCGATTGCGGCAATACGCGAGCATCTCGTACTCGCTCCGGGCCGTCCTCGCCGTCGATCAGGAGCAGCTGTTCGCGGGCGGCGATCCGCTCCGGCCGCTCTCGCGCGAAGGCGTCGACGCCCTCGCGCACGCGCTCGATCTGCTGAGCCTGGCGGCGCTGGAGCTCGCGGATCGCGATGCCCGGATCCGAAGCGAGCGGGAGGTTTCGCGGACGAGTCTGGTCTCGGCCTGGGCGCGCGTCGTGCCGGTGTCGGCGGATGCGGCCGAGGCTCGTGCGGCGAGCGCGACTCCTCCCGACCCCGCGCGCGTGCGCGAGCAGTCGCTCGCGCTGCTCGAGCGCATCGCGGCGGGCAAGCTCGCGGCCTACCAGCGTTACAACGGAGTCGACGGGGAAGCGGCGCACAAGCTGCTCGTCTTCAACATCAATCGCTTCTACGCCCGGCAGCCGCTCTCGCGCTACCGGTCGGATCGCCGGAATTTCGTCGCGGCCTTCCGGAGCAGTCTGAATGCGTTCGCGGGCGAGCTGCTGCAGGCCGCCGATCTGCGAGCGAGCGAGGCGAAGCACGTCCTGATCCGCGCCGTCGACGCGCAAGCCGCCACTCAGCAGCTCGTCCCGCAGCGGATCGACGAGTTCGCGGACGTGCACGTCTTCCCGAACCTCCCTGCATCCGAGCGAGTCACCCTCGATGCGTTCGACTGCGACTCGTTGCGCGACTTCGGGCTCCACTGGCGCGCCCTCTTGCAAGCAGCGCGCGCGACTCCCGCCGCCCAACGCCTGCCGGACCCGCTCGCCGCGGAGATCCTCGCGGAGACCATCTCGCAATACGCGGTACTGCTGCTCCGTCTGGCCGGCGAAATCGCCGGAGCGGGCGTCGAGTCCGTTCGCCTTCACCCGGACCACCTCGCGCCGGCGGCGGCGATCGCGGGCGACCGCGCGCGCCGCCACCAGGCGGCGCCCGAAAGCGAGCCGCATCCGGGTGTCATCGTGTCGGCCCCGGGCGGAGCCTCGCGGCCCGACGGCCGGCGCTTCTTCAGCGATGTCAGCGCCGAGACGGGCGTCGATTTCACGCACCGTTCGTCTCGCTGGCTCGGGGAGCTCCGGCAGCATCTGCTCGAGACGCCGCCCACCTTCTCGGGCGGCGGTGTCGCGGCGGCGGACGTCGACGGCGACGGTGACGCCGACCTGCTCTTCGTCGGCGGCGGCGGCAACGGGCTCTACCTGAACGACGGCCGCGGTCACTTCACGAACGCGACGGAGCAGGCCGGACTCGCTTCGGTGCGGCCCGATGGAAGCCACGGCGAGGCCCGCAACCCGCTGCTCGCCGACTTCGACAACGACGGGCGACCCGATGTGCTGATCACGTACGCGAACGACCGCCACCGTCTCTACCGCAACCTCGGGAACGCGCGCTTCGAGGATGTCTCGGACGCTGCCGGACTCGGCGGGGAGGGCCTGGTGGGCGGTCCGGCGACCGTCTTCGATTTCGACGGCGACGGGTTGCTCGACGTCTACGTGGGCTACTTCGGCGACTATCTCCACGGTGCCATGCCGACCCTGGAACGCGACAACCGCAATGCGCTGCCGAACCGGCTCTTCCGCAACCTCGGGAACTTCCGCTTCGAGGACGTGAGCGAGGGGAGCGGCTCGGACGACACCGGCTGGGCGCAGGCGGTGTCGCACGCGGACTTCGATCGGGACGGGCGGCAGGACCTGATCGTGGCGAACGACTACGGGAAGAACGCGTTCCTGCGGAACCTGGGCGCGGGGCGTTTCGAGAACGTCACGGCGGCGCTGGGAATGACCAAGGCGTTCCACTCGATGAACGTCGGGATCGCGGATCTCAACGACGACGATTTCCCGGACGTCTACATCTCGAACATCACCACGCTGGTGAAGGACGACAAGTACACCTTCCCGGACGGGAACACGCCGCTGCATTTCGACCTGCGCGCGATGGGGGGAATGCTCGTCAAGGAATCGAACGTGCTGTATCTGTCCCGCCTGGTCGATCAGCGGCTCGCGGGCTACGCGCCGTCGCGAGACGTCGAGCGCGGCGCGACCTCGACCGGCTGGGCCTGGGACGCCGAGTTCCTCGACTTCGATCACGACGGCGACGACGATCTGTACGTGGTCAATGGCACCAACGACTTCAACACCTTCTCGATGGTGTATCGGCGCTTCCACGACGACGGGACGTCGAGCGAGCACGTGCTCGACCACAAGCGGGAGTCGAACGTCTTCTTCCGGAACGAGGGCGGCAGGCTCGTGAACGTCTCCGCCGATAGCGGCGCCGATCTCACCGCCAACTCGCGCAGCACCGCGTATTTCGATCTCGAGGGAGACGGCGATCTCGACATCGCGGTGAACAACTTCCACGGCAAGGCGACGATCCTGCGCAACGAGGTCGGAGCGCGCGGCGGCTGGCTGAAGTTGCACCTCGTCGGCGACCCGAAGCTCGGCACGAATCGCGACGCGATTGGAGCGCGCATCACGGTCGTGACCGCGGACGGCGTGCGCCGGCACCGGGAGGTGCAGGGCGGCTCGGGCTATCTGTCGTTCAACCCCACGCAGCAGCACTTCGGCCTCGGCGGCTTCGCGAGCGCGGACGCGCGGATCACCTGGCCGAACGGCGACGTTCAAAATCTTGCCGGGCTCGCCGCGAACGCGGCCTACGAGGTGCAGCAGGGACGACCGGGGCCGCCGGGCGCTCAACGCGGCGACTGATCGCCAATCGGTCGCGACTCGCAGCCGATGCGCCGCCGATGCGCAGCCGACGCGCATCTCGTTCGCCCAAGCGACCGGGCTCCAACGGCTCCGACCGCGAAGAACCGATTTCGGTTAACAGCTCGACGCCTTGCGGCGGGCCGGCGCGACGTCCGGCAACGCCCTGCGGCTTCCAGCGCCGAGCCGGTTGGGCGATCGACTCGATTCGGGCGCCCGGGGACACGGCTGCGGGTAGCGGAGGCTCTCGTGTTGTTAACTAGATCCTGTTTCCCCTTGGGGGTCGAATCAGAAACCCACGGCGGAGTAAAGGAAATTGTTGACAATGAACCGCCAAGGCGAGAGATTGGAATCTGGAGTGCATACGCTCCCGGAGGTATTTCGACATGTTAGTCCGTCGCTTCGTCACGGTCGCTTTCATCGTCTTGTTCTTAGTGGGTGCGTGGACCACGAGTTCCTTCGCCGGCACCAAGCTCTACCAGGGCTCGTGGATCGCCGAGTCGTTCGGCAACGACAAGGTCGGCATCGGGACCGAGGCCTCGCAGTACTTCTCGGCGGACGGGATTCCGCTGGGGACGAACTGCCACGCGAACGCGCCGCTGTGCGACTACTCGTCGACGCCCGTTACGACGGCCGGAGCCGGAACGCTTTGGAATCCCCTCGGCCCTGGCTGCCGGCCGCTCACCGTGGGTGAGAAGCCGCGCCCCGCGAAGGGTGGAACGACCCCTCCGCGTGTACCGCCGCTCTATCGCAACAAGGCCCACTTCACCGCCAGCGGAGCAGCGTCCAACCAGGCCTGCGCGGGTGATCAGACGGTTGGCCTCGCCAAAGCAACGGCTTACCTGCCGCCGGGCGACCCCCTCCGCGGAATCGTGATGAAGGGCGCCCCCGTTTCGGGCTCCGGTAGTGCAACGACGACGGGCACCTCGCTCGCGCCGGGCACCGCGTTCAACTTCCCCGCGGCTGCGGCGACTCCGGGGCCGGGCAACGGCATGCGCCGGACGGCCTCCGGGTCGTTCATCGGTGAAGGACCGTACCTGTACAGCTACTCCTACGCCCAGCTGCGCAACGACGTGGGTAGCTTCGGAGCCGGCAAGGGCTTCTTCTCGACCGCCGCCCCGACCACCCAGGTGACGTTCCTCAACAAGGCCGGTGGAACCGTCGCATCCGTCAAGGTGAAGGCGGGAACGAACCGATTCGGCGGCGTCATGCAGCTGCTGGGAAGCTTCACCACCAAGGTCTGCTACTTCTACGCGGGCGGCTGTGCACTCGGCTATGGCGACTGGGCGTACGAACTCATCGGGGCCTCGGGCTTCAAGGACTCGAAGGCCGGAAGCAAGGTCGTCACGGCTTCCTCTACGACCAACTTCACGTTCACCTACTACAACACCGCACTCTCGACCGTGGCCAAGTACACAGTCGTCGCGCAGCGCTTTCCGTGGACGACCGGAACCGCGACGGTGACCGCGACCGGGCGCGGGCCCCACAAGACCTTCGCCAAGCGCGTGGGCTTCGACAACCGCGTCAGCGGCGTCGGGACGGTCCAGCTCGTGAGCCCGATCCTGACGCAATGGCTCGGGCAAGGCTCCGCCCCGAAGTTCGAGACCGGCGGCGTCGCGGTCATGCAGATCAAGTTCGCCCCGGAGCCGGCCGGGATCGCCAGCCTGGTCGCGGGTGTGTCGATGCTGCTGGTGATTCGCCGATTCCGCCGCTGAACCGCAGCTACGTCGTTCGAAGCACGAAGAAGCCCGGGTGGATGATCCACCCGGGCTTCTTTTTGTCGCAGGCTCCGGCGGCTCCCGTTCCCGTTGGTCCGAATCCGCGAATGCAGGCTAGAGTTTCCCCATGCCGAGCCGTCTCTTCACCCGACGATCCTTCTTCACCGTCGCCGCCATCGCGTTGATCGTCGGCGGGGTGGCGCTGCAGCTCGACATCCGGACGAATCCGCGGCCACTCGGCGGCGCCGACGAGATCGCTTCGCTCGCGTCCCGCGACGATCTCAATCTGCTCTTCGTCCTGATCGACACCCTGCGCGCGGATCGCCTCAGCGCCTACGGCTACGATCGCGAGACGAGTCCGAACATCGACGCACTCGCCGCCACGGGTGTCCGCTTCGCGGAGAATCTCTCCCAGTCGTCCTGGACGAAGTGCTCGATGGCGTCGCTGTGGACGGGCTCCTACCCGGCGCGGACGGGCGTGACGCGCGCGCCGCAGGCCGTCTCCGACCAGGCGCGCATGCCCGCCGAGATCCTGCGCGACGCCGGCTTTCGCACCTTCGCGATCTGGCGGAACGGCTGGCTGCGCCCGGCCTTCGGCTTCAGCCAGGGCTTCGAGGTCTACCACAGCCCTCGCGCGACCCCGGTTCCGGCGAGCGTTCGCCGCGAGCGGCCGTCCGCGTCCATCATCGGCACCGATCAGGATACGGCCTTCTCGGCGATGGAGTTCCTGCGCAGCCACGGCGACGAGCACTGGTTTCTCTATCTCCACCTGATGGATGTCCACCAGTACGTCTACGACGCGGACTCCGCGCGCTTCGGAGACACGTACTCGGACATCTACGACAACGCGATTCACTGGACCGACCGGGTGCTCGGGAGCGTGATCGAACAGCTCGATGCGCGCGGGCTGCGGGAGAAGACCCTGATCGTACTGGCGGCGGACCACGGCGAAGCCTTCGGGGAGCACGGCCGAGAAGGCCACGCGCGGGACGTCTACGGCGAGGTGACGACGACCCCGCTGATCCTGAGCTTCCCGTTTCGCCTCGAGCCGGGCGCGGTCGTCGAGAGCCAGACCGCGAATGTGGATCTCTGGCCGACCCTCCTCGATCTGCTCGGTCTGCCGCCCTTCGCGGACGCGGACGGTCGCTCGCGTCGGCCGGAGATTCTCGCCGCCGTGCGGGGCGCGCCCGCACCGGCCGCGGAGGAGCCGCACTATGCACACATCGACCAGACGTGGGGGCGGAGCGAACGCAAGCCGAGCCCGATGGTCGCGGTCACCGACGGCTCCTACCGCTTGATCCGCAGGGCCGGGGATGCTCCGGCCGAGCTCTTCGATCGCTCCGCGGATCGTTCCGAGCAGGTCGACCTGGCTTCGGAGCGACCCGAAGTGCTGGCGCGAATGACCGCGCTCGCGGAGGCCTATCTGGCGCAGGAGCCCGCCGAATGGGCGGGCGACTCCGACGTCGAGATCGATCCCCAGGAGCTCGAGCAGCTGCGCGCCCTCGGCTATCAGGTCGAGTAGCGCGGCGGAGAGCCGGGCTCAGAAATAGGCGGAGAGGGTGACGCCGAACATGCGTGGCTCGTTCCAGACCTCGAGGATCGAGTTCGTGCCGAGGGAGAGGTCGAAGACGTCGATCTTGTAGCGCTCGTTCAGGAAGTTCTCGACCCAGCCGGCGATCTCGAACCGCCCGTCCGGGGTGCGGTAGGCGAGCCGCGCGTTGTGGAGCCAGTAGGGTTCCTGGGAGATCGGGTCGAGCATCTGCGGGTCGAGGTAGACCTTCGAGCGGTAGCTGACGGTGTATTGCGGCACGAGGGAGCCCCACCGGCCGAGCGGGATCTGGTACTCGACGACACTCGAGAAGCTCCACGTGGGCGCAGAGATCAGCGGGTGTCCGCTGTAGTCGAACTCGACGAGCTCGACACTCGAAGTGCCTCGGGAGCCCGCCGTCGCCTTCTCGACCTTGAAATCCACGAACTCGGAATCGAGCCAGCCGCCGCCGAACTGGATCAGCAGCCCGGGAAATGGCCGGGTCATGATCTCGAGCTCCGCTCCGAGCACGTTGGCATCGCTGTTGAGGAGCTGCTGGATCGGCAACTCGTTCGCCTCGTTGATGTAGTCGAACACCTGGAGGTCCTGGTACCAGTAGCGGAAGGCCGCGAAGTTCACGATCAGTCGATCCTGGAGCCAGCGGGACTTGAAGCCGACCTCGACGGAATCGATGAATTCGGGTTCGACGGCGGTGATCCGCTGTTTTTCCCTCACGTTCCCCTGGATGGTGAGCGCCGCGTTGAAGTGGCCGCCCTTCATCCCGCGCCCGTACTTGACGTACAGGTTGAGGTGATCGAGGCGGGCGTCGTACATCCAATCACCACCCGGCTCCCAGGCGAGCGTCGCGCCACCCGTGACGCCGGTCCACGACTCGGAAACGAGTTCCTCGGGAAACGCTTCGGTTGTGCCATCGCTGGCGAGGGAAAGGATCGTGCTCGCGAGCGAGAAATCCTTCTTCTCGAAGTTGTAGCGGAGGCCCGCGTCGACATAGACTTCGTCGAGCACCCAGTAGCGCCCGTTGCCGTAGCCGGCGGCGCTCGTGAGCTTTTGAGCGAAGGTCTGTTCGATCCGGCGCTGTCGGAGCCCCGGGAAGAGGTTCGAGGAGTCGAGCTCGTCATGGAGGAAGAAGGCGCCGACCAGCCACTGGTAGCGCTCGCCTTCCCCCGTGGCGCGCAGCTCCTGGCTCACCTGCCAGGCACCGTCTTCGTAGATGGCCGGGAATTCCTTGGTCGGAACGGCGTCGCCTTCGTCGTCGATCGTGCGTTCGTACCACTCGTAGCCGGTCAGCGAGGTCACGACGACCGGCCCGGTGTCCCAGATCCCGCGCAGGCTGGTCCCCCAGGCGTTGAGCAGCTCGAGGCCGTCCCGGTCGTAGAAGCCGGCGTCGGGATCGTCTCCCCCGCGCCCGCCCGGAATGAGATTATTGGCATCGCTGCCGAGCGCGAAGACGCCGTCCACCTCGCGGACGCCCTCGAATTTGAAGCCCGATCTTTCAGCGGACACCACCTCCGAGGACGGAACATCGAGGGATTCGATGAAGAAGGGGTCCCCTTCGTTGTGGACATATTGGGTGCGGAGGGATTGGAGGCGGGTGGAATCGCCGAGGTTCTGGCCGCCGTGGAAGTTCAGGACCCAGTCCATCCCGTCGTCCACGTCGGGCTGGAAGCGGAGGATTCCGCGTGTCGCCCAGTTCTTGATGTTGTTGACACGGTGCTTGAGATTCGCGAAATCCTCCGGCGTCTTGGCGCCGGTGTCCTCGACCCAGGATTCGTTGCCAATGTTTGGGATCCAGGTATCCGCGAAGACTTGGCTGAATTCAAGGTAGCCGGGTGAATCCATGATGCAGACCCCGTCGGGGACTAGCGGTCGGCCCTGGCTGTCGGACTCAGCATTTGCATTGTTCTGGTTCGGGAATTTGCCCGGGTTGTAGCGATTGCCGGGAGTGTCATTGCCTGCGACGTGCGGATGACCGGCATGGGACTCGGTCGAATGCCTCGGATGGTTGTTTCTCGGCCTGGTACTGTGGTCCGGAAAACCGTTGAATTCCCAAGCTGCTCGGATCGTCTCCTCGCTGAGCAGGGGGAAACCGTTCGCCTCGGGATCCCAACCTGCGCAGTTGTTCTTCGTGATGCCATCACGGAAGTTCGCCGTGAAGGCGACGCGGCCCGAGAGCAGGTCTTCGATGATGGGAAAGCCGATCGCGCCTTCAGCGTAGACGGCGTTGTAGTTTCCGTACGTGAGGCTGCTCGACACGTTCAGCTCGCCGTCCGGCAGCACGGAGTTGATCATGATCGCGCCCGCGGTCGCGTTGCGGCCGTTCAGATCCCCCTGCGGGCCACGCAGAACGAAGAGCTCTTCCGTGTCGAAGAGCTGGCCGAGCTGGATCGCGGGAGAGTTGATGTTGACGCCATCCTGGTAGACCGCGACGGCGCCGGCCGCGTTCGCGTTGTAGTCCTTCAGGCCGATGCCCCGGATGAAGAGCGTGGGGTTCGATGCGGAGCTTCGGGTGTTGATTTCGAGGTTGGGGGTGTACTCGGAGAGGTCGGCGATGTTCTGGATCCGCAGCGATTTGATTTCGGCGGCGCTGAAGCTGGTCTGGGAAATCGACAGGTCCTTGAGGAAGTCGTCGCGACCGGAAGCTTGCACGATCATCTCGTCGATGTTTCCGCTGGGCTCCGGGGCGTCGTCGTCTTCGACCGGCAGCAGCACCTCGCGATCGTCCCGCGCGGTGCCGGGCGCGCCGCCCTCTTCCTGGGCGCGCGTCGGCGAAGCGATCGCCAGCAGCGCGACGAGCAGCGCCAAGACACATTCGTACCCGCTCGGAGGCTTCCCGGCATGCGAACTCACCGGACAGAGTCGATCAGATTTGTTGAGGCGCGTCAACGCCATAAGACGAATCCGGGCAGCACGAGTGTTAAGTTCCCATCTGTCCGGCGAGCCCCGATCGGTGCGCTGCGGGGCGGCTCCCCGTGGTAGAATCGAGCGGGTCCGTCGCGGCACATCGACCGGGGAAGGTGGTCCAGGCGGGTTCGGTGTTGAGTTTCGATCGATGCGACGTCGAGGCCGAGGACCTGGCGGACGCGGTAAGGAGATCCTCGATGAAGCGGCTTCGGTTCGCCGCCGCGATTTCGGCGGTGGGGCTCCTGCTCGGTTGCCCGCAGGTCCACGAGGAGGCTCCCGGCGCTCGCCCGGGCCTCGACACCCTTCGGGCCGCGCTCGTGGAACGCGACGAGCTGGAGCGGAAGTACCTGCTCGCGAGCTTCCTGCGCGAGATGGGCCCGGAAGACGTGCAGCCCGTGCTCGCAGAGATCGAGAAGCACCGAACGGGCATCGAGGAAGACGAGGTGCGGCTGTGGATGCTGGCCTGGACGCGATTCGACGGCCCCGGAGCGTTCGCGACCGCCAGGGACTGGCCGACCCCGTGGAAGTCCGTTCTGATGCGGCAGGCGATGCGCGCCTGGGGGTACAACGACGGTCGGGCCGCGTTTGCGGAGCACGAGAAGATCGAGGACGAAAAGCTGCGCGAGAGCCTTCGCCAGGAAGTCGTCGCCGGCTGGGTCGCGAGTCACGATCGGCTCGGCGCCTCCGAGTACGCCGCGACCGTATCGGACGAACGGCGCCGCTTCCGGCTCGCGCTCCGGCTGGCCGGTCAGGCGAAGCGAGACGGCCCCGACGCCGTGATCGCCTGGGCGGAGGCCGTGCCCGAGGATGCGCCCAACGGCTTCAAGGCGGCGGCCTTCAGCCGCGCCGCCGGAGCGCTCGCGCAACTCGACCCCGAGCGCGCCGCAAGCTGGTGGGAAGCCAACGCGGGGCACGCGTACAGCGCGAGTGCGTTGGAGAACATCGCGGCCGGGTGGGCCAAGCTTCACGATCCCCGGGCCCTGGTCGATTGGCTGGAGGGCCTTGCTCTCGATGAAGCCGAGGAGGCCGAGCGCTTGAAGGCCTATCGCTCGGCGTTCCGCGGCTGGGCGGGCAGATCGTCCGAAGCGCTCGAGGCCTGGATCGAGGCCGCTCCGGTCGGGCCGCCACGGGATGCCGCGATCGCCGAGTACGCGCATCTCCTCGCCAACACGGCCCCGGACGAGGCTCTGCGGTGGGCCGAGCAGATCGGGGACGACGAGCTGCGGCTGAATCGAATGCGGCGATTCAGTCGGAAGTTGTACGCGAAGGACCCCGATGCGGTAAAGGCGTGGCTGGAAGAGGCGGACGTGCCCCCCGAAACGCGACAGCGGATCCTGAACAGCCTGCCGCGCGTGGAGCGCGCGGGACCGATGAAGCAAGCCGAGCCGGAAGGCTAGGTCGGCGCCCATGACTTATCGCGAGCCCGTCGATCGGGCGCATATCGTCCTGCCGCTCGCACTGATCCTCACGGTGCTCACGGGCTTCTCGGGCCTCGTGTACGAGGTGACCTGGCAGAAGTACCTGGCAACGCTCCTCGGGTCGCACGCCGAGGCGACCGCGGCCGTGCTCGGCATCTTTCTCGGCGGCCTGTCTGCAGGCTACGCAATATTCGGTCACCTGACCCGACGTGTCGTCGAGCGGGCACAGGCCCGCAGCGAATCGCCTCGGTTGCTGTACGTCTACGCTCTCGTCGAGGCCGGCATCGGGCTCTACGCCCTGCTCTTTCCGTGGATCTTCAGCCTGGCACAGCAGCTCTCGCTGCTCGGTCCCACCGGAATCGCGGGGGGCTTCGCGTTCGACGTCGGGCTCACGACGCTGCTCCTCGGCCCGCCGACCATCCTGATGGGCGGCACGATCCCGATCCTGACGTTGGCTCTGGCCGGCGACATCGAGCACGCGACACGCGTGCACGCCTGGGTCTACGGCTTGAACACCGCCGGAGCGTTTGCGGGAGCGCTGGCGGGCGGCTTCGTGCTGATCCCGCTGCTCGGTCTCGACAACGTGATGCTCGCGATGGGATGCGTGAACGTCGTCGCGGCCGCGGCCTTTGCGCAGCTCGATCGCTTCCACCGGGCGATCGCCCTCGGCCCGTCGCCGTCGCTGCTCGCACAGGCGGTTCCCGGGCTGGGCGCCTGGGCGACCGTCGCACTGCTGGCGGGCTTCGCGATGATGACGCTGCAGACGATCCTCAACCGGATCGGCGGCCTGGCGTTCGGCTCTTCCCAGTTCACGTTCGCGATGGTGGTCGCGGTCTTCGTGCTGTGCATCGCACTCGGCAGTCTCGCCGTGTCCGCCTTCCGGCGCATTCCGCGCGGGTTCGTCGTGGGCTCCCAGTGGCTGCTGGTGCTGCTGCTGTTCCCGCTCTATTTCGTGCTGGCCGACGCCCCCTACTGGGCCCATGTCATCCGCGTGATCTTCCGCCCCGTCGAGCTCGCTTTCTATGGCTATCAAGCCGCCATCTTCGCGGCGCTGCTGCTGCTGCTCGTGATTCCGATCGGGCTCTCGGGGGCCCTGCTTCCGTTGCTCTTCAACGAGCTGCGGCGCGAGGTTCGCGACCTGGGATCCGTCGCCGGGCGCTTGTACGCGTGGAATACGATCGGATCGCTGCTCGGCGCCCTGATCGGCGGCTACGTGCTCTTCATCTGGCTGGATCTGCATCAAATCTACCGGGTTGCGATGGTCGCCCTCGCCGTCGGAGCCTCGATTCTCACGCCACTGGTGCTGCGACCCATGCCCCGGATGGTGTCCGGGCTCATCCTGGTTCCGACGCTGGCCGCGATCTGGCTGCTGCCCGCCTGGTCGGAGACGCAGCTCGCTTCCGGCCTCTTTCGCGCGCGCGAGCCCATGGCGCATTCGTTCAGCGGCCCGACGAAGATGTTCGAACATCGCGATCGCGGCGTGCCGATCTTCTACCGGGACGGTCCGACCAGCAGTGTTGCGGTCACCGAGTCCGACGGCGAGCCGATGACGCGCAGCATCTTCGTCAACGGCAAGCCCGACGGGAGCCTCACGGGCGACTACCCCACGATGGCGCTCAGCGCACTGATTCCCGCGCTGATCGCTACGAGCTACGAGCGCGCGTTCGTGATCGGCTGGGGGACCGGAGTGACGACCGGCGAGCTCGCGGCCCTCGACGGAAGCCGCAGCGTGCGCGTGGCCGAGATCTCGCGGGCCGTCATCGAGGCGGCTCCCTACTTCGACGTCGGAAACCAGGCGGCGTCGAAGAGCCCGAAGGTCGAGATCCTGCGCGGCGACGCCTATCGCACGCTGCAGCGAAGTGATCGTGAATTCGATCTGATCGTCTCGGAGCCCAGCAACCCGTGGGTGACGGGTGTCGAGATGCTCTACAGCCGCGAGTTCCTGCAGGCGGCGCGTGAGCGCCTCGCGCCGGGCGGCGTGTACGCACAGTGGTTCCACGTCTACGAGTCCAACACGGATATCGTCTCGCTCGTGCTTCGCACCTACGCCTCGGTGTTTCCGCACGTCTCCGTCTGGTTCGCGCTCGGTTCGGATCTGCTGCTGATCGGCTTCGATGAATCCGAGCGCGCGCTCGATGTCGAGGCGCTCGCGGAACGATTCGCCCAGCCCGATTTCCGCGCGGGCTTCGCCCGGGTCGGGATCGACAGCTTTCCGCAGCTGCTCGCGCACGAGCTGGTGCCCCTCGGCACTCTCCACGCGGCCGAGATCGAGGGCGAAATCCAGACCCTGCGGCATCCGGTCCTGAGCTACCGGGCCGCGAAGGCCTTCTTCCTCGGGAACCGGGCGTGGCTGCCCCCGCTCACCAGCCCCGCGCACCGCGAAGTCGCGCTGCGCAACTCACTCCTGCTTCGTGACGCCGGCGGCGGCGACGTCCTGCCGGAACGGTCCCTCGAAGCGGCGGTGCGCGAAACGTGTCGACTCCGACGCACGGAGCAGTGCGCCACGCTCGTCGCCCGCTGGCAGCTGGATCGCCCGGGATCTCCACGGTTGAGGAAGACCCTCGAGGAAGTGCGCCGGATGAACCGTGCCTCGCGCATCGAAATCACTCCGCAGAAGCTGAGTCGGCTGCGGATGCTCTATGACGGCAGAGTCCCGGAAGTCAAAGATCAATTGCTGGCGCAGCAGGCCGAGCGACTGACGGAACGATTCCTGCTCCACTACCACCATCCGGTGCCCTTCGACCGGCGCGTGATCGAGGCCGCCTGGCGCCGTTGTCGCGGTGACGATTGTGAGGAAAGGCAGCGCGCCGCCTGGCGGAATCTGGGCAGCCTCGACGCAGACCTGCCGTCGTTGTCGGATTCCGTCGCTCCGATGGACGGCGGGCGAGCGGCGCCGGACTGGGACGCCGGTGAAGACGAAGCCGGTCGATTCGTCGAGCCCGCGGAGACCCCTTAGCGCATGTCCATCGTCGTACACGTCACGCTCCAAGTTCTCCTCGTGTTCGCGCTCGCGTGCGGTCCGAGCGACCCGTTGGCGGAGATCCGCGCATCGCACGAAGCGGGCCGATACGAGGAGAGCATCGCGCCGCTGCGGAAGATCCTCGACGAGAATCCTGCGCAGCCCGAGGCGTCGCTGCTGCTCGGCCGGGCGCTGCTGCGGACGGGAAACGCAGGCATGGCGGTCTGGCCGCTTCGCAAGGCCGCCGAGACACCCGAGTACGCGGTCGAAGCGGGCATGCTCCTGACCCAGGCGATGCTCGATAGCCGAACCGGACCCGACGCGCTCGAGGAGATCGATCGGGTCCTGGAACTCGAGCCCAACAACGTAGAGGCGCTGGTGTTGCGGGTGGACGCCAACCGAGGCGTGGGCAACATCGAGGAAGCGCTCGCGGACATCGATCGGGTGCTCGAGCTGGATCCCGGCAATCTGCCGGTGCTCGTGACGCGCGTGACGGCGCTGATCGCGCTGGAGCGCATCGACGAGGCTTCTGCGGCGCTGGACGCCGCACAGGCGAGCTTCGACGCCGCAAAAAAGGAAGTCGCGCAGCCGATGCTCGCGAGACTGTGCGTCGCGCGCGCCTTGTTCACGTTCCAGAAGGGCGATCTCGATACCGCCGAGCGGTATTACGCCGAGTGCGCCGAGCGCTTTCCCACCGAACGCGTCGCCGTCATGGAGATCGTCGCCTACTACGATCGCGTCGGTCGAAGCGATCGCGCCACCGAGGTCCTGAAGCGCGCCGCCAGCGAATCGAAGGGAGGTCCCTTCCGCACGAATCTCGCCCGGCGGCTCGGTGCCCTCGGCAAGGCGGAGGAGGAGGAGCGCATCCTGCGCGAAGAAGCGGAAACGCACGACTCGGCGATGACCTGGTTCGTGCTCGCGGACTACTACGTGCAGCGCGACCGCTTCGACGAAGCGGTCGAGGCATTCGAGCACGCAGTCTCCGTCAATCCGGCGTCGTCGCGTCTGCGTTTCGCCTACGCCGACACCCTCGTACAGGCCGAACGCTTCGACGAGGCCCGGAAGGTGGCGGGCCGCTTGGAGCAGCCCGAGCTCCGGAGCCTGATTCGCGGCCGCATCCTTCTCGGTGAGGGCAACGCCCAGGGCGCCCTCAACGCATTCGAAGCCGGGATCAAGCTGTGGCCCAACAACGCAGTCGGGAGATTCCTGGCCGGGCAGGCGGCCGAGCGCGTCGGCGACTTCCCGCGCGCGACCTCCCACTATCGCGAGTCGTTTCGAACGAGCCCCGGCGCCAGCGAGGCCGGGCAGGCGCTGGCCGAGCTCTACGCCGGCAGGGGCCTGCATGAGGACGCGCTGCAGATCGCTTCCCGGTACATCCAAGGTCACGCGAGAGACCCCGAGGCGTACCTCTCGAGCATTCGCCTCGCGCACGCGGCGGGTCGCGACAAGATCGTCGCCGAGGGCTTGCAACGGCTGGCGCAGATGCCGGGGCAGGCTCCGGTCGCGGTCGCCGAGCAGGCGACCCTGCTGGCGGCAAAGGGCGACATCGAGCCGGCCGTGGAAGTCGTCGAGTCGTCGGGACTCGATCTGACGGACCCCTCGAACGCGATCGCGTTGCGGGTGCTCGTCCGCGAGCTCGGGGTGCTCGGCCGACACGAAGAGGCGGTGAGCCTGGTCGAAGCCGCGTTGGCCGCACATCCCGACGACGGGGTCTTCCACGAGCTGCAGGGCCGGGCGCTCGACGCGGCCGGACGAGCCGACCCGGCGCGCGCGGCCTACGAACGGGCGCTCGCGCTCGACGCCGAGAGCTGGCGGGCGCTCGCGGGTCTGGCCGCGATCGCGGCGGAGTCCGGCGATTCGGCCCGGGCACTCACCCTCTACGACCGCGCGCTGGCGGCCGACCCGGACGATCCGGCCCCCGCGCTCGCGGCGGTCGCACTCGTGCGCGAGACGAATCCCGAAGAGGCCGCACGGCGGCTCGAAGCGCTGCTCGAGCGACACCCGCGCGAAGCGGCTGCGGCGAACGAGCTCGCGGGAATCCTCGCGGATCGCGGCGAGCTCGACCGGGCGAGCGCCTACGCGTCCCGCGCAGCGTGGTTTGCATTGCCGGAGGCCGAGGCGACCGTCGCGCGCATCGACGCGCTGCGCGCCGCGGCGCCTGTTCCCGAGCCGAAAGAAGAGTCGAACGAATAGCTCCCGACTTGTCGCGCCTCGATCCGGGGCCGTAGAGTATCGGGCGAGCGAAGCGGAAGGAGTGCTCCTCGTGGGTTCCGTGTCCAGCACCGAGCCGCGGCGGCCGCGGCGGGATCTGACGCCGCTGCTCCACGCGCGATCCGTCGCGATCGTCGGCATCAGCGGGCCCGGGCGCTTCGGCGGAATCCTCTTCGACAATCTCGAACGGTTCGGTTACACCGGCGAGATCTACGGCGTCAACCCGCGCTACGAGACCCTCTACGATCGTCCCTGCTATCCGTCGCTGCGCGAGCTGCCCGAGCGACCCGATTGCGCGCTGCTCGCGGTGCCGAACGCGCGCATCGCCCTCGCACTCGAAGAAGCCGCCGCCTGTGGAATTCCGGCCGCCGCGATCTTCGCCAGCGCGTGGTCGGAGCCCGGCGAGGAGCCCTCGCTCCAGCAGCGGCTGCAGGAGATCGCGCAGTCCCATTCGATGGTCGTCTGCGGCCCGAATTGCATGGGCTTCGTTGCGACGGGCCGCGGCCTCCCGGTCTCCGGCTACCGCGTGAACCCGGCGACGCCGGCCGGTCACGTGACGTTGATCTCCCACAGCGGCTCGGTCTGGGAGGGATTCCTGCAGAACCAGCGCGGAGTCGCGTTCAACTACATCGTGTCGCCCGGAAACGAGATGGTCACGACCGTCGCGGACTACATGCAGTTCGCGCTCGCGGACGAGTCGACGCGCGCGATCGGCCTGTTCCTCGAGACGGTTCGCGACCCGGAAACGTTCCTGGCCGCACTCGCGGAGGCCGCCGAGCGGGACGTGCCCGTCGTCGCGCTGAAGAGCGGGCGCAGCGAGCGCGGCGCGCGCCTCGCGCAGGCCCACAGCGGCGCGCTGGCGGGCGACAACGCGGCGATCGATGCGATCTTCGATCGTTACGGCGTGCGGCGGGCGACGTCCATCGACGAGATGATGGACACGCTCGACCTGCTCCAGACCGGCATGCGGCCGAAGCGGAAGGGCCTCGCGGGCGTGCTCGACTCGGGCGGCCAGCGGGCGCACATGGTCGATCTGGCCGAAACGCTGGGCGTCGAGTTCGCCGCCATCGGGGCCGCGACGGTGGCGAAGCTGGCGGCCGTCCTCGAGCCCGGACTCGATCCGATCAATCCGCTCGACGCCTGGGGGACCGGGAACGGCTCCGACGACATCTTCGTCGAGAGTGTGCTCGCGCTCGACGCCGATCCCGCGACCGGCCTCACGCTCTTCGCCGTCGACCTGCCGCCGATGGACGACGCGGAGATGTCCTACCCCGGGATCGCGGCGAGCGTGAACGGGCGCTTGCAGAACCCGCTCGCGTTCATGGTTCACGCGAGCGCGTCGGCGAGTTCGCCGCAGCTGCGTCGCTTGCGCGAGCTCGGAATCCCGATCCTGCTGGGAACCGAGACGGGGTTGCGCGCCGCAAAGCACGCGATCGAATACGCCGCCTTCCAGCGCGCGCGCGCGCAGGCGAAGGACGAAGCGCGCGCGGTCGAACGGCCGCCGCAAACAGGCGAGCTGCGGCGGCGGCTCGAGACCGCGACGGGGCCCCTCGACGAGCACGCGAGCAAGCAGCTGCTGCGCGCCTACGGCCTCGAGACGACGCGCGAGCGCGCCGTTGCGACGCTCGCCGACGCCCTCGGAGCCGCCGCGGAGATCGGCTATCCGATCGCGCTGAAGACGGCCGCGGGCGACCTTCACAAGACGGAGCACGGCGGCGTGCGGCTCGGAGTGGCGGACTCCGACGAGCTCACCGCCGCCTACCGCGACTTCGAAGCGCGGCTCGGACCCCGGGTGCTCGTCCAGGAGATGGTTCCGGACGGTTGCGAGCTGCTTCTCGGTCTGGTGTTCGACCCGCAGTTCGGGCCGATGCTCACCATCGCGACCGGCGGCATCTTCGTCGAGGTGTTGAAGGACTTCCGCATGCTGCCGCTGCCGACCACGTCCGCCGAGGTCGCGGGCGCGTTGGCAAGTCTGCGCGGAGCGCCGCTGCTGCGCGGTGTTCGCGGCCGACCGCCGGCGGACAGCGAGGCGATCGTGCGTGCGGCGCTCGCGCTCGCGGCGCTCGCCGCGGATCTCGGAGATTGCATCCGCGAGGTCGACGTCAATCCGCTCGTCGCCCTTCCGGACCGAGCGATCGTGGTCGATGCGCTGGTCGTGCCGAACACCGACGAACCCGACTCGAGTGCCTGAACAGGAGATGACGCCATGGACTTCGAACTGCCCGACGAGCTGAAGCGGCTCCAGGAAACCGCCCGGCGCTTCACCAACGAGGAGCTCATCCCGCACGAGCTCGAGGTCGACGAGCACTCGTGCATCTCGGAGGCCGCACGCGCCAGGATTCGCGAACGCGCCTGCCGGGACGGTCTGTGGCCGATGAACGTTCCGCAGGAGCAGGGCGGACTCGGCTCCTCCGTGCTCGCGCAGGTCATCGTCCAGGAGCAGGCCGGGCGCGCGACCAACCACCTCTGGGGCTACGTCGGCGGACCCTACAACGCGCTCCAGCGTTGCAACGAAGCGCAGCGGAAGAAGTACCTCGAGCCGGCCCTGACGGGCGAGTGGACCGCCTCCTACGCGGTCACCGAGCCCGGAGCCGGATCGGACACCACCAACCTGACGACGAGCGCGGTCAAGCGGGGCGACCACTACGTCATCAACGGCGAGAAGTGGTTCGTGAGCGGCGGCGAGAAGGGACTCGCCGTCATCGTGCACACGCTCACCGCACCCGGCGAGGAGACGCTCTTCCTCGTCGATCACGGCACGCCCGGAATGCGGATCAAGCGGCTCCCCCGCTTCATGAACCGCTCCGAGGACGAGCATGCCGAGATCGTCTTCGAGGACTGTGCCGTTCCGGAAGGGCAGATGCTCGGCCAGCGCGGCGAGGCCGACGCGATCAGCAAGGCGTGGTTTCGCGAGGAACGACTGCACATTGCCGCCCGCTCCCTCGGAGCCGCCCAGCGCCTGATGGAGGAGATGAAGGCGTGGTGCGGGGAACGCGAGACCTTCGGCAAGAAGCTCTACGAGCACCAGGGGATCGGTTGGCTGCTCGCCGACTCGGCGACCGAGCTCTACGCGGCCCGACTCGTGACGTACAAGACCGCCTGGGAGGAGGACGCGGGCGCGTGCGACGTGAAGGAGCTGCACACCAAGGCGTCCATCGCCAAGCTCTACGCATCCGAGATGGCGCATCGCGTGGCGGATCGCGCCGTGCAGGCCTTCGGTGGTCGCGGCTACTGCTGCGACTACGCGGTCGAGCGGCTGTTCCGGGATACGCGCGTCGACCGCATCTGGGAAGGCACCTCCGAGATGATGCGATCCATCATCCTGAACGGCGTGATGAAGCGCGATCTCGACCGCCTGCTCCGCTGACGCTTCCGGTCGCTCGCACGCGGGCGGTCCGGTGCGGCGGAGACCGCAGCCGACGGAGGCGAGCTCTGCCGGCTGCGGTTGCTTCGGAACGACGCCCGGAAACCCTGGCCGGGTGCTGAAGAAGTCCCGTGATGGTTGCGCGAGCTCGGGGGGTGCCTGCCGCGACCGTCGGCCGATCAGGGAGCGGCAGGCACCCCCCGAGCTCGCGCGGATCCAACAGAACCGGCCTTCTTCAGCACCCGGCTAGACGTTCGCGTTGGACGCTCCCTGCCGATCCAGAACCGTCCTGAGCGCGGTCTCGAACTTCTCGAGGGTTTCGGCCAGGCAGGCATCGTCGTGCGCGGCGCTCACGAACCACGGCTCGCGGGAGTCCGGCTCGCAGAGGATTCCGAGCTCGATGAGCTCGGCGGCCAGGCTGTTGTAGAGCTCGTAGTCGGTCGTCGCCCACTCTCGATAGTTGCGCGGCACGGACTCGGTGAAGAAGAGTCCGCCCATCGAAGGATGCCCGCTGAAGACGTGGGCGATCCCGCGATGCGAGAGGATCTCGCCGATGCCCTGCTGCATCCGGTGGCCGTAGTCCGCGATCTGCTCGAGGGTGTCGGTCTCGTCGAGGATCTCGAGGGTCTTGTCGGCGGCGGCCAGGGACACGGGGTGCGCGGCGTAGGTGCCGCCCTGCGCGATGCCGTCGTCGCCGCCGATCATCCGCATGATGTCCTCGCGGCCCCCGAGCGCGGAGATCGGATAGCCGTTGCCCAGCGCCTTCGCGAACGTGCACAGGTCTGCGCGCACGTCCATCAGCTCCTGCACTCCGCCGCGCGCGACCCGGAAGCCGGTCTTGACCTCGTCGATGAGCATGATGACGTCGAAGCGATCGCACAGCTCGCGAGCATCCTTCAGGTACTGCGGCTCGGCGGTGATGCTGCCCGCATTGCCCAGGATCGGCTCGATCACGAATGCACCGATCGAGTCACTGCGCCGCTTCAGGACGTCCTCGAGTCGATTCGCGTCGTTGAGCGGAACGATGTTGACCAGGTCCCGCAGCACCTTCGGCACGCCCGCCCCGGCCGGGCGGAGTCCACCCGTGAGGTCCTCGTCGGGCGCGATCTCCCAGAGCGCGGAGTCGAATTGGCCGTGGAAGCCGCCTTCGACCATGATGTGCCCGTCCTTGTCGCTGAACGCGCGCGCCAGTCGAAGCGATGCCATCACCGCTTCGGTCCCGGAGTTCGCGAATCGCACCAGGTCCACGGAGGGCACCATCTTCTTGATGCGTTCGGCGACGACGGACTCGCGTATGGTGGAGAGTGCGAACGTCCCGCCGACCTTCATGCCTTCCCGTGCGGCGGCGTCGACCCGGTCATCGCAGTGGCCGAGGATCGTCGGGCCGTAGCCGATCCGGTAGTCGATGTACTCGTTGCCATCGATGTCCCAGATGCGCGCGCCCTTCGTGCGCTCGACGTAGATCGTCTTGTCCGGTCCCCAGGCTCGCCAGTTCGACGAGACCCCAAGTGGTAGTTGCTTTACTGCCCTCTCGTAGTGTCGATTGGATTTTTCGAGTGAGCGCGGCATAACGACTCCGTTTTCCTGTTGTCTTCTCGTATGTTCTGGCTTCTCCTGAAGGTTCGGGCGACCGGCTTTCGATGGCCCGGACCTTCCATCCACGATGCTGCCCGGGCCGCTAGCCGTCCCGACCCTGACGTTCGATGTGCGCCAGCCAAGCAGTCGCTTCTTTTCGAGTCGACGCGTGCTGCTGCGCGATCCGGAAGGCGGTGAGCGCGGGCCCGGTGAGATCGTCGCTGTAGTACGAGATCCCGAGGAGCAGCTGCGCCCTGCCCGTATCTTCGAGGCCGCCCTTCTCGATCGCCTTCCGGATCAGCTCGGTTGCCTCCTTCCAGTCTTCGCGCTGGATGCGAACCTGCCCGAGGCGCAGGTAGAGTCGCCCGTCGTCCGACAGCTCCGCCGCCCGCCGGAGCGGCGCGAGGGCCTTCTCGTATTCGCGGGCCGCGATCCACGAGTTGCCGAGGAGCTCGAGCACTTCGCGGTCCGGTTCGATTCGACCCTCGGCGAGGCCGCGTTCGAGCACCTCTGCGGCCGGATAGGGGAGCTGGTGGAACAGGTAGGTGCGCGCCAGCCGACGCAGCTCGTCGTCCTCGGTGAGCAGGCCCTGAGCGTACGCGAGCTGCTGGATTTCCATCGCGTTCTCGTAGTCTCCCCGGGCGCCGTAGATGAGCGAGAGCTGTATCCAGTACTGCTTCTTCGTGAAGCGGGTCACCAGCTCTTCGAGGATCGGGACGGCGCTGTCGTAGTCTTCCGCCTGCAGGTGCAGCGCGGCGGCGAGCTGGAGCCAGCTCTCTTTCGGCTCGTCGGAGATCTCCAGGGCCTTGAGTGCGGGGGCCAGCGCCTGGTCGTACTGCTCGCGGCGGTAGTGCGAGATCGCGAGCAGGTAGTAGGCGACCGCATTCGGCTCGTCGACGTAGAGGAACCACTCTCGCAGCTCCTCCTCGACCTTCTGCCACTCGCCCATCGACGCGTAGATCTGCGCGATGCTGAAGCGCACGCTGGCCTCGTCGTCGATTCCCAGGGCTTCCTGCTCGACCACCTTCTCGAAGTACCCGACGGCCGCCTCGGAGTCCTCCTGGCCGATCGCGGCGTACGCGAGGAAGCGATACGCGAGCGCACGCTCGTACGGGTTCAGGCGCGCGAACTTCAAGTCCTCGAGCTTCTTGCGGGCTTCGGCGTACTGCCCGCCCTCGAGGAGCTCGACCGCGCTGTTGAGGCGCTTCTGGGTGAGCTCTCGCACGAAGTAGCGGGCCAGCTGCTCGTCCCTCTCTTTGCGCAGGGTGTCGAGATCCGGCATCTCGTCGGCGATCGCGGCGGCGGCGACCAGAAGCGAAGCGCAGACGATCAGGCGGCCGATCCAACGCTCCATCGTGTCACCTCGGCAGCTCGAACTTGATCCGTTGCCGGACGCCCGGCCGGTCCACTGCGGTTCCGTGCTGGATCTTGGGGTTGTACTTCCACTTGCTCACGGCTTGCACCGCGGCCCTGTTGAAGATCGTCCCGGGATTGGAGGCGGTGACCACGATGTCCTTGACGGTGCCCGCTGCGGTGATCGTGAAGCGGAGCTCGACCCAGCCCTCGACGCCGCGCTGCTTCGCGCTCATCGGGTACTGCGGCTCGACGCGCACCAGCGGCACCACGTCGCGGTCGGAGCCCCCCGAGCTGAGGTCGGCGGACGCGAGCTCGAGCCCGGCGTCGACGTCGGGAACGATCACGGCCGCCGAGTCGTCGGGTGCCAGGTTCTGGCTGAAGTTCATCTGGGGCGGCGGCGGCGGTTGCTCGGGCTGCTTCCGATCCGGGATCTCGCGCTTCTTCGTCTCGGGCTCGGAATCGCGCTTGAGGCGGACGAAGTCCACTATGAGGGGCTTCTTCTCCTCGAGTATCTCGCCCGCGACGCCGACCAGCGCCTGCATCACCCAGAAGAGCGCGAAGGTGACGGTCGCCGCGATTGCCGAAACTCCGAGAAGTCGAAGCGTCATACACTTAGTCGACTACTTCAGCGGCGATCGACACGTTCTTGACGCCCACCATGCGCGCCGCGTCCATCACCTGGACGAGCAGCTTGTTCTTGCTCTCTTCGTCGGCCTGGATCACGACGGCGCCGTTCGGATTCTCGGCGTGCATGCGCTCGATGTTCGCGCGCAGCGCTCGCGGATCGACCTGGCGCCTGTCGATCCAGATCTGGTTGTTCTCGGAGATCGCCACCAGGATGTTGCCCTTCTCCTTGCGCTCCGCCGTCGATGCGTTCGGCCGGTTGACGTCGATCCCCGCCTCCTTCACGAAGGAGGCCGTCACGATGAAGAAGATCAGCATGATGAACACGACGTCGAGCATCGGCGTGAGGTTGACCTCGTTGTCCTCTTCGTCGTCGAACTGGGACATGTTCATTCGCATCCGTCGTCTCCCCCGCCGTTCTCAGCCATGCTCGATGATCAGTCGATCCGCCATCAGTCGACCTTCCTTCTTTGCGCGACGCTCGAGCTGAACGCTGAAGATCAGCCCCGAGAGCGCCGCCACCATCCCCGCCATCGTCGGCAGCGTCGCCTTCGAAATTCCGCCGGCCATGCCGCGCACGTTGCCGCTGCCCGCAATCGCCATCACGTCGAAGACCTCGATCATGCCGGTCACCGTGCCCAGCAGCCCGAGCATCGGGCACAGCGCCACGAGCGATTTGATGATCTGGAGTCCGCGCTGGAGCTCCATGTCCACGTCCGTGATGAGCAGCAACCGGACCTGACGCGCGTACCAGCTCTGGTGGTCCCGTCGCGACTCCCACTGTTTCAGCACTCGACTCGCGATCTTCGGATGAACCCAGGTGAAGAACCAGTAACGCTCGAGGATCAACATCCACATGGCGAACATCACGACCGCGATGACGAGGAGCACGTCGCCGCCCGTCTCGACGAAATCGCGAACTGCTGCGTAGGCCTCGATCTCAGCCATTGGTGCTCGATTCCTCGACGCGCATCGCCACCAGGCCCGCGCTCTGGCCCATCAGGATCGAGAGGATCCGCTTGCGGCTGGTCGAGAGGAACGCGTAGAGGAGCACGAGCGGCGCGGCCGTCATCAGTCCCAGCATGGTCGTGACCAGAGCCTCCGAGATGCCTCCCGCCATCATCTTCGGGTCGCCGGCGCCGAACATCGTGATCGCCTGGAAGGTCTTGATCATTCCGGTCACGGTGCCGAGCAGGCCCATCAGCGGCGCGACCACGGAGACCACGCGCACGAGCCACATGAACCGATCCAGTCGGTCCGCCTCTTCGATCACCGCCTGGTCGAGTCGCAGCTCGAGGGCCTCGGGATCGAGGCTCGCGCTGTTCTCGTAGGCCTGTAGCACGCGACCCAGTGGATTGTTCGGGCTGGCTTCCTTGCGCCCGCGCTGGGCCTTCACCTTCCGGCTCGTGATCGACAGCGAGAGCAACTTCGCGAACCCGACCACCAGTGCGATGACGCCGATCACGATGATTGCGTAGCCGACGGCTCCGCCCTGCTGGACCCGCTCCTTCTGGCTCGGTGTGTCGATCAGGGCCGTGAGCAGCGAGCCGCGCGAGGGGTCGATTGCGAGGACGCCGAAGCCGGTGCCGGTGTTCGCCTCGTACGGAGCCACGGTCTGGAGGTAGCGGGTCGGGGGCTGGCGATTCAGCTCGCGGATCCTCTGGATGTCCGGATCCCAGACGAGATACCGCCCGTTCGACACGATCGAGAACACGCCCGCGCGAACCACCTCGCGCTGCTCTTCGTCGCCGTCCGTCGTGAGTACCGTGGCGGGGTAGCGGGAGACCTTTCCCTGCTGCGTCATCTCGCGCTGGAGCTCGAACCAGAGCTTCTCGAGATCGTCCGTCTTCGGCAGCTCCTTGCCGCGGCCGAGCTTCTCGAGCAGCTCTTCTCGCTTCGGGATCTGCGAGCTCGTAGCCGACTCCCAGACGTTGGCCTGCAAGTCGCCCGCGACCTGGCGAACCACGCCGAACAATTCGCCCATCGTTCCGAGTCGTTGCTCGAGGTTCTCCTGCAACTGCGCCAGCTCCGTCTCGTTCGCCGCGAACGTCGTCTCCATCCGTCCACTGCGCGCCTCCTCGGCCGCGACGCGGGCGAGCAGCTCCTGGAGCAGCTCGGTCTGCTTCTCCTTGGCCGCGACGAAGCGCGCCACGCGCTCCCGGTCGGCCGCTTGCTCGCTGCGGTAGCCCGTCTTCACGAGGTCCAGCAGCTCGTCGAGCGAGACCGGCGTGGGCGCATCGGCGGGGCCCGACGTCGCGGCCGGGGTGTCGGCGGCGGGAGTGTCGGCGTCGGGGGTCGGCGTCGCGGCGGGCGGCTCCTGGGCTTGCGCCGCGATCGCGGTGGCGGCGATGGTCAGCGCCGTCAGGAAGCATCGTCTGGCCATGGATCCGGGCTGCAGCCGCATCAGATCTCTCCCCGTTTGGGCGCCAGAAGCGGCAACCGGATCAGGTCCGGAGCGGACTGCTTGCGCGCGATGCGCAGGCCGTCTCGAATCGCGGAGCGGAGGTTCGCGTCCAGTGGCTCCCAGCGGCGCGTGTCCTGGTTCCAGGCTCCCGCTTCGGATTCGTCCAATGTCTGGTAGATGAGCGCGATGCGACCGACCCGCAGGAAGTTGACCGTCACCTCCTTGTCGCCCTGGGCGAGCGTCGAGCGGTAGGCTTCGATCGTGCGGCCGTAATCGTTCTCGATCTGGTACGCCTCCATGATGCGGCGATACTTCTCGGCCTCGGTCACGTCGGCGCGATGCATGAGCTTGCGGAGCTCGAGAGTCCGCTCCGTGCGCTCCGCCTCGAGGAACGGAACGTCGAGCGATATGAACGCATCCAAGGCGTCGATCATCCGCAGCATCAGCGGCGTTACGTCGCGGCTTACGAGCTCCACCTGATCGACCTGATCGATCAGCGACGCCCGTTCGACGGCCTGCGCGGCGATGAGCGATTCGAGCTGGCGGTTGTAGATGAGCAACGACTCGTGCTGGCGCAGCGCCGACTGGTACTGCGTGAGGAGGTCGTCGGTGGCGTCGCTGAGAGCTTCCACGCGGCTCTGTGTCTCGGACAGCGCTGCGTTCGCCTCACGGCGAATCTTTGCTGCGTCTTCGAGGATCTCGGTCGGAGACTCCGCCGCCGCGGCCGAGCCCGCCTGCGCGGCCGA
>Ga0055476_10000018_pt1 | contig 30627 bp, 24 predicted proteins | sample Muzzi_CordC_D2_FD_57682 | JGI IMG/M metagenome (GOLD analysis project Ga0055476, IMG submission 57682) | Wetland microbial communities from San Francisco Bay, California, USA, that impact long-term carbon sequestration - Muzzi_CordC_D2 | ecosystem: Environmental > Aquatic > Marine > Wetlands ... | reverse complement strand
CCTAGGATCCGTCCTGACCGATGCGTTTCCAGGCTTTACCATTCCTGTGGCCATCTCTATTGCTAACTCGATAGCTGCAATCAGACTGCCCGCGTCGGCCTGTCCGGTACCGGCCTTATCGAGTGCTGTGCCGTGATCAACCGAAGTCCGGATGAAGGGTAGACCCAGGGTGATATTCACCGACCGACCGAAACCCATATGTTTAAGTACCGGTAAACCCTGATCATGGTACATAGCCAGTACGCTATCTGCCTTTTCCAGGTAGTGTGGTGTAAACAGGGTGTCGGCGGGTAAGGGGCCGGTCAGCTTCATGCCTTCTTTTTTCAAGCGGGCAACGACCGGTTCAATGACATCGATTTCTTCCCGGCCTAGATGGCCAGACTCACCTGCATGGGGATTGAGCCCCGCCACCAGAATACGGGGATCAGCGATGCCAAAATGCAGATGGAGACCGGCATGCAGGCACCGCAGTACTGCTGCCAGACTGACTTGAGTGATTGCGGCAGGAACCTCAGTGAGCGGCAAATGTGTGGTCGCCAGTGCGACGCGCAAACCGGTGGTCGCCAGCATCATGACGACCTGTGCCGTATCGGTCTTTTCGGCGAGGTATTCTGTGTGGCCGGTAAAGGCGATGCCGGCTTCATTTATGATGCCTTTGTGCACCGGCGCTGTCACCATGGCCTGGAACTCACTGCACAGGCAGCCCTGGATGGCGCGGTCGAGCGTTTGCAGCACATAGCCCGTATTGGCTGTATCCAGCTTGCCGGGCGTTACCGGTGTCTGCAGTTTGATCGGCGAGACAGACATGCGTCCTGCGGCTACGGGTGCCTGTTGCCTGTAATCAGCCAGGGATGGCGTTTGCTGTAGATCGCTTGCGCGCTCTGCCAGTAACTGCGGATCACCGATGAGGACGATTTCGGCGGCGAAACTGTGATTGAGCAGCGCCAGGCACAGATCAGGACCAATGCCCGCCGCTTCGCCAGTGGTGATGGCAATACGAGGAGTATTAATGCGCATTTCTCATGACATTAATCACATGCCCCAGGGCAGAAGGTGAGGAATGGGACATTCCGAGAGGCTCCTCTGGAGGACCCTGTCGTGCTACGCAATTCACCTTGAAGGGCACGAAGTTCACAAGGGAACAAGCGGTAAAATGTTCTTTCAACAATGTCATCAGGCACAGGTTTTAGTTCCGCTTTGCGCCCTTCGTGTCAAGAAACAGGGGCTGCCGGACTGGACAATGTGAGTCTGGAACACTACTCGTCGAGGTGGTATTCGACATAGGCTTCATCACGCAGTCGCCGTAACCAGATTTCCAGTTGTTCGTCGGTTTTGCGTTGACGTATGGATTCACGCGCACGGGTACGCCGGTAATCGTCGGTTTCGTCCTGTTCGCGGCGGCCCTGGACCTGGATCAGGTGCAAGCCAAAGCGGCTCTGCACCGGTTGACTGACTTCCCCGATTGCCAGTTCATCCATGGCCTGCTCGAATTCCGGTACCATCTGACCGGGTGTAACCCAGCCCAGGTCGCCACCCTTGCTGCCCGAGTCCGGATCCTGGGAATGCGCGCGTGCCAGTACCGCGAAGTCTTCGCCCTGGGCGATGCGTTCGCGTAATTGTGCCATGCGGACTTCGATCTCTTGCTCGGAAACCAGCGTATCCGGATGTAACAATATATGTCTGGCGCGGGTTTGCTTGATCATGTGTCGCTGGTCACCGCGAATGTCCATGATCTTGACGATATGGAAACCGCTCGGGCTGCGAATGAGGTCACTGATCTGACCGATTTGCAGCTTTCCGACAACATCGGAAAAAAATGAGGGCAGCTGGCCAGTCTTGCGCCAGCCCAGATCGCCGCCATCCAGGGCCTGTTGCCCGTCTGATTCAGCAATCGCCATCCGCTCGAAATCAGCGCCGTCTTTCAGGCGTACCAGCATGTCATTGGCGCGTTTTTTGGCTTTCTTGATCTGTTCCGGGCTGGCCGCTTCAGGCGTCGAAACCAGTATGTGTGCGAGGTGATATTCACGGTTCTGATCATTGAAGGAAGCCGCTGTGGCCAGCAAATGGTCAACTTCCTGCGATGTGACCTCGACCTGGTTATCCACCATCTGCTGGCGAATCTGGTTGATGGTGATCTGGTTACGGAGCTGCTCACGGAAGGCAATATAATCAAAGCCATCCTGTTCCAGCGTCTCGCGGAATTCGGACAGGCTCATGTCATTTTGTTTGGCCAGCTTACGCATGTTGTTATTGAGTTTTTCGTCATCGATACGAATGCCATTGCGCTCTGCCAGTTGCAGTTGCAGGTTTTCCAGAATCAGGCGATCGAGTACCTGTTTCTGCAATGCTGAACGAGGCGGCAGTTTCGCCTGCTGCGCTTGCAGCTGGCTGATGACCATGGCCGATCTGTTGCTGAGTTCGCTTTCAAGGACTACGTCATTGTTGACCGATGCGACAATGCGGTTCAGTGTCTGGCCGGCCTGGCCGCTGCCGGCAAACAATAAAAGCAGGGGCAAGAAAAGAATTTTTGCTGTCATTACCATCAATCCATCGGCCTTTCTGTCCAGCCTAGGATACCATCTTCCAGCAGCGATTCGATGTTGCTGCCGAAACTGCCGAGTCCCTTGAGGACGATTTGCGCCAGGAAGATGCGGTTTTCACGGCTTGAATCGTCAATATAATCCCGCGTAACAAAACGGATACCCCAGCAGCAGCTGTCGTACTCGAAACCGGCCAGGGTCTCGAGTTTCTGTGAGTCCTTGAGATCGTAGTAGAAACGTCCCAGCACATGCCAGGATGGTGTCAATGGCCACAAGACAGATGCATCGATCTGGTTTTGGTCGCCATTGATATAACGGTATGACAGATTGGCGATTTTTCGGAACCCTGGCGTGTACTGAATGCGTGCGTTGGCGCGGTCGGTGACACTGTCGCGCGTGTTCCAGATCATATTGGCTTTTGCGTTCCAGGAGCGTGAAAGGGCGAGTTCCATGTCGCCGACGATATCGGATTCGTTGTCGTCGGCCGGTTCGGTATTGTCCAGCGTGACGTTGCGGTTGGCAAAATAAAACAGCTGGCCGATCGAGGCATGGAATTTCTCGGCGCCGGTATTGGGATCAATGAAGCGGGTGGAGACGGCCAGTGCCGCCTGATTGGCATCGCCCATGCGGTCTGCACCGTTAAAGCGGTTTACCTCGAACAGTTCCCGGTATCTGAAGGTGGGTTCGCTGCTGTCAAACAGGGGTATGTCCTCCTGATTCTGCCCCTTTACCCACAGGTAGAACAGACGCGGTTCCAGGGTCTGGGTATATTTGGCGGAACCGATAGCCAGGTCGCGCTCGAAGTACAGGATATTATCCATGCTGAAAAAAGGCGTTGTTCTGGTAGGGTTTTCGGGGTCGCCCGGAGCCTGGTTGTCCAGCTTGTAGGCGGTATAGCGCAGCCCCACCTTCGGGATGGATTCGAATGCAGACCGGCGGATCGGCAGACTGATGTCGGGCCACAGGTCAACGCGGTCAGCGGTGACCTGCTCATCTGCGTCGAAACGAACAAACTCCGAATACAACTGTGTTTCGATACCGAGCGGGCGGAACGGGGATGCAAGGGCGAAGGTTGTGCGCGGCAGGCGTTGGTATGGACGGTCACTCTGAGCGATGGTTTCATCGACTGTCTGATAATCATCCACCTGCACGCCCAGCTGCCACCAGTTGGTCGTATATTGTGCTTGTGCCGAGCGCGTCAGGTGGGTGATGCTGGCGAGGCTGAGTGAATCGCCCAGATCGCTCAGGTAGTTCTTGTCCGACACCCGGTCATAGTCAATATTGGTGGTGAGGTGTCTGCCGAACCTGCCTTCATCACGAATCGTGATGCGGCTGCGGTTATCCCTGGTGATATCGTCTTTGTGCAGGTATTCGATACCGATGTGTCCTTGCTGCTGCGGGCTCAGGTAACGAAATTCAGTGATGAACTGGGTGCCACGGTCTTCCAGGTAGCGCGGCGTAATCGTTGCGTCGTAGTTGGGGGCCAGGTTCAGATAGAAGGGTGTCCGCACTTCGATACCCGAGTTGTCGGACGTGCCGAAACTGGGAATCAGAAGACCGGTTTTACGCCGATCGTCGATGGGGAAGCTGATGTAGGGTGTATACAGAATAGGTACTCCCTTGATTCTCAGTTGTGCATTACGCGCGACGCCTTTACCTGTATTCTGGTCCAGGGTGACCGTGTCGCCACTGAGCCGCCAGTTGTTAGAGCCGTCCGGGCAGGTGGTATAAGTGGCTCTTTTGTATTTGGTGACCCCCGGCTCGAGTAGAAAAGTTTTTTTGGCTTTACCGCGTGCATGGCGATCATAGATACGGAAACGGGTTTGAAAAAATTCGCCCCGGTCCTCGTCCAGCCACATGGTGCCGTGGCTGCCCGATATGCTCATGTTCGGATCGTCAAAGCGAAATCCGTCTTCGGCTTCCACAGTGCCGCTCGTTTCATCGTAGATAATCCGTTCAGCCTGTAACTGTTGTGCACCGCGTTGCGCCTGCGCGTCTCCGATCAGGGTCATTGTACCGTCCGCGTTGCGTTGTGCCAGGTCGCCGACCAGGTAAGTGGGCGCCTGCTCAGGGTCTCCCTCGAACTGAAGATCGAAGTCCCGGGCCGGTGGCGGGGGGCAAACAGCCCAGGCGGAAATCGGGGCATGGGGGTCAATGTCCGGGGTTACGGCATCACCTTCAGCATGCAGTCCGGCAGCTGTCATTGAAAGACTGGCGGCGAGTAATAAGTCTCTGATATTCACTGATTATTATGTATTTAAACGGCTAAGCTGGTGATGCTGACAGGTGACACTATCGAAGCTGGCGGCTGGCGCGTAAAATCGCATAGAATGACTGAATATTCAATGATTTCGTAGGTCTGTCGTGCAGCTGACACGTCCCCGGCAGGTAATGATTCTGCTCCTTCTGACAGCTATTACGCTGTTATTGCTGATCATTCAACCTGCTGAGGAGCCGGCGCTGCGATCGCTGGCACCGTCCCCGGTTCCGGTTGATTTTGCCAGCCGGACTGATCTGTACCCCCAGCAGCTGGTGTCCGGTCATTTGCAACCGGTACGGCGGGCCTGGCTACGGTTTGAAGTGGACGGCAGGGTGGCGGAGCGCCGGGCCGAACCAGGCCAGTCAGTCACGGTGGGGGACGTGCTGTTAGCCCTCGACGGTCGCGATTACCAGGACGCACTGATTCAGGTGCAGGCCGAGTGGCAGCAGGCAGAGCAGGATCTGCAGCGTGATCGAAGTCTGTTGAAGCTGGCTGAGCGCAGCCGCAAGCTGCAGGAGGAGGAGGTCAGCCGACTGAACAGCCTTGGCGAGCGTTCACTGGCATCCAAAACCCGTCTCGGAGATGCACAAGCATTATTGGCACAGCGTTTGTCAGAGGAGGCACGCTTGCGCGCCAGTGTGAACACGGGACCGCAACGGCTGGCGGCACGCAAGGCGGCCATGGACCGTGCCCAGCGCAATCTGGACCGCACAACACTCAAGGCGCCTTTTGCCGGCCGGGTCAACCAAGTGCAGCTGGACGTGGGCGATTACGCCAGCCGCAATCAGCAGGCGCTGGAATTGATCAGTGACCAGCTGGACTTTTATGCGCAGGTGCGTGGACCGGTTGCCCGGGCATTGACGCTGGGACAGTCGGTGACCGTCAGGGTCGGGGACCGCCCGTACACGGCAAGCGTGGCGGCCGTCCAGCCAGATCCTGATCCCAGCACATTTACCCACGCCATTCGTCTGCGTATGCCGGAATCTGAAACCCGTTCGGGTGCTCTGGCCGTGGCGCAACTGCCGCTGCAAGCTTTGAGGAATGCGCTGGTCGTTCCTTCGACCGCCATATTACTGGAAGATGGCAGTGCCTTTGTATTCAGGGTGGAAGGTGATCATCTGCAGCGTGTTGCCGTGCAATTGGGGCCACGTGTCGTTCAGCAGCAGGTGATTGTCTCAGGCATCGACGCCGGTGAGCAGGTGGTGACGCGTGATGTGGCGGCGCTTGCCGATGGCCAGGTTGTGATTAGCGAGGCCTTGCAGCCTGCGCAGCAAGCAGACTAACCTGCTGTGGGTTTGATTCGTTTTTCCATTGGCAACCCCCTGATCACCAATCTGATGCTGGTGTTTTTGATGCTGTTGGGCGTCCTGTCCTGGCATGCCATGCCCCAGGAAATGTTTCCGGTGGTTGAGCTGGATATGGCGCGTGTAACAACGGTTTTTGAAGGGGCTTCACCGGAAGAGGTCGAGCAGCAGATTACCCTGACCATTGAGGAAGAACTCGATGGCATGTCGGATCTGGACGTCATGACATCAACCTCGAGTGAAGGCCTGTCTTCAGTCACACTGGAGCTTAAATCGGGCAGCAATGTCGAGCAGTTTATGCGTGATCTGCGCAACAGGCTCGACCAGATCACAGATTTACCTGACGAGGCTGAGGAACCTGAATTGACCCGCCTGGAAACCCGTTTTCCGGTTATCAGTCTCAGCCTGTACGGTAATGCCGCACGCGGCTATCTGTATGAAACAGCAGATGACGTGAAGCGCCGCTTGCTGCAGTTGCCAGGTATCGCCAGTGTGGGGATCGCCGGCGACCGCGACTGGGAAATCTGGGTGGAAGTGGACCCGCAGGTGCTTTCCGCCCGTGGTGTTTCCCTGCAACAGCTCATTGCAGCGGTGCGCACCAATCTGCGTGATTTGCCCGGTGGCTCGTTAAAAGCCCAGGAAGGCGACATTCTTTTACGCGGTAAGGGTGTCGCACCCAACCCGCAGTTATTGCAGCAGATTGTTATTCGCAGTAATGATAAAGGCGGGCGTCTGCGGGTTGGGGATGTGGCTGAGGTGAGCTTGCGCCTGGAAGAGGCCGAGACACTGGGGCGTTTCAATGGAGCCCCTTCGGTCAATCTGACGGTTACCAAAACTGCCGATGCCTCAACCATCGAGGTCTCACGCCTGGTTCGTGAAGAGGCAGACAAACTGCGTCGCGAATTGTCGCCCAGCATTCAGGTCGGGCTGTTCAGTGATTTATCCGTGTATGTGAAAACCCGCTTGAATACCGTCAAGTCATCCGGCCTGCTGGGGCTGGTGCTGGTGCTGTTGTCACTGTATCTGTTCCTGAACTTTCGTGTCGCGCTGATCACGGCGATGGGAATTCCGGTTGCCTTCCTGGTCGCGGTCTCACTCATCTATTATCTCGGTTTTACCATCAATATGGTCTCCCTGTTCGCCTTTCTGATTGCACTGGGACTGATTGTCGACGACGCGATTATCGTCACAGAAAACATATACCGGCATATGGAGCAGGGAATGCCGCCGGTACAGGCGGCACAGACCGGCGCCCGTGAGGTGATGTGGCCCGTACTGGCGGCGACCAGCACTACGGTTGCGGCCTTTCTGCCGATGTTTGCTATCAGTGGAACGCTGGGTGAATTCATCAAGGTGATACCAGTGGTGGTGGCAGCTTCGCTGGTAGGTTCCCTGTGGGAAGCCTTTGCTGTACTGCCCTCCCATGCTACCGAGCTGTTGCAGGTCGATCGTCAGCAAAGACCGGCAGGACGTATCGATTGGACGGCGTTACTGCACCGTTATGTGGATTTTCTGCGCTGGTCTGTGCGCAATCGCTATTTTGTCAGTCTGGTTGCGCTGGGTGTGTTGGCGGTAGCCGTCAGCTACGGCGTGACGCGCCTGCCATTCCAGTTGTTCAGCAAGCCGGATATCGGGCAGTTTTTCATCAATATCGAGGCCCCTAACACCTACAGCCTTGAAGATACCGAACGCTTGGCGAAACGAATCGAAAAGGCGGTGCTGGAAACTGTTGGCAAGGGTGAGCTGGATACCATGTTGACCAATGTCGGCGTGACATTTATTGATTTCAATCGCTTTCGCTATGGCAGTAACTACATTCAGCTGATTATCGATTTGCAGAAACAGGTGCCGGAGGGGTTAATCGAGCGTTTTATAACACCAGCCGTCAGTCTGAAGTTCAGCTGGGAAGGCACCCGGCAACGCGAGACCGATACCATTGTCAATGACGTGAGAAAACGTCTTGAAACCCTGACCGGTATCCAGCGCCTGTCCATTCTGCGGCCGCAGGGTGGGCCCGCCGGTGCTGATATTGAAATCGGTATAGTGGGAGAAGACGCCGACCGATTGCTGCATCATGCCAAAAGCATGCGCGCTTACCTGCGCCAGTTACCCGGCGTCTATGATGTTCGCCAGGACCTGGATGTGGGCAAGCTGGAGTATCAGTACAGCCTGAACGAGCGGGGTCGGGAACTGGGCTTGAATCAACAGCAGTTGGCCGATGCGGTACGCACCGGCTTCCTGGGCCTTGAAGCCGTACAGGTAAGCTGGGGGGGTGAGCGCATTCCGGTTCGCGTCATCTATGACGATCAGGTACGCCACGGCAGTTCCCTGGAAACCCTGTCGATTACCCTGGATGACGGCCGCATCGTTTATCTGGGGGACGTTGCCGACATATCGTCAGGCCGTGGCCTGAACACCATCCAGCGCCGCGATATGCAACGACTTGCCACTGTGACTGCCGAAGTGGATGATCGGGAAACCACGGCGCTGCAGGTGACGGAACTGATCGAACGCCAGTTTGGTGGCCTGGACACACGGGAGCCTGGCTATCATTTGTTGTTTCTGGGTGAGAAAAAGGAAGCCGCAGATTCAATGCATGGTATGCGCCATGCCACCTTGATTGCACTGGCTGTTATCTTTTTCATCCTGGCTGCCCTGTTTAAATCGCTGCTTGACCCCCTGGTGGTCATGCTCGCCATACCCTTTGGTTTTATCGGTGTCGTGGTGGGGCACATGCTGTTTGATTACCATTTGCAGTTCCTGTCGCTGATCGGATTTCTCGCGCTGACCGGTATTGTTGTCAATGACTCTCTCATCCTGGTGGAGTTCGCCAAGCGCTTACGCGAGCAGGGCTGGGAGCGGGTCGACGCACTGGTGGAAGCGGGCAGGGTCCGGGTACGCCCGATATTGCTGACCACGGTGACGACGTTCCTGGGTATTTCACCGCTGATCTTCTTTGCCACCGGACAGACCGCGTTCCTGTCGCCCATGGCGGTAAGCCTCGGTTTTGGCCTGTTGTTCGCAACGGCGCTGATCCTCGTTGTTGTACCCTGTTTCTATCTGATTGTGGATGATCTTCGCCGCAGTGTGTCCCGCTGGATGCGACGAGGCGCCGGGCATCCCGTACATCGGGTGTGACAGCACGTTGCCGCAAGTCTGCCGGTTCTCACATGCGGCCTGGCAAGCGGCAGTCTCAAGTGGTTACCGCTATAATGCAGCAATAGTTTCAGCAGCAAGGGCAGGAAAGAAATTGGAATCCTCTGAACGACTGGAGTATCTCCGGCAATGGACCCGGCAACAGCTGGACTGGCCAGACATTGAGCTCACCCCGGCATCGGTGGATGCCAGTTTTCGCCGTTATTTCCGGGTGCAACAGGGTGACGTCAGCTATATCCTCATGGATGCGCCGCCGGATAAAGAAGATTGCAGCTCATTTATCCATGTCAGTGAGCTGTTGCTGGGACTTGGCCTGCATGTGCCGGAAATCCTGGCCAGGAATCTTGAGCAGGGGTTCCTGCTGCTCTCGGATCTGGGCAGCCGTCTGTACCTCGATGAGTTGAACGAAAATACGGTCGATCGTCTGTATGGAGATGCGTTGGGGGCGCTGGCTGCATTGCAGAGTTGTGATCCGGATAACAGCAGTCTGCCGTTGTACAATCGTGAACTTCTTTTAACTGAAATGTCCTTGTTCAGGGACTGGTTGATAGGGACTCATTTAAATATCCGGCTTGATCAATCGCAGCAGCGAGACTTGCAAACAAGCTTTGAATTGCTCGCCGAAAATGCATTGCAGCAAGCCGTGGTCTGTGTCCACCGCGATTTCCATTCCAGGAATCTTATGGTGTCGGCTTACCATAATCCGGGCATTCTGGACTACCAGGACGCCGTGATCGGGCCCGTGACCTATGACCTGGTATCACTGCTGCGGGACTGCTACATCAGCTGGCCACGTCAGCGCGTCGAAAACTGGGCAATGGGGTACTTCGAGCTGGCGCAGCAGACCGGAATATTTCGTCAGCATCAGGTCAATGAACAACAGTTCCTGAAATGGTTTGACTGGATGGGCGTGCAGCGGCATCTGAAGGCGGCGGGTATTTTTGCGCGTCTCAACCATCGCGACGGCAAGCCGGGTTACCTGGATGATATTCCACGCACACTCGGCTATGTCACGGACGTGTGTTCACGCTATAACGAGCTTTCCAGACTCGGCGGCGTGACGGAGAGCGTACTCAGCAACTTATGAAAGCCATGATTCTGGCGGCGGGGCGCGGTGAACGCATGCGGCCACTGACCGATCGAACCCCAAAGCCGTTACTGGAAGTCGGCGGCAAGCCTCTCATTCAATATCATATTGAAGCCTTGCGAGACGCCGGCTTCAGGGAGTTGGTAGTCAACCATGCCCACCTCGGGAATCAGATTGTCGAGCGACTGGGCGATGGAGCACAGTTTGGCGTTCATATCGACTATTCGGCCGAACCGGAGGACGCATTGGAAACCGGAGGAGGTATAAAGCAGGCATTACCACTGCTGGGTGAACAGTCCTTCCTGGTCATTAACGGCGATATCTGGACTGACTATCCGTATCAACAACTGTATCGTGAGCCTGAGGGACTGGCGCATCTTGTGCTGATCGATAATCCGCCGCACAACAAGGAAGGGGATTTCCAGCTGCATGGGCGGCGGGTAACAGCCGGGGGTGAAAGCAAGCTGACATTCAGTGGGATCGGTCTGTATCAGCCGGACTTGTTTGCAGACAGCCCGGACGGCGCGTTTCCGCTGGCGCCGCTGCTGCGTCATGCGATGCAGGCCGGGCAGGTAAGCGGCGAATATTTTCAGGGGCGGTGGCTGGATATCGGAACACCGCAGCGGCTGGCAGAACTGAACAGGGAGTTGGCAGGAGCGTGATCGATGGGAGATGAAATTACTCATAGCCAGTTCAGTGCTGCTGATTTTGAACTGTTCGACTGCCGCCTGAAAGAGGAAACCCGACTGTTGGGGCAGTGGTTCGAGGACGGCATGTTTTCCTCCCGCGTGCCTGTCTGTGGCCTGGAAATGGAAGCCTGGCTGATCGACGAGCAGGCCTTGCCCGCGCCTGTGAATCAGCAGTTTCTGGACATCATGAATGATCCGCTGGTGGTTCCGGAACTGGCAAAATTCAATGTTGAACTCAATGTTGATCCCCAGGCGCTGAACGGCAAGGCGCTAAGTCGTTTGCACAAGGGCCTGCAACAGACCTGGGATGACTGCCAGCGTGTTGCAGCCGGAATGCAAACCCGTCTGGTGATGACCGGTATCCTGCCCAGTGTCTCCCAGCAGGATCTGACGCTGGCCAACATGTCGGAACTCAAGCGCTACCGGGCATTAAACGAACAAGTGTTGCGACTGCGTGAAGGCAAGCCCCTGATGTTGGATATCCACGGGCGCGAACACCTCAATATTTCTCACCAGGATGTCATGTTGGAGTCGGCGGCGACATCCTTGCAGTTACACCTCAAGGTTGCAGTCGAGGATGCAGTGCGCTATTACAATGCCGCGCAAATCGTCTCGGCACCTCTGGTTGCTGCATCGGCCAATTCGCCTTTCCTGTTTGGCAGGCAGTTGTGGGATGAAACCCGTATACCTTTGTTCGAACAATCGGTAGAGGTTGGCGGATTTGCCGGTGCCAGTCGTGGGCCAGTGCGGCGGGTCAGTTTCGGAACCGGCTATGCCAAGGAATCGTTGTTCGAGTGTTTTGTCGAGAACGAACAGCATTTCCCGGTTTTGCTGCCCATCCAGTTTGACGAGCCCGAGCGGGAAATGCGTCATCTGCGTCTGCATAACGGCACCATCTGGCGCTGGAACCGGCCTCTGGTCGGGTATGACGATGACGGCACGCCACATCTGCGCATTGAACACCGTGTGTTACCCGCGGGACCTACTGTCATCGACAGTATTGCCAGTGCGGCTTTTTTTTATGGCCTGGTGCATGCTCTGGCAAGCAGCGGTGCGATACCGGAAGGTCAGCTGCCCTTTGCCACGGCACGCGATAATTTTTATGCTGCAGCCCGTGACAGCCTGAACGCACACATCACCTGGCTGGACGGCCGCAAGCTGCCGGTACAGACCTTGTTGCTTGATCAGTTGGTTCCCCTGGCCAGCTACGGACTGGGTCTGCTGGAGATGGACACTGAAGACCGTGACCTGTACCTGGGGATAGTCAGGGACCGAATTAGCAATGCCTGTACCGGTAGCAACTGGCAGCGTGCCTACGTGACGCGACACGGCTGTGACATGCAAGCCTTGACCGAGGCCTATTATGAGCGGCAGCAGAATGGCGCGCCGGTGCATGACTGGGACAGCTGACGGAGTATTGTATGGGTTCTTTGTTACGTCATTATGAGGAGTTGCCGCAAGGTCTGCTGGAAGCCCGGCCAACCCAGCTGTCTGATGTACTGGGTGGTCCGTCGCTGATCCATTTGCCGGGACGGCGCGTGCAGCCTTTGTTTGTCTGCGTTCTGTTACACGGTAACGAGACCACCGGTTTTCTTGCCTTGCAGGGCTTGCTGGCAGGTTATCAGGGCAAGGAGCTTCCGCGTGCGTTGAGTATCTTTATCGGGAATGTTGAAGCGGCGCGGGATGGATTGAGGCGCCTGGCGGGACAGCCGGATTATAATCGCGTCTGGCCGGGCAGTAAGCATCCCGACAGCCCGGAAAAACGCATGATGGCTGAAGTCGTTGACATTATGCAGCGACGACAGCCTTTTGCCAGTGTAGATGTCCATAACAACACCGGTATCAATCCCCATTACGCCTGTATCAATCGCATCGAGCACCGGTTTATGCATCTGGCCAGTCTGTTCAGCAGGACGCTGGTGTATTTCATACGTCCGGCTGGCGTGCAATCGATGGCGTTTGCGCAGCTGTGTCCGGCAATCACCGTGGAATGTGGAAAAGTCGGGCAGAACGCCGGTGAGGTGCATGCACAGGAATTCCTGGAGGCCTGTCTGCACCTGAGTCAAATTCCGGATCATCCTGTGGCTGCGCACGACGTGGATCTGTTTCACACAGTTGCAACAGTGCGGGTGCCCGGTGCCTACAGCTTCGGCTTCGGCGAGCAGCCGGTGGACATCTGTTTTATCGACGATCTGGACCACCTGAATTTCCGTGAATTGCCAGCCGGCACGACGCTGGCCCAGTTGGATGGCGTGGATGGAGTGCCGCTGGAAGCCCTTGACGAGCAGGGGCGGGAGGTTGCCAGCAGATTCTTTCGCGTGGAAGGCGATATGTTGCGAACCACCCGGGAACTGATGCCGTCGATGTTTACCCTGGATGAACGGGTGATCCGGCAGGATTGTCTGGGATACCTGATGGAACGTTATCCGTTGCCTGGCTAGCGCGGTTCAGAAAAGCCGGAAAGCCTGAGTTCCGGCTTGTTCTGGTCGATAAAAAACCTGAAGTGCTTGAGAAAATTCATGCCCAGCAAGCCATCGGCTGAGCGCAGACTGGCTAAACCAAGCGCAGCAACTTCAATATTCGCCACATTCTGATCGCCAACGGATAAGTTATCCAGCCGATATACTGCGCCTTCGACCAGGCCATTGGCAGTGCTGAACAGCTGTAACGACGGTCTGGCAGGTTTGAATATGCCGGCAGCAGGTAAAATATCATCACGTAGTACCGTCATTGATGCGCCGGTATCAATTAACATGCGCACCACTACTTTGTCGTTTATCCGTGCGTCTATCAGAAAGTGTTCACCCTGACGTATTAAAGGTATGGCGATCGGGTTGGCTTGTGAGAAAGTGACGGTGTCCTCTATCTGGCTTAACAGTTGCCGCGCTTCATCCGATACATGAGGGTCTGACTGGACAAGAAACAACGATTGCCGCGCTTCATCTAGTCTGTTCTGGCTAAGCTGGGTCCGTGCCAATGCAATGAAATAGGGCGAGTGGTCTGGTTCAACCTGCACCAGATATTCATACAGTGCCAGCCGGGTCTGCTGCTCATCGGTATTCTGCAGTTGCCTGTCATAGTCGGCGACGTATGTTCTTATGCGCTCTGTTATCAGCGCTATCTGCGGCGTTCTATATTCATAGGACTTCGCGTCGTATAAAGTCTCGATGGCTTGCCTGTAGCCGCCTTGCAGCCAGTAAAGCCTGGCGCGCAGCAACAGAACATCGACATCACGATATTCCTCATCCAGGTAGACGGACAGGATTTGACCGGCGTGGTGGTAGTCTTCAACCCGGAGTAAAGTTTTGAGGTATTGAATCAGGGTCGTCCGGTATTGTTCTCTGCTTGCCGGGCTATCCTGTGAGTTAAACAGCTGCATGGCATTCTGGTATTGATGCGTTGTCAGCATTTCCTCAAAGACAGATATTTCCGGTGAGTCAGGCCTATCCGATACATGCTCGTCGTCTTGACCGGTCCGGGTGTCGTTGCTGCCGGCGTTGCCGGACAAACCGCTGCCAGCCTGCAATTCGGCAAGTGGTGAAACATCCAGCGAAGACCAGTGCCGGTGGCTATGCCATCCAAGCATCCATCCGGCGATTAAGACAGACAGCCATTTCACATGTCTTGACATATATTTATATTATAAACAATCGGTTAAAAATATCATTGACACTGGGTTCACGCTTTTGGCCTTCAGAGGCGTTGCCCACAGCCCCATATTAACCGCTTTTCTATCCCAGACCAGGCAGATCGAAGTTGCCGTTCTGAGCGCCAAAGGCAATCCGGTGCGCATTGGTACGGTTGCGCAGGGCGATATATCGATTGTCAGAGAAGAACTGCTGTAGAGTGCGTCAAAGTCGCAAACAGGACGGCACAAGGCGGCAGGAAGTCAGAATAAGGGCGTTGGAGGAATTACCGTGAATTCACCTTTAACCTGCTGGTCCGTACTGGTGATAGTTGGTCTCTTCTCTTCACTCGCTGTCCAAGCCAATCTGATCGTCAATGGTGGATTTGAGGAACCAGTCGTAGTGGGGACCCCTCCTGAGTGGGGTTTCTACGTGGGATACGACTATCTACAACGGCATCATTCACTTCGACACCGATTATGATCCCGTTTCCGGGAAATCCCAGGCCTTACAGTTGGAGCTTTCAGGAAACTCGATCAGTCAGAGTTTCGCCACCATTATTGGGCAGCATTAGCTTTTGTCGTTTGACTGGTCCGGTTCACGCAGTACGTACGCGCCGGTCCTCGACGTAACGGTGGGATCTGCCACGGACACACTGAGCAGCCTGGACCGCACCTATGCCAACCACACTCTGCCATTCATAGCTGATTCCTCGATAACCACACTTGTCTTTGACACTTCGTCAATTCATGGTGCATATCCTAAGACGGGAGATGACCCGTTGCAGTCCATCACGTTGTATGCCGGTACTAGCGGAAAGCAGCTGGAATCGGACGTTAAAATTCTGTGTGCCTGTCCAATATTTAATCTACTTCAACAATCAAGTCGGGTAAATGTTCTGTCGGTGCTTGTGGAATCTGAAATCTTGGCCGCGGTATGAGAATTTATGGTTTGAATCTGATCACGCATTGAAAGACGTATGGCATTCAACTTGCTGATGTGCGCGCATTATCGTTCATTTACTAGCTGTTGGATGGTATGACACAGAGTGATACTGAACCTGTAAGCAATTCACGCAACGAAGGAGCAAAAAAGAATGAACAAGCTGAAGCACATGTCATTTATTGGCGCACTGTGCAGTGTCATCGCTGTATCAATGTTAGTCGGCTGCGATAAGAAGGGCGACGCCATTTCCGCCGTCGAACAGTCCGATAAGAAAGGTGGCATTCCTGCGCCGAGTATTGCCGAAACCAAAGCCATCGCCGAGGAAGGCTTTATCTACGGACTGCCGATCGTGATGAACTACGCGGTGATGTATGAGTATGTAATCGACCGTAACTCGGGCCAGCTCAAGGCGCCATTCAACCAGATCAAAGACGAGGCGCGGGTGTTCACCTACAAGGATACGGCCATCGTCACGCCCAACAGCGACACGCCCTATTCGTTCCTCTGGATGGACCTGCGGGCGGAGCCAATGGTGCTCTCCGTCCCCGCTGTGGAAAAGGGGGTTACTTCTCCGTGCAGATTGAAGACGGCAATACGTTCAACTTCGGTTACATCGGCAGCCGCGCGACGGTGAACGAAGCTGGCGACTACATGGTTGTCGGACCGGATTGGCAGGGCGAGAAACCGACCGGGATCAAGAAGCTGTTCCGCTCCTCCACCGCTTTCGCGATTGCAGGCTACCGCACCCAGCTCTTTAATCCGGAAGACATGCCGAACGTTGAGAAGATCCAGGCCGGTTATAAGGTGCAGCCGCTTTCGGCTTTTCTCAACCAGCCCGCCCCGCCGCCGGTCCCGGCCATCGACTTTCCGAAGATCGACAAGGAAATGGTGAAGACAGGCTTCTTTGAGTACCTCGATTTCGCGTTGCAGTTCGCGCCTCCCGGACCGGAAGAGAGGGCGATCCGCGAGAAGCTGGCCGGCATCGGTGTCGGGGCTGGGAAAACATTCAACTTCAACGACCTGTCTATCGAACACAAGGCTGAAGTCCTGCTCGCCATGAAAGAGGGTGAATCCAGGATCGACAAGTTCCTTGCCCCCGAGCAGAAGGAAGTCAACGGATGGAAAATCGGCTCGTTCTTTGGTGACCGGGCGTTCTTCGACGGCAACTGGTTGTTGCGCGCAGCGGGTGCCAAGGCCGGTATCTATGGCAACGATGCTGTCGATGACCTTTGGTGGGTCGGTTGCAACCGCATGGGGCCAGTCTCGCGCGCGACGAAGCGGGTAAAAATGCACAGTTTGGCGCCATTGGCCGGGCGGAACCGATACCGGTAAGCGGTCGTTGCAGGAAACAGGTAAAGGGAAGTTGGCGATGCGCATGGTCGGCCACTGCTGAGCCTGGGTGGCGCACGGGGCAGTTGCCCGCTCAAGAAGGTATCAATGATGCGCATGGGGGCACCACAGTTCGGGCAGACACAAGTGGCCGACTCATCACTACCGTCTGCGGTATCAGCATTGTTCGTGACTGCATCAGTGGGCTCCCCCGTTTTTTTTACCCAGCAACAGTTCACGGGCCTGTGCCAGGTTGTTTTTGCGTGTGGTGTTGGCGATCAGTCCGTAGTACCTGATGCGGTGGAAAGCCCGAGGGTAGGACATGGAGCAGGAAGCGGCGGATAAACTTATCGGAGGTGAAAGTCATGGTCTGGTGTCGATACCGTTCCTTCGCCCGGTAGTCCTTCCACTTGAAGGTGACGCCCTGTTCGTTCAGTGCAATGAGGCGACTGTTGGCGATAGCGACCCGATGGGTATAGCGTGACCAGATAGGTCAGTACGGCGGCCGGCCCGGCGAAGGGGCGTACGACCAATCCAGACGTTCAGAATCTTTGCCTGGATGACCGGATCGTACTGAAGATGGACATCCAGCGTCAGTTGGCCATCGGCTCTCTCATCAAACGGAAACAGTTGTTCATAAACCACACCACTCAGCCTGTGCTCCAGGCACGTGGACGTTGCATGCCGGCTATCTTGCAGGCCTGTTTTACGTAGCCGTAGGGAAATAAGTCGAAAAGATGCTTTTTCGCTTCTTTCTTTTTGTACCCCCGTTCGTCGACAAGGTATTCCACGACATGACGAACATCTGGTGTCACGCGATGTTCTAACCAGTATTTCCTCATGAATTCCAGAATCAGCCAGTAGTCCTCACTGAGTTCCAGGTTTTCTTCTGCGGCCAGTTGCAGTGCAAGGTCCTGGTTCCAGTCCTCAGGATTGACAATATAGCCTTCGATATCGCGAAGAGATTGCGTGTTGCTCAACATTCTCTGATCTCCAGTTTATGAGTTGTCATTACTATATTGGCACACATAAACACTGGTCAAACAATATTATTTGCTATCTAATATCGAAATTATCGATAATATTTCTCCTCCATAATACAGGTGGCAGCGCATGGACATAGAACAGGCCCGGACCTTCCTTGCCATCACAGCCCACGGAAGTTTTCTGGAGGCTGCCAAACAGCAGCACCTGACGCAGTCGACGGTCAGTGCCAGAATTCAACGCTTGGAAGACGAGCTTGGTGCGCGGCTGTTCATACGTAACCGCTCGGGTGCCAAACTCACATCGCCTGGTCGCCGCTTCCTGGAACATGCAAAACGACTGGTGCTGACAGAAGAGCAGGCACGGCATGATGTCGGTTTGCCGAGTCGTTACCGGGCCACAATCCGAATTGGCGGCCGGATCGCCCTCTGGGAGGGATTTCTACCACAGTGGGTAGGATGGATGCGTCGCGTCGCAAAAGATATCGCTATCCGCAGTGTAATAGGTTTTGAAGAAGATTTAATGCGCAGCCTGATTGAGGGCATGTTGGATGTTGGCCTAATGTATACCCCGAGTCACAGCCCTGGCCTTATCGTGGAGCACCTCTTTGACGAAACACTGGTGTTGGTCAGCAGTCGGCAGGGCGATGTCGAGCCGGGAGAGGACTATATTTACGTCGACTGGGGGCCAGGCTTCTATGCCCAGCATGCCCAGAGTTACCCGGATCTGGAACGTCCACCACAAATCGTGAACATCGGTTGGCTAGGCGTGCAGTTGATTCTCACTAATGGGGGCAGCTGTTTTCTGCCGGCGCGCATGGCTGACCCCTTCGTTGCCTCCGGCCATCTGTATCGCGTTAAGGGATCGCCGCAATATGTTCATCCTGCCTACATGGTCTATCCGCGTCAGACAGACAACACAGTATTGGAACAGGCCCTGCGGGGATTACGGGAACTTGCCAGGTAATCCTGCGAGAAAACGCGCCGATGTTGTTTTGAAGCTGTACTTAGCCGAATCATCATTGAACCCATGGCGCGCGAGACCGGAAACCAAATTGAGCGCCACTGTCGCACCGTGATCCCGATGATGAGAATTTTCCAACAATTCAAGCACTGATTTCAGTACAGGAATGTCCTGAATTGCTGCATAGTCTCCCCTCGCTGGTCGTCCGGGCGAGTGGCCGTAAGTACGCGTTTAGGACAGGTGCAGCCCATAATTTCACTGTGTAAGCCGTGAAGTCGCCTGGACGGCAAAAGTCGACTGCGACATCCAGCATATTGTCCCGAAACTGGAAGTTCGCCAGCTCAAGGCCGCCCGAGATGCATGTTATTGTGCGTATATTCAGGGGTCCCGTTTTTCTGGGAAGTGTAACGGCACAGAGATGCCCTGGCTCATTGATTCCTCAATGAATTGAATGCTATAACGAAGTCTCGCTGTAGATGTATTAACAGACAGACGGTCTCGTTAATTAAACTGTTACTGTGATTTCCTGGAGAAGAACGACCAGAGGTTAGTAGACTGTGGAGAATCTAGTACAATATTTGCTTGACGAAGCATCTCTTTGGTTGCCGAGAGTAATCGGAGTTGCAGTGATTTCAGTTGTTTTCTTTATCCTTGCGAAAATAATAAAAAGACTAATCACCAGCGCCGCTGAGCGACTGAAATTTGATGGAGATCTAACTTCGCTACTTGCTCGCACAAGCAGTATTACACTTATAATCTTTGGCTTTGTTACTGCGCTCGGAACGTTAGGTATTAATATATCCGCGTTGGTGGCTGGTCTGGGCTTGACGGGATTTGCACTTGGCTTCGCTCTGAAAGATTCTATTTCAAATCTTCTCTCTGGCGTCCTCATATTGCTATATCGACCATTCAGGACAGGAAACCGTATAAGGATATCGGGTTACGAGGGCACTGTTATTTCTATTGACCTGAGATACACGGAACTTGAGTCTGACGGGAATATGGTGCTCATTCCGAACTCAAAATTATTCACGGATCCAGTCACTGTTCTTCACTTCAGTAGCGGCAATCGATAATTTTGTGACTCTGAGGAAAATAGCTAACCAGACGCTGCACCCGAGCTCCTGCGTCGGCGGGTGAGTTTGGCCGTTAGCACAGAGGTAGTTACATGAATGTAAGTAAAATACATATTGCTGTTGATATGTGAATTATATGTTTTCAACGCGCAGGCTGATGAAGACAAATACAAAATGCGCTTCATCTATGGTTATTATTCGGACCCGCTACTCATGTTATCGCCCGTGATAGTTTGCATAGCGATCCGATGTGCACTGCGGTAATGACTGCCGTGTAACAGTTTGCTGTCAGACCAACGTAGCGTATGAACCCAGCGTGCTTGAGCTTTGTTGGCGAGCTTCGGATGGAGGCCGTTCGTGACCCTGGTGTCTTTTGTAGCGAGGAATTCCGGCTAATAGCCTCGTGAACCTGGATTGACTTCACCAGGGATCATTTGCAGGCGTGTCACGCCGGTTTTGAATGTTCCTCCCGGATACAGCTCCAGCCAGCGGTAGCCGGGAGGAATCATGTCCACTGCGAATTCCTCGCTGCCGGGCAAAAACTGAATACAGGTGGATGGTGTGGACAGCAGACGAACACCGTTTCGCTGTTGTTCAAACGTCTGATGGACATGACCCCAGATAACAGCACGCACCTGTGGGTGCCGGTCTATAATGTCGAAAAATGCTTTTGAGTTGTCGACTGCCATGGTGTCCAGCCAACGGCTGCCAATATTGACGGGCTGATGGTGTAAGCAGACAAGGGTGTGTGAATCAGGATGTGAAGTGAGTGCTGTGTCGAGTTCGTCCAGTTCGGTTTCTGCCAGGTGTCCACCATCGCTGCCCGTTACAGTGGAATCCAGAAACAGCAGCAGCCAGTTACCGATACAGACACTGCGTCTGCTGTGAAGCCGGCCGCTTTTCGAGTTTGTGCGTAACGCCAGTGCTTCGTCGTGATTGCCGGGCAGGCAATAGATGGGGACACGGAGTCGGCTGAAACACGTGCGCAAATGCTGGTAGGCTTGCGGCGAACCGTCGTGGGCCAGGTCCCCGCTGGCGACGACCAGGTCGGGTGCCTGAGTGCTGAGCGCCAGATCAATAACCTGCGTCAGGCAGTGACGGGTATCGAGCCCCAGCAGCTGCCCATGCGGATCTGCATACAGATGCGTATCCGTAATCTGTGCGATGTAAAGCGGCTTCTGTGTTATTTCCGTTTTTTCGTTCAACTAGTCAATCACCTTGATCAGAACCTTTGCGTTACGCTGGTAGTTGTACAGCTCCCGCCTTTTTACCGGAAGTTTGGAAATATCAACGTTTTTAAAGCCACGTTCCCGAAACCAGTGTGAGGTCCGGGTGGTCAGTACAAACAGCTCTTTCATGCCTTTGTGTCGTGCCCGGTGCTCTACGGCTTGCAGCAGGCTGTCACCACGGCCGCGGGACCGGTAATCGCTATGTACTGTGAGGCAGGCCAGTTCGCCGATGCTGTCATCGTACGGATAAAGTGCTGCGCAGGCTATGATCATGCCATCACGCTTGACAATCAGGAAATGGTCAATTTCCATTTCCAGCAGTTCACGCGAGCGTTTGACCAGTACACCTTCAGCTTCCAGCGGTGTGATCAGCTTGAGAATGCCGCCAACATCATCAATACTGGCCGGGCGCAGACCCTCATAGATTTCGGCGCTGATGAGTGTGCCTATACCATCACGCGTAAAAAGTTCCAGCAGCAGGCCGCCATCATTATTTCCATCTATCAAGTGGGTGCGTTTTACTCCGCGCCGGCAACTGTCTACGGCGTTGTTGAGGTGGCGGATCCAATCGCTGTTGAGTTTTCTGCGTGAGCGCAGTAATTGTTCGGCCTCAAGCAGTGAAAGCTGCCGAATCAGGCGGCGATTGCTGTCACGCAAACCACCACTGCCCACCAGCAGTACCAGTTTCTCCGCGTGCAATGCGACTGCTGCTGCGGTGGCAATTTCTTCCGCCGTGATGTTGAAGATTTCTCCGGTGGGGGAATAGCCAAGCGGGGACAGCAGCACGATGCGATCGGCATCCAGTTGCTGATGAATGCCGGGCGCATCGATACGGCGTACCTCACCGGTATGGCAGTAGTCCACGCCGTCCCGAATGCCGAGGGGTTTAGCCGTAACGAAATTCCCGGTTGCGATGCCTATACGTGCGCCGACCATGGGGCTATTGACCAGTCCCATGGAGAGCTTGGCTTCAATCTCGACCCGCAGGCTGCCGACAGCATCCTTGACACCGGCAAGGGCGTTATCGTCAGTGACACGCAGCCCGTTGACATAGCGGATTTCAGAATGCGTTTGTTTGAGGCGATGTTCGATCTGCGGGCGGGCGCCGTGGACCAGTACCAGTCTGATCCCCAGGGTGTTGATCAGGGCAATATCGTTAACCAGCTGGTCGAAATGTTCGTCTACGGCTTCACCGCCGAACATAATCACGAAAGTTGACCCGCGGTGTGCCTGTATATAGGGCGCAGCCTGACGGATGCTGGCGACAAAAGCCTTTTGTTGTTGAGTTCTCTGTCTTCTTGTCATGCTAACGGTTTCCTTATTCACTGCCCCAACGACAGAGGGCTTACTCAGCCGGCTGGTTAGTCAGGTCGGTGGATTCACACAGAACCTGTGTATCAGTTTGCGGAGTAATTCAACTGTCGGTGTGATACGGTCTTCGGCCAGGTATTCATCCGGTTGATGGGCCTGATCAATGTCGCCGGGCCCGAGTACCACGGTGTCAATGCCCAGCTGGTTGAAATAGGGGCCTTCGGTGCAAAAGGCGGCAGACGTTGCACGGTAGCCGGTCAGTTCCTCCGTGCTGTGTACGATCGCCGAGGTGGCGGCGGTTTCCATGGCAGGCGTAGCTTCAAACAGTGGGTGGCAGCTAAGTTCGAGTCCGCTGTTTTCCACCGCTATACGCAGACGGTTTTGCAGGGCTTCCCGCAATGCCCCGATTTCCATGCCGGGCAAAGGGCGCAGATCAATGTGTAATTCGCAATCTGCACAGATCCGGTTTGGATTATCGCCGCCATGTATGTAACCAAGATTCAGTGTCGGGACCGGGATGTCGAACAACGGATTCATATGCTGGGCCTGCAATTCCCTGCGCCAGTCCAGTAGCTCACTGAGCACTTTGACCATACCTTCGAGCGCACTGTTCCCCAGTGCCGGATCGCTGGAATGCCCGGAACGACCGCGCACATGAATGGACTCCATGAGAATGCCCTTGTGCATGCGCACCGGACGCAGGCCGGTAGGCTCACCAATAACGGCGTATCGGGCCTGTGGGCGTTGTGCAGCTAGCAGTGCGCGGGCGCCGTCCATGGAGCTTTCTTCATCGGCAGTTGCGACGAGAATAAGCGGTTCTTTTAACTGTGCGACGGAAAAGAAAGCGGCCGCTTCAATGGCCAGGGCCAGAAAAGCTTTCATGTCGGATGTTCCCAGTCCATACAGGCGGCCGTTGGCTCTGGTCAGTTGAAATGGGTCATAATTCCAGCGCCCTTCGTCGTAAGGAACCGTGTCGGTATGACCGGCCAGTACCAGGCCGCCGGGGCCTCTGCCGAGTGTGGCAACGAGGTTGGCCTTGTCAGGCTGACTATCAAGGGTAAGAATCTCGGTCTGGTAACCCAGCTCGTTGAGCCAGTTGGCAAGCAGGTTGATGACCGGTCGATTGCTCTGGTCATAGTCAGGGTTGGCGCTGCTGATGGACGGTGTCGAAATCAGCGCGTTTATCATGTCCAGCAAATTGGGTGGATTCTGCATGGCACAATAGCGTAACTCTAATTGGATATTGGGAAAAGAATGCATTTGCCGGACTGGCGTCAGCCGCAGAACTATAGTTATACCGAGTCGCTGAGTGTGGAACAGTGGGCCTGGGAATTCCTGCGCCGAAACAGGGGCTATCAACAGGACTGGCAGTGGTTCTGGGCCACCTGGCAGTCGCTCGAAGCGCGTTACGGGAAACCACCTGAGCGTGACTTTCAGCGCTGGGAGAGAGATCCTGACGCCTACAGGATGGTGGATGACGCATCCGGTGAATGCCGGGTTGATCAGGACAAGGTTCTGATAGAGTGCTGGATGGGGGCGAAATGGGGGTTTTATAAGTTCCCGCTTGATCCGGCAACGCAGCAACCGGTTATCGGCGAGCAGTTGACCTGGCGTGAAGTGAATGAATCAGCGCAGCTGGTGGAAGATGCCGATTCCCCCTACCTGGACGGGCAGGCCGGGCATGTTGTGCTCGGCTTTGAGCTCGACCTTCCCCTGCGCAGGCAGCTGGAACTGGCCAAGCGTTTTCTACAGGCACGCCAGGCAAGATTGCGACGTGAGGGGAAAATCACCATGCGTCTGGTCAGCAGCCAGAAAGACAGATGGTGCGTCATGCTTCGCCTGCTGGACGGCCTGCAGGCGGGTGAAGATTTGCAGGCGGTGTACCCTGTTGTTAGGGGGTGGCCAGACGGTCTGGACAGCGACAATTCTGCCGCAACTGTACTCAATGAAGCCGAAAAGCTGGTGAATGGCGGTTATCGGGAAATGTTGCGGATTCCGGGTCAGGGCCGCGGTCCTTAGCCGGCTTTGCCGATGGATTGCAAACCATACTGCTTCAGCTTTCGGTACAGGGTGCGCTCGCTGATTCCCAGGATCTGGGCAACCCTGGAGCGTTTTCCGTGGTGCTCAGCCAGCAGCTCCGCGATGTATTGGGACTCCAGGCCTTTGATTGAGGGCTCCTGCCCGTCCTGATCCGTTATATGCAACGCGCTTTCGGTGTTTACCGATTTAATCGGTTCATCGAAATGGATTTCCTGTGCGCTAATGATACCGTTGGTGCTCAGTGAGGCAGCGCGTTGCAGGATATTACGCAGCTCACGTATGTTACCGGGATAATTATAGTCAAGCAGCGCTTCAAGGGCATCATCCGTAAGGTGATAGCGGGGATCATCGCTGCTACCCATGCGCTGCAGCAGGGCATTGGCGAGTTCGGGAATATCCGTGCGGCGCTGATATAACGAAGGTATCTCACAAATGATGCCGGCGATACGGTAATAAAGATCGGCGCGGAAGTTATTGTCGGCAACCAGTTGGCGAAGGTCTTTACTGCTCGCACAGATAATGCGTGTATCAGCGCTAAGCAGTTCCCGGCCACCGACGCGCCGGAACTGACCGGTTTCCATGGCGCGAAGCAGGCGACCTTGCAGGCTTTGTGGCAGGCCGCCAATTTCGTTGAAAAACAGGGTGCCGCCATCGGCCTGCTCAAACATGCCAAAACGTCGACCAATACAGCCGGTAAAGGCGCCGCGTTCATGGCCAAACAGTTCACTTTCAAATACCGGTTCTGCAATCGCGGTGCAATCAATCATGGTGAAGGGTTGACCATTACGTGCCGAACGGCGATGGATGTATTCAGCTGCCAGGTCTTTACCCACACCGCTGGCCCCAAACAGCAGGACGGCTGCATCGGTCCTGGCAGCACATGTTAAATCTTCGATGAAGACCTGGAATGCCTTGGATTGACCAATCAGGCGCTGGTGCTCAAGGTCCAGATCTTCCGTGTGAGCCAGAGGGAAAATTGCTTCGCCCAGGTACATGGTGTTATCGGGGCTAAAGATGGGGAAACCCTTGATGCGCACATGCTGCGCCTGTGCGTGTATGTCGTAATGGATATGCAATACCTGGTGGGGTTGCCGGGTTTTGAAGACCTGCTTGTGTGGGCAGTCTTCACCGTTCAAGTGGCAGGGTACCTCGCAGCGGTGGGATACCTGATGGCACTTGTGACCAACAATATCGTTTTCAGAAATGCCATAAGCTTGCTGATAGGCTTTATTGGCGGCAACGACGCAGTACTCCTGGTCGATCAGAACAAAAGGGTTGTCCTGTGCATCAATCAGCGATTGAACTTCAACCGAGATCTTGTTGTGCATAGTCCCTCCGATTTGGGCCGCTGTGTCTGTTAGATTTGCAGATATGTGGGGCGTTACAGCGTTAGGCTGATTTTATATCAGCCGGCCGGGCTTGCACAAAATGCATATTACAAGAAACCGGTTATATGCTGAATATGCGTAAACAATACAACCCTGATCTGCATTGATCCTGACAGGCTCCTAGATCTGTAGCTTTTTCTTCAGGCCATTGTGTAACAGCAGCGATAAATCTTCGGCTGGACTCATTTCGTTAAAAGCCGCCAGTATCAACTGATTTCTGTTGGATACCTTGAATTTTCTGAACAGTTTGGCAAGGTGCATTTTAACGCCCTGGTGGGAAAGATGCACCTGCTCCGCAATCTGTTTGATGGCGAGTCCCTTTACAACCTCACAGAGAATTTCTGTTTCACGTTTGGTGAGATGGCTGCAAAGCTTTTCGATTTTACTATACAGTTGTGATTCCAGCGCCGCATCGAAATCGCGCTGCGTGGAAATGAAGCGCTCCAGGATGTGGCGCTCGATCCAGGTGTTGCCATCAATAACGCAATCAAGCGCGCACTTGATATCATTACTGCCCATGTCTTCTTTAATGTAGCCGTGGACACCGGCCCGAACCAGGCGGTAGAGGTGATCATCATTCATGTTTTTGCCGAATACCAGATTACGAGTATCCGGGTATCCGTCAATAAGACTATGAATAAATCGTTCAAGGGGCTCCCGCAGGATTTCGTTCTGGATTAGCAGGACATCGGGCTCGGCTGCAGCAGGTTTCGCGATGCGTGCATGATCGGGTTCAATACAGGTCACCAGGTAGTTGCTGTCGCGTGCTTCCAGCATGCTGGCCAGGCCATCAACCGAAAAATCATGTTGACCTATGATAAGTATCCTGGTCTTGCCCATCGAGTGCTTGTTGCGGATACCCGCCGTTAAATCTTGTGCTGTGGTACAGAATTCCTTCATAACGCCGCTCGCATTAGTCGCTGATGTCCCCCTAAGCTCCCGGAAGTCAATTGTTGGCGGCACCCGCTGTTAACATGGCGAAAAGCCGCTGTAACCAGTTAGCTCTGGACGAATGTCCAGCAAGTAGCAGGCCAATCAAATAATATCTTTGCTGGACAAAAGGTTAGGAGGATCAATGGTCGGTTGTTCAGTTTGAATCGCTGTTCCCGGGAAAAATGATAAAAAATCCGACGTTTTGGCTGCTTATCATGCCCGGGAAGCTGATCGACGCCTTATCCAGGGGTGTTGTTTTTACTCTAAGGCGAGCCGGATTCTGCGATGGTCTGACGTTAACTCACTGATGTGAATGAATATAAAATATTTTTTTGCTCTGCGTTTCAGGACGTCGCAAAGTGTTCAGGAATCCGACAGATCAATATAAAAACCGACATTATGTCATGTTAGCCCGGCTGGGAACGTCAGCCCGCCTATGTAAAATCTCGAGATTCATGAGGGGCCATGGTGCGATCTCTGGGATGCTTGAAAACGTCAATTGCCATACCAGCGGCATATTATTGCGGTAGCCCGCTCAAGAACAGGCTGCCCGGCGTCGAAAAAGGAGCATGATCGGGCACATTAAAAGCACACTGATTGTCTGTAGCCTCGTTCCGCTGGGTTTGCTGTTCAGTGGCATGGCTGTGGCGCATACTCAGCAGTTTCAGGCCAGTTGGGAAAAGTCCAGCTGGACCGTCGATGCTGCCCCACAAAACTGCGCCATGATCCACGATATTCCGCGCTTTGGCCGTGCTCGTTTTGAACATCATGCGGGAGGACAGCTGCAATTCTCACTGTTTGTTGATCAACCGCCGGTAAAAGACCACTCGGCACAGATACATTCGGAAGCACCTGAGTGGAAACACCAGGTCGAAAGTAAATCTCTGGGAGGCTTCAGTTTGCAGCAGGGAAAAATTCCCCTGCGGCTACCGCGCGAGCAGGCCTTGCGTATTTACTATGAACTCGAACAGGGTATGAAGCCTGTCATCGAGTTTGCCGACTGGGGTGATGGTCAGGATCACGTCAGGGTGGCCTTGATGCCGGTACGTTTTCGTGAGGCCTTGCCCGAGTTTCTGGCGTGTACGGCCAAGCTGCTGTATCTGGATTTTACGCCTCTGCGTGAGCAAAAAGTGTTTTTCGCTACCGGCAGCGATCGTTTGAGCCGCTCGACACGCAAGATCCTGGAAGGTATTGCACGTGAATATCGCAAGCATGGCAATTTCCGTATTGTGCTGGGCGGTCACGCCGACGAGCGTGGTGAGCCCGATTACAATATGGATTTGTCACGCCGTCGTTCCTTGATGGTGGCGCGCTATCTGGGTTCACGCGGAGTTCCCCGCAAGCTCATTGAGTCACGCTATTTTGGTGAAACCCACCCCGAGAATCCCGAGAGTAACCAACAGGCCTGGAGCAGAAACAGGCGCGTCACTGTCTGGCTTGCCAGCCAGTAATGTCTAATCCTTGACCGGGTGTTTGGCCAGTTTGCGCTGCAGGGTTCGCCGATGCATACGCAGCTTTCTTGCCGCAGCCGATACATTGCCGTCACACTCATTCAGGACTTTTTGCAGGTGTTCCCATTCCAGGCGTTTGACGGTTAAGGGACTATCGGATACCGATACTGCGACGTCACCTTCGTCCTTGTGCAGCGCGGCCAGAATTTCGTCTGCATCTGCAGGTTTGGTCAGATAGTGTACAGCACCCAGTTTGATTGCTTCCACCGCTGTAGCGACGCTGGCGTAGCCGGTGAGAATGACGATGCGGGTGTTTTCGTCCATGGCGTGAAGTTTTTTTGTCAGCACCAGTCCGGATTCCTTGTCTATGCGTAGATCAACAACCGCATATTCAGGTTCAAGCCGTTCAGCCTGTGCCATGCCGGTTTCAATATCGTGTGCAGCAGCAACCCGGTAGCCGCGGTCTTCCAGTGCGTCTGCCAGTACTTCGCAAAATATTGCATCGTCATCGACGATCAGAACGGATGGGCGTGGGTTTTCATCGGTGTTCAGCATCATGAAAAAGTGGCCAATGGCAGTTGTATACGTGTGCAGGTGCCACCACCCTCGCGGTCAAAAAGGGCAATATTCCCACCCAGTCGCCGGATAGTGGCATGTGTCAGGAAAAGGCCAAGGCCCATCCCGTATTCCTTCTGGCTGGTTTTCTGTTTTTCGAGACAGGCTATGGTATTCGGGTGCATGCCAGGCCCATGGTCCAGAATATCGATTTCCAGCTGGTCTTCATTCCAGCAGCTTTTTAACAGCAGGGGTTTTGACGAAACATCCGCCGCGTTATTCAGCAGATTGATCAGCGACTGATGCAGGGTGTATTCGTCAACAATCTGTGCCGACGATGGACCGCCCTCGAGCTGCATCTCGATGTCCGCCTGGAGACGCTGGGATCGCCACTCGCTGATCACACTATTGAGGAAATGTTCGACCTGTATCAGGCTGCCGCTTTCAGCACGGATTTCACCCGCTGATGCGGAAATGACCGATAACGCCTGTTTGCAGCGTCCCACCTGATCGCGAAGGATGCTGAGTTTGCGTTTCATCTCCACAGGGATATCGGCACGTTCGAGTTCCCTGGTGACGATCGCCATGGTGGCCAGCGGTGTACCCAGTTCATGTGCGGCGCCGGTTGCGAGTGTGCCCAGTGCAACCAGTTGTTCGTCACGCAGGGCCTGTTCACGGGCCTCTGCCAGCATCTGATCACGCTTTCTGAGCGTATTGGCCATGCCGACAACAAACCAGGCAATTAGTGCAGCGCTCAATACGAAACCAAACCACATGCCGAATACGTGCTGTGTAAAGTTATCGTCATGGTGCATGTGATCGCTACCCGCCAGCGGACGGTAAAAGAACATCAACAGGGAATAGCAGCTTGTGGTTAATGCCGCCATTAGCCAGGTGGCCCTTGTCGACAGTACGGTGGCGGCGATAATCAATGGTATCAGAAAGATCCAGGCAAACGGATTGGTGGCCCCTCCAGTGAAATACAGAACGCCGGTCAGGGCAAGTACATCGGCGGTCAGCTGGATGAAAAACTCCTCATCGCGTATATGGGTTTCGCTGCGAATTCTCTGCCAGGTCCGTACGTTAACCAGCCCGAGGCTGCCTGTGATCAGCAGCAGTGGGATCAGGGGTAGCGTTAAGCCGACGATAAAATTTATCACCAACAGGGCCAGCAGTACCCCCGCAATCATGAGGTTGCGCAGCAGGAACAGGAGTTTCAGGTTGCGTGCGCTGCTGGCTTGTGCGGGTTCTGAGAGTTGCATGTAGAAATTTTACCAGTTAATACCTTCACCAGGCGCGACAAACGGTCGCGCGACAGTCTGCCGCATTCCGTTTTCCGACTTTGCCTGTTTGAGTCTTACCGATCTGCTATTCTCGAACGCGGTTCGGTAATTCTCATCCTTCCCTGCCACGGAACCGGCACTTTTTGCGGGCCATATCGCCCGTTTTTTTTGCCTGCGGCTGATTCACAGGCCTCCAGCAGAGGGTTCTCCAATAAATTTCAGCCATTGCTGTGCTGATGTCGCGGTGTCAGAAGACTGTGCCGCATTGAGAAATGCCTTGCGAGCCGCTTCACCATCATGCTGTTCAAATCGTGCCATACCCAACAGCAGCCAGGCCTGACCTGAGGCGCCAGTGGTCTTATCGTGCACCAGCGGTTCCAGTATGGAGGCTGCTGCCTGCCAGCGTTCGTCTTCAAAATACCACTGCGCGAGGCGCAGCCGAAGATCGGCCGTCGATTCAGTTGATATCGCCTTTTCC
>Ga0055476_10000017_pt1 | contig 31446 bp, 25 predicted proteins | sample Muzzi_CordC_D2_FD_57682 | JGI IMG/M metagenome (GOLD analysis project Ga0055476, IMG submission 57682) | Wetland microbial communities from San Francisco Bay, California, USA, that impact long-term carbon sequestration - Muzzi_CordC_D2 | ecosystem: Environmental > Aquatic > Marine > Wetlands ... | reverse complement strand
CCCCCCCCCGAAGACCCGCTGCGACGGGTGAGCGCCGCCAGGGAGTGACTGATAATCTCGTCCCCCCACTCCACATGCTCGCTCCAAAGGAATAGGAACTCCCGATGAAGGCACTGGTACTCGGAGGCTCGCAGTTCGTCGGCCTCCACACGGTCCGCGAGCTGGTCGCGCGCGGACATGACGTCACCGTACTGAACCGCGGCAGAACCGCGACGGAGCTGCCGCCCGCTGTCGAGCGACTCGTCGCCGACCGCACCGACGCCGACTCGATGCGTGCGGCACTCGCGGGCAAGGACTGGGACGCGGTCTTCGATGTCTCGGGCTTCGTCATGGCCGCCATGGGATCGAGCCTTTCCGACCTGATCGACCTGATCGACGGACGCGTGGGCGCGTACGTCTATACCAGCTCGATCATGGCCTATGCGCCTTCCGGAATCTTTCCCTGGGACGAGAGCTTTCCTTCCGTCGACGAGGGCCCGAATGGTTATGGCGGGTTCAAGAAGATGTGCGAAGAGACGCTGCTCGAACGGCACGCCCGAAACGGCTTTCCGGCGTCCGTGGTGCGGCCCGCTGCCATCTACGGACCCGACAACAACATCTACGACATGGAGATGTCCTACTTTCTGCGGTTGCTGCGCGGTCTGCCGGTGATCCTTCCGCTCAACGGCCTCGTCACCACGTCGTACGGCCATGTCGACGACCTATGCCGCGTGATGGTCGACATGGCGAACCATCCCGAGGCGGCGGGCGAGATCTTCAACGTGACCGCCGAGGGCGTCACCGCGAACGAGTACGTCGCCGTGCTCGCCGACATCGTCGGCAAGCCTGCCGATGTCGTCTACATGCCGTCGCGATGGATCGGCAAGACCGAGAAGCCCGCCTACAGCCATCTCTTCGGCGCGGCACACCATGGAATCCTGAGCATCGAGAAGGCCCGGAGAGTGCTTCAGTTCGAGCCGCGCTACGACTTCCGCAGCGGACACGCCCAGACCTTCGAATGGTTCCTGTCGGAGAATCTCGACAAGACCGAAGCCGCACCGATGGACCCGCTCTGGTTCGCGAGTTACGACTTCGACTACGAAGCGAAGCTCGCCCGACAGATCCGCAGCGCTGCGGCAACGGAGGAATAGACATGCTCGGTGAAGCCGAAATCGAAATTGCGAAGAAGCTCTTCGCGGCGTGGAGCAGCGGCGAACCGGACGCCCCCGCCGAGTTCCTGACCGACGACGCGGTGCTCCACGACATCGTCGCGGGCAGCGACAAGGTCGGCTGGCCCGCGATCCGCGAATTCTTCCAGGGTGCGCTCACGATCTCGCCCGGCGTCGTCCTCGAACCGGACGCGTTCTGGGTGGGTGAAACCAGCCTGGCGGTGCGCTGGAACATGAGCGCGACCGTCACGAGCGAAATGTTCGGTCCCGAGCACAAGGGCAAGACCTGGCACTCCATGGGGATGTCGACGCTCGAATTCCGCGGCGACAAGGTCTGCCGCGAGGTCGATTATCACCACGGCGGAGCGGTGCTGCGCTCACTCGGAATCGCGAGCTGATTCGCTCAGGCCGCCGCGAGCTCGGCCGGCCTGCTCTCCGACCGATCACCCCGCGCACTCTCGGGACCGAACGGCTTGAAGGTCAGGATCAGCGCGGGCATCAACAGGAAGTCGGCGATCAGCGCGACGATGATGGTGCTCGACAGCAGGATTCCGAATACGGAGTGGCTCGCCATCAGCGAGAAGATCAGGACCGAAAAGCCCAGAACCAGGGTCACCGAAGTGATCACGAGCGCACGTCCGACATCCACCATCGATGCTCGCAGAGCCTCTTCGTAGCGTCCGATTATCTTGAATTCATGATGATACCGCGAAACCAGGTGAATGGTGTCGTCGACCGCGACGCCGATTGCAATCGTCGCGACGAAGAGCTTGTTGTAGTCGAGCGGAATCGCGAAGAATCCCATCACGCCCAGAATCAGGAACACCGGGCTGAGGTTCGGAACCATCGATATCATTCCGGTCTTCACACTCTGGAAGATCACACACATCAGAATCGAAATGGCCCCGAACGCGAGCAGCACGCCCTGCGATTGACTCGTAACGATGTAGTCGAGCAGTTCGAGCCACAGTGCGCCGATTCCGGTCAGGCTGAGCCGGCTGTGCTCCACGGGGTGTTCGGCGAGATCCGAATCCAGAACGTCGGTGAGGCTGACCATGTCGCTCGTCATCACGAGACGGACACGCACCTCGAGGTTGGTGGAGCTGTAGTCGGACGAGACGTAGCGCTCGGCCTCTTCGCCCCCCGACGTCTCGTAGAGCAGCAGGTATTGCGCGATCAGCTCGCGACTGTCGGGAAGCTCGTAGAAGGCCGGATCTCCGCCGTGAAAGGACTGGTTCAGGTCCTTCAGGATGTCGACCAGCGAGAAGGTCTTCACCACGATCCAGTCTTCCCGGTCGGCGCGTAGCTGGAGACGCTCGACTTCGCGCAACACTTCGGGATCCTTCACACCGTCCGGCTCGCCGGTATCGAAGAGGTAGACGAGGCTCGCCAGACCGCCCATCACCTCGTCCACGTGCCGGGTCGTCTCCTTGAGCGGGAGCCGGTCGGAGAAATCGTCGAGCCAGTTCGAGTCGACGATGATCTGACTCATGCCGGCGATCGACACCACGAAGGACGCCGCGAACGCGATCAGGATCGCGACGCGGCGGCGAATCGTGAAATCCGCGACCGCGCGCAGGATCGCGCGGAATACCGCACCGCCCTTGGCCTGTCGCATCGCGCGCGCCGCGACCTTCCGACTGGGTTCGTCGCGGCCGAAGCTCAAGATCACCACGAGCAGGGTCATCGTCAGCGCGAAGGCCGCGAGCACTCCGAGCGAAGAGTAGATCCCCATGCGAGCGACACCCTTGATGGGCACGAAGCTCATGCTCGCAAAACCCGCCGCGGTGGTGACGCTCGTGAGCAGACACGGAGCGCCGACCAGGTAGAGGGTTTCGACGAGCGCTTCGCGTCGGTTTCCGAGCACCGGCCAGCGCGCCCGGAACTCCGAAAGGATGTGCACCGACTGCGCGACACCGATCGCGGACAAGAGGGTGGGCACCGAGGAAAAGCCCAGGTCGAGCGCCCAGCCGAGCAGTGAGATGATCGCGACGCAGAGGATCACCGTCAGCGTCACGAGTATCACCGGTCCGATCGCCGACATGAAATTCCGGAAGAACGCCAACAGCATCGTCCCGATCACGAGTGCCGTGATGCCCTGCAGCAACAGGCTCTGGTCGGTGATGAGATTGTTGTACAGCGCGTTCAACGGTACGTCGCCGCTGTGCTCGAACACGATGCCGTCGAATTCGGGGCGCGCGAGGATCTCGTTGATCTTGGCGTCGGTAACCTGCGGGTAGAGGTTCGCGAGCCCATCGCCGCCCTCGGGGTCGAGCCGGATCTCGTCGAGGGGATCGGTGCTCGAGCGATCCATTTCGATCACGATCGCGCCGTAGCGTGCGTCGGGGCTGAGAACGTTGTCGACGATGTATGGCTTGGCCAGAAAACGGTCGCGCCACTCGAGCAGCTCGGCCTGTCCGATCGGCCAGGCATCATCGAGCTTGTTGATTTCGAGACCGTCCGCGACACCCTCCAGCAGCTCGGAGTTCGGGAGTGACCGCACCTCGTAGATGAACGGCACCTCGTCTTCGAGTGCCGTCGTCAGCTCGAGGATCTGACCCATCACCTTCACGTTGAAGATGCCGTACTCGGCCTCGGGCGCGCTGTACAGGATGTACGAGATCTCGTCCGAGCCGAATAGATCGCGGTAATCCGTGTAGGCCTGGTAGGTGGGGTCGTCGGCGGCGAAATACGCCTCGAAGCTGTTGTCGACACGCACCTGCGTTGCAGCGCTGAGCGCGCCCGCCAACAACAGCAGCGAAGCCGCGAGCACGACCCAGCGGTGATCGAACGACCAGCCCCCGATCGCAGCGAACATGCGGTTGAGTCGCTCGATCGGGTCGAGCTCGAGGTCGAGATCTTCGGGTCTGTCCAAGGCCTGCCTTCGCGATGCGCCGAGGGCGACTTCGTCGGAACGGGACTCCCGACTCTACCGTATGGTACCGGGCGATTGCCGCAATGACCGGCCCCGATCCCGGCTGATTCGATCGACGCCGGGCGGCCTCAGGGATCGACCGGATCGAGGCGGCCGCCGAATCCGGATTCATCGGGCACGAAGCGATAGACGGAGCGGTCCGACAGCCCGAATGCTTCGAGCCCGGCCCGGGTCCGAGCGGGCGAGTCGAGCTGCCGCAAGTAGACGATGCCGTGGTCGAACGGCGGCCGGGACGGCGTGTAGCGATTCATCGAGCGTTCGTGCTTTTCGGCCTTGTGAAAGCGCGGCAGCAACACCACCGCGTCGGGCGTTGGAGCCGCCGCAGCCGCCACCGCCTGCGGTGCGACGCGCAGCGATGCCTGCTCCTCGATGAGCGCGAAGCGGTAGACGAAGAGCGCCGTTCCCGCTGCAAGCGCGATCGGCGGCAGGCTGCGACGCCATCCCGGCGGTGCGTTCTCGAGCAACGCGACGACGGCCAGGACCAGGAATCCGAGCGACTCCGCTGCGTAGATCGGGCCGAGCGTGGCCCAGTGCCCCGGATACCAATGGAACGAGTAGGCGAGCGGCAACGCGACGGCGAACGTGAAGCCGGCGCCGCCGTCGCGCCGCCGGAATTTCCACAGGCCCCAGAAACCCAGGCTCGCGGCGCCGAGCACTCCGAACAGCGCGGGCAGCCAACGCACCAGCTGCCGGAACAGGTTCTGCATGATCGCCAGCGACGGATCGGCGAAGTGCTGCGCGCGGAACAGCGGATACACATCCCACGGGCTGAACTCCGCAGCATAGAGCGCGTAAGGGGTCAACAACGCATCGCCCGTGAGCGTGCGGTTGTAGACCAGCAGGATGACGACGCCGGGCAGGCCGCCCAGCACCGCACCCGCGATCGCACGCAAGCCCGGGGCGCGTCGGCCGCGCCCCGACACGACCAGCCCGGGCGACATCGCGAAGGCGAAGACCAGTCCGGTCAACGGACGCGTTACGAAGACCCAGCCCGCGCAGACGCCGAGGACGACTCCCCACCCGAACCCACGCCCGCCGGCGGCGCGCGCGTTCAACAGCGCGAGGTAGCCCGCGAGCACCGCGGGCAGCGTGAAGACCTGCGACTGGAACGACGTCTGGAGCAACAGGAAGAGCGGACAACTCGCAAACAGCAGCGCCGCCGTGCCCGGATCCGCAATACCGAAACGCCGGGCGATCGCCGCAACGAGCAGGACCGCGATGCAACCCGCGACGGCCACCATCGCAGACGGCAGCCCGACGAGCACTCCCGGCGCGAGTGCGGCCGCGGTACCGGGCGGATACTTGGCGTAGATCACGCCACGCACCGGATCCTCGTGGATCTGCCGGCGGCGCAACATTTCGCCGGGCTCGACGAGCGGCAACGAGAGTCGACCGGCCGCAAACATCTCGGCCTGGAGCAGATAGGCGCGTTCGTCGTTCGACACCGGGGTCGGCAAGAGCGACTGCGACACGAATACGGGTGCGGCGGCCAATGACAACGCCAACGGCAGTGCGAGCTTCGCGGGGAGGCGGGGAGGTCGCAGGAAGACCGCGGCGAGCAACCAGGCACACAGCGCCGCGGCCGCGATCGGCAGATCGAGCGGCTGGAGGACGTCGACCGCGGGCAGCTCGGTCTCGGTCGGTATCACGCGAAACGCGACTGCCACGGGCACGAGCCCGAGGCCGACGCCTGCGACGATCGCCCGCGTGGTGACCGGCCTGGCTGCCTGCATGTCGTCCGGCAGATTAGCAGGGTCGCGAGGGGGAACGATCCCGATCACTCGAGGTATCCGAGCTCCCGCAATCGCTTCGAGACTTCCGGATCGATCTCGCGAGCGCCCTTCGGCTCGACGGGTTCGGGCGCATTGCGATCGAAAGCCCAGCGAAGCTGCTGCGCCAGCGTCGCCGCGACGATCGGGCGATCCAGGGCGCGATTTCGCGTTTCGCCCGGATCGTCTTCGAGGTCGTAGAGCGCGACCGCGGACGGCCGGCGGTCGATGTTCCGGATCAACTTCCAACGCCCGAGCGAAATCGACTCTTCGGCGAGCGCCTCGCTCGCGCGCGCGATGACGGGGCGCGACGCCACCGCATCGTCCGGGGCGGCTACGAGCGGGAGCAGGCTCTCCCCCTGCATCGACTCCGGAATCTCGATCCCGATCAGGTCGAGGACCGTGGGCGCAAGGTCTGCGAGCGTCACGTCGGCTCGGACCCGTCGACCCGCGGGCAACACCCCGTCGAGTTGCATCATCAGCGGCACACGCAAGAGCTCTTCGCGCGCGGTATGCCCGTGGCCGACCGACCGATGCTCCCAGAACTCCTCGCCATGATCCGAAGCGAATACGATGAGTGTCGGCCGGTCGAGCGGCAGGTGCGCGAGACGGTCCAATATCCATCCCACGTAGCGATCCATGAACGCCACTTCGCCCTTGTAGCGAGCGTTGATATGGCGAATATCCTCTTCGCTGACCCGATCCGGGAAATTTCGCAGCTTCCACAGACCCTGAATGCTCGAATCGATTTCTCCCTGATAGCCGGACGCGTATTCGGACCGATACGGCTCCGGCGGATCGTACGGTGAATGCGGATCGAGCTCGTGCAGGAAGACGAAGAAGGGCCCGGCGCGTCGTACGGTCGGCTTGATGTAACGCGACCACACGAACTTCGCTCGACCTTCGGGATCGCTCGGATATCCCATCGCTTCCTTGTCGATGTTCCAGAAATCGACCAGCTGATCGAAGCCGCGAGCGAAACCGAAGCTCCCGGCGGCATTCGGGTTGTTCACCACCGCAGTCGTCCTGTAGCCCGATCGCTTCAGGATCTCCGGCAGGTAGGGAAGATCCGCCGCCAGGCCGTCATCCATGGTGATCACGCCGTGAGTCGGCGGGTTCAGCGACGTCAACATCGCCGCGACCGCAGGCCGGGTCCACGACGCATTGCTTCGAGCATTCTCGAAGGTGACGCCCCCTGCAGCAAACCGAGCGAGACGCGGCGTCTTCACGGCGGCGTCGGCGTAGCCCTCGACATGATCCTGACGCAACGAGTCCAACAGGATCACGAACACGTTGTAGCGCTCGCGTACGACCGCGGACGCCGCGGGTCGCACACGGGTCCCCTCGATGCGCAGGGAGCGCCAGTCGCACGTTTCAGCGATCGCCTTCACGCGTTCGCAGAAGACGCCCAGGCGAACCATCTCGCCCGAGAACGCCCTCAGGTCCTCGCGGAAGCGCGGCGGGGCGGCGCTTTCGGACCGCGGCGATGGTCCCCGGATGGTTCGCGGCGGGGAATCGCCGGCGGCGGTCACGACCACACGCAGCCGGCCACGGCCGCCCGTTCCAGCCGACACCGCAGAACCGCCTTCGGCGACGAGGGTGGGATCGTCCGGAAGTGCGAAGTGAAGCGTGAAGTGGCTGCCGGAAGCCATCCGGAACGCCGACGACGACTCCGCGCCTGCGACGGGCAGCGGCTCGACCCGCCCGTCGATGTCCGCAACGGGCAGGTAGGCGCCGAGCTCGATCGTTTCGGGCACTTCGACGATCCCGGGAACATCGCCGCTACACGCCACCAGCCACAGCACGGGGCCGGCTGCCAGAAGGCCGTGCAGGCGGCTCATCCGCTCTCCCGAGCAGCCCGCTCCGACGCGTCGCCGAATCGATTCGACGTGAGCCAGACGTATTCCTTGGTGCCGTCCAGCTTGAAGAAGCCGAGCCGGGCCTCCTGCTCCACTCCGAACCGGCGCTTCAGCGAGCCGCGTTCGAGGAACTGGTTCACCCGGATGTCCGTCCGCAGCAGGATCAGGCGGCCGCCGGGGCCTGCAAGCGAACGGGCGCGATCGATCACGACCCGGGCTTCCTTCAGCAGGCCGGGTTGGTCGGCCAGCAGCCGCTCGTGATTCTGGGAACCCAGATGACGTGCTGTCGCACGCGGGTAGGACAGCAGTTCGGCCTTCACACCCGAACGCTGCAGGTAGTATTCGAGCGGCGCGCGAGTCAGCGACGTGCACACGATCACGTCTCCCGGGTGCAACTCGCCCAGAACAGCGTGAGCGAGTTCCGCCCCCGCACCATCCACACCGCCGCTCCGATAATCGGAATAGAAAGACCCCCTGCCGATGATCGCCACGACCAGAAACAAGAGAACCATTACACGCTGCAACAACTCGGAATTCAAGGCCGAGAGACCGGCGGCAACCAGCAGGACGAAGCATGGCAACACCATCTGGTCGACACGCCCCGGAACGTAATGAGGAGTGAGCAGCGTCGACACGAGCAGGGAAGCCGCGATCGGGATGACGCAGGCGGCGGGAATCCAGAGCGCCGTCGACCGGTACGAGCTTGCCCGTCTCCGAATGAGCACGACGACACCCCACGCGGCCAGACCCACCGAGACCATCGCGGGTATGCCATGCCACTCGATGGAGTTCTCCCGGTTGTACATCACCATCGAACCGGCGGGCGCCAGGGATCGCAAGCTGTTGGCGAGGGCTCCGAGGAAACCATCCCGCTGCCAGCGATCGATGTACCAGGCGTAATGATCGGCATTCGCGAGTTGCTCGAGACTCGTCGGAATCCATGGGGCGTATACCAGCAGCAGGAAGACGACCGCGGCGACCCACATGCCGAAGCGGCGAACGAGCTGGCCCGAAGCGATCACGAGCACTACGTGAACCAACGGCACGTAGACGGCAAAATTGTGCGTGTACAGGGCGGCGGCCGTAGCGAGCATCGAGATCCAGAAGTCCCGCGCCCGCCCGCCTCGGAGGTACTGCACGAGGAACCACCAAGCCGTGAGCGCGAGCAGGGGCAGCAGGCTGTACATCCGAGCCTGCTGCGAGTAGAAGATCTGCGTGGGCGTGATCGCCAGCAGGAAAGCGGCCCAGAGGCCTGCGCGCCGACCGATCTCGCGCCGACCGATCACAAAGACGGCCGCGACGAGCATCAGCGAGAAGATCGACGAGGGCAGCCGCACGGCTGCGGGGGAATCGCCGACCACGGCCATCCACGATTTCAGCAGGAAGTAGTAGAGGGGGGGGCTGGAGTCGCGGCTCAGCATGTCGAGGACGACGGATGCCGGTTGCTTCGCGGTCAGGATCGAGTTGGCCTCGTCCACCCAGATCGCGGTTGCGGTGAGGTTGTGCAGACGCAGCAGGCCGGCGAGGACCAGGATGGCGACGAGCGCCCAATCGACCCGCCGGTGACCGGGTGTGCGACTCCCGGGCACGCGCGACGCAATCACGTCGTGGTCGTCGATCATGAAATAGTGATACCTCTCGAGTCCCGAGAATTCCCCAGCCGAGGCCGTCCCTCCGAACTCACACGGGCTCTCGGCACCGTAGCAAGGCCGCGAGTCGGGAAGATCCGATCCAGGAGTCTACACACACGCGCTCGGGAGGCTAAGCTGCGAAATCGGCTCGACGAAAAGGCGCACACCCGAAAAGACCTCGATGGCGAGTGACATGGACGCAGCCACAGCAGCCGCACCTGCATCCGGCCGGTTATCACACTGCTTGCTGTTCGCCGGGGTGCTCGTCGTGGGTGCCTGGCTTCGCATCCACAATTTCGACCGGCCGGGTCTCTGGCTCGACGAGTACGGCAGCTGGTGGGTCGTCGCCGCGAACGATTACGCGGGGGTCGCCGCCCGCACCTTCGAGGTCCAGGGTCAATCCCCCCTCTACTACCTGATCGTTCGCGCTTGCGTCGATCTGTTCGGCTCGGCCTCGTGGTCGCTGCGCCTTCCATCCCTGATCTTCGGGATTCTCGCTCTCGGACTGGGTTACGCCGCCGCGCGCGAACTCTTTCGCGACCGTCGGGTCGCCCTGATGGCCATGGCGGCGCTCGCACTCCACGCTCCGCTCATTCGCTATTCGCAGGAAGCCCGGCCGTACGCACTGGCGATCGCACTGTCGCTCGCCTCCTTCATGCTCTTCAGCCGCGTGCTGCGCGGAGGAACGCTCGGCGAACGCGTCGCCTACGCCTTCGTGACCGCGGCGACCGTCTACGCCCACTACTTGTTCGGCTTCGTGCTGATCGTTCAAGCCGGCTACGCGATCGGCCGGCGATCGGTCGGCCGGCGGCACGCGCTACTGGCACTCGGCGGAGCGACGCTCCTCACGGCTCCGGCGCTTCCGCAGCTCGCAAATCTCTTCGCCAGACGCCACTCCCTCGACTGGGTCGCGACTCCCGCCGGCGTGCCCGAGGCGCTCGGAATCGTGGCACGGACATTCATCGAACCCTGGCCTCTCGGCCTGGCCGCCCTGACGGTGACAGTCCTGCTGATCTTCGGCACGAAGGCCTGGCGCGGAAATCCCGACGGACGTCCCGGCCTCGTGCTCGCGTGGTTGCTCGTCCCGTTCGGACTCGTCGCGCTGATGTCGACGCTACTCGACATCAACCTGATCGCGCGCCGCTACCTGCTGTTCGCCGCGCCCGCGGCGCGAATCCTGATCGGAGCGCTGCTGGCGATTCCGCGACGCCGGCCTCTCGTCGACTCACTGCCACTGATCGTCTTCACGGCCGCCACGATGGTCTTCGTCCTGCTGCCGCACCACGCGCGCACCGGGACGTTCGCCTTTCGCGAGAATCAGCACTGGGACACCGCGGTGAGCGAATTGCTCGGCAGTCTGCGGGAAGGCGATCGCGTGCTGCTCGCGAGCCGCTTCGTCGAAATGGATCTCGTCGCGGCCGGGACGGCGAGCGAGTCGACGCGCGATTTCGTGACCTGGCCGCTCGAGGCCCACCTTCCCGCGGGCGTCCGCGTGCCCTACACCCCATTGCCCTACAGCGTGAACCCTGCAACCGGCCCGACATTCGAGCGCATCGCTCGCGATGCCCTGCTCGCGCCACGTGTGTGGGTGCTGGGGTCCGGCCCGAGCGTTCGAGCCATCACGAAGCTCGTCGCCGGAGATCCGCGCATGCGCTTCGCCCGCGACGATCACCACGGCGCGATCCGCCTGATCCTGCTGAAACGATGAGCGACACGCGATCCGATCCGGCCCGACGAGCCCGGCCTCCGATCGAGCCCCGCCCCACGCGCTTCGATCCGCTGTGGTGGCACCTCGCACTCATCCTCGCGGTCAGCGTCGTCTACGAGTCCGCATTCATCCATCACGGCCTCAACCTCTACGACGAAGGCTGGCCGCTGTACAGCGCCATGCGCCTCCACGCTGGCGGCGTGCTGTACCGGGACGTCTTCTTCGTCTTCCCGCCCGGGCACCTGCTCGCAGCCTGGATCGGCTACGCGCTCGACCCGCCGGGCATCATCGTCGCGCGAATCATCTACGCAGCCTTCAACGTCAGCTTGTGCGTCGCCCTCTACTTCCTGGGCCGACGACTCCTGCCCGCCTCCTTCGCATTGTTGGGCGCGCTGCTGCTCGCCTTGGCCGCACCCGAATCCCACTTGTTCCACTATCACTTCGGCTACCGCTATCTGGTCTTCAGCGTGCTGGCCCTGCTGGCATTTTCCGAACGCCTGCGAACGGGCGACTCGCGCTGGCTGCTGACGGGTGGGGTGTGCACGGGAATCGCGCTCTGCTTTCGGCTCACGCCCGCGTTCGCGGTGAGTGTCGCCATCGCAGTCGGCATCCTGCTCGCCGAACGCGACTGGCGGCGGTGGCTCCGGGAAGGAGGACTCTTCGCTGCCGGGCTCGCGATCGTCGCAATCCCGGTCGTCCTCTACTTCGCTCATGGGGTCGGCCTGGAGACGTTGTGGCGCGAGGTCGTGGTTCGACCGGTCGCGATGACGGATCTCCAGAGCATCGAAATCCCCGAAGCGACGCTTCCGGAGATCTGGGGACGCCGCGCAATCAGCAAGTTCTTTGCGGCGATCCAGTTTCGCCTCTGGGCGCTCGTCTACGCCGGCTACGCGGTGGTGCTCGGATACCGGTGGATCCGCGACGCAACGGAACGCCGGCCGTTTCGTCCGGTGCTGCTTGCAGTCGTCGTCGTCTGGGGCGCGGTCTTCTTCCTCCGAACGTTGGGGCGGTCCGACGTCGGTCATCTCGAGTCCGCGCTTCCGCCCGTGTGTCTGGTGCTCGCGCATTTCCTGAGCCGGCTGCTGCCGTGGCGACGTCGGGGCGATGCGAGCGAATCCCCGGCGCAGCGGCTGGCGACGGGCGGCCTGATCGTCGGAACGCTCGCCGTGTGGATCTTCCTGTTCGAAACGGACCAGCGGCTGACCCCGGATCGCCTCGGCGCGGTCCCCTACGAATCTCTCTCCGACCGGATCTCCGTCCCCGACGCGTGGCGGACGCGAGCCCTGGATGGACGCGTACGTGAGTTGATCGAGCGAACCGACGCGGGCGACACCATCCTCGATCTCTCCGCGGCGCCGATGGTCTACCTCTTGACCGACCGGGTCGGCCCGGGTTGGTTCGACATCGTCGTTCCCGGCACCTTCCTCGATGCCGACGAAGAACGCCGCTTCGTGGAACACCTCGAAGCGGACCCGCCCGCAGTGGTCGTCGTTTCCGCCCGACCCTTCGACGAAATGCCTTCGCGCGCCACCTCCGCGACCGCACCGCTGATCGCCGAATGGCTGCGGACCCATTACCGGGTCGATCACGTAACCGGTGACTACAAGCTCTGGGTTCCGCGTGCGGAGCCGCGCGGCGATTGATTCCGCCGACGAACGCGGACGGAGCGAAACCGCGCGCTAGTTCGGCCAGTAGACGTATTCGTCGTCCGGCGATTCGGGCTCGTTCAACACCTTGTCGATCCTGATCGGCGCTTCGATGAGTGCGGGCCACGCGGGCTCGACCTGCTCTTCGTTGTGTGCGGCGAGCATCTCCCGCATCGCATGCACGCGATCCGGGTGGGAATCGGCGACGTTGTGCTGCTCGGTCGGATCGTTCCGCATATCGAACAGCCAGACCTTGTCGGGACGCTCGGCGACCTGGAGCTTCCAGCCATCCGCGATGGCGACCTGGTAGTGCCCGCTGCGCCAGAACAAGCGCTCGTGGGGCGTCGTGCTCTTCCGACCGAGTGCGAAGGGCAGCAGGTCGACGCCGTCCATCGGCCGATCGCTCGGCATCGCCGCACCGGCCGCGGCGGCCGCCGTGGCGTAGAGATCGAAGTGATGTACGGGCTCGTCGTAACGGCTGCCGGCGGGAATCCGCGCGGGCCAACGCGCGAAGAACGGCACGTGGATTCCACCCTCGAAGAACGTGATCTTCCAGCCGCGATACGGCTGATTGATTGCGGGCAACCCGATGTAGTTCGCGCCGCCGTTGTCCGAGGTGAACAGCACCAGCGTGTTCTCCGCGAGGCCGTTCGCCTCGAGCGCCGCGAGGACGCGGCCGACACCGCGGTCGAGGGCCCGGATCATGGCCGCATACACGCGCAGCGTGTGATTCTCGATATGGGAAAGAGCGTCGTAATCGGCCCGGGTCGCCTGAAGCGGTGTGTGGGGGGCCCAGTGGGCGAGATACAGGAAGAACGGCCGGTTCCGATTCGCCTCGATCACCTTCACGGCTTCGTCGGTGTAGTAGTCCGTGAGATAGCCGCCGGGCTCGAAGGCCGGGCCGCCGTTCCAGGAGCTCGCGAACTGCATGCCCTTCCAGAGGAACTTGTCGATCGGATCGAAGTCCTGCTTCGAATTGACCACGCCCGGGTCGTTTACCGGCAGGTAGAGCCCGCTCGCCATCAGCAGGCTCTCGTCGAAACCCTGGTCGTGCGGCGCCATGCCGTTGCTTCGCCCGAGGTGCCACTTGCCGATGTGGACCGTGTGGTAGCCCGCTTCCCGGAGCGTTTCCGCCAACGTGACCTCGCTCGCGGGAACCCCCATCTCTTCGAACGGGATGCCCTCCCCCAGATCGTCGAAGTAGGTGATCAGCGGGTGCAACCGATCCGAAGGCACGAGACGCGCCATCATCGGCAGCATGCCGGGCGGGGTCGGCGTGAATTCGAAACCGAAGCGAGTCGGATAGCGACCCGACATCATCGCCGCGCGCGACGGCGCGCAGGTACCGCTGCCCGAATAGCCGCGCGTGAACTGCAACCCTTCGGCCGCGATCGAGTCGATGTTCGGCGTGGGGACCGATCCGTGCGCGACTCCGCCACCGCCGAAGGAGAGATCGTTCCAGCCGAGGTCGTCCGCGACGATCAGCACGATGTTGGGAGGCCGGTCGGCGGCCGCTGCGGTCGGAGCGGCGGGGCCGCGATCCCAGTCCACTTCCTGGTGGGGGCCGACCGGCGTCCGCATCCGCACCGCGAGTCCGACCGCCTCGAGCATGATGGGAACCCGGAAGAACCACCCGACCAGCGCCACGGCGGCCAACACGCCTGCGATTCGAACCAGCCACCTCATCAGCGTCTCCTCTCGTGTCGACGCATCACCCAAGTGAGAATGTTCGCGGCGACGGCGGCCGCGGCGAATTCAAACCGGCGCGGCGCGCAGCTCCGCGATGAGCGAACCGGTTCCGACGAGGTAGACGCCGGCCGCCACCAACGCAACCCCGCTGAAGCCGATCGACATGCCGAGGATCACCGCGAGCACGGAACTCGCAACCGAAGCCACGCCGTTCACCGCCCAGGCCCACGGCACCAGGCGCGGCGATGCATGGCGAATCAATTCGACTCCGGTCGGGAAGTACATGCCCAGCGCGAGGCCCAGCGGCAGCTGGAGCAACACGGTCGCTGCGATGCGGGCCGCCAGGGGCGCGGCGATCAGGCGTTCGCGGATGAACGGCAGGATCGAGACTTCGATGCAAATCAGGGCGACCGTGACCGACAGCAGCCCGATCAGGAAGGCCTGTGGTCGCCGCCACCCGAAGCGGCTGAACCAGGCACCGAAGGCGGCGAAGACGAGCAGGGAGAAGATCGTCACCGACAGGGAATAAGTCGGATAGCCGAGCACCAGCACGTACTTCTGCACGAAGCTGATCTCGATCAGCATGAAACCGATTCCGAGACTCGTGAAATAGACGAGATACCGCAGCGTTCTCGGCAGCGACAGCCCTGCCTGCGCCTGCCGCAGCAGCGGCAGAACGATGAGCACGGCGCCCAGCAACAGCGCCTGGACCAACATGATCGCGAGCATCAACAGGCCGGTGGTCGAGCCGGGCAGATACCAGATCGTGCGCTCTCCGCGCAGGAGGCTCGACCAGGGCAGGAAGTGATAGAAGAACGGGCGATCGTCGGTTACCGGCGTCACGTGGACGTCCAGCTCATCCATCAGGACTTCGCGGCGTTCGTCCGTCGCGTTCACGAGATTCGTCAACATCGGATGACCGGGTCGACCCGGAGCCAGCCGGAATGCGAAGCCGCCGGCTTCCACGTGACTCTGGAGCGTTGCGATTTCCGCGGCGGTGAATGGAGACTTCTTCAGCAACAGGTCGGCGATGGTGACGCCGGAAGCCGGGTCGTTCGGCAGGAAGCGCTTGAACTGCGCAACGACCACCATGTGTCGGGATGGATCCTCGACGCCGCGACGCGCCAGCGCCTCCCGCATCACCATCGACAGGCGCGTGATCGTCGGCACGGCGACCATTTCCCGGGAGGACGACTGGTCGCCCATCACGACGGAGAGCACGCCGTCTTCCGACAAGTGGTCCAGGTAGTCCGACACGGCCTCCACGGTGTACAGGTAGCTTTCGGCCAGCACGTAGGCGCCGGTGGTCTGTGCCGAGAAGGTGTCGACCGCGGTGATCTGGATCAGGTCGTAGACATCGTCGTTCGAGCGGACGTAGTGTCGGCCTTCGGACGCCACGAGCTCGACTTGCGGCAGCAGAAAGCTGCCCTTCGTGAAGTCCACCAGCCGCCGCGTGAGCAGCTCGACCGTGATCGGTTGCAGCTCGACGCCGGTCACCCGCGAAGCGCCGCGGCGAACCGCGTTCAGCACGTCGATACCGCCACCCACACCGATCACCAGGACGCGCGGCGACGAGAGCAGGCGATAAGGCGTCCGGAGCAGATGTGAATCGAGAAACTGCATGCTGTCGTCGTCGACGATGTTGTAGACGTTCGACCCGTTGTGCCCGTCGTACTGGATCGAGATCACGTCGGGCAGCGGTCCGTCGTAGTCCTTGCCGAGCCCCCAGCTGGTCCACAACGCGGCCTTCGGATTCTGCTTCCGGTACAGATCCACGCGATTCACCGGGCTCCATTGCGTGAAGAGCATCTCGGTTCCCGGCTGCGCCAACGCGCGGCCGACCTCCTTCGTCGGTACGGGCGTGAATTCCAGGATGTGCTTCGCGCTCGGAGCCGCCAGCGCGAGCGCCGCCGCCAGCGCCGCGAAGGCGATGGCGATTCGCTCGCCGGACGCGTAGACCGCCCCGGCTGCAACCAGCACCGCCGCGCACGCGAACACCGCGGCGGCACCGTCGAAGAGCGCGAGAGCCGCCACCGCGGCGATGCAACCCAGGCCCGCCCCCATCAGATCGGCCGCGTACAGCCGATTGACCTGGGCGGGATGCGCCGCCAGCGGTGCTGCAACCGCCACTCCGGCGAGGAAGAAGGGAACCGTGATCGCGACGTAGTAGCCGAGCAATCCGAAGCTGAAGGCCACGGGGGTGACGAGGATTCCGCTGGGCTCGAGCGGATTCGCGCCGAGGATCGCGACCGCAGCGACGAGTGCGAGGCCGGCGGCGGCCGAGCAGATTCCCGCGAGCCGGGAGACTCCCCGTTCGAGTAGCCGGGGGTAGGCGCTCAGGACCGACCCCGCCGCGCCGAAACCGAGCAGCGCGGTGCTGATCGTGAGATACGCGAGGTGATACCAGACCGTGAACGAGAAGATCCGCGTCAGCAGGATCTCCATCATCAGGACACCGACCGAGCAGACCCCGATTCCGAGGCTCATGCTGCGCGGCGCCCGGCTATCGCTCGGCGAATCGGACAGGATCGACATCCGACCGGGGAGGCTCGCCCAGAAGGAGAGTCGTCGCAAGGATCGGATCCACTGCGCAAGCTCTTCCGCGAAACGCTGCACGGATGCAGATCGATCCGACGAGATGCGTCACCCGGCCGCGGCGATTGCGCGGTTCAGCGTTCGGCGATCGGCGGATCCGCGAGCTTCAACAACTGCTTACCGAGGTTCTTGCCGCTGAACAGGCGAAGGAAGGTCTTCGGTATGTTCTCGAATCCCTGCTGCACATCTTCCGCGTAGACGAGCTGCCCGTCGCCGATCCAGCCGGCGAGTTCCGCCGCGCCCTCGGCAAAGCGAGCGACGTAATCGATGATGATGAAACCTTCCATGCGTGCGCGTTTGATGATCAGGTTCATGTAGTTCGACGGGCCGGGAGCGGGCTTCTCGTCGTTGTAGCGCGAGATCCCACCGCACAGAACGACCCGGGCACGCATTGCAAGCAGCGCGAGCGCGGAATCGAGGATGTCGCCGCCGACGTTGTCGAAGTAGACATCGATGCCGTCGGGACAGAGTTCGCGCAGACGTTCGGCGACGTCTTCGCTCTTGTAGTCGATCGCCGCGTCGAAGCGAGCTTCGTCGGTGAGCCAGCTGCACTTCGTCGGACCGCCCGCGATCCCGATCACCCGCGCGCCCTTGATGCGCGCGATCTGCCCCGCGATCGATCCGGTCGCGCCCGCCGCACCCGAGACGACGACGGTGTCACCCGACTTCGGCTGGCCGATGTCGAGCATGCCGAAGTACGCCGTCAAGCCCGTGAGGCCCAGCACGTGAAGCGGCAACGTGATCGGCATGCCCTCGGGCACCTTCGTCATGCCCGGGCCGCAGAGCGCGTACTCCTGCCAGCCGAGCAGCCCGTGCGCGAAGTCGCCGGGCTCGAAGCCGTCGAGGCGCGATTCGATCACCTGGCCGACCCCCGAGGCGCGCATCGGCTCGCCGATCGCGACCGGAGGCAGGTAGCTCTCGCGATCCTCCATCCAGCCCCGCATGGTCGGGTCGAACGAAACGTACAGCGTTCGCACGACCATCGTGCCGTCGAGCGCCTTCGGGATGTCCGCCTCCGCGTACTCGAAGTCGCTCTCGTTCACCATTCCGACCGGTCGCGCGGCGAGCAGCCACTGACCGTTCTTCGCGCCCGATTCCGCCATTTGGATCGATCTCCTCGAGTCTTCCGGTGTTCGCGGTGGGCACGGAGCGTAGCGGGCCGGGATCGTGTGCGGCGGCCGAGAATACACCGACAGGATCTGATACAAACTCGACCGGAGACGATGCGGGATTCGGGTAATATCTTCTAGATACCTCGTAGCCGTCCTTACCTATAGAGGATGCCCCCCCATGGCCGACACCATCACCGATTACGACGACGTCACTCAGTACGGGCTGGACGACGACCTGCGCGAAGAAATCCTGCGGAAGCAGATCGAGTGCACCTTCATCTGGGGCCCGAAGACCGGCTGGCCGGTCGGAGTGCTGATGACCTACATCTGGAAGGACGGGAGCTTCTGGGTCAGCGCGACCAGCCAGCGCAAGCGAATCTCCGCGATCAAACGCGACCCCCGCGTATCGGTCGTGGTGTCGAGCCACGGGACCGACCTCGGACCCGCGAAGGGCATCACCGCGAAGGGGCGCGCGATCATTCACGACGACCAGGCGACCAAGGACTGGTTCTATCCCGCGTGCGCGGCGGTCAACATCCCGACGTCGGGCAAGCTGCAGGATGCCTTCACGAAGATGCTGGACACCGAGCGCCGGCTCGTGATCGAGATCGTTCCCGAGAAGTGGATCACCTTCGACGCGACCAAGATGATGACGGCGTCGATCGCCGCATGGCAGAAGGAAGGGTTGCTCGACTGACTTCCAGCACGCACACGTCCCGGCGCCGGCCCCGCAACAACGATCCGTTTCGACGAAAGAGACATGATGGCGGCCTCCCCCCAGAACTTCGGTGATGTCAGCGTGGACGTGGGCGATGATTTCATCGCCAGCGTCGAGATCCACCGCCCGCCGCACAACTACTTCGACGCCGAACTGGTCCGTGACCTCGCCGCGGCGTTCGAAGCCCTCGACGAAGACCCGCGCTGCCGCGTCATCGTCTTGTGCTCCGAAGGCAAGAACTTCTGCGCGGGTGCGCAATTCGGCGGGGGCGCGCGGCCGAAGCCGGCCGCCGACGGCGCGGATCCGCCGCGGCACCTCTACGACGAAGCGGTCCGGCTGTTCGCCACCCGGACACCCGTCGTCGCTGCGATCCAGGGCGCAGCCATCGGCGGCGGACTCGGGCTCGCGCTGATGCCGGATTTCCGGATCGCCGCGCCCGAGGCGCGCTTCGCGGCGAACTTCGCGCGACTCGGCCTGCACCACGGCTTCGGACTGTCGGTGACGCTGCCCGAGCTCGTGGGGCGCCAGAAGGCGATGGAGCTCCTCTACACGGGCCGCCGCCTGCGAGCCGCCGAAGCGCTCGCGATCGGCCTCGTCGACCGCATCGCCCCGCTCGAGGAGCTGCGCGCAGCCACGCGTGAGTTCGCGCGTGAAATCGCGGGCTCCGCCCCGTTGGCCGTTCGCTCGATTCGCGAGACCTTGCGCGGCGATCTGGCGGAGCGAATCCGCATGGCGACCGACCACGAGAAGATCGAGCAGGAACGCCTGCAGCGCACGAAGGACTGTCGCGAAGGCGTGCGCGCAATGGGCGAGCGGCGCACGCCGGATTTCAAGGGGAGCTGATCCCCCTCACGGAGACGAAATGTTCGACTTCGAATTCGGCGAGGATCTCGAACTCATCGCCGAAACGGCGAAGGGCTTTGCGACCGACGCACTCTTCCCGAAGCTGCGGGAGCACGAGAGAGCGCGTGCCGTCGACGCCTCGGTGCGCGCCTCCTACGCGGAAATGGGGCTCGCCGGGCTCGAGCTGCCCGAATCGCTCGGCGGCGCCGAGCTCGGCCCGCTCGCGCGCGTGCTCGTGAACGAAGAGCTGGCCGCGGGCGACGCGGGCGCCGCGCTCGCACTCGACCCCCTCGGCCCCGCCCTCTACCCGCTGCTCGAAATCGGCGGCGAAGACGCGGTGCGCGAATTCGCGCTGCCATTGCTCGAAACGGACGGCGCGCGCGCGATCTTCTTGGACGCCGCCGACGCGGAGCTCGAGGTCGGAACGACCGTCACCGGCTCGGTACCCTGGGTTCCGTCGGATCGAGCAGACCTGCTCGTGCTGCTGCGAGACGACGATGCGATCGTCGTGCGCGACGGCATCACCACCGGCGAGCTGCGCGGCAGCGGGATGCGCGCCGCGGGCGCCAGCGAGCTCACGCTCACGGCGGCGCCGATCGCGGCGCGATTCGAAGGCCGAGCCGGCGCCGCCCGATCACGAGCCCGCGCGCGACTCTACATGGCATCGCTGCTCGTGGGCGTGCTGCGACAGGCGGCGGACTTCTCGCGCGAGTACGCGGTCGAGCGCGAGGCCTTCGGGCGACCGATCGCCCACCACCAGGGGCTCACCTTCCTCATCATCGACATGCTGGCCGCCGTCGATGGCGCGCGTCTGCTGCTCCACGAGGCCGCCTGGCGCCTCGAACACGGCGCTGCGGGCGAAGCCGCGGCCGCAGCGGCCTACGCCGAAGCGATCGAGGCATCGACCCTGATCGGCCCCAACGCCGTGCAGATCCTCGGCGGGCACGGCTTCATGCAGGACTACCCGGTCGAGAAGTACATGCGCGAGGCCCGCGCGATCGGCCTCGCGATCGGCGGGCTCGACGCGGCCCGCGAAGACGCATGGACCGCCCTCGCCGATGCGGATTGCCACGTGCAACTCTCGCACCTCGAGGTCGCGCAGTGAACTTCGAAATCGACGAATCGATCCAGGGGCCGCTGGCCGCGCTCCGAGAACGTGGACGCAACGAGGCGCGGCCGATCGGTCTCGAAGCCGATCGGCTCGGCCGGCCGATTCCCGTCGGCGATCCCTATTTCGCCAGGCTGATCGCGCGCGGCGAGGGCCGCACGCGCTGGCGCGGCCCCGACGGCGAAAAGAAGGCGCGAAGCAAGCCGAAGTCGGCCGGCAGCCGACCGAGTCGCAGGACCGTGAAGACGCTGCTCTTCGTCGAAGAGCTCGCCTACTGGGATCGCGGTGTCGTCGTCGCCAACCCGGGCGTCGGCCTGCCGGAGGCGAACGTGATCGCGATGGGAACGGACGAGCAGAAGGAGCGCTTCCTCGGCCCGTTCCTCGCGCCGGACCGGCCGCGATGGGCCTGCTTCGCGATGACGGAACCCGGCGCGGGCTCCGACGCCGCGGCGATCCAGACGACCGCGCGGAGGGACGGCGACCATTGGATCCTGAACGGCGCCAAGTGCTTCATCGGCAACGCGACGCGCTCCGATTGGATCCTCGCGCAGGCAACGCTCGACCCGACGCAAGGACGCGATGCGCAGCGCGCGTTCTTCATCGAGCAGGGAACACCCGGGCTCGGCGGCTTTCGGATCGAGAAGAAGATGGGCCTCAAGGCCTACGAATCGACCTCGTTCACGCTGCAGGAATGCCGCGTCCCGGGCGCGAATCTTCTGGGTGGTGAGGCGCGCTACGAGAAGCGCGACGGATTCAAGGGCGCGATGAAGGCCTTCAACGCCGGGCGCCCGGTCGTGGCCGCGAACGCGGTCGGAATCGGACGAGCCGCGCTCGACGAAGCGCTCGCATTCGCACGCGAGCACGACCGCCTCGCCGACCCGCGCGTGCGCGACCGCCTCGAGCGCGCGGCACGCAAGCTCAAGCTCTCGCGGCTGCTGTGCCTCAAGGCGGGTTGGCTCGCCGACCGGGAGAAGCCCAACATCATCGAGGCCTCGATGTGCAAGCTGGTTGCGGCCCAGGTCGGACAGGAGGCGACCAGCCTCGGCATGGAGCTGCTCGGAACCGTTGGCGCGCGCGGCGACCACCTGATCGAAAAGCTCTACCGCGACGTAAAGGCCCTCGACATGGTGGAGGGCACCGGCCAGATCCAGCGCATCATCATGGCGCGCCAGCTCGTCGGCTTGCCCCGCTGACCATCCGCCCGCCGCCGGGCGATCAGGAGAAGTCGGAATGAAATTCGGAATGCATCTTCCCCAGGCCGGACCGGCCGCCTCGGCGCCCGCCATCCGCGCCGTCGCGAAGCAGGCCGAAGAACTCGGCTTCGACGACATCTGGGTCAGCGACCACATTGCAGTCCCGAAGGACGCCGTCTACCCGCCGTCGGCCTACATCCTCGATCCGTTGATCGCGCTCACCTGGGGTGCGGCTGCGACCGAACGCGTCGGCCTCGGCACGACCGTGCTGGTGCTGCCGTTGCGGCCGCCGGTGCTGCTCGCCAAGATGCTCGGCTCGCTCGACGTGATGAGCGGCGGGCGGGTGATCGTCGGCGCGGCGGGCGGCTGGCTGAAAGAGGAATTCGACGCACTCGGCGTTCCATTCGAAGAGCGCGGCGCGCGCACCGACGAGACCATCGACGTGATGCGAAGATGCTGGACCGAAGATCCGATCGACCTGGTGGCGCCTGCGACCGGCGCGAAGCTCGTCGCGGTGCGGGCGAAGCCCCAGCCCGAGCGCTCCCTCCCGATCTGGATCGGCGGTCACAGCGAGCCCGCGTTCCGCCGCGCGATCCAGCGCGGAGATGGCTGGCACGGTGCCTTCCAGCCGCCCGACAGGACCGCGGAGATCACGGCCCGCCTGCGCAGCGAACGCCCGGAGGCCTCGTTCACGCTGTCGATGCGCGCGCGCTGGGACGCCCTGCGCGACTCGGCGGACGAGATCGCCCGCGGCGTGGACGAGTACATGGAGGCGGGGATCCAGCACATCGTCGTCGAGCCGTCGCAGCGTGACCAGGACTCCTGGCTTCGCTGCAGCGAAGAGTTCGCGAGGATCTTCGAGTGCGCGCGATGAGACGCAGCCGCGGCGAATCATGTCCGACGTAGACGGAGTCCTGCTCTACACGGACGCGATGCCGCCGCAGGACTGCGTCGTCGACGCGCTGCGCCTCGAAGCGCTCGGTTACGACTCGATCTGGCTGCCGGACCTGTTCGGCCGCGAGCTGTTCGTGACTGCGGGATACCTGTTGGCCGCAACGACCCGCCTGCGAGTCGCCACCGGCATCGCGAACGTCTACGCACGCGATCCGATGTCGGCCGCGCAAGCCGCGCGAACCCTCTCCGAATTGTACGACGGACGCTTCATTCTCGGACTGGGCGTATCGCACCCCGAGGCGGCCAGCGCGCGCGGGCACCGCTGGGAACCACCCGTCCGGAAGCTCGCCGCCTATCTCGCGGGGATCGCGAGCGCGACTCTGAACGCACCCGAGCCGCCGAGTGCGGCGCCGATCTTCATCGCAGCGCACGGTCCGCGGTTGCTCGCGCTCGCCGCAGAACACGCGGACGGCGCCAACACCTACCTGATGCCGCCCGAGCACACGCGGCAGGCGCGTGAGATCCTGGGCCCCGAAAAACAGCTCAACGTGGTGCTGCCGTGCTGTCTGTGTGCGGACGCTTCCGTGGCTCGCAGCGTCGCACGCCGGGGCCTGTCGATGTACCTGCAGCTTCCCGCGTACCGGCGGCAGTGGGCGCGATTCGGCTTCGACGCACGCGACAGCAGCGACGGCGGCAGCGATCACTTGATCGACACCCTCGTCGCCTGGGGCGACGAAGGCGACGTCCGGGCGGGAATTTCCGCGCACGTCGAAGCGGGCGCGGACCGGATCATCGCGGTTCCCTACAACGCGGCGCCGAAGTCCCGCGAACGGCCCTGGAATCTTCTGGCCGCACTGGCCCCGGGAAGGCACTGAGCCGCCCGCGGCCTGCAGAACGGCCTACACTTCCACTCATGGCGTCGACTGGCGTGGAGGCGAGTGCCGCAGACCCCGCAGGTGCGGATCTCGAGACACCTTCGGGAGCGTTCGCCCGAAACGCGGAACGCGCGCTGTTCGCATCGCTCGCGCTGCTCACGTTGGTGCTGTTCGCGCAACTGCTCGATTACGGTTACGGACGTGACCAGGCCATCTACTCACTGGTCGCCGACGCGATGCTTCGCGGTGACGCCCCCTACCGCGATGTATGGGATTTCAAGACTCCGGGCATCTATGTCGTCTACGCATTCGCCAAGACCCTATTCGGCGGCAGCTACGCCGCCGTGCGGGTGCTCGAAGCGCTCGCGCTGCTCAGCCTGTTCCCCGCCTTCGCGATCTTCTCGAGGCGACACGTGGGCAGCGCGCGCGCGGGCCTGTTCGGCGCCGCCGTGGCGATCCTCGCCTACGTGCCGATCGAGTTCTGGTACACCGGACAACCCGAGGGCTTCGGCGGGATTGCGCTCGCCTGGGCCCTCGTGTGCGCGACTCATCGCGCGCCGGAAGGAGCGGGCCGCACGGGCGAGCGGCAGCAGTTCGCCGCCTGGACGGCTGCCGCCGCACTCTACGGCATCGCCGCGCTGCTGAAACCGCCGCTCGGCGGCGGGATCCTCGTCAGCTTCGCCTTCGTGGTCGCGAGCCGCCGGTCGGCGGCACGAGCGGACGGCCGCTTGCGGGCGCTCGCGGCGCCGACCCTCGCCTTCGCGATCGGCGGCGCGCTGCCCGTGCTCGCCACGCTCGCATACTTCGCGTCGCTGGGCGCGCTCCGCGACCTGGCGCGCGCCCTGTTCGTATTCGCGCCGGGCTACACCACGATCGGTTTCGCCGAATCTTCGGCATGGCTCCTGCTCGGTCGCAGCCTGCGCGAATGGCTGTTGCTGACGGCGCCGTTCAACCTCGTGGGACTCGTCGCTCTCGCACTCTTGCCAAAGCTCGGTTCGGGCGAACGGACCGGAATCGCGCACGTACTCGGCGTCGTCGCGTTCTCGTTGCTGGGAGTCGCGCTCCAGGCCAAGTTCTTCCTCTACCACTACGCCGCGGCCCTGCTCCTGACGGGCCTGCTCGCGGGCTGGGGCTATTGGAAGCTGTGGATCCGAGCGCGGCACTCCGCCATCGCGGCCGCAGCCTTCGCGGCCATGCTCGCCGTGATCGCATTCGATCTCGTACCCGGTCTCCCCGAAATGCGGGTCTTCTGGACTCGCAGCGCGTTGCGTTTCGAAGCGCACATGAAGCCCGAGCTGCGGATTCCGTATCACGACAGACTGCACGACTTCGGCGATGTCGATGCGAGCAACGATCGCAGGGTCGCCGAGTGGCTGGTCGTCAACACTCCCGCCGACGCGCGCCTCTTCGTCTGGGGTTTCGAGCCGCTGCTCTATCGGTTGTCCGCGCGTCGGCCGGCTTCGCGCTACATCTACAACGTTCCGCAACGAACCGAATGGGCGCAGGCCGAGAGCCGCCGGACGCTGATGCGCGAGCTCACGGCCGCTCCGCCGACAGCCATCGTGGTCGTGCATCGCGATTCACTGCCGTGGGTCACGGGCAGCCCGCTCGACAGCGCCGCCGCGCTCGCGACCTTCCCCGAGCTGCAGCGACTGCTCCGGGATGAATACGAGCACGCCTATCGCAGCGGCGATCTCCAGGTCCTGCTGCGCCGCGACGCGACCGCAGGTGCGGCCGGTTCGCCCTGAGGCTTCGGAATCCACGTCGCGGCCGGCAACCGCTCGGCCGTCGCGGCCGACGGCCGCCGCGAGCGACGCAGCCCGCCACGGAATCGCCGCACCGCGTCAGACGCGTGCCGGCGGTACCGCGAGCCCGGGTACCGGAGCGCGCGTGCGGAAGATCGTTCCGCCGCGCGCCGGATCGTCGGTGTTGTCGCTCGTCGCGATGTAGAGGTCGCGCCGGTCGGGGCCGCCGAAGCTCACACTCGCGACCGTCTTCGCGGGAACGTCGAGGTTCAGGTCGACGTCTCCGTCGGGCGAAAGGCGCGTGACGCAACCGCCCCAGTACGCGGCAGCCCAGACGAAACCGCTCTCGTCGACCGCGAGCCCGTCGGGGTGCCCGTTCGCGAGCTCTGCGAACACCCTGCGATTCGACACGCTGCCGTCTTCGGCGACATCGTGCAGCAGGATCTGGTTGCGGATGCTGTCGCTGTGATAGAGACGGCGGCCGTCCGGGGAGAAGCCGATGCCGTTGGTGAGCCCGACGTCGTCGTAGAGCATTTCGGCCTCGCCCTCGGCATCGATCCGGTAGAGCTCGCCCGCGCGCGCCACGACGTCCTTCTCGAACGGGTTGAAGCGCTGCGAACCGACCAGGATCCGACCCTCGGAATCCGTGAAGAGGTCGTTGAAGCCCGGAGCGTCCTCGATGTCGAAGACGATCCGCGACTCGCCGTCGCGCACATGGCAGATGTTGCGTCCCGACACGACGATACCGCCGTCGGCGTGAAGCGCGATGCCCCCGACGCCGCGGCGCTTCGGGATCACGGTTTCGATCCGGCCGTCCGGGTCGCGGCGGAAGACTCCGCCCAGCTTGGCGTCGCTGAAATAGAGTCGGTTCTCGGCGTCGATGCGCGGACCTTCGACCAGTCCGTAGCCCCACGCCAGGGTTTCGAGTTCCGGATTCGAGCTCGACATTCGCGTCTCCGATCGATTGGGTGCGCCAAGGTCGCGGAATCGCGACGAAGACGCCAGACTGCACGGGCGTTCGCGCGTCGATTCCGCAGCTGGCCGGTCGCGAGCGGTGGTTTCGACATGCGAACGCGCGAATTTTCCACGAATGCACGAGGAGCGAAACGATGGGACGGCTGGAAGACAAGATTGCGATCGTGACGGGGGCGGCGTCCGGGCTCGGCAAGGCCTGCGCGGCGCGCTTCGCGAGCGAAGGGGCGCGCGTCGTCATAGCGGACGTCCAGGACGATGCGGGAAAGGCGATGGCCGACGAGATCGGCGGGCTGTTCGTCCATACCGACGTGAGCGTTCCCGAAGAGGTCGAGAACATGATCCACTTCACCGTCGACTCGTGCGGTCGCCTCGACATCCTGATGAACAACGCGGGTGTCGACGGTGAGGGCGGCATCACCGGCGAAAGCTCGATAGAGAATTGGCGGCGGGTGATGTCGATCAACATCGACGGCGTCTACTTCGGCATGAAGTACGCGCTGCCCGTGATGGTCGAACAGCGCTCCGGCGTCATCCTGAATACCGCTTCGACGGTGGGCTGCAACGCGATCCCCGGTCTTCCCGCCTACACGGCATCGAAGGCCGGCGTGATCCAGCTCTCGAAGACCGCTGCGATCGAGTACGCCGACAAGCACATCCGCGTGAACGCGATCTGCCCCGCTGTCGTCGACACGCCGCTCGTGCGCGCGCTCATCGATGCCTCGCCGGATCCGGAGGCCGTGCGCCGGGGATTCGAGACGATGAATCCGATGCCGGGGATGGTGACTGCGGACGCCGTCGCGAACGCGGCGCTCTTCCTCGTGAGCGACGAGGCCGCCTTCATCACCGCGGTCGCGCTACCGATCGACGGCGGCTACACCGCGCGTTAGCCGTGCATGGTGAGGCCGCCCGATACGCTGATCGTCTGACCGGTGATGAAGGCGGCCTCGTCGCTCAACAGAAAGGTGACGATTCCCGGGTAGTCGTCGGGGCGCCCCAGTCGGCGCATCGGAATGGCTCGTTCCAGCGCCTTGGCGAGCTTCCCGCTCGGGTCGAAGTTCGCGAAGAACTTCGTATCGGTCGGGCCGGGGGAGACCACGTTCAGCGTGATTCCGCAATGCGCCAGCTCCCGCGCGACCGATTTCGAGAACGCGACGACTCCGGCCTTGCAGGCGGCGTAGACGGCTTCGCCGGAGGAACCGACGCGGCCGGCGTCGGAGGCAATGCTCACGACTCTGCCTTCGCCGCGCTCGGCCATGCGCGATAGCACCGACTTCGTGACGTTCAGTGGGCCGACCAGGTTGATGTCGATCACCTGGCGCCAGAAGTCGGGATCCGAAGCGAGAAAGTCGGTCGCGAGATCCCAACCGGCGTTGTTCACCAGCGCCCCGATCGGGCCCACCTCGTCCTCGAAGGCGCCGACGGCCCGCTCGACCTCGCCCGCGTCGGTGATGTCGACGGCGTAGGCGCGCGCTTGCCCTCCCGCGTCGCGGATCGCAACGGCGGCCGCCTCGGCGCCTCGGCCGTCGCGATCGAGAATGCCGACGCGCGCGCCCTCCTCGCCGAGACGCAGGGCGATGGCGCGGCCGATGCCGCTGGCGGCGCCGGTCACCAGCGCGTTGCGACCGACGAGCCCTCGCAGACCTCGCATGATCTCTCCTTTCTCCGGCCGTTCCAGGGCGACCGCCAGCGCCCGGCGATGGACGCGGCGCTTCAATTCCGTCGGCGCGGAGGCGGACCGAAGCTGGGCAGGCGGCACAGGTGGTTGCCGCCGTCGACGGGAATGACCTGCCCCGTCATCGACGAAGAGAGATGGCTCGCGAGGAAGAGGGCGACGTCGGCGCACTCTTCCACCGTGATCACGCGCGCCAGCGGGGTCTCGTCGATGAAAGCCTGTGCGATCGGAACCTGCTCGTCGAGCTCCACGCGCGCCTCGTCGACCGGCTTCATGCCGCCGAAGCCGTTCATGGCGGTCGGCACGAACGAGGGTGCGAGCGCGTTCACACGAACCTGGTCCGGACCGTACTCGCGCGCGGCGATCTTCGTGACGAAATTGATCCCCGCCTTGCAGCCGGAATACGGAGCAAGCGAGACGGGAACCGCAATCGCCGTCGCAGAGGTCACGTTGATGAGCGAGCCGCCGCCGCTCTCCGCCATCGCATTGCAGAAATGACGCATGAAGTAATAGGCCCCGAAGAACTGTACGCCCGCGACGTCGTGCAGCAGCTCCGGCGTGATGTCCCGGATCGCCGACGGGCGATTCAAGCCCGCGGAATTCACCGCGACATCGACGCCGCCGAAGCGCTCCACCGTCGTCGCAGCGAGTGACGCGAGCTGGTCGAAGTCGCTGCCGTCGCACTGGACCGACACGCCGTCGATCTTCGCCGCGAGCTTCTCGAGGTTCTCGAGGCGGCGCGCCGCGACCACGACCTTCGCTCCGTGCTCGGCGAAACGCTCGGCGGTCGCCCAGCCGATGCCGCTCGACGCGCCCAGCACCACCGCAACCTTGTTCTCCAGCAAACGACCATCGGAAAGCGGCACGTCGAATCTCCTTCGGACCATCCGGCCAGATCGTATCGATCCGGAGAATGTTCCCCAAGCCGCCGGCCGCCAAATGCGAATCCCGGACACAAATCAGCCGAAATTGGTACAGATCCGGCAAGCTCGCGGAAGTATCATACGCGGCCCACGGAAAGGACACGACTTGGCCCGACCCCTGACAAGACTCGACGAATGGCCGCTCCACCAGACGCTCTCGACCTTCGATCAGATCGCAACCGAGAGCCCCTACTGGAGCGACGGTTTCTGGACCTGCGTCGGCGACCCGGAAGGCAAGGTGAACCTCATCACCGCGATCCGCTGGTACGCCAACACGAATGTTGCCGACGGCTACGCATGTTTGAGTCTCGACGACGGCAAGCAGTACAACCTGCGTTGCAGTCGGCGACTCCGACCGCGCATCGACGAGCTCGATGTCGGCCCGCTCTGGATGGACATCATCGAGGGCTTGCGGACTCTGCGGCTGGGCTGCCGCGAGAACGAGCTCGGGCTCACGTTCGACATCGGTTGGGAGTCGGCGGCGCCTGCCTACGACGAAACACCGGGGCAGATCGGCGTCGTCGACGGCCGCGTCATCTTTGCGCGCTCGAACTACACGCAGGTCGGCCACGTGAGCGGCGAGATCGAGATCTCCGGGCAGCGCTTCGAAATCGGACCCGACTGGGTCGGCGCGCGCGATCACAGCTGGGGGCTCGGCGAGTCGGGCGCGGGCGGAAAGATCAACCAGCACGCCGCGCCGATCGGCGGCCCGCGCACGCGTGAAACATCCCCACTCGGATTCGGCTTCCGGCAATGGACGCTGATCCGTTTCCCGAAACGCTCGATCTTCTGGTGGTTCCACCGCAACGCCGACGGCGTCGTCAGCCCGTTCCACAGCCGGGTCGACTACCCGTTCGAGACGGGGCGTGCGGGTTGGTCGTACGAGAGCGTCGAGCTCGAGAACGCCGAGTTCGTCGACGGTCAGCGGCGCCTCGACAGCGCGGTGGTCGCACTCACCCGCTACAACGGCGAGGTCGAACGCTTCGCGATGAAGACCGTGAGCCGACCTCTGTACATGGAAGGCGGCGGCTACTGGGGCGGCTGGAACGACAGGCTCGGTCGCGGTGTGTATCGCGGCGAAGAATACAGCGAGCACGACATCTGGGACGTCTCCCACCCGACGATCGTCCGCGACCTCGACGGCAACGAGCTGCCGCAGAAGAAGGGGGCCTGGGCCGAGACCTACGCGACCTTCACGAACCTGGACGATCCGGAGGAGGTCGGCCTCGGAATGCTCGAGTGCGTGATCGCCGGCGAATACCCGGGCTTCGACGACTAGCGACGGCCGAAAGCGAGCGATGATGACGGATGAAGCAAAGATCGAGCTGGCGCGCCGGCTGTTCGAGGAGGGTTGGAGCGGCGACTCACCCGAATCACCGCTGCCGTTCCTCTCCGACGACGTCGTGATGCGAGACATCGTCACCCACGTGGACCCCATGCACGGCCACCGGGCCATCGTCGATTTCTTCGGCCCGGGTGCGGGCAACCTCAAGGTCATGCCCGAGCAGTACTTCCTGAACGAGCGCGGCGTGGCGCTCACCTGGATGGCCTACCTGCACATCACCAACGACCACCACGGCGCGGAGAACGAGGGCAAGTGGCTGTGCGGCGAGGGCATGTCGTTGTTGGAATTCCGCGGCGACAAGGTCTGCCTCGAAATCGACTATTGGCACGGCCCGCAGGGCATGTGCGACGACTGGCGCAGCCACTTCGACGCCCGCAGAGCGCTGTCGCCGGGCGAGCTCGGAGCGAGGAGCGGAGCATGATCTTATCGCCGTCGACTGACATTCTTCCGGAAGGAGAGACGCGATGACATTGCCGGTGAACCCGGACGTGGAGACGATTCTCGATTCGTGCATCGAGACTTTGCGCGATGTCGTGCTGCCGAATGTCGCAGGCCAGTGGCCGCGCTACAGCGCGGACCTGCTGGTGGGCTCGCTCGAATATGCGAAGCAGCTGCTCGGCGAGGATTCGAACGCGAAGCGACGCGCGGAGCTGGCCGCAGCGGTCGACGCCGTGCGGACCTTCGTCGCCTCCGAATCCGAGCCGCACTGGACCGAAGCGCTCGCGACGGATTCTCCGTTCGAGGCCGCATCGCGCCTGCTCGTCACCGGCCAGAACCATCCGGGAGCCGTTGCAGACCGGGTTCGCGAAATCCTCCACCCGGTGCTGAACCGTCAGCTCGACGCCGAATTCGCACGCACGATCGGGCTCTTCGGCGCGTTCGCGCGCAACATGGCGGCCTCTTGATGCTCTCGGCCGAACAGCTGGAACGACTCGAGGTCCACCTCGCCGGGAAGTTCGGCGGGAAGGTGGAGATCGCCAACGCGAGCCGCATCTCGATGGGGCAGTCGCGCGCGATGTACGTGCTCGAACTCACCTCCGGCCCCCGCCCGCGGCTCGTGCTG
>Ga0055476_10000015_pt1 | contig 33844 bp, 31 predicted proteins | sample Muzzi_CordC_D2_FD_57682 | JGI IMG/M metagenome (GOLD analysis project Ga0055476, IMG submission 57682) | Wetland microbial communities from San Francisco Bay, California, USA, that impact long-term carbon sequestration - Muzzi_CordC_D2 | ecosystem: Environmental > Aquatic > Marine > Wetlands ... | reverse complement strand
GCTTGTCGGTCGGTTTGGCGTTCTTGATTTCCTGGATCGTCAGCATCTGGGGGTATTTTCCGAGTGGGGGTATTTTATACCCCCAAAAATACCCCCGAAAAGGGCGTGAAGGCGGGATATGACGAGATATCCTTTTGCTAAACGTATTTGATTGATTTAGATAAGAAAAAAGCGCCACTGGGGCGCTTTTTCTTGAGTTTTCAGGGGCTTGAAAACTCGTTATTGGTGGAGGCGGCGGGAATCGAACCCGCGTCCGCAAGCACTCCGCCCTCGGCTCTACATGCTTATCCACGTCTTTGAATTTAATTGGCTGCTACCCGACGGGCAGGGAAGGCAGACAACGATTCCGGCTTAGGGTTTTAACGCATCGGCCCCGGAAGAGCTTCAGCGCGATCCTGTGTGGGATGACTCCGGTGATCCGAGCGCACAGACACACGTCGGGCCGAAGGCTTTACACCGGTTTTTAAGCGGCTAAAGCGTAGTTGTCGTCGTTGGCAACTATAGGTTTTACAGATGGATTTACGAGGTAATCTGTTCCTCGGCATGCACCTCAGGTTTTGCTACCCACGTCGAAGCCAGGTCGCCCCCAATTACTGTATATATCTGGGGGCAGTATAGCAGACTTTCAAGGGGGATACTCACGGGAAGGCTGCATCAGCCATGCTTGAGGATGCGTTGTTTGTCGCGCTTCCAGTCGCGGTCCTTCAGGGTGGCGCGCTTGTCGTGTTCCTTTTTACCCTTGGCGAGGGCGATTTCCAGCTTGGCGCGGCCTTTTTTCCAGTACAGTGCCGTGGGAATCAGTGAATAGCCTTTACGCTCCACCGCTCCGACCATTTGGTCGATCTCGTTGCGGTGCAGCAGCAGTTTGCGGGTGCGGATCGAGTCGGGCCGGATATGGGTCGAGGCGGTGGACAGTGGGGTGATCAGGCAACCGAACAGCCAGGCTTCGTTGTCCTTTAACAGGACGTAGCTGTCCACCATCTGGACTTTCCCGGCGCGCAGACTCTTCACTTCCCAGCCCTCCAGGGCGAGGCCCGCTTCCAGCCGGTCTTCGAGTATATAGTTGTGACGCGCTTTTTTATTCAGCGCGATTGTGCTGCCCGTTTTGGGTTTGTCTTTCTTCTTTGCCGATTTTGCCATACCGCCATTATACGCATGTGATCAGGAGCTTGAGCATTTTCGCTGTTTTGCGGACAATCCCCTGTCAGATTCCGAGCTACAGGGAGGCCCATGAGCGAAAGAAGAAAATCCATTCACGGCAGCTGGTCCGGGCGTCTTGCCTTTGTTCTGGCGGCGACGGGTTCGGCAGTGGGGCTGGGAAATATCTGGAAGTTTCCCTATATTGCCGGTGAAAACGGCGGCGGGGCTTTCGTTCTGGTGTATCTGGTCTGTATTGCCGTGATCGGTATCCCCATTATGATGGCAGAAGTCATGCTGGGTCGGCGTGGACGCCAGAGTCCGATAAATACCATGCGAGCTCTGGCGCAGGAAGCGGGCGCCCATCCTCTCTGGAGGTGGCTGGGTGGGGCCGGTGTACTGGCGGGCTTTTTGATCCTCTCCTATTACAGCGTCATTGCCGGCTGGGCACTGGCGTACGTGTTCCGGTCAGCAGCCGGCATCTTTACCGGGGCGACGGCCGAGGGTATCGCGAGCATTTTCGAGCAGCTGACCGGTGATCCCGAACGCCTGTTGGCCTGGCATACCTTGTTTATGGTGATGACCATGATCGTGGTCGCACGCGGTGTACGCAGTGGAATCGAGCAAGCGGTTCGCTTTCTGGTGCCGGCACTGTTTGTCCTGTTAATCATGCTCGACGGCTATGCGCTGGCCGGGGGCGCCTTTGATCAGGGGCTGCAGTTCCTGTTTACCCCGGACTTCAGTAAAATCACCGCCAACGGCGTCTTAATCGCCATGGGGCATGCCTTTTTCACCCTTAGTCTGGGGATGGGGGCGATTATGGTGTACGGGTCCTATTTACCGGAGCGTACCTCCATCGCCAAAACCAGTATTGTCATTGGCTTGCTGGACACCCTGGTTGCCATGCTCGCGGGTATGGCGATTTTCCCGATTGTTTTTGTGAATGGTCTGGAGCCGGGTTCTGGTCCCGGTCTTATCTTCCAGACGCTGCCGATTGCCTTCGGTCATATGCCGGGTGGTGTTGTATTCGGAACACTGTTTTTTGTGCTGCTGGTGTTTGCCGCCTGGACTTCCGCCATTTCACTGATCGAACCCGCCGTCGCCTGGCTGGTCGAAAACAGGGGTGTATCGAGGGTGTATGCTTCCGTTTATGCCGGCGTCGCGACCTGGGGATTCGGTCTTCTGACTATCCTTTCGTTTAATAACTGGTCTGAATTCAGACCGCTGTCCTTTATCTCGATTTTCAGGGATTACACGATTTTTGATGTACTGGATTACCTGACCGCCAATATCATGCTGCCACTGGGTGGTTTGTTGATCGCGGTGTTCAGTGTGTGGATCATGAGGCGTGACGACAGCCTGCAGGAACTGGACATGGGTGACGGGCCTGCCTACCGACTCTGGTATGCGCTGGTGCGTTATGTGACACCGGTCGCGGTTCTTATTGTTTTCCTGAATGTGACCGGACTGATCGATTTTGTCGGCCTGCTCGGTATGGCTGAAGAATAGATAGATGACATCGATAAACAAGTCAGCGCTGGTGCCTTATTCAGCGGCGGAAATGTTTGCGCTGGTTGATGACATTGACGCCTATCCGGAGTTTTTGTCCGGTTGCCGGCGCACCAGGGTGCTATCGCGGAGCGCTGATGAGGTGCGTGCGACCATTGAGCTTTCCAAGGGCGGTGTGGAAAAGGCTTTCACCACCTGCAACCGAACCCAGCAGAACAAGATGATTGAAATGCGCCTGATCGAAGGACCGTTCAAGCATCTGAACGGATTCTGGCGCTTCGATCCTCTCGGCGAGATCGGCTGCAAAGTATCACTTGATCTGGAATTTGAATTCGCCAGCCGTGTGTTGGGCGCGGTCGTGGGGCCTGTGTTCAGTCAGATCGCTAACTCCCTGGTCGATTCTTTCATGAAACGGGCGGTAGTGGTGTATGGAAAACGCTGACCGGATCGCGGTTGAAGTGGCGTATGCGAAACCCGATGAACAGCTGATTCTCAAGCTGGAAGTGGCCTCGGGTACGACGCTGCAGCAGGCCATCGAACAGTCCGGTATCGTTGACCGTTTTCCGGAGATCGACCCTGCTCACCTGAAAGTGGGTGTGTTCGGTAAACTGAAAAAGCTGGATCAGACCTTGCGCGAAGGCGATCGGATTGAAATCTACCGGCCGTTGATTGCGGATCCAAAGCAGGTGCGCAGACAACGTGCTGCGGAAGGCAAGCGTATGAAAAAGGGTGGTGGGGACCTTGAGGCCTAGTCCTGGTCCTGTTTACCGAATCCCATCCAGCGCCAGGTACGGGTCAGGATGCCGACGTCTTCGGGTTCCTGACGCGGCACAATCACGGTGACTTGCCGGCTGGTGGGTAGCTCATCCGGTTTGGGGTCGGGGAGTATGGTGCCGGTGAATTCTACCAGCCGATCCTCTTCAAAAAACAGGCTGATGCGTTGCTGTGTCGCTTTGGTCTTGCTGTCAGTTCCGGGTTTGTAAAGGTAGAAATAATCCCATCGATCGGCGTGAAACGGGTCATTCAGCAACGGTGCGCCCAGCACGAACTGGGCCTGGCGTTTATTCATGCCTGTGCGCAGCTTGTTCACCATCTCCTGAGTGATGACGTTACCCTGCTGGATATCGATACGGTACACAAACGGCAGCCGGTTGACGATCGGGTCACTCGAGCAGGCGGCCAGGAAAAGACTTGCAATTGTGCTAATAAGGATGAGAAGCTTTCGCATCTAGAATTACAACTGCTTATCCGTTGAACGGAATGCATAATAACTGAATCAGCGGGCTGACAGGAAGTAAAACAGTGGAATCCAGTGAATTACGCAAAGCGGGTTTGAAGGTTACTCTGCCGAGAATGAAGATTCTGGAGATCCTCGAAACCAGCGAAACCCGCCATATGAGTGCGGAAGATGTCTATAAAGTTCTGCTTGATGCGCACGAGGAGATCGGGCTTGCGACCGTCTATCGTGTCCTCACCCAGTTCGAGGCGGCCGGCCTGGTTACCCGCCATCATTTCGAAGGCGGTCACTCGGTGTTTGAAATGGACGAAGGCCACCATCATGATCATATTGTCTGCAATCAGTGTGGCAAAGTTGTTGAATTTGTCGAAGAGACCATAGAACGCTGTCAGGAGAAAGTTGCCAGAAAGGCCGGATTTTCCATTCGCGATCATTCGCTTATTATTTACGGCGACTGCAACAGGAAGAGCTGCCCGAACCTGAAGGCCTGAACGGGACTTCGTGGATCCACCCGCTGCTACGGTTTCGCGGTGTTTTTTTTGTCTGGACCCATTCCGCCCAGTTGCAGCATTTCCTGAGCGTGCTGACGCGTTGAGCCGGTGATCTTTTGCCCGCCCAGCATGCGGGCGATCTCCTCGACACGCTCATCGCCAGTCAGGGCACGTATGCGCGTGCGCGTGGCTTTGTCACCGGTCAGTTTGCTGACTTGCAGGTGGTGATGCGCCTGTGCGGCAACCTGTGGCAGGTGCGTCACGCACATCACTTGATGGTGTTTCCCGAGCAGTTGCATCTGCCTGCCGACAGTTTCTGCCACTGCGCCGCCCACGCCGGTGTCGACTTCATCAAATATCAGCGTGGGGATGTGCGTATCGGTGGCGGCGACAACCTGAATAGCCAGACTGATGCGCGACAGTTCACCGCCGGATGCGACCCTGGCCAGTGGTTTGCGGGGTTGCCCCGGGTTGGCGCTGACAAGAAACTCAATCTGATCACTGCCATGTGCAGACATGGCGTCAGTCGCGCTATCGCTGACCGCGATTTTGAACCGGCCACCGCGCATGCCCAACGTTTGCATGACGTCGCTGACCTGTGCGGATAACTGTGCCGCGGCTTTCACGCGTTTGCCGTGCAGCTGTTTTGCACATTTGTCGAACTGTTCAACCAGTTGTTGACGCCTTTGTTCCAGCGTCAGCAGTTGCCGGTCGGCCTGTTCCAGCGTGTCCAGTTCCTGACCCAGGCGGTCCTGGAAATCGGTCAGGTTTTCCGCCTCGATACGATGCTTGCCGGCAACCTTGTGTAAGGCGGTCAGCCTTTGTTCGACCCACTGCAGACGTTGTGGATCCAGTTCCAACCCTTCCTGGTAGGACCTGAGCAGATTGACGCCTTCCTCGAGTTGAATCAGTGCACTGTTAATCAGTTCGCTGGCCTCTTTGAGCGTTGCATCGATCTGCGTCAGGGGTTCGAGGTCAGTCAGGGCGCGACTGATGACCGTTTGTGCTGAGTATTCGTCATCGTATAAGCGAGCAACGTGGCTACCACAGGTCTCCAGCAGCTGGCCGGCGTTGGCAAGTCGCGCGTGTTCTTCGTGAAGCCGTATAACTTCGCCCGCTTCGGGCGCCAGTTCATCGAGTTCCTGCAGCTGGAATTTCAGAAACTCAAGACGCGAATCGCGGTCCTGACCCGTGCCGATAATGGCTTCAATGTCGTGTTGAGTGTGTTTCCAGTCACGATGCATACTGGCCAGTTCGGCCAGCAGCTTGTCATGGCCACCGTGGCTGTCCAGCAACTGACGCTGCAGTTCGCGCTTCATCAGAGACTGGTGTTCGTGCTGACCGTGTATGTCGACCAGGCGTTCGCCGAATTCACGCAGTGACTGAATGGGGACCGGGGAGCCGTTGATATAGCCGCGTGAGCGGCCTTCGCTGAGCACAACACGGCGTATCTGGCATTCGCCGTCGAGCGCCAGTTCCTGTTCCGCCAGCCAGCTGCGTGCGGTCTCGATAGCGGAGATATCGAAGCTCGCGCTGATATCCGCACGTCCGGCACCATGACGAACGGCCCCGGCGTCAGCACGGTCTCCAAGTAACAGACCCAGGGCATCGAGCAGAATCGATTTGCCGGCGCCGGTTTCGCCGGTCAGCGCGGTCATGCCCGAGCGTAATTCAACTTCCAGTTCATCAATAATGGCGAAATCGCGTATATGCAGGGATAGCAGCATTACGGCTGTTCCGCCCAGCGCAGTTTTTTACGCATAATGTCGAAGTGGTCGTGGTTGCGGGGGTGGATCAGCCGCAGGTCGTCATCTGTGCGCTTGATGCGCACCCTGTCACCGCTCGTCAGTTCAAAATTCACCTGACCATCCCAGGTGATCTGCGCTTCGGTGGAGTTTTCGCCGCGTACAACGATTTCAATTTCCACCTGGTCGCTGACCACGATAGGACGGTTACTCAGGGTATGCGGGCAAATGGGAACCAGCACCAGAGCTTCCAGCGCCGGGTCGAGAATGGGGCCGCCACCGGACAGGGCGTAGGCGGTCGAACCTGTCGGTGTAGAGACAATCAGTCCATCAGCGCGCAGCGAGTTGAGGAAGTGTCCGTCGATCGTCGTGTCGATTTCGATCATGCGGGCAATGTCCCACTTGTGTATGACAACGTCGTTCAGTGCGTCGCTTTCACTGACCCTGCGGCCATCGCGGAGCACGCTGGCGTGAATCAGGGAGCGGTGCTCTTCTTCGTACTGTCCGGCCAGGATTTCATCCAGCCGTTCGTGCATTTCGCCGGGCGAGACATCGGCCAGAAAACCGAGGCGCCCCAGGTTGACACCGAGCACCGCCACATCCGCATCAGCAAGGCTGCGCGCTGCATTCAGCAAGGTCCCGTCACCACCCACCACAATCGCCAGATCGCAGCCTTTGGCCAGTTCCCAGCGGTTTAAAACCGCCTCGTCAGGCCGCTGGAAGTAAACCGCCGCGCTCTCGTCCAGGACCACACGGAGGTCCCGCTGCCTGAGGTCTTCGATCAGTTTCGTCAGCGTATGGGCGACAGCGGGGGCGCCGGATTTGGCGATCAGGCCGATTGTCTTGAACGGGCTGCTCATAGGGAGGCAATGCTATCGGTTCCCGGTCGTGTCGCCAACTCAAATTTATCTGGGTACGGGATTCCCGGTGTTGGCAACACAGCTGCCAGTGAGGACTCTACACCGTTTTCAATGTGTGCTTGCCCGGCAATTGCGTTATCTATTCAGCCTGCACTGGGCCCGCTGAAGAGATAACCCTGGACAAAGTCGCGGTCTCTGTCGGTGGGCAATTGAAGCTGGTTCTGTACGTCAGTGATAAGCCGATAACCCGACTCGCCGATCACGTCGCTTCTGAACTGCGCCACCAGTTCGTCCAGGTCGATGGTCAGTGTCAGTTTCCCGTTATCCGGGTTATGGAATATCAGGCTGGACACCGAATTAACAGCTTGCAGCATGGCTATACACAGCAGGTTTTGGTCTTCCTCATCGGTCAGGTTCTCCGGTGAGTGGATTGAAGTCCGGTGTACGTCCTCATGGCCATCTGGCAGCAGGATGGGCATCTCATAGTAGTTCGCGGGTAGGCTACCCGGAGTTTGCCGCCTTCGCTCGGTATTACATAGCCAGTCTCTTCGTGATGTCCCTGCACCATGAGCGCCTCGCCGCTGTATTGCATGGCCGCGATAATATCACCGCTGACCAGCGCGGATTCTTCGCTCAGGGCGACATTGGTGCAGGTTTGTAGGTGGGTTTTGGGTGTTTTTGCAGAAGTAAAGCAGGGATGTTGAACGAATCATGATGGCGCTCTATTTTTTTTCGGTCTCGTCAGCGGAAGAAAGTCCTGCGTGAAGGAACCCGGAATAGTCGAAAATACTGCGTTTTACCAGAATATGATCGTTCTTGAGACGAAACGATTAAGGCTAGCAAAAGGGTTGCAAAAAACGCCGGGCTGGGGGCGATCGTGTGTGTTTTCACCACATTTCACGGCAAGCTCACGTGCCGTTAGCACTCCATCTGAATGAGTGCTAAAGTAAAGCGGTTATTTGTTGTCAGAAAGAGTTAACCCTCCTGTGCCGGAACTTTCGGAACGAGCCCAGTATCTGCTAAAGGCGCTCACGGAACGTTATATCCGTGAGGGACATCCCGTGGGGTCGCGGACACTGGCACGCGACGCCGGGCTGAAACTGAGCCCGGCCACCATTCGTAATGTCATCGCCGATCTGGAGGACCTGGGGCTGGTCCGTTCACCCCATACGTCTTCCGGGCGGGTTCCCACGGTGCTCGGTTACCGCCTGTTCGTGGACAGGCTGTTGTCTGTTCAGCCCCTGGAACATTCGCTGGTCGAGGAATTCAAGCTCAGTCTGGGCACGGATACCGACGCCAAGGACCTGGCCGAGATCGCTTCCAACCTGCTTTCCGATGTGACCAGGCTGGCGGGTGTGGTCACGCTGCCGCGGCGCGAGCACGCTGCCCTGCAGCGGGTTGAATTTCTGCCCTTGTCGGAACAGAAGGTGTTGGCCGTGCTGGTGATCAATGAACAGGAGGTACAGAACTGCATCCTGCACACAGAACGGAATTATTCAGCGTCTGAGCTTCAGCAGTACTCCAGTTTTCTCAACGAGCAGTTTGCCGGCACGGAGCTCAATGAAGTACGCAGGCGGCTGGTATCGGAGTTGCGCGAAACCCGTGAGAATCTCAACCGTATGATGGCCACGGCGCTGGATATGGCCGATCAGGTGCTGGGTGAAGCCGAGCAGGGCAGTGACTATGTGCTGGCTGGCCAGACCAACCTGATGGAGTTTGAAGAGTTATGTAAAGTCAATACTTTACGACATTTATTTCAGGCGTTTAATGAAAAGAGTCATATTCTGCATCTACTCGATCAGTGCGTCGAGAACGAAGGTGTGCAGATCTTCATCGGTGAGGAATCGGGCTACCAGATGCTCGATGAGTGCAGTCTGGTGACGGCGCCTTACTCTGTCGACGGCCAGGTGCTGGGTGTGCTGGGTGTTATCGGGCCCACGCGCATGGCTTATGAGCGTGTCATACCGATTGTCGATGCGACGGCGCGGATTCTCAGCGCGGCCTTGAATCCGAAGATTTAGCCCTTATATAGTTCAGGCAGAACGCAGAGCAAAAAGTTTACTTCCCCCGGCTGCTGCGTTTTGCGTGACCGAATTGGAAAACAGGCAGCCGATCAAACGTCTTTAATTACATTATATAAGTTATACAATGTATTGTTTTGTAGAGGTATTAAATGAGCGATCAGGAAAAGGTAGTGTCCGAAGAAGAGCGGGATTCGGCGCACGAGACGCAGCCGGATCAGGCGGACGTAGTGGCGGATGATGAAGCACCAGAGACGGATCCGGATGCATTGCAGGCGCTGCTGGAAGATGCCCGCAATAAGGCGGACTCGCATTGGGACCAGTGTCTGCGTTTGCAGGCTGATATTGAAAACATGCGCAAACGCCATGAGCGCGACCTGGTCAATGCGCACAAATTTGCCCTCGAAAAGTTTGCAGTGGACTTGTTGCCGGTCAAGGACAGCCTGGAGATGGGCCTGGCCGCCGCCGGGGAAAATGCTGACGTGGCTGGGCTCAAGGAGGGCAGTGAGTTGACGCTGAAAATGTTGACCTCAGTAATGGATAAGTATAACATTATTGAAGTCAATGCGTTAAACGAATCATTTAATCCACAATATCACGAGGCTATGTCCGTGCAGGAGCGTGCGGATGTCGAACCGAACACGGTGGTAACCGTGGTTCAGAAAGGCTACCTGCTCAACGAGCGGCTGATTCGTCCTGCCATGGTGATCGTATCCAAAGCCGCCCGGCAAGCCAATGGCGGACAGCTCAACGAACAGGCTTGAAAAACAAATGAATGCCCCCATCTAGGGAGGCAACTGACATCTTAACGCGGAATCGAAGACTCGAAATCTGGGAGGCCAACGAATTATGGGCAAAATTATTGGAATCGACCTTGGGACCACCAACTCCTGCGTAGCAGTGATGGAGGGTGGTGAGCCACGGGTTATTGAAAACAGCGAGGGCGATCGTACCACCCCCTCCATTGTGGCGTTTACCGAAGGCGATGAAGTGTTGGTGGGTCAGGCGGCCAAGCGCCAGGCGGTCACCAATCCGGCCAATACCCTGTACGCGGTCAAGCGACTGATCGGCAGGCGCTTTGTTGATGACGAAGTCCAAAAGGACATGGAACTGGTGCCCTACAAGATCGTCAAGGCGGACAACGGTGATGCCTGGGTTGAAGCCCATGGCAAGAAGATGGCCGCGCCGGAAGTCTCAGCACGTGTACTGCAGAAGATGAAGAAAACTGCAGAAGATTATCTCGGTGAAGCGGTCACAGAAGCGGTTATCACCGTACCGGCCTATTTTAACGATTCACAGCGCCAGGCGACCAAGGATGCCGGAAAAATTGCGGGTCTGACTGTCAAACGTATCATCAACGAGCCGACCGCAGCAGCGTTGGCCTATGGCATGGACAAGAAACGCGGCGACGTCAAGATCGCCGTATACGATCTGGGTGGCGGTACCTTCGATATCTCCATTATCGAAATCGCTGAAGTCGATGGTGAGCATCAGTTTGAGGTGCTTTCCACTAACGGAGACACGTTCCTCGGTGGCGAAGATTTTGACAAGCGCCTGATTGATTATCTGGCCGATGAATTCAAAAAGGATCAGGGCATTGACCTGCGCGGAGATCCGCTGGCCATGCAGCGTCTGAAGGAAGCTGCGGAAAAGGCCAAGATCGAGTTGTCCTCAAGCCAGCAGACTGATGTCAATCTGCCCTATATCACGGCTGATGCCGCCGGTCCGAAGCACCTGAATCTGAAGATTACGCGTGCCAAACTGGAATCTCTGGTGGAGACTCTGATTACCCGTACCGTCGAGCCCTGCAAGCTCGCGCTCAAGGATGCCGGTTTATCGGTTGGTGAGATCGACGATGTGATTCTGGTGGGTGGGCAGACACGTATGCCGAAGGTCGGCAAAGTGGTACAGGATTTCTTCGGCCGGGAACCACGTCGCGACGTGAACCCGGACGAGGCCGTTGCGATCGGCGCTGCCATCCAGGGTGGTGTGCTGGGTGGTGAGGTTAAAGATGTGCTGCTGCTGGATGTGACACCGCTGTCTCTGGGTATCGAAACCCTGGGCGGCGTTATGACCAAGCTGATCGAGAAGAACACCACCATACCCACCAAAGCCAACCAGGTGTTCTCCACGGCCGACGATAATCAGGGCGCGGTTACTGTGCACGTGCTGCAGGGCGAACGTGAAATCGCCAGCGGCAACAAATCGCTGGGCCGGTTTGATCTGGCCGATATTCCACCCGCTCCGCGTGGTGTACCGCAGATTGAAGTGACTTTTGATATCGATTCCAACGGTATCCTTAATGTATCCGCCAAGGACAAGGGTACCGGCAAGGAACAGAATATAGTCATCAAGGCCTCCAGCGGGCTGTCAGATGATGAAGTCGATCGTATGGTCAAGGACGCCGAGGCACACGCCGACGAAGACCGCAAGTTCCACGAGTTGGCGGACGCCCGAAACCAGGCGGACAACATGATTCACGCCACCGAGAAATCACTTAAGGATCTGGGTGAGGACAAAGTGAGTGGTGAAGAAAAACAGGCTATCGACAAGGCGATCGAGGGGCTGAAAGACACCTTGAAAGCCGATGACAAGGCTGCCATCGAGGCCAAAACAACGGCACTGGCCGAATTGTCCGGTAAACTGGCCGAGAAACTCTATGCCGAGAAGGGTGGTGCAGAGGCCGCAGCAGCGGCGGGTGCCGAAAGTGCAGAAACCGCGGATGCTGGTGGAGACGATGTGGTCGATGCTGAGTTCGAAGAGGTCAAGGACGATAAAAAATAAGCGGTACGGAGAGATCAGGTTGAAAAGGCAGTCCGGGGCCAGCTGAAAGCTGGTCCCGGATTTTTGACGTATGGAGTAACCGTGAAACAAGCTGTCCTTTCGCGGTTAGAGTAAAGAATCAAGCTATGTCGAAGCGAGACTTTTACCAGGTTTTAGGTGTTTCCAAAAACGCCAGCGATGCCGAGCTGAAAAAGGCCTACCGGCGTGCGGCACAGAAATATCATCCGGATCGGAATCCGGACAATGCTGAATCCGAAGAAAATTTCAAGCAGGCCAAAGAGGCCTACGAAGTATTGAGTAATGCACAGAAGCGTGCGGCCTACGACCAGTTTGGTCATGCCGGTGTCGATCCCAGCATGGGTGGTGGTGCAGCCGGTGCCGGTGGTTTCGGTGCTGGCGCCAGCTTCAGCGATATATTCGGCGATGTGTTCGGCGATATCTTCGGTGGTGGTGGCGGCAGTGGTGGTGGCGGTGGCGGTGGCGGTGGCGGGAAGCGTGTCTATCGTGGTGCTGACCTGCGCTATAATCTGGAGCTTTCCCTGGAAGATGCGGTTCGCGGAACCACGGTGAAGATCCGTGTTCCGACCTACGTCAGCTGTGCCACCTGTGACGGCACCGGCGCCAAGAAAGGCACCAAACCAAGCACCTGCACCACTTGCGGTGGTCATGGCCAGGTCCGCATGCAGCAGGGGTTTTTCTCGGTTCAGCAGACCTGTCCGCGCTGTAACGGTAGCGGTTCCACCATCAGTGATCCCTGCGGCGATTGTCATGGCCAGGGCAGGATCAAGGAGCACAAGACACTTTCCGTGAAAGTGCCGGCCGGTGTGGACAGCGGTGACCGTATCCGCCTGGCTAACGAAGGCGAAACCGGTGAAAACGGTGGGCCGCCCGGTGATTTGTATGTACAGATCCAGGTCAAGGATCACTCGATCTTCAAGCGTGATGACGCCAATCTGTATTGCGAAGTGCCCATCAGTTTTGCAACTGCCGCGCTGGGTGGTGAACTGGAAGTGCCAACACTCGATGGTCGTGTGGTGTTGAGGGTGCCGGCGGAAACTCAGTCCGGCAAGCTGTTCCGCATGCGTGGCAAGGGTGTCAAGCCTGTTCGTGGGGGGGCGGTTGGCGATCTGTTGTGTCGGGTGGTGGTGGAAACTCCCGTCAAGCTCAACAGTAAACAAAAGGATCTGTTACGCGAGCTGGATACCAGCCTGAAAAATCATGGCAAGCACAGTCCCCAGCACCATACCTGGCTGGACGGTGTCAAGAATTTCTTTGAAGGCATGAAATTCTAGTCAGTCATCGAGACGCATTAACAACTGTCGGCCGCACGCTGATTACACGGAAGCGCGCAGAAAAACAGGTGCCAGGATTCCTGGAGAGAATTGAACATGACACGAATCGCCATACCGGGAGCCGCCGGCCGCATGGGCCGCAATTTGATCGATGCCTGCGGGCGTACAGAGGGATTAGCGGTGAGCGTGGCAACAGAACGCGCTGGACATGATCTACTCGGCAGTGATGCCGGTGCAGTGGCCGGAGTGGGTGAACTGGGTGTCATAATCCATGATGATCTTGGGAGTCTCGTTGACCAGTTCGATGTGCTGATTGATTTCACGGCACCCGTTGCAACACTGGTGCACCTGGAACTTTGTCGTCGGCACGGCAAACGTATCGTGATCGGAACCACCGGTTTCAGTGATGAGCAGAAGCAGCAGATAGAGGATGCATCCGTGGACATCGGCATCGTGTTTGCGCCCAACATGAGTGTCGGGGTGAACCTATGTCTGAAATTGCTCGATATGACTGCCCGTGTGCTGGGTGAAGAAGTGGATATTGAAGTCATTGAGGCACATCATCGACACAAGCTGGATGCACCGTCCGGAACAGCCTTGCGCATGGGGGAGGTTGTTGCCGAAGCGCTTGGACGGAATTTGAAAGACTGTGCAGTTTATGGGCGCGAAGGTATAACCGGGGCGCGGGATCGCACTACTATCGGCTTTGAAACCATACGTGCCGGCGACATCGTTGGCGAACATACGGTGATGTTTGCTGCCGATGGCGAGCGCGTGGAAATTACCCACAAGGCATCCAGCCGCATGACGTTTGCATCCGGAGCGGCGCGTGCCGCTGGCTGGGTGATGTCACAGCCGGCCGGTTTGTACGACATGAAGACAGTTCTCGGATTGAATTAACCCGATCATTGCAAAAATCTTGCTGCAGCAGCGGAGCTCCAGGCCACGATTCGCGGCGAGGGATGCCGCTCCTGCGTGATCTGGAAAATGACGTTTCGGACAAAAGCAAGCGGGATTTCGATATGCCATTTAGTCAATCGAGACAATCGATTTTTATAATCAGTCTCATGTTCGCCGCCATTAGCTGGTTGGGAGAATCGCTGATCCATTTTTACATCCTGAATCACGGGCAAGCGTTTGAATTGATTCCAGGTGACTTCAATGAGCTTTGGATGCGAGCAGTCATTTTCAGCCTGATCGTCATATTTGGAATCTATGCACAGAGACACGCCAATAAAAAGATAGATGTGGAAGAGGCGAAGATGCGTACTCTCAAGGCCACCATGAACACTGTTGAAGATCGAGTGGGTAATGCACTCGCCGGAATCAAGCTGTTATTGGTTGGCGCCGAGGAAAGCAACTTCGTCAATAAAGAGACGTATCAGAAGTTAATAATACTTATCGATGAGACGTTTGAAGACTTGAGAAAACTTTCAAGTATAGAGAAGATAAATGAAAAGAAACGTTTAAAAGATATCTATTATTTGGAAATTGAAAATAAATAATATCGATGTGAAGGACTCAGTTCGGCCAACGTATCATTCGCCAAGTTGCGGTGAGCGTCATGTTAATCGGGTGCGGTCATTTCACGGCGATTAAGCCCCTCTCCTCCCTGCCCACCGGCAAAACCATCGCGGAGATAAATACATTATTCCCGCAATACCATTGGTGTTGGAATCCGGGCTTAACTTTCTGATAGTGCAACAATTCGTTGGCAGAATATTCATTTTTCGCAAGTCAGACAACGAATTTGACCGGGTTTCCCGTTGGTAAAGTTAAAGTTTCCAGCCATCCGCCTGCTATACATCTGAGTGCCTTGCGCGCTTCAGGATAACGGCTCGCGTGTCCGTGCGGGGTTTTCCTGACATCCAGTTTTACCGCAACTATTCGGGTCAGCAACAGCGTGTCTATTTGATGCCAGTACTTCTTAGACTGATCTTATGAAATCAAGAATATTCCAGACTGCGCAAGCACATTTTAGACAATTCCTGTCCTGGCTGGCGTCCAAACAGAGCAGGCTGTCTATCAGAGTCAAGTTGACCATCGCCCTGTTGATCTGCGCCGTTTTTACACCCATCGCACTGATTGCATATACAACATTTCTGCAAGAAGAAAATCTGGTCGAAAAACAGGTGCTCGAAATTCAATATCGCCTGGATACGGAACGTCAATTCGTTAAAAGTCTGCTCGATACCACTTCGCGTGACGTGGTTTTTCTGAGCAAGGTACCGGTTGTACGAATGTTCAGCAGTACTGATTATTTCGCCACACGTAAAGCGAATGAAACAAGAATGCTGGACCGTTTTTCCAAGGTCAGTTCGACAGAAGTCTTTTCGGATTTTATGAAAGCCAACCCGCATTATCGGCAGCTGACTTACCTGGATAGCAAGGGAATAGAAAGGCTCAGTATTGACCAGCAACAGGGTCAAATCAAACTGATTGCCGATGAGTTGCTCGAAGATCAATCACATCGGTCCTACTTCAGTCACACCATGAGTTTGTCCGAAGATGAGGTATATATTTCCGATATCGAACTTTATTACGGGCATGGATCAAATGACAGCACGGCTGAACCAATCATCCGTCTGGCTACGCAAGTCTATGACAAGCGCGGACGCTTACAAGGCGTCCTCGTGATCAATGTGTCGGGACAGATCATGCTGAATATTGTTCAGAAACAAATGCCGATGAATGGCTTGATCTTTTTAATTGATCCGGATGGCTATTATCTGGCTCATCACATCGCAAAAAAAAGCTGGAGCAAACTGCGCGGGAACGTGTTTACCCTGCAAAGCGATTTCCCCGGACTGGATGACTTTCCGGCACTGTTATCAGACGACGATTTCCAGCATATTAGCGTAGAGGGTAATGAGGTTTTTGTTTCTCCCATTAGTGCCGAGTTTGATAAACGACGACGCTGGTATTTCGTCAGGATCATACCCTCGTCATTATTCGTTGACTCAGTCCGATCTTATCTTCCTGTTATTCTTTTGATCACCGTTTTCGGTATTCTGTTTTCCCTGATCATAGGTTACACGTTTTCCAGGGTCTGGCTGCTGGCACCAATAAAAAAACTTACCGATATGACGGGAGAAATTACCAAAGGAAGATATACCACTATGTGCCCTGAGCATCACCAAAAAGACGAAATAGGGGAGTTATGCTCATCATTCAATCAGATGAGTATGGCTCTGGAACAGGCAGATCGGGAGCGCAGAAAACATCTGGATGTACTGAATAAGGAAATCGCGGAACGCAAGAAAGTGGAATCGGATCTCCTGCTGCATCGAACATTTTTCGAACAATCGTCCGACGCGATGTTTATCGCAGATGACAAAACACGGTTTACCTACGTCAATCCCGCTTTCACCGAAATTACCGGATATGCCAGCGAAGAAGTTATCGGAAATAAGGCCGAACTTCTGCACTCCGAAAAACACGATGCAAAGTTTTATAAAAGCATCTGGAGGAAAATCAGGAAATACGGTTATTGGCACGGAGAAATCTGGGAACGCAGAAAAGGCAAGGAAAATTACCCGGCTTTGCAAACCATTAATACGATCAAAAACGAAAACGGAGATACTCATTACGTCTCCATATTGAAGGATATTACCAGACTGAAAGCGACAGAAAACGAGTTGTGGAAACTGGCCCATTTTGATCAGTTAACGAATCTGGCAAACCGAAAACTTCTGGAAGAGCGCATCAATCAAGCCATATCAGAAGCTTACCGTAACAAACGCGCAGGCTCTATGATCTTTCTCGATCTGGATAATTTCAAGCATATCAATGATTCGCTGGGGCACAACCATGGCGACCTTATCCTTATGGGATTCGCGGCCAGGCTGAAGGCGGTATTTCGGTGCGAAGATACCGTCGCCCGTCTGGGAGGGGATGAATATGTCGTTTTAATACCGGACCTGGCCAATGATGCTGAAGGGGCAACCCATGCTACGACGAGCGTCATCCAAAAGCTTTTTGACACTTTACATGAGCCGTTCTCGGTCAAGCAATATGAACTGCATATCACCGCCAGTATCGGTATTGCTTTATTCCCATCTGACGGCGATACGCCGCAGAAACTGCTCAGACAGGCTGATACGGCGATGTATATTGCAAAAAATGAAGGGAAAAATACCTTCAGATACTATCACTCCGGGATGCAGGAAATGGCCGATCAACGACTGCACATGGAAAGGGAGATAAGGCAGGCACTGAAAAGCGACGAAATGGTCGTCTACTATCAGCCGCAATACAATGCGCGATATGAATTAATCGGATATGAAGCATTAATCAGGTGGGTACATCCGGAACATGGGCTGATATCACCGAGTGACTTTATTCCCGTCGCGGAAGAGAGCGATCTGATCCTGGAAATCGGCGACAAGGTCATGCGGGATGTGTGCAAGCAGTTGATCAGGGCCGACGAAAGCGGAAGTGACATCCCGCATATATCGGTCAATATCAGTTCCAGGCAATTTGCAAACCTTACTTTTGTCGACTGGGTTTACTCGATCCTGGGCGAAACCGGCGTCGATCCAAACAGGCTGGTACTGGAGATCACAGAGGGCATGATTATCAGAAACCTCGATCGGACCATATCCAACATGCAGACGCTGAAAAGATCCGGCATTCGTTTTTCTATAGATGATTTCGGCACCGGTTATTCTTCGCTCGCTTATCTGAAACAACTGCCAATCGACGAATTGAAAATTGACCGTTCCTTTGTATGTGATCTCGAGTATGATCTGAATGACGCCGCCATTGTTGATACCATTGTCGCCATGGCCCGACACCTTAACCTCGAAATAATTGCCGAAGGTGTGGAAAGGAAAGAGCAGCTGGATTGGTTGATCCAATGCGGCTGTAACGGTTTCCAGGGTTATTACTTCGGCGCCCCCGTACCGGGCGATAAATTACATTCGAAAAATGATGTTGCCGAATTCTGCAAGTAAGAAGAATAAAAGCCTCTCGCATTGGTATCCAATCCGCCCGTCCCTGGTGCACAGTTTGTGTTTTCTCACGCAAAACTATTCATGCGGCTTATGTTCGCCGATAGCGAACTCGTTTCAGGAAATCGGCCAGACTTAATCGTGGCCTGCACTGGGCGATATTTAATAAGCCGCTGTTATTCATAATGAATAAATAGTTATTTGTTTTTCGGCTGAATATTCATTGATTAATCTTCTTCTGTCACGACTTTGCGTGCAGGTACCAGTGATTACCGGTGCATATCTCACAGCCGGTGCATGTCCTGCTCCGGTTGGCAGTTACCTGCCAGCAGTGCCAAGTATCACCGGGATTTGGATGGACTATCTGTATTGGGTCGATTCTTGTCATCTGATTGGTTATGCTACTGGTAATAAATTATAGGTAGGCGCTCTCGAGGTATCGTTGATGACAAGCAAAAAGCGCATCTGTGTAAGAGCTGTAATGAAGTCAAACTACGGTACCATCAACCGTAACGCGACCATCACGGAAGCCCTTAACGAGATGAAGAGGTTGCAAACCGCCGCTCTCGTCGTCAACAAAAGGGATGAGAATGACGAGTACGGTCTCTTACTGGTGTCAGATATCGCGCGTAAGGTACTGGCCAAGGATAAGGCAGCCAACCGGGTGAATATCTATGAAGTCATGACCAAACCAGCGGTCTGTATCGACCCCGACCTGGACATCCGGTATTGTTCGCGCCTCATGTCCACGTTCAAGCTGACCCGCGTTCTGGTTGTAAAGGATAGCGTACTTCTTGGCACCGTGAGTCCGCGCGCCCTGGTACTGGACGGATTGGTTGCAATCGAGGCAGATGAATGACCGGCCCCGGTTTCAGGGACTGATGACGCCCACCAGGATGTTCCGGATAACCTGGGCGCATGAATGTCAACGACACTTGCCCCCTGGTTACAAGTAACCGCTTCTCGCTGATTGCCCCGCAAGCAAACCAGAACCGATGGTCCGCTTTCGCGGTATCAGTTACCGTTCAGAGAATTTGCCTGAATGGCGGGAACGGGTCGCTGTGTAAAGCTATACACAGGGGGCGTCTGCTGTCCTTTAGTAATTCTGATATTAGAATCTCTCGCCCGGCAGGGTCCGGATGTTCACTGAAGTTCACCTCGATAAAGCGGGAGTCGGCCCCCTTGCATTCACAGTCTGCCTTCCGGGGAGCGGATCCGCATTGTAGCACTGTTGCTCCCAGTCTTTGAGACGGTCTTCCATCAGGGCAACAGTCTCGAAGCTGTAGCGTTGCAGCGGCGGATTGGCGGGAGATCTTGTGGCACAATTCATTCGAGATTCAGCAGCGGACCCTTCATAAGAAACTCGAAAGCTGTCTGCAGATGCGAGCGTGCGCGATCGGAGAGCGATTCTCCGAGGCCAAATGAGTAGCCGCGTATCGAGAGCATGCAGGTGGAGGGAGGCGGCTGCCGGTTGATCTGCTGATAGACATGGAGCACAGCACCCGGGCTCATGGCGTGGGTGGTATAGCTGATGTCTTGTTCGGGCATAACGGGGTGGAATTCATAGGGCGGGGATGCCGTCTGGCTGGCATCGACGAAAACTACCCGCTTGCGTTGTTGCAGATCGGTGGCGTGCTCGATTTGCAACTGGAAATCGGTGAGCAGTTCTACGTCAGCAAGCAGGCCGGCTTTCTGTTGTTGTTCCAGCAGCTCGTACATAGCCGGCCCCAGGGCATCGTCACCCCGAGAGGGATTGCCATAGGCAAAAACAAGAATGGGGCTTGTGTACTGCTGCTCAGTCACCCGTTGTGTTCACACGGTCTGCGGGTGTACCGATGACACCGTCTGCCCGCTTTTGCAGCCGATCCACCAGTTCACCTTCGCCGTTCAACAGATTTACCTCGAGCGGCATCTTGCCCAGTGCGTGGGTGGCGCAGGACAGGCAGGGGTCGTAGGCACGGATAGCCACCTCGATCTGGTTCAGCAGCGGTTCCGTCAACTGTTTGCCGTCCAGGTAGTGGTTCGCGACCTGGCGGATAGACTCATTCATCGCCTGGTTGTTGTTGGTTGTCGATACGATCAGGTTGGCTTTTTCAACCAGGCCGTCAGCGTCGATTTCATAATGGTGCAACAGGGTACCGCGGGGTGCTTCCAGGACGCCGATGCCGCGCGCCTGCAGCTCGCCTTTAACCAGCAGGTCGTCGCTTAGCAGGTCATCGTCAAACAGCAGCTCCTTGATCGCTTCCGCGCAGTACAGAAGTTCGATCAACCTTGCCCAGTGGTAAGCAAGCGAGGCCTGTACCGGCCGGCCTTGCCCGACATCCCTGAACGTCTTGCGCTCCTGTTCTGCCAGCGGGGTAGTGAAGAAGTCGCAGTTATTGACACGGGCCAGCGGGCCAACGCGATACCATCCGTCTTCGCTACCGAGTGAATGGATAAAAGGGAATTTCATGTAGCTCCATGATTTGACGCCTTCGCGCAGGTAATGCTCATAGGCGTTATAGTTGACATGATCGAAGATGGTCTGGCCGTTCGGATCTTTGGCGCGAAGACCGCCATGGTAGATATCAAACGCTCCATCGCTGCGTATCATGCTCATCATATTGCTGTCGATAGTGGCAAACGCCATGTGGTAGTCGAACTGCTCGGAGAAGATCCGTTTGATCAGCTCGACCGCAGCCTGGCTCCAGGCGATGATCTGGTCGATATCCTTGCGCAGGTACTGCCTTTCATCCGGACTGATCGATTTGTTGACACCGCCTGGAATGGCGCCGGTGCCGTGGATGCGTTTACCCGCCGTCACGCGGATCACTTCCTGGCCGTATTTGCGTAACAGTACGCCCTGCTTGGCGATTTCCGGGTGGTCTTCGATGACGCCGACGATGTTGCGGTGTCGCACGGCATCATCGAAGCCGAACAGCAGATCCGGGGAACACAGATGAAAGAAATGCAGGGCGTGTGACTGCAGTGTCTGACCATAGTGCATCAGGCGGCGGATTTTTTCTGCCGCGGGAGTGAGTTCGGTGGCGCCGACCAGCATGTCGGTGGCCTTGGCCGCGGCAAGGTGATGACTGACCGGGCAAATGCCGCACAACCGCTGTACCAGCACCGGCAATTCCCAGTAGGGGCGGCCCTGGATGAATTTCTCGAAGCCGCGGAATTCGACGATATGCAGTCGCGCCTGTTTGATATGGTTATTATCATCCAGCAGCAGGGTCACCTTACCGTGGCCTTCGACGCGGGTAAGGGGTTCGATCACAACCCGCTGCAATCGTTCAGGGTGTTGTGCGGTTTCCAGTTGATCTGTCATGGGGAATGCCTTGGCGGGGTTGTGTGTTCGACAAGCTCCTTGTTGAACACGTCAGTCATAGTGAATCTGGGTATAGGGGAAGCTGATGGGTTCGCCGGCGAGCAATTCGTTCAGAAAGGTCCAGATGGCATCGGCCGATGGCGGGCAGCCCGGCATAAAGTAATCCACTTTGACGACCTCATAGATGGGGTGAACCTTGCTCAGCAGCATTGGGATTTCCGGGTCGTCGGGTATGTGGGGGTTTACCACGCCCACGCCGTCTATATAGGATTCTTCCAGGCATGCCCTGAGCTCGAACTGATTACGCATGGCCGGTATGCCGCCATTGATGGCGCAGGCACCCATGGCCACCAGCACCTTGCAGTGCTTGCGGAAATCCTTCAACACCTCTACATTTTCTTCGTTGGCGACACCGCCCTCGATGATGCCAACGTCGCATTCGCCGATGGTTTTTATATCGGTAATTGGTGAACGGTCAAACTCGACCAGCTCGATCAGTTCCAGGATGCGTTCGTCGATGTCCAGCAACGACATGTGGCAGCCGAAACAGCCGGCCAGGGACGCTGTAGCCAGTCTGATTTTTTCAGCCATGGTCTTTGCCTTCGTGTTCTGCAACATCGCCGACGACGCTGATCGGCTGGCGGTCATAGAGACGCTCGCCGATGGGTCTGTCATAGCCCGTGTGCTTGTGGAGTATGGCACCTACCGGGCAGACCTGCGCAGCCTTGTCGGTGGCCGAGAAGTCGCTGTCACCCAGTTTGCCGCTGGGCGAGTTGATCACCAGGTGGCTGTTAATGCCGCGGCCACTGATCGAAAATACGTTTTTCCTGTCAACATCCCGGCTGGCGCGAACGCAGAGTTCGCACAGGATGCAGCGGTTGAAGTCGATTGCGGTCTCTGCATGCGAGGCATCCACTGAACGCTTGGGGAAAAAATGGGTAAAGTGAGGGTCGAGCATGCCGGTGTAGTATGCGACAGCCTGCAACTGGCAGGCACCGCTTTTCTCACAGCCCGGGCAGACATGGTTGCCCTCGACAAACAGCATTTGCAGCAGGGCGCGCCGCTCCTTGTTGATGGCCTCCGAGCTGTTGTCGACCTCCAGCCCTTCTGTTGCCGGCTGGGTGCAGGCGGAGATCCTGCGCCCGTTGACACCGACCACACACACCCGGCAGCTGCCGTGTGGTTCGAATTCCGGATTGTGGCAAAGGTGGGGGATGTACGCACCCGCGCGCAGCGCTGCGTCCATAATGGTGTCCCCATCCTGAAATTCTATGACCCTTGTATCCAGTGTGAAGGCTTTGTTTTCACTCATGGTTCTGTCTCGAAATGCGTAGTGTCCTGGTCCTGACCGCGCATCTGTTTTGCCTCCTGCAGTGCTGCATCGAGGTCAAATGCCGGCTCATAACCGCTGTCGCAGAGTCGCGACTGGTAGATGGCGGGAAACTTGTCCAGGGTATCCAGCACCGGGTTCGGCGCTGTAGTGCCCAGGCCGCAATGGCTGGTATCGCGCATCAGAGCCCCGATCTCGCGCATCTGCTGCAGGTCATATTCTGTCCCGTGACCTGAATGCACCTTGTCCACCAGGTCCTTCAGCAGCGTGCCGCCGACACGACAGGGTGTACAGAAACCGCAACTCTCATGAGCGAAAAAGCGGGCGAAATTCTGCACCATATCCAGCAGCTCACGGGCCTGATTGAAAACTATGAAGGAGCCGCCGGTGGCGATGTCCTCAAAGGCGATGCTGCGGTCGAAGTCGCGTTGCGGAACGGTCGAGCCGGCGGCACCGGCCACCTGGACTGCCTGGGCATCTTCGCCGCCGCAGTCCTGCAGTATTTGCCTGATCGAAACACCGAACGGATATTCGTACATACCGGGCCGTGCGCAGTCGCCGCTGATACTTAGCAGTTTGCTACCGGTGGACTGCCCGCTACCGACAGCCGTAAACCAGTCAGCGCCGTGCACGGCAATTTCCGTCGCCGCCAGGAAGGTCTCGACATTGTTGACCACCGTCGGTTGAAGGCGGAAACCGCTGGTGACCGGGAAGGGCGGGCGCTTGCGCGGAATCCCCCGCTTGCCCTCCAGCGATTCGATCAGCGATGACTCCTCGCCACAGATGTAGGCGCCTGCACCCATGTGAATGTCGATGTCAAAATCAAAGCCATCCATGCCAAGAATGTTATGCCCCAGCAGACCTGCCTGTCGACGGCGCTCAAGTGCAGTCTGTAACGGATCGAGCAGGTAGCGGTATTCCCCGCGCAAATACAGATACCCCTGGCTGGCGCCGATGACGCCTGCGCACAGGGTCATGCCTTCGAACACGTCATCTGCGTAGCTGTTCAGCAGTACCCTGTCCTTGAAAGTGCCCGGTTCTCCCTCATCCGCGTTGCAGACGACATAGCGTTGCTGTGCCTCGGCTTCGCGGCAGAAACGCCACTTGTTTGCGGTTTTGTAACCGGCACCACCCCGGCCACGCAGCCCGGATCTGTCGAGTTCGTCGAGTATCCCCTGGCCGCCCTTGTTCAACAGTGCCTGCAGAGCACTGCCTATGCTGGTTGCCGAGGTTAATAGTAGATCGCGGCGCCGAATGTTGTCCTCTACCGCGAAGAACTCCGCCGGCCATTCGTCGGTCGGGGTTGTCGTTTCAATCAGTCTGGCGATTTCCTCGATGCGGGCTTCGTCCAGACGTGTCACAGTCCAGCCGTTCACCAGCATGGCCGGGCCCTGGTCGCACATGCCGGTACAGGATGTCAGGTCGACGCTAACCCTGCCATCACCTCGGGGTTCGCCAAAGCGAACGCCAAGCCGTTCGCACAGGCGGTGTGCAAGCGTGCGGCTACCCAGCATGTGATCGGTAATACTGTCGCTGAACAGGATGTCGAAATCACCGCGCGCTGTGTCATGCAGGAACGAGTAGAATTCGATGACACCATGAATCGCGCTTGCCGGCAGTCCCAGCCTGGCGGCGAGCAGCTGTACGGCCTGCGGCGGTATAAAGGAGTACCGGTACTGAATCCTGTACAGGTATTGAAGCAGCTGCTCCGGACGGTCACCGACAAAGGTGTTTAGCTCTGCGAAAAAGTCGCTGATAGGCTCGACAGAATTCATAGTCTTCCTTGTGCACCAGTTTTACTGATTTGCCCGTGTCCCCACAAGCGGCCACCGGCTCAACGCCGAAAACCAGGTGCTGTCATGCGATGATGGTGGCCTGATTTCAATGAAAAAACAGCGTATCTGCATATTATCATATTGTCCACCGTGTCTTTATGAATATATTGTGAAATTAACAGGTTTAATGGATGCCGCACCACCGTGGCGCAGCGTTTTCTGTTTATTGACCTGCAATAAAGCACCAGAGGCAGGGGCGCCGCCCTTCGGCGCGATATCGTGGCCAGCATACCCGCCCTGCGCCGGTTATTCCGTTAGCGGCCAGGGGTAATAAAGATACAGGATGATAGAGCTCTGTGAAGTGGTTATCCGCTTTTCGATGATGATTCCAAGTTGTTCAAACAAAGGCGTATTATTTTTGTGCCACCTTGGCAGCCGCTGGCTCATCGAGTACAATCTCGCCGCTTACGGGCCATCTTTCCGGCGCGAAGCTGCCTGGCACCTGCCAGGACCTGAGAGTTAAACTTCAGCGGCGGAGGTTCCCTTGAGTATATTGGCCTTGCTGGCCTTGGAAGACGGCAGCCTGTTTTGGGGGCGGTCGATCGGTTCGGCTGGTCGGAGTGTCGGTGAGGTGGTGTTCAACACCGCCATGACAGGCTACCAGGAGATCCTCACAGATCCTTCCTACGCGCGCCAGCTGGTGACGCTGACCTATCCCCATATCGGCAATGTCGGGGTTAACACCGACGATGAAGAGTCCGACAAAATCCAGTGTGCCGGATTGATTATTCGTGATCTTCCGCTGCGCCCCAGCAATTACCGCAGCGAAAAAAGTCTCGATGACTATCTCAGGGAGCAGGGTATCGTGGCGATTGCAGATATCGACACCCGCCGCTTGACGCGCATTCTGCGCGAAAAAGGCGCCCAGAGCGGATGCCTGCTTGCCGGTGAACAGATCGACGAACAGGCGGCACTCGATGCAGCGCGTGCGTTTCCGGGGCTGAAGGGCATGGACCTGGCGAGGGAAGTGACCACGCACAGGCCTTACGAGTGGACGCAGGGCAGTTGGACGCTGGAAGCCGGACTGCCAGACGCACCTCACCCCATTGAAGAAAATCTTCCGTACCACGTAGTAGCTTATGACTACGGGGTGAAGCGCAACATTCTGCGCATGCTGGTCGATCGCGGTTGTCGCTTGACCGTGGTTCCGGCGCAGACGCCGGCAGCGGAAGTTATGAAGCTGGATCCTGATGGGGTATTCCTGTCCAACGGACCGGGTGACCCCGAACCCTGTGATTATGCCATTGAAGCGATTCGCGAGATTGTTGATAGCGGAGTTGCGGTGTTCGGTATTTGTCTGGGGCACCAGCTGCTGTCACTGGCCAGTGGCGCGCAAACCGTAAAAATGAAGTTTGGCCACCATGGCGCCAACCACCCGGTGCAGGATCTGGATTCGGGCGAGGTGATGATTACCTGCCAGAACCACGGTTTTGCCGTGGATGAGCAGGTCATGCCGGCCAATCTGTATGCCACACACCGTTCGCTGTTTGATGGTTCACTGCAGGGCGTGCACCGTACCGATAGACCGGCCTTCAGTTTTCAGGGGCACCCGGAGGCCAGTCCGGGGCCGCACGATGTCGCACCGCTGTTTGATCATTTCATCGAGCTGATTGAAGCGGTAAGAAGCGGATTGCAGAAAGCCTCGCGCAAGCGGAGTTGAATTTAACCATCGCAGGGTGCGCTGTGCGCAGCGGATAGAACATGACAGTTTATTGATTGATGGTACCCCGGGGGCACCCTCCCCCCCAGGGGACCTTCTGTTGCTGCGCGATTCACCTTGAGCGCACGGCGCACCCGATAGACATTGGGATAACTGAATGCCATTGTGGTTAACGGAAATCTAAAGCATGCCAAAAAGAACCGACATTAAAAGTATTCTGATCATCGGTGCCGGGCCGATTGTGATTGGCCAGGCCTGCGAGTTTGACTATTCGGGTGCGCAGGCCTGCAAAGCGCTCAAGGAAGAAGGTTTCAGGGTTATCCTGGTCAATTCCAATCCCGCCACGATTATGACTGATCCGAATAGTGCGGACGCAACTTATATAGAACCGATCACCTGGGAAACGGTTGCACTCATTATCGAGCGGGAACGCCCTGATGCCCTGCTGCCGACCATGGGTGGCCAGACCGCGTTGAACTGCGCACTGGATCTGGCACGCGAAGGCGTGTTGAAAAAGTTCGCTGTGGAGATGATCGGCGCCAGTCGTGAAGCCATCGACAAGGCCGAAGATCGAGACCAGTTCCGCGAAGCCATGCTGAAGATTGGTCTGGCTATGCCACGTGCGGCTGTTGCCCACAGCATGGAAGAAGCCCTGCAGGTGCAGGCGCAGGTGGGTTTCCCAACCGTCATCCGTCCATCTTTCACCATGGGTGGCAGTGGTGGCGGTATTGCCTATAACAAGGAAGAGTTTGTCGAAATCTGTGAACGTGGTCTGGAACTTTCCCCGACCAGCGAGCTGCTGATCGAAGAATCGATCCTGGGCTGGAAAGAATACGAAATGGAAGTGGTCCGCGACCACAAGGATAACTGCATCATTATCTGTTCCATCGAAAACTTCGACCCCATGGGGGTGCACACCGGGGACTCGATCACGGTGGCGCCGGCCCAGACGCTGACCGACAAGGAGTATCAGATCATGCGCAATGCCTCGCTGGCGGTGTTGCGTGAGATTGGTGTGGATACCGGTGGTTCCAACGTGCAGTTCGCCATCAATCCCGATAACGGGCATATGATCATCATTGAGATGAACCCGCGTGTGTCGCGTTCCTCGGCGCTGGCCTCCAAAGCGACCGGCTTTCCGATTGCCAAAGTTGCGGCCAAACTGGCGGTGGGTTACACGCTGGATGAACTGAAAAATGAAATCACCGGCGGCTTGACACCGGCGTCTTTCGAGCCGAGCATCGATTACGTCGTCACCAAGATTCCCCGTTTTACCTTTGAGAAATTCCCGAAAGCGGAAAACCGGCTCACCACCCAGATGAAATCGGTGGGTGAGGTGATGGCCATCGGGCGCACCTTTCAGGAGTCGATACACAAGGCGCTGCGTGGCCTGGAAACCGGTATTTACGGTTTTGACGAACTTGTCGACCTGAAACAGGATGGTGGGCAGGATCTTATTCGCCGTGAATTGCGCGAACCGGGTTCTGACAGGATTCTGTACCTGGCCGACGCGTTTCGTGCCGGCCTTGACCTGGAAGAGATACATGCTCTGACCCGCATCGATCCGTGGTTCCTGGTGCAGATAGAAGAGCTTGTTCATATCGAAGTCGAGGTGCGCAACCAGGGTGTTGGGCGGCTGAGTAAAACCCGAGTGCGCGAACTGAAACGCAAGGGCTTTTCCGATCGGCGCCTTGCCTCCCTGCTGGCAATAGATGAATCGGCGTTTCGCAAATTGCGCCATGAATTTGATGTGCGCCCGGTATTCAAACGGGTGGATACCTGTGCTGCGGAATTCTCAACCAATACCGCGTATATGTATTCCACTTATGAGGAGGAATGCGAAGCTGAACCGAGTCAGAAAGAAAAAATCATGGTTCTGGGTGGCGGGCCGAACCGCATCGGTCAGGGTATCGAGTTCGATTACTGCTGTGTACACGCTGCGCTGGCCATGCGTGAAGACGGTTATGAAACCATTATGGTGAATTGCAATCCGGAGACCGTATCAACAGATTATGATACGTCGGATCGCCTGTATTTCGAGCCGCTCACTCTGGAAGATGTGCTTGAAGTCATCAACAGGGAGCAGCCCACGGGGGTCATTGTTCAGTACGGCGGCCAGACACCGCTGAAGCTGGCGTGTGCCCTGGAAGAAGCCGGTGCACCGATTATCGGCACCACACCGGACTCCATTGATCTGGCGGAAGACCGCGAACGTTTTCAGCAGTTGATTCATGAGCTGGACCTGTTGCAGCCGCCGAACCGAACCGCACGCAGCACTGAAGCCGCTCTGGTGCTGGCCGGTGAAATCGGCTATCCGCTGGTGGTGCGTCCTTCCTATGTGTTGGGTGGGCGTGCCATGGAAATTGTCTATAATGAAGAAGACCTGCGCAATTACATGGTTGCAGCGGTGAGCGTGTCTAACGAATCGCCGGTATTGCTGGATCGTTTTCTCAATGACGCCATCGAGGTGGATGTCGATGCTGTGTGTGATGGTGAAAATGTTCTGATTGGCGGCATCATGCAGCATATCGAACAGGCCGGTGTACACTCCGGGGATTCGGCCTGTTCCTTGCCGGCCTACAGTCTCAGCCAGGAAATCCAGGACCGCATGCGCGACCAGATGCGGGCCATGGCCAAAGCCCTGGAGGTCGTCGGTCTGATGAATGCGCAGTTTGCGATCAAGGATAACAAGATCTATGTGCTGGAGGTCAATCCGCGGGCCTCGCGTACCGTGCCCTTTGTTTCCAAGGCCACCGGCCTGCCGTTGGCCAAGATCGCGGCACGTTGCATGGCGGGCAGGTCACTGATCGAGCAGGGTGTAAGCGAAGAGCGTGTGCCTGCGTATTACTCGGTGAAAGAAGCGGTTTTCCCGTTTATCAAGTTCCCCGGTGTCGATCCCTTGCTGGGACCGGAAATGAAATCCACTGGCGAAGTGATGGGTATCGGGCGCAGCTTTGGTAAGGCCTTCGCCAAGGCACAGATAGGTGCAGGTGAAGATCTGCCCCGTTCGGGTAAAGTGTTCATCAGTGTTCGCAATGCGGATAAGGAAGATGCGGTTCAGGTCGCCGCTGAACTTGTCAAACAAGGCTTTACCATTGTGGCGACACGCGGTACCGCAGTGGCGATCAGCGCAGGCGGCATAAGCTGTGAACTTGCCAACAAGGTGAACGAAGGACGGCCGCATATTGTGGACATGATCAAGAACGAACAGATCGATCTGATCGTTAATACAACCGAAGGTAAACAGGCAATTGCGGATTCCTACACGATTCGCGGTGCAGCACTGCAACACAAGGTGCCGTACAGCACAACCATCGCGCACGCCTATGCGACGAGTCTGGCATTGACATGTATCGACTCACCAACGGTAGAGCGCTTGCAGGATTTACATCAGGAGCAGGTAGCATGAAAAAGGTTCCCCTGACCAAACGTGGCGCGGAAAAATTACGGGAAGAACTGCAGCGATTGAAGACGGTTGATCGTCCACGAATCGTTCAGGCGATTGCGGAAGCGCGAGCCCACGGTGATCTTAAAGAGAACGCCGAGTATCACGCTGCACGCGAACAGCAGAGTTTTGCCGAGGGTCGTATCAGGGAAATCGAAGGCAAGCTTTCCCACGCCAATATTATCGACGTTTCCAGTCTGGATGCCGGCGGCAAGGTTGTGTTCGGTGCAACCGTTGACCTGGCAGATGAAGACAGTGGGCAGGAGCTCACATACCAGATCGTCGGTGAGGATGAAGCGGATATCAAGGCAGGACGCATATCAGTCAGTTCGCCGATCGCCCGCGCGCTGATTGGCAAGGAAGAAGGTGATGTGGCCACGGTAATGGCGCCGGGCGGCGAAAGAAACCTGGAAATCATCGAAGTACGCTACCAGTAACGTGACTGGTGTACGCCTGCTGGCCGGTGAACGCATCCTCCTGACTCTGTGGGTTGGCAGTTTGTGGGCTATCGGTTACATCGCTGTGCCGGCTTTGTTTGCCAGGCTCGAAGATCGAACCCTGGCGGGAACGCTTGCGGGCACGATGTTCGAAATCGTGGCTTACATCGGTATGGTGTGTGCGGTGCTGCTGTTGTTGTCCAATCAGGTGCGTACTCCAGGGCGACGGTTAAACTGGCGGGCCGTTGTTTTGCTGGTGATGCTTCTGCTGGTGATTGCCGGTCAGTTTGTTGTGGCACCGATGATTGCGGAAATACGTGTGGCTGGAACGAGTGCTTCGTCGGCATTTGCCTGGTTGCACGGTGTGGCATCTTTCGCTTATCTCATAACCAGTCTGCTGGGCCTGGCGCTGGTGGTGGCACCCGATAGCGCCAGCTCAGCTGGGGAACCGCAAAGGGCGCGATTATGAATCGTCGTGACGGTCAGACTGCGAAACGCGCAGGCACACAGGATCCCGATCAAACCGGCAATCGGTCATTTGGGTATGATCGTCAGCGTGAACAGCGTCGCAATCCTTTCAGGAAACTTATCCCTTTCCTGTTTATTGCTGTTATTGGGCTTCTCATTGCACGGGAGGAAATTCCGGCCGTTCATGACTGGTGGCAGAAGACATTTTCTCCCGATAGCTGGAGGGCGCAAAATGTCTGCAGGCAAGCGGTAATTGACGAATCCGGAAATGGCAAATACCTGCGTGTGCTTAAACCGGGCGAGGTTCATAACACCATCGATGGACCCTACGTGGAAAATCTGCTGGTCGTCGAGCTGGGCGCGAACGGTGTTGAGGAAAAGGTCAAATATACCTGTTATCTGGACAAACAAGGTATGCTTTTCAAGTTAAACCGCAGACCATCCGGGAATCGAACAGGTTCTGATACAGTTGGGGATTAAAGGACAACTTGTATGACCAACACGATACTTCTCGGCGGTGCTGGCGGCAAGCAGGTCCTGCTCGATGCCGGCATGGCCAATCGCCACGGTTTAATCACTGGAGCGACCGGGACCGGCAAGACCGTTACCCTGCAGGTGCTCGCGGAATCCTTCTCCCGGCTGGGAGTTCCGGTTTTTGCGGCCGATATCAAAGGTGATCTTTCCGGTTTGGCCAGGGCAGGCCGTGAGCACCCGAAGGTTACAGAGCGTGTGCAATCGATTGGTATCGCTGAGCATGCGTTTGAGGGGTGCCCGACACTGTTCTGGGATGTGCTCGGGGAAAAGGGGCACCCGGTCCGCACCACGGTCTCGGAAATGGGGCCTGTGTTGCTTTCCAACCTGCTGGAACTCAATGAAACCCAGGAGGGCATCCTGCACATCGCTTTTGCACTGGCGGATGATCAGGGCCTGTTACTGCTCGATCTCAAAGATCTTCGCGCCATGCTCAACTGGGTCGGTGATAATGCCAAAGAATTCAGCCGTGAATACGGTCTTGTTTCCAGGCAGAGTGTGACCGCCATACTGCGTCGTTTACTGGTGCTTGAGGAGTCGGGAGGTGATCAGTTTTTCGGCGAACCGGCGCTGCGTATTGAACATCTGCTACAAAATGATTTTTCCGGGCGGGGGGTCATCAGTCTGCTGGATGCCACGAGTCTGTATAACAATGCCCGTATTTACGCGACTTTCCTGCTGTGGCTGCTGTCAGAACTGATGGAAGAGTTACCGGAGCAGGGTGACGCGCCCCTGCCAAAGCTGGTTTTCTTTTTCGATGAGGCGCACCTGTTGTTCGACAAGGCGCCAGCTGCCTTGCTGGAACGGATCACACAGCTGGTGCGCCTGATTCGCTCCAGGGGTGTCGGTGTATTCTTCGTTTCCCAGTATCCCAACGATGTGCCGGACGAAGTTATCGGTCAATTGGGTAATCGTATCCAGCATGCCCTGCGCGCATTTACACCGCGGGACCGAAAAGCCGTCAAGGCAGCGGCTGAAACGTTTCGGCCAAATCCCGCCTTTGATACAGAAACCGTGATCGGGGAGCTGGGTCTTGGGGAGGCGCTGATCTCGACACTGGACGGCAAGGGCGTACCGAGCATGGTCGAACGTACCCTGATAGCGCCACCGAGGTCCCGCATAGGTCCTGTAACAGCGCAGGAGCGCGAAGACGTCCTTGCGCGCTCTCCTCTTCGCACTGTCTATGACGAAGTTGTGGACAGGGAGTCGGCCTTTGAACAGCTCAAGCAGCGGGAAGCCGAACTGGAGACGATACGCAAGCAGGAGACAAACCGGCCCGGCATGGGGGGCGGGTCTGCGGACGCGAAGCCGACCTCGCAGCGCAGTAGCAGCGGCCGGCAGACCGTCGCCGAGTCATTCGCGAAGTCCCTGATGCGCAGCATCGGCAGCAGTATCGGGCGCAGTATTGCGAGAGGGATTCTGGGATCCATCACCGGTCGCCGTTGACAGAAATCAACGCCGGTCAGGCAAGACAGGGTCGGATGGTGTTTGTAATCCTGGCGACACCAAGTCGCAGACTGACGAGACGTGAAGATCCGTTTAATCTCTCGCCAAGACGCGAAGACGCAAAGGATTTCCTTGGCGGGCTTTGCGGCTTTGCGAGAGATAGGATTGAAATTTGACTCATGCGTAAAGATATTGGTCACTCAAGGATTACCAGTCCGCATTTCTCACCACGAAGGACACGAAAGACACAATGCAATTGACGTTAAAGCGGTGTCCAGAATGCCCTAGGCTATAAAACCGGCTATGTTTTGAATGATTGCTCTGTCCCTTAAAATGCGGTGATGTCCGAGTTGCCTGGTTTTTACGAATCGGGAGCCGGGCCATGCCTGGGAGACTGCGTAGCCTTCCTGCCAGGGAATATCGGTATCCTCTTCATCGTGAATAATCATGGCGGGAACGGTCTGCTCGGCAACATTGTTCACCATGGCGACTTCCGACCAGACATTCCTGCCAAAGCGTTCTTCTATCAGCCGTTTCATCGCACGGATGCTTTTGTCGTTTATGTGCAGGGTACGGGCAAATTTGTCAACGAGTCCGTCGGCACTTGCCGGTGGACACAGGCATACGACCCGTTCTGCGGTGACACCCTGTTTCATTGCCAGCGCAAGACTGGGACCGCCGAAAGAATGTGTGATGACTGCGCGGAAGGGGCCGTAGCGCTTGTTGAGTTCGGCAATGACATCAGCTATTTGATAGATAGTGGTTTGCCTGCCGGTGCTTTTCCCGTGCGCGGGTGCGTCGAAAGCCAGTACGCGGAAGCCGGCTTTCAATAACGGCTTTACAAACGGCGCCAGCTGGGTGGCTCGTCCATTCCAGCCGTGGACAAGTTATATCCATGCACCTGCGCTTCCCCATGCGTAGGTGGCAATTCTTGAGCCGTTCATTTCCAGATACTCAACTTCTGCTGCCTGCAAGGCTTTTTTTTCACCTGCCGGCAACGGGAAACGTGTGGTTTTATACCAGAGTTTGCAGGCCAATTGTCCCGTCAAACCCGGCGCAATGTAGCCACCGGTCTGAAAAACCAGTCGCAGCATACGCAGGATCAGCGGAGCCAGGGGGTGGCTTTTCCGACCTCTGGGAGGGCGAACGGGATTGAAATCAGTGCTATCGGCGCCGATCCCGGTCCGGGGATTCCTGCTGGTCATCGTTTTTACCTCGTGACAACGATTGCGTGGCTGCGTAGCCCCGTCGGTAATACTGAATGGCGTTCCGGTTTCGATAATGCCATCGATTGTAAAAGTAGCGTATTGAAACTAAAACATAATAAGTTGTAAATTGCAACTGATAAATTTAA